>Ga0055533_1000517_pt1 | contig 13959 bp, 10 predicted proteins | sample AraplaCvi_mMS_r2_FD_54991 | JGI IMG/M metagenome (GOLD analysis project Ga0055533, IMG submission 54991) | Arabidopsis root microbial communities from North Carolina, USA - plate scrape CL_Cvi_mMS_r2 | ecosystem: Host-associated > Plants > Roots > Endosphere | place: USA: North Carolina...
TACACGTCGTTGCCCTGGATCGTCTTCTTCTCTATGGGGAGCGCCAGGTCCACGCCCCAGTCCAGCATCACCTGGAACAGCAGGTCGAAGGCACTACGATCAGGCTTGATGTTGTCCACGGCGGCGAACAGGCCTTCCTGGGTCATGGCGTCGGGCGTGTAGTACACGTCGGCCATGTTGGAGGTGTCGATTTTCAACACGCGAAAGCCAATGTCCACCTGTGGGTTGCCTTGCTCAATTTGTTTGCCCGCACGGCGAATCCGCTCTTTGGAGATTTCGGAGATGAGCGGCTTCAGCCCAGCACTTTGGCAGAGCTGATATGCCTCCTTTGCATCTTTGCTGTCTTGGCCGATTGGTTCCGGGTACTGCACACTGATGAACTTGCGAGTTGATCCCTCGCGGCGATTAATCTCCAATGTCGCATGAGCGAGCGTTGAAGATCCGGCGAATAGGTCAATGCAAGTGTCCTGTGGCCCGGTCATGAAGGTGATGATGCGCTCCATGAGAAGTACGGGCTTGGGATTTGAGAATGCCTTCTTCCCTTCGGGAAAGAGAGTCTTCAGGTCATACGCACCGGAACGGCCATCCAAATCAAACACACTAGACAGTTTATCCTCGTATTCGGAGGCATAGACCTTTAGCTCGACAATTTTGCTTTCGTTATCACCAAAAAGTATTCGCTTCTCAGCCAACAGGCGATCCATAGTGGCCCTCGGGAACCTGTATCCCATTAGTGGCTCTTTACATGGCTTTCCGGTGACTGGGTGGATGACGTCGTAGCGATACCCTTCCTTGCCTGGGTTGTGGACGCTCTGGCTTCCGGTGTAAACGCCACCAAAGTCGATGTATTTGTACCGATCAAGCTGGCCAAGCTGAGATTTGTTCTCTTTAAACCATTCGGAATAGGCTGCTTGGAGCTTGTTCGCATCCTTGTGCACGGCTACGAGCTCGTTTCCAACTCCTACAAGGATGTCCTTGATGTCAGATGTAGGACTCTTCCAAATCTTCTCAAGAGATTCCTTGTTCTTGGCAAATACATGGATGCTTTCGTGCTCAACGGCAATGTTCGTTGGGTTGTTGTCAGTTGCGTTTTTCCAGATAAGGGTCCCAACGAAATTGGGCTCGCCGAAGACCTCGTAGCAAAGCTGCAAGGTGTTGGATGTTTCGGCATCATCGATTGAAATGGCGACCACGCCGGCTTCGGAAAGAAGATTTCTCGCCACGCGAAGGCGCTGGTACATCATGCTTAGCCAGTCGGAGTGAAACCGGCCATTGGACTCGGAATTCACAACCAGACGATTTCCCTCTTGGTCTTGCTGGTTGCTTTGGATAAGGTATTCGTAGGTATTTCCTACGAAATCATCACGATAGACGAGGTCGTTACCTTTCTTGCGGTTGTAGGGTGGATCGATGTAGATCAGCTTGACTTTGCCGAGGTAAGACTCTTGAAGGAGCTTGATCGCCTCCAAGTTGTCGCCCTCGATGAACAGATTCTTCGTGGTGTCGAAATCCACGCTCTCCTCGCGACAAGGCCGAAGGGTCTTGGCGATCGGCGCGTTCGCCGTCAGCAACGCCTCGCGCTTGCCCGGCCAGTTGAGCTGATAACGCTCCTGAGGCCCTTCCACCAACGATTCGGACAAGGTCTGCTTGAGCTGGTCGAAATCCACGGCCAGCCGCACGCCGCCATCCACGCCCGTGGCCTCGGTCACGCAGTCCGGGAACATCGTACGTATCCGCGCGATGTTGTCTTGGGTGAGGTCGGGCGAGTGCATCTTCAATTTTTCCATGGGTGATTCCTGGGGCGTGTTGCGTCAGTAGCGGTCGAGGTGAAGCCGCCGGTGCCACTAGCGGTCGTCCTCAACGCGCCCATCGAGCTGATGATGTTCTTGCGCGCGCCGCCAAGCGAGACGGCGATGCGCGGATAGAGCAATGATGCTTTCTACGATGGAGGCCAAGTTGGGGCCACGAATCAGCCGTTGGATCTGCATCTGCTTCATGGACTGCTTAAGCAGTTCGTTGAGCGAGGGGAGATCTTCGGCGCTCTCAATTGATTGCAGGTCAACATCTACGGATTTGTTCACTTGCTTCCCCTTAACAACTCTAGGTCGGTCTTCAGTTTTCGGGCGACTGCATTGAGCTCCACTTTGCGATTGAACTGCTTCTCCGCCGCAAGCTGTGCGACCGCCTTGTCTATCTCCTTCCCCAGCGCACGCACCTTTGTCTCACGCTCGACCAGATCGCTCAGCGACTCGTTCGGGCGATGGGTCAGCGGTATCAGCGCATGCAGCAATTGCTCGTACAGCCCACCCAGATTCAGCGCGACCGGCAGGGCTGCGCGCGGGCTCTCCGATGCAATGCAATCGGTAGCGAAATAGTCCGAGCATACCCAGCGGCCGGCCTCGGCTTCGCTGGGACGCTTGTAGCAGGCGACAACCTGAAGACGATCTTCGTAATGCAGCTCGAACAGGAGCGGAAACGGAATCGCCCTGTCGACGCACCGCAGGATGTCATGATGAAGCTCCGATGCCCTGAGTCGTACACTGAAGACCTGGATCTCCGGCACGCCGGGTGAGGCAGGCAAATTGGTAGTTTCGGGCGCAAGCTTGTACTGCCAGACGATCTGTTCGACCTGCTCGGCGAATCGGCCTTTGAGACGGGCTCCGACTGTGCCGTGCTCGTAGAGCTTGGCCTTGGGGACGACGCGTCCGAAAGCCGCCTTGGCGGGGTAGGCGAACAGGGCTGAACGTGCATGCAGGGTCATGCCGCTTCCAGCACCACGAGAAAGGCGATCAGCTCGAACTCATCTAGCCCGGTGATGGTTTGGGTCAATGCGGTGGTCCTACCTCCTGAAAACAGGCTGTCGATGTCCTTCTCTTCCTTCACTTCGACCATCGAGCGAATGGCCTTGCCCAAGAGGTCGGAGTAGGACTGCATATTGCGACCATCGGCCGTCTCCTGGTTGAACTGGTCGCACAGGGAAAGGAACGGCTCGTCTTGTCCTTTGCAGCAAGTGCGCGCCAGGTCAAGCAGCCGCTTCACTTCGGTCTGGTCATGGACGATGTTGCCGTCCTGGCCGATATAGACCAAGTAGTACGGATGCAGGCGGTTGTGCTGAGGCTGGCTTGCTGTCGGGTTGATGCCCGCGTTGCGATTGCGCAGGGTGAAGAGCACGCCGGGCGGCAAGCCGAGCTCGGTATTGGCCGGCACGACGGCGTGTAGACCGTTGGGGGCGTTTTTCAGCTCGCCGTGGGCTTTGACGTAGTTCAGCAGATCCATGCGGAAGTCGTTGAGGCCGAGATCGGTTATCGACACGCCGGCCTTGAGGTCCTCCAGCTCGATCACTTCCTCCTGTAGACGCCTGAGTTGCTCCTTACGGTAAGCCACGTCGTTGGCTTGGGCCGAGAGCACATTGTCGTCACCCGTAGCGGTGACGTCGACGATGGTCATGCGGCTTTCCACGCGCTCCTTGAGGTTGATGTACTCGTCCAGCGAGATGTCGGGCCAGTAGTTGGCCAGCTGGATGCTGCTGTTCGGCGAGCCAATGCGGTCAATGCGGCCGAAACGTTGGATGATTCGCACCGGGTTCCAGTGGATGTCGTAATTGACGAGGTAGTCACAATCCTGCAGGTTCTGGCCCTCAGAGATGCAGTCCGTGCCGATCAACAGGTCGATTTCAGCCGGCTCCTGTGGCAGCACGACGGATTTTTCCTTGGAGTGTGGCGAGAACAGCGTCAACAGCTCTTGGAAGTCGTAGCGATTGGTGAGGGTGGATTGAGGCCGGGAACTACCGGTGACCTTGGCGCTGTGTAGCCGCCCGTTGGCCCACAGCTCCGGCGCCAAATTGGCGTAGAGGTAGTCGGCGGTGTCGGCAAAAGCGGTGAAGATCAGCGCCTTCTTGTTGCCCGGGTTGATCGGGTAGGCGATTTTATCGTGCAGTAGAGACTTCAGGTGCTGAAGCTTGGCGTCGTCTGCAGGCGTGATCTTTTCCATCTCCGCGAACAGCATGGCGATCACGTCGAGGTCACGCTGGAGGTCGAACTGCCAGCGTGGTAGATCCATGTCGGCCAAGTCGATTTTGACCTTACCGCCCACGTTGAAATCGCAGGTGCTTTCGTCCAGCCAGTCGTCGTCGTCCGCGTCGAGGTTGTCCAGCGCGGCCGTGTGGTCGTTCACACTGCCCTTGCCGCCGTTGGTATCGAAAGCTTCGACTTTGCCCAACGTTTGCTGATGGTTGTCTTGCAGCATCTTCAAGGTCAGCCGGAAGGCGGCGACCGAGCTTTCCAGACGCTTGAGCAGGTTGACCGTGAGCAGCTTCTTCAGGCTTTGCTCGCGATCTATCTGGCGCAACGCACCTCCTCCACTCGATACCTGGGTGTCGTACATCTCTTCGTACTTTTTGATGCGGCTGGGAAGGATGTAGCTCAGTGGCGCGTAGATCGCGAGATTGAGCTTGGCGAGTTGCTCGAAAATATCATTGAAGCTCATGACGTCAGCACGCGTGGTCAGCGGGCAACGAAACGACAGCGGCTTGCGGCGCTCCGGGAAGGGGCCGATGTCCCGGGTGTCGTAAAACGTTTGAATGTGCTTGCGCGAACGGGCGATAGTGACGCTGTCCAGCAGCTCGAAGAAATCGAAATCCAGTGCGTCGAGGATGGCCCGTGGAGTGCGCCGCTCCGGAGGCAGCAGCGACCAGGCGTTGAAGGCCCTCTGGGCGTTACGAAATACCTCTTCAACCGACTTGCTGGTGCGCAGCTTTTTGTTGAGGTTTTCCGAGTCGCCCTCGTAGGCCAGCGCCAGCTGGTTGCGAAGGTCGTTGAAACGGTTGTTGACGGGAGTCGCCGAGAGCATCAGTACCTTGGTCTTGACGCCTTCGCGGATCACCTTGCGCATCAGCTTCTGGTAACGGGTTTCGCGCTCCTTTACCGCGTCGTTGTTTCGGAAGTTGTGCGATTCGTCGATCACTACCAGGTCATAGTTGCCCCAATTAATGCGATTGAGGGGCGTACCGAAGGACTCACCGCTGGTGCGACTGAGGTCGGTGTGGCACAGCACGTCGTAACTGAAGCGGTCCTTGGCGAAGAGGTTGGTCTTCAGGTTCCGGTTGTAGTTAAGCCAGTTATCCGCAAGCTTCTTGGGGCAGAGCACCAGCACCGATTTGTTGCGCAGCTCGTAGTACTTGATGACGGCCAACGCAGTGAATGTCTTGCCCAGGCCGACGCTGTCGGCGAGGATGCAGCCGCTGTAGGTCTCGAGCTTGTTAATGATGCCGGTGGCGGCGTCGCGCTGGTAGTTGAAGAGCTTGTTCCAGACCAGCGTGTCCTGGTACCCCGTGCGATCATTGGGGAGAACATCTTCGTCGAGTTCATCGAGGAACTCGTTGAAGATGTTGTAGAGCATCAGAAAGTAGACGCTTTCTGGCGAGTTCTCCTGATACACCGAAGCGATGTGCTGGCAGATTTGCATGGTGACGTCTTCGAGTTTGTCTTGATCGTTCCAGATTTGCTCGAAGAGGTTTAAGTACTGCGTAGCGAAGGACGATTCGCTGATCCTATTGATGTAGTTGGAGACCGCGTTGCCTTGCTGGTAGCCAAGGTCGACGGCCGTGAAGCCGTGCAAGGGTGTATAGGTCGTCGCCGAATCGGAGGATTGGACACCGGCGAACTGCTGCATGGGCGCCTTGCTACGGTTGCTGCGGAACTGTGCCTTACGGCGCAGCCAGTCCGCGCACTCTCGGGCAATGGCGCGTTGGGTTAGCTTGTTGCGCAGCTGTATCTCGAACTCGCTGCCGTAAAGGCTGCGTTCCCTGTCGAGCTTAGGGATGTGGAATTCGCGTCGCTCGCGATTCACTTGGTCGGTGACTTCGTCGGCCACAAACGTGGGCGAAGTGAATATGAAGCGTAGTTCCTCGATCTGCTCCAGCTCAGCTTTCAACGCCTCGTAGGCGTAGATCGAGAAGCAGGAGGCGGCGATCTTGAGCTTGACCCCCGGTTTCAGCGCCTTCTTGAGGTCATCGCCGAAGAGCTGATTGATGTTGTCGAGGATCTCCATTAGCGGCGTTCCTTGCCCGTCGTCTTGTGTTGGTTGCTGTTGATGTCGATCCAGCGCTCCAACTCGGAGCGGCGAAAGCGCCAAGTGCCCCCGAGCTTGAAGGCCGGGATGTCACCGTTCTGGGCAAAGCGGTAAACCGTCCGCTTGCCAGCCTTGAGGTAGGCGGCAACTTCGTCCAGCGTGAGAATTTCCCCGTCGGAACCGCTCATGTTGTTGCTTTGCCCCCTGTCGGCTACGGCTGGCCAAGTCTAGCCAATTCTGTCGTGCTCTCGGCACGCTGCAGTGCAGCGCCACCGCCGGTGTCGGAGGTGACGCCGGGCGGTGGCTACCCCATCACTTCCTTTCCCGAAGCAACCGATACGACCTGCGTGCAAACTAAGGTGCAATCTCGCCATCAAAGGCTGCTATCTGCGTGGAAAATCGGATCAGGGTCATGCGTGAAGCCCGAGGACTATCTCTAGATGCCCTCGCCACCGAAGCAGGTACGACAAATCAGCAAGTTAGCCTTCTAGAGACCGGGAAGCGCCGCCTAACGGTGGACTGGCTCCTACGACTGGCCAAACCCCTGAAATGCCATCCCTGGGAGCTGGTGGCGTCCGATCTCCCGCATCCACCCCTAGCCGAGGAAATTCGCCTGATTGCTCGGTTTCAGGCCCTTTCTCATGACCAGCGAAGCGCTGTGTTGCGACTAATGGACGTCATGGTTGAGCCGACTGCGGAAGCGTAGATTCGTCCGGCTAGCCAAAATCGCAAATGTTGGATTTTCTTGACAAACTCCAATATTTTGTCTAATCATCGCTAGCCTCAGGGCCGTGGGGATGGGTACGGCAGTGGGTTGGAAGGCGGAAACGCCGTCGGACGGTGGGCTTAGGTGGCCTGTCAGGGCTGCCCAGTACGTGCGCATGTCCACCGACCACCAGCGCTACTCCACTGAGAATCAACAGGCCGCCATTGCGAAATACGCCTCCCAGCACGGGATGGAGATCGTTCGTACCTATGCGGATGAGGGCAAGAGCGGCCTAAGCCTTGAAGGCAGAGACGCCCTCAAACGACTCATTCACGATGTCGAGTCCGGTTCTCCGGATTACAGGGCCGTTCTCGTTTACGACATCAGCCGCTGGGGCCGGTTTCAGGACGCGGACGAAAGCGCCTATTACGAGTACTTGTGCCGGCGCTCGGGGATCAAGGTCTTCTACTGCACAGAGCCCTTCGAAAACGATGGGAGCCCCATGGCGACCATCATGAAGAGCGTCAAGCGCGCCATGGCAGGCGAATACAGTCGGGAGCTGTCGAACAAAGTGTTTCAGGGCCAATGCCGTCTCATTGAGCTCGGCTTCCGCCAGGGTGGCGCACCCGGTTTCGGCCTTCGCAGGATGCTTCTCGACGAGCAGCGCACGCCCAAGGGGCTACTCAGTCGTGGAGAACAAAAGAGCCTCCAGACTGATCGGGTTGTTCTTGTCCCGGGTCCCGATGAGGAGGTCGCTGTCATTCGCGAGATATACCGGTCCTTCCTCAATGCGAAGAAGAACGAGCGGGCCATCGCCGAGGAGCTGAACGCCTTGGGGCTAACGAGCGACCAGGGGCGTCCTTGGACTCGCGGAACGATCCACCAGATCCTGACGAACGAGAAATACATCGGCAACAACGTCTATAACCGCACATCCTTCAAGCTGAAGCAGAAGCGGGTGCGGAACGCCGAGGACATGTGGATTCGCCACAAAGGTGCGTTCGACTCCATCATCGCTCCGGAATTATTTGAGCGGGTTCAGGCCATCGTCGCTGCTCGGTCCGAGCATCTGGATAACGACACGATGCTCGCGATGCTTCGAGGACTCTACGAAAGAAAAGGCACCCTATCAGGCCTACTTATCGACGAGCAGGAAGGAATGCCGTCGAGCCACTCCTACGCCAGTCGCTTTGGAGGCCTCGTTCGGGCCTATTCGTTGATTGGCTTCCGTGCCCAAAGGGACTTCCGGTACATCGAGATCAATCGATCGTTGCGGCAAATGCTTCCAGACGTTGTCGAATGCGTCGTGGCCGACCTTAAGAAAGTTTGCACCAGTGTCAGCGCCGATCCCGGCCAACCGAACCTCATGTGGATCAATGACGAGTTCACGCTGTCGGTAGTCCTGACGCGCTGTCTTCAACTCGTGAGCGGGACCTTCCGCTGGCGTGTCCGCTTCGACACAAGCCTGGCGCCCGACATTACCTTGGTGGCCCGCCTGGCAGCGGATCAGCGCACCATCCTCGACTATTACTTCTTTCCTCGCATTGACCTCCCGATTCACCCGCTGCGTCTATCCGAGGACAACAACGCCGTCACCTTGGATGCCTATCGCTTCGATTCTCTCGAGCCATTAGTCGCCCTGACGGGAAGATCGGCCTTTGCCAAAGCCGCTTGAACGGAGGACTGGTATGCGAACCATCGAACTCGTACCTGTATCTCAGATCCATGTGCTCAACCCACGAGCCCGGAACCAGCGTCAGTACCGGACCATTGTGGAGAACATCGAGAAGATTGGCCTCAAGCGCCCAATCACCGTGACACGGCGCGCTAACAAGGATGGGAAGGGCGAGTTCGATCTGGTCTGTGGGCAAGGACGTCTTGAGGCATACCAGATCCTGGGAATGGACCACATCCCCTGCATCGTCATCACCGCCGATGAAGAGGATTGCATGATCATGAGCCTCGTCGAGAACATCGCACGACGCCAACATCAGGCCGTGGAACTCATGCGGGAAATCGAGAGCCTGCATCAGCGTGGCTACAACGATACCGAGGTCGCGGACAAGCTCGGCGTGACCGCATCCTGGGTCAATATGATCCTCGGCTTACTGGAACGAGGCGAAGAACGGCTCCTCGCTGCCGTGGAGAAAGGTATTGTCCCCGTGAGTCTCGCAGTGACCATTGCTAGAAGCGATGATGCTGGGATACAGGAAGCATTAGCCGACGCCTATACGCACGGCGTCGTCAAAGGAAAGAAGCTCGCCCTGCTGCGAAAGCTCTTGGATCAGCGCTCGCTGCGCGGGAAGAACGAGCGCCATTCGTCGGGGGTAAACCGCAAAGGAAGCAGAAAGCTCACCGCCGAGAATCTCCGGCGGATCTTTGAGCGCGAGGTGGGCAAACAGCAACTCCTGGCGCGGACAGCGGATTTCACCCAGAAGCGCCTTTTCTTCGTCGTGCAGGCTCTCAAACATCTTCGCCAAGAGGCCTCCTTCGTGGCCATTCTCCGAAAGGAGGGGCTCGATAGCATCCCAAGTCCACTGGAGCGCAGGATGGCAAAGGGCGGCGCGCCATGACGAACAAGATGCCGCCGCCAGGCTTTGAGAACCAGACGCGTGTTATCCCACTCAACGCGATCGACCCTCTTAAGCCGCTACGAGCTGCCCTCAAACAGAGTCACAAGTACGCCCAGATCGCTGCGTCCATCCATGAGATTGGTATGGTCGAGTGTCCGGCTGTCGTGGCAAACCCACAGAAGGAGGGCACCTACTACCTCTTGGACGGGCTCCTGCGTATCGAAATAGCCAGGGAACTGGGTTGGACGGAAGTAGAGTGCCTCGTCGCCATCGACGACGAAGCCTATACCTATAACAAGCGCATCAGCCGGCTTTCAGCGGTTCAAGAGCATAAGATGATCGTTCGTGCCATTGAGCAAGGAGCTCACGAGGATCGGCTTGCGCGCGCACTTAGACTGGACATTTCAACCGTTCGGCGACGCTTTCGGATGCTGGATGGCATATGCAATGAGGTCGTTGAACTTCTCGCTGACGGGCCCTGCCCAAGGAACGTGTTCGACGTGTTGAAGAAGATGAAGCCCATGCGCCAGATCGAGGCAACGGAACTCATGATCGGTCAGAAGAACTATTCGTCTGGCTTCGTCAAAACCATTCTGGCCGCCACACCGGATGATCAACTTGTAATCAAGCGAGCAAAAGATCGACCTCAGGACATCTCCCGCGAGCAGATTGCCCGCCTTGAACGCGAACTAACCGCGGCTCAGAAGCGGACCAAGTACATCGAGGAAAGCTATGGCGAGGACGTTCTGGAGCTGACCATTGCGAAAGCCTACCTATCCAAGTGGCTTAAAAGACCAAGCATTGTCCGATGGCTGGAAGAGAACCAGCCGGAGTACCTTGCTGAGTTTCAAGAAGTGGCCGAAATGACTTCGCTGACCTCTTCGGCTACGTCGCCTCCAGCCAACTAAATGTTGGCTGGCTCTGCTCACATTCGAGATCCAGGACGCAAGGGTGGGATAGACACCACCCTTGCCAGCTTCAAAGGCTCATTGACGCCGAACGGAACTGCGCGCCGCCAATACCCCTCTGGTCATTACGATGCCGACTCGATCCATCGAATGTCATCTTTGGCGGCAATTGCCCCTGACGCATGACGCACGGCCTGCGCGAGCAGTTTCGAGTACACAACGGCACCCGCGCAGGCCTCGGAAGCGTCGTCAAGACTTACATGGCTCCGTTTGGAAATCTCACGTGGAAGCCACCACATTCGCTGGTGCGAGCACATGTGAGAACTCGTACCTTTGATGACATCCCGCGCTGCAGCGAAAGCAACACCTCTTGAGTAAAGACCGGCTGGCGAGCACTGGCCCTGATAGGCATTCATATAGGTCTCATGCGTTTCAGGGTCGAAGGCCTTAAGCCGGGTCGGGCAAACTTGAAGTTCCTTCGTGACGACGCTCATGGAAGGGAGGTACCACTGCTTGGCACGGCTCAAGAGCTTCTTTAATAGCCACCGCGCAACACGTACCGGGTCGTCTTTTTTCGCAAAGGGATCGCACAACCAATGAAACCCACTCCAAATGTCCAGGAGCGGCGCACAGATCACCTCACCTGGACGGTTAAGGAGATCGACCACTGATGTACCGAGCATCGCACTCAGATTGAGGAGCGCAGCTAGTGATGGTGCGCGACCGATGGCTTCTCCCGGCTGCAAACCAAGGCATTTCCTCACCTTTTTCAGCTCGCGTCGAAAACGCGCGTGGGACTCAACATCTTCCGCAAACCGAGAGAGTGTGTCAGCCGGGAATGGCTCTTGCTCGGGACTGGCGCAGACCTTTACAAGATCAAGAAGTGAATGATCTATCCAATCGTAGAACTTAGGTCGCTCACAGACGCTACCCGCTCCGGCCAGGCTTTCACCACATTTTTGGCAATGAAGGCGGCTATCGATAGGTGTATTTCGGCGTTGCGTTGCTCCGCAGGATGGGCATCCGCAAAGTAAGTCACAGCCATGTGTTGGACAACGACTTACATATGGAATGGACCATAGGAGGGGCTCCCAGCTTTCATTCGGATCCCAGTCCTTATAGCAGACAGGGCACCATCGTCGTCCAGCGCCCATGCCGCCGTAAAGTCCGCGCGTATTAAGGACATCTTTCAAAACCCACAGCGTTCCGCGTTTGAGATTCGGATTTCCTGTCAAACGCTCGACTGTGCGGATCTGGGATTCCCGGCGCTCATCCATGAGATAGAAGCTCGGGGGTAGTGGCTCCCCACCAGTGTGAGCCGCCGACTCAATCACGGAAGCGAGTTGTCGCGGAGACCAGCCTGTTCGCCACGACATGTGGAGGAAGTAGTACTCATATGACTCGACGTGTTCGGTCCCAACTCCGCGTAGCGGAAGAGGAGGAAATGCCGTCCAAGCAAACGCTGACTGGCTCATGTCATCCCTCCCTATTTCCTGCCTCGCCGCTGGTTGTGGCGCCTTCCTGGTGGTTCTTCTTGGGCCGCTCAGTCAACCTCCAGCCACTTGCCGCCTTTGTTGCCATGGCTTTTGTATCGGCGGATTTCATGATCTCTTGGAAGAACTTTACGTCACCCCACATCTTTTTGTAGTCGGCATCGCCGTAGTACGAGTTGGAAATGTCGCTTTTGGTGATCGCATGGCGCCCGCCCAGTTCCGCACGTTTCTTGGCATCCGCGAGGATCTTCTTGAGCACTCCGATGATGCCGGCCGAAGCGGCCATCAGATCGTCAACCATGCTCATCAGCAGCGAACTTTTTGAGAAGCTGTATCCTTCGCTCAATGATTTGAGCACTTCTAGAAATGGTTCGCGATCTTTCGCCCGATCGAGTCTATAAGGTGGCATCCAAATGACGTCAGAGCGTCGCCGGACCTCAGGTCGGTCGAGCCATAGTTCCGCTGTGCGGTGGACGCCACTCAGCAAAAAGTTCATCTCGCACTGCTCCAGAATCGACATCAAGTTCAAGATGTGATCAGCGGGATTCTTGTCGCGGTGGTTGGTGCACATAGCGTGCGCCTGGTCAACGGCAGCTAGCAGCACGCCGCGACTCGCGGACAGAGATTGGAACTTGTCCCAGACCTTCCGCTCAGAAAGCTTGGGTAGAGGTACACCGCACAGCTCGGAGTGAGCCCTCTGGACCTCGGCTTTCAACGCCATGTATGCATGGTGTTGCGGATCGGCGCTGTCGCGCATCCATGCGACGTTCGGAACAAAGAGCTGTTGAAGCAACGACTCAGCAAATCCCAGTGAGCTGAAGTAGGCATTCTGCGGAAGCATTGCAAACACTTCGATGTATGGAATTGTTCCCGCCGCCCACTTTTCAGGTTGGCCATACAACTTACGGATAATCGAGCGCCTAACGGTGGTCTTGCCTACACCCGACGGCCCAACTACGAAGATGAAGCGGCCGAGTTCTGTAGCAGCAAGGGCCTTCTCGAGTTCGGCGCGAGGACCGGAATAGTTTGGGTGCTTGAAGATCTTCGACATGATCATTACTCCGTTTCCAGAACGGTGATGTCGTCCCACGACGGAAGTGGTGCACTACCTTCGTCAGCGTCTTCGTCTTCAAAGGTGTCGATCACTTCTTCAGGGTCCGGCGGCTCTTCAGCCATCAGGTCTTCATCCGACTCCGCAAGGCGTTGGTTGCGTAGATAAACGTCACGGTCGACGTCTTGCTTGCGCGCAGCCCTGTTGCTTCTCGCAGATGGTCCCCACAGGAGCTCGAATAGCTGCTCTGTTGGACTCATCGAGGCAATCGTGAGAATGTTGTTTTTGAATGCTTTGACCCAGCGTGAGCCAATTTTCACGTAGATCAACGATGGATTTTCGCAGTCCCTGCGCACTTGGTCGGGCTTCGCGGTGCGAAGCAACGCACTGAGCTCTTGACTTGTGAATATGGCACATTCGGTTTTGATACCGCGTTTTTCTGTCGCCCTACCCGTGAAGTCGATATCAACTGATGTCTTGATCAGGAAGTCATCATTCGCGGCTTGGTTGATCCCCATCGCTCCATATTTCGCCATGGCGACATCCAAACGATCGCGCGGCGTGATATCACCGTCGTAGGGAGTGCGCGGGAGGTCGTCGAACACGTAAAGCTCAAACGCGTGATGGACCGTCATAAATGCCAGACGCGCGGTGTTCTTGCTCTTAAACTTTCCGTCGACTTTTCGGCCCTTCATGTCAGGCTCAGTCGAGCCCGGAAGTTGGTGTGCGACATTACAATTGATCTGACGAATTGCCGTTTCCGCCTGACTGTTGTAACGGCTTCCGCCCGTCGGCGCATAGAGCAAAGTTATACCCAATACCTCACAGAACTGCTGTAGCCAGTGCGAATCATTGTCCGGACCGCGGTCTACGACGATGACAAAGGGCAGGAAGCCATGCCGACGTACGAAGTCGCGTACGAGGAGCGCAAAACCGTCGGTTTTTGCCTTGCCAAAATAGAACGAGTACGCCATTGGCATCCGCGTCGCCTCGTCAATGCCAATGTAGAACCACGGCTTTTGGCCCCCTAATGCAGTCACGATTTCGGGGGCGCACCTCGCGTCGAACTGAGAAGAATCAATGTGAAGCGTATGACCGTACGCTATGGCTTCGCCCGACCGGACTACAGGGTCTGAAATTGGCCGCGCGGCCTGGTACG
>Ga0055533_1000537_pt1 | contig 13527 bp, 10 predicted proteins | sample AraplaCvi_mMS_r2_FD_54991 | JGI IMG/M metagenome (GOLD analysis project Ga0055533, IMG submission 54991) | Arabidopsis root microbial communities from North Carolina, USA - plate scrape CL_Cvi_mMS_r2 | ecosystem: Host-associated > Plants > Roots > Endosphere | place: USA: North Carolina...
ACACAGCAAGAAGCTCCATGCAAGGATAGGAAACCCGATTGCACAGAACCAGAACACTACGCTATCAGCATTGCCGGCTGGCCAGACGAACACGGCCTGCGCCACACAACCTGTGATCATAAGACATAGGAGCAACGCCCAAACAGGAATCGAAGGCCGGGAAACGTGCGGTACGTCCACCCTCGGCGGGACGCGCAAAAAATCAACGGGCATCGTTCTTAGCGGACGGTAGCGCCGCCTGTGGAGGCGATCAGAACGCTACCGCACTGCGTCGCATCGCCGTCCCTTGACAAGGGAGTGCCCGCGTCCTTCATGTGGTCGCTTCCTTCAACAATTTCGTTATCCCCATGAATCGGGCAGGACACGAGAACCGCGATTTTTGCGACCCTTCGTCCTTTCACCTTGATACGGTCCGAGCCAGAAAGAACTTTTCCGCCGTGGCTCGTGCTGTCGCCTTCGCACACCAATTTCTTCATTACACGATAAACTTTTATATAAATTCTACTTTTCAGTTTATGAGTTGAACTTGAGAGACGCAAAAGAATTAAGCAATGTAATAAGATCGACTCACTTAAGAAAGCGGCGTCCTTTTTCGTGGCTGTCGCACCGGCCGACAATTTCATTTTTTGCCTTCGTGTCAGTATCGAGCGCATCGCACCTTAACCACATTTGTAAGGGCTTTGCTCCACCGGAGTAGTTCACTTCGCACCATCCTGCCGTAGCCTTATCGACGTTCGCTCGATCTCCCGCGATCAGAAATTTTTTTGTCTTATTTTTTATATTAGGGCCGTCAAACAAGTAACTCTTCTCTTTCAACCTGACGGGAATAGATTCATCTGTATTCATGAGCAAGGCGAAGGGGGAGTTGATCGCCTGACGTACATCCGCTCGTGATTGGTATGGGAATTTGTAAATCATCCTTCCCCTGTCTGATAGCCAACTGTAATCAGCCCCAAACCATTCGGAACTGCGCTCATCACGGCGCAAAGTGTTCCCGGTCCGACAGAAGACAGAAACAGAGTAAAGTTTACCGGACGAATTTGGCTCTGCGAGAGATTTTCGTACCTTCATGAAATGAGTCACGAAAATTCTTTCTCCGTGACTGCGCTCAGTCCCCGATGAAAATGCGTCAACAATCTCGCCGGGAGTATCGTCATAGAGAAGACCTCGTCCTTCTGCCTTCAGAGGTGAATCCCCGTCGGAGATGTAATACAAAGAAATTGCATTGGCCTCGATTGGAAGCCCGGTCTTAGGGTCATGTACCGGCTCTTGAATAAAGCAGATTGTCCCGCTCTCGATTCTCAAGGGCGGATAACTCTGCCGGCCGTGGATGTCGGAACATGTACTCGTCGCGCACACCGAACCACTCACAAAGGCGATTAGCATAAGAAATAAAGTCTTAGTCATTTGTGCAGCCCGACGAGAACATCTGATTAATATCAGATAAGTTCGCTAATATTCGACGCTCTTGATTTTGCAGAAGCGGACTTCTAATTATCAATGTTGCCTTGGGGTGGCTTTACGGGGATACCTCGAAATGCGCGGGGGCTTATCGATTCATAGCCCCCCGAGTCACAGATTAAATTTGAAATAATTCTTCCGTCTTTTTTTACATACAAGCCTGACGGGAAGCCACTGTAGACAACATAATTATATCGACCAGATTTGAATTTCAAGTGAGTGGTTTGAACATTTCCCTGATCAATATCACTTATCGAGAAGAAACCCATCGGCGGATAGGGCAGTTTTGGATACTCCAACTCGATACGACCCAGCTTACCGAACCGATACTGGACATAGCCATTTTTAGGCGATATATTTCCGGACGCACAAACGGAAACAATTTTTTCCCCAACGTGGCAACTGAAGTATATCTCCTCGTGTGCATTGCACAGCGTAGCCACTTGAGAGAACACTGGACCACAGGCAATACTTGCCAGCGCGACCGCAAAAAATCGAATTGGTCTTATGATCATTTGAAATCACCTCTATTCCAGATCGCTTGAAAGTTCTCAACGCGGGCTGCATAACTATCAGTATGCAGATTCACAACTGCCGTAATCGCATTGACCTGTGCGGGCATGGAGCCGTGATCCGCAAGTTCGGGGAGATGATTGGTAACCCAAAAAAATGCCGCGGATCTCGCAGCATATTTTGGCTGAGTCAAGACATCCGGATCTTCTTCATAGTCAATCACATCATTTTGGAAATCGGCCTGGTGACCAGTTTGCCATCGGGTGAACGCATGATAATTGGCTCGTCCGGTAAGTTGCTTCATACCTCTTCCTCTGTACCTCCATCCATCTCCGGAGGCGTGACTCCCGTTACCTAACTCCGCGCGACCACCGTAGGCTCCGTTTGCGATAGCTTCAAAATCGGCTTGATTCATTCGCGTACCATCGGCCTTGATAGGTCTCACCGTTGCGTAGCCATGTGCATGAGCTTCGGCAGGGTGGCTGCCGAAATAGCTAAATTTCGCGATTAGCGCACTGGCTTTCCAAATGAAAGATTCTTCAAGGTTTAGGTTGCTGCCGGTTTCCTGCATTACCTGAGCAAAAAAGTGTGTTCGTCTGAGCGGAGTATCCAACTTATAGACGTCGAGGTGCGCATTTAGCTCATCAGCGATTTGCTGAAGATCCTGCGCTGTCACATGGGGGAAGAGGCGCTGCATCATCTGCAAAGTGAATTGAAAACCACTTCGGCAGAAATTTCCCACCAGCGCAGCCGGGTGGATATGGAATACATCTGGTCCCGGGAAGCCAGGTACGCCTGCCTGTACTTCATCCCACCACACAAGCTTTGCGATGCGCTTTTTCTCCTCTTCGTGCTCAGGCTCCGGCTCGTTGCTCTGCGCGATTGCACTAACCAGTTCCTGCCACTTCGCTGGGTTGGCCCACTCGCTTTCGTGCTTAGGAATTAGACGTGATGCCCGAAAGGCAACCCACGGAAACGAGCTGCCTTGTGGGTTTTGTCCAGTATTGCGAAGTTCTTCTGCTGCATGGGCGCCATCACCGGAAGGATACAATGCACGGTAGATTGCGGTCATCAGCGGACTAAGCTTGCCAATGGCACCCGCGGTCGGATCATCACTCCCCTTTGTATAGGCCACGTAATCTGCAGCGCTCGCGAAAATTGTATGAGTCGGATCGTGATCCTCGTCGTGACACTCGAAATCAATCCAGCTTTGTGAGTGTTCCTGCGTAACGGTGCCACCAGCGAAGCTCTGCTCGCGCACCCAGCCTGAAATGGCATTACGCTGCATATCCGCGCTATCCACTTTCCACCAGTGTCGTTTCTGGCCGTCGTTACCTGGACTCGTCTCCAAACACGAATTCCCAGTATGGTTCTGCAGCACAGCAAACGTCTCGACTTGTGTTACATCGGTTTTCTTTGCCTGCGCGCTCGCTTGCGGAGGTGTTCCTGCAACCGGGTCCTTGTCGTAGAGCGTAGTGCCAGTGGCAATGCGCAAGATCGTCGGGGCCGCCGACAAGCCAAGTTGGCTCCAGTTCGCCGGCGTTGTTATGTTGGCATTGACCCCAGCCCGTCCGTCAATAATGAACTGCTTGATGCTGTCGTCGCTGAAGACCTCGATATGCACCAAGCGATTTGAGGTCTGGTCGCGCAATGAATCATAACGCCCCAGATATCCGAGCACGTCTCCAGCTTTGACTTTTAACCGCTGTTCAGGCTGCGGTATAACGTTGACGCAGTCAAAGACCGAATCCGGCATGACTTTTTCTACAACGGGGCTTGGGTGCCCGTGTTCCTTTCCGAGGAAAATCCACTTGCCTATTGCGGCACTCGAAGCGACGTAACCTCCAACTGCAGGAGCGATTAGAGCGCCTGGGTCTTCTGCTATCTGCCCCCAATCCCCTTCACGCTTGGAGAGTGACACCAAAGTCCCTCGGGGGAGAATACCCACGGTGGCGCCATGCGGTCTAGTCACCCTGACGCGCAGTCCTGTCTGATCGACTGAAGGAGCCTGACCACTCGCTGAAGCCGTCGGCTTATCTACCGTGTCCTCGGTTACTTGATATTTCGCGGACCAATAGCCCGGCCAAGGAAGCGCCGGATCAGCTTCGTAGCTAGCATAGTCCTGGAGATGCATGTACAGGCTAAAGAAGGTCCACTTCTTGCCGCGCGGAAATTCCATTGAGTGCTGCACGAGCGCAAAACCCGTGCTGTACTGAGCGTTGATTTCAGGTCCACCATTCTGAGGTGGCAGCGTACTTGCGAGATACTTACGGTTCACGCGCCACGCTATTACCTCGCCATCAGCGATGCAACGCACGCCTCCCTTCAGATCCAGCTCCTGCCCGGCTCCGGCCTCGCTGATATGGACACCACCGTGCCACATGCCACTGGCGCCAACGGGGAAGCTCCCCGTCGGCTCCTGCCTCAGTAGCAGATACATGTCGTGCTCATCGGTGATATCCGTCGCTAAAGCGCCATTGCCCTGCCCCTTCTTGCGAAACGGGAAAGCGAAGGCTATCTGCTTGAGCGGAGTGAGTACCGCGTTCGGCGCTGAACTGTTTGCCATGGTGTCCTATTCAGAAAAACCGAAACCCAGATTGCTCTTCACGTCCTTCGGCGCGGACGTTACCCAGCTTGGGAATGTGAAATTCCCTCCGGCTGAATCGTCCACTTCCAGGTTACCCTTTACGTCGATCTGGCCACTGGGGCTGGCCAACTCGATCCGTCCACTGGCAATCTTGATGTAGGCTCCGGCACCGTCACCCAAGATGATGCCCTTTGAAGCCGTGACGGTTACCTCATCAGTCGATGAACTCATGGTGACCTTCTTGAGCGCGATCAACTCCAGTTCATCGCTCTGAGCCTGCACTTGCACCTTGCCCTGCGCGGCGAAAATGCGGATACCGAGCTTTGCAGCAAAGAGCGAAATCGCTTCGCCAGCAGCTATCGCTATGCGCTTCATGACGCCGACGTCAAGACCATCGCCTGCGGTCATGAAAAGTTGTCTGCGCGCTGCAAGCTGAAAGTGACTACCGCTCGACAGCCCCATGCCGTCAGGTGCACTTGCAACGACTACGCACTTCTGCAGTTGGGACAGGTTTTGGTCGACAAGGGCCCGTTGTCTTTCGACTTCCGCGAGCAGAGCCTTCGCGGCGCCGGCGCTGTGGTTGAGCGTCTTGAGGATCTCTTCGGATTGCCGGAATGTGTCGTCAGCATTCTGCATCGCGCATTGCTCGCCCGTGGCTGCGGCTTGGGGCTCCGCTGATATCAGTACGCCTTTCGCACCTCGCACTGCGACATGCCCGTCAGTCCGCAACTCTGCACCCTGCCCACGCTCCTTCCGGTTCTCATCGACCATATGCCCCAGATTGAGCTCACTGGTCTGAAACGGCGTGCTCAGGTGGATATGCTCGACACCTTCCTTGTCCTCCATCCGCATCTCGTTCTGCGCGGCCGTGCGAACGATGTTGCGGGTGTGGTTCAGGTTATTGACGAGATCCGGATGCAGGCTGTCATGCATCGCGCCAATAATCACGGGTCGATCCGGATCCCCGCCCGTAAAGACGATCGCCACCTCCGCCCCGTCGATCAGCGGGAAGTGGTGACCATAGTTCGCTCCGCTGTACGGCTTCGCGAACCGCACCGGCCGGCTCGTACCGCCCGGACTCCATTCGTCGAGGTCGAACGGCAGCCTGATCACGTACCAGCCCTGCTCCGTCAGGTATGCGTATTTGTAATTGCCCGGTGACGTCACCCGCGCAGGCAGGATGCCGTCGATGGACGGTCGCTCAATCGACGCCACCGGCGTACGCCAGACCCGGTCCGACGGAATCCCCTCGAAGGTCACCCAGTACGACTCACCGCGCCCACCCCTCGATTCGACCGATGTGATGAAGATGCCGTGCTTCGCGTCGGCCGGATTCGGGTCGACGCGCATGACTTCACCCGCTTCGAGCCAGAACGGATTGCCGGTCCCCCTGAACGTGATCTGCTGCGCCAGATATTCCTCGTGGCGCAGACGGGCGATGCTCTTGCCCTCTTCCGGCGTCTGGTAGTGCTCGCCCCAGCGATAGTCGATCCCGTTCGTTGTCCTGTCGTCGCGTGCGGCATTCTCCTCGACGAGCAACGAGACGCCCGCCTCGCGATGGTTGTAGTCGTGCAGCCGCACCGCCTCGGGCACGCGCCGGGCCCGCTTCTCGAGCGTTTTGATGGCGTCCGTGCCGGAACTCTCGAGCCCCGAGTCGCGCCGGTACGCCACCGTGCGCTGTTTGCGCGCGTAGGCATCGAGATCGTCGCCGAACACGAGGACCGCGCGATCCTTCTTCTGCTCCCAGCGGAACCAGATCCCCTCCTGCGCACAAAGGCGCTGGATGAAGCCAAACGTTGTCTCGTGATATTGCGTGACGTACTCGTGCCGCCTGTACTGGTGGCGCAACTGGAACTCGAAGTCCACACCTGCACGGTAGCCCTCATGGCGTAGCGTGTCCGTGATGATTTCCTCGGACGACTGCTTCTGGAACAGGCGGCTCGTCACGCCCCGGTTCAGGTCGGCGAGCTTCGGCTCGAGCCGCACCCGATAGTGTGTCTGGTCCGCAGACGTCGCATACTCATCGAACCCGGTGATGATGCCGTGAATGGTATACGCCGGCGGCACCCGGCTGAACTGGTCCGCGTTCTCGCCGAACATCCTGCGCAGATAGTCCTTCTCCGGATCGACCGGCGCGATGATGAACTTTGCGGGCCGACCGACCACCTGCTCCATCGGGATGCCGGACACGGAGCTGGTGAATTCGATGTCGTACCGGTACAGCTCGCTCACCGCATCGCGACCGCTGAATCTGAGCACGGAAAAGGGCGCCGGATGCGGCGCCAGCTTCAATTCGTAAGCCTGTAGAGGCACGATCGACGACATACAGAAGCTCCGTTAAACGAACGATATGAACGGCGCGCCGGGGTGCTCATGACCCCGGCGACTGGCGGTTACGTCCTACAGGATCAGCTTTTGGCCTTGGGCATCTGGGACACCAACGACAGCCCGATGTCCATGCCCTCGACCTGGAAGTGCGGAATGATGAAAAGCTTGATGCGGAAGAAGCCCGGGTTGTCCTCGATATCCTCCACCGTCACCTTCGCCTCACGCAGCGGGTGCGACGCCTGCAACTCATCGCCCGGGTCCTTCATCTCGGTCACGAGACCTTTGATCCAGTTGTTCAACTCAAGCTCGAGCAGGCGCCGGTCCTTGGTCGTGCCGATGTTCTCGCGCTGAATCAGCTTGAGATAGTGCGCGATGCGCGAGAGCAGGAAGATGTACGGTAGGCGCGCATTGATGCGGCTGTTCGCCGTCGCCTCTTTCGTGTCGTACAGTGCTGGCTTTTGCGTGGAGTTGGCCGAGAAGAAACACGCAAAGTCATGATTCTTGTAGAACGACAGCGGGATGAAGCCCAGATTCGCGAATTCGAACTCGCGGGTCTCGGGAATCAGCACTTCGGTCGGGATCTTCGGCTGAGCGCCGGTGCCAAGGTCATACAGGTGCACCGGCAGATCTTCCACTTTGCCGCCAGCCTGGGGACCGCGGATCTGCACGCACCAGCCATTGTTCACAAAGCTGCGGGTCATGTTGGCTGCAAACGCAAACGATGCAGTTACCCACAGATATTTGTCGTGGTCGGGGCCTCTCACCGCCTCCTCATAGTTGAACGCGCGCACTGGCACGGTATCCCTACCGTACGGCAGGCGCCCAAGCACCCGGGGCATCGTCAGCCCGACGTAGCGGGCATCGTCCGTATCGCGAAAGCTCTTCCACTTGAGGTACTCTGCGCGGTCGAAATAATTGCCAATATCCTGAATGGCGGCCACTTCTTCCATCGATTTCTTGCCGAAGAACGCGGCGCCCACCGAACCTATAAACGGCATGTGGGCGGCCGCCGCAACCTTCGAGATGTTGCGAAGCAGTGCAACGTCCATCGGCGAGTTTGTGAACTCGAAATCGCTGATCATTGCGCTGATCGGCTGGCCGCCCGGCGTGTCATATTCCTCGATATAGGCGAGGCGGTACAGGCCGCTCTGAACCAGCTCGGGCGTGTCCTCGAAGTCCAGCTGCAATGCGTCCTTCGATACGTCGAGGACTTCGATCTTCGCGTTCCTGCGGAAGTCCGTACGCGACACGAGCATCTTCAGACCGCGCCAGCGGCCTTCGAGGGCCTGGAATTCCGGCGTGTGCATCACGGCGTCGAGCTGACGACCGATCTGCCGATCGAGCTGACCGATGTAGAAATCAAGCAGCGATTTGTCGAGCCGGTCAACCGGCTTGCTTTCTTTCGCGATCAGATTCAGCAGCGCGTCCATGCCGCGGGCAACGCGTTCGTCGGCCGATGCCTCGGCCAATGTGTCATTGTCGCGAAACGCTTCCAGCGGGCGGGCCTCGGCGACGATGTTAAGGTTGATCTTGTTGCAAAGCGAGGCGTACACACTGTCGTTCTCGAGCACGAGTGTTTCCGCTGCACCCTGATGGGCTTCGTTCTGTTTCATGGTTATCTCAGTCCCGGTTCGTATGGCGACGTCATTGCGGAAGGCGTAACGGGTAGCTTTGGCCGGCCGCCCTCAGGCATGGCCTTCCTGCTGCGTCGCCGCCGTTGCAATCTGGGCAAGCTCGCCGCGCAACTTGTCTGACAGACGCCTGTCCTTCAGAATTTTTTCGAATTCGCGACGGAAAGTGCCGTTGTCGAGCAGGTTGCTTTTCAAATCACGCAGCAAATTGCGCATTGCAAGCATGGCCTGCATTTGCGGAATCTGGCGCGCCACCTGTTCCGGCTCGAAGTCCTTCATCGAGCGAAAGGAAAGAGTGACGGGCAGTTCTGAACCATCAGCGGCCAACGTGTTCTCCGCCGCGAGCTTCAGGTCTGGCGCGTAGTCGGCCAGAACAGCATCGAAGTTGTTCTTGTCAATGTTCACCTTCTTGCGCTCGGCGAGCGGCGCCTGTTCACGGCCCGCACTGAAGTCCCCCGCAACAAGCAGCTTGAGGGGCAATTCCACCTTCTTCTGCGCCCCACCCGTATGCAAATCCAGTGTGATTGAAACACGACTTTTCGGAATTTCACGTTGGAAGCTATCCATAGGATTCCTTATTTATCTTATTAAAATATCCGCAGAAATTTCCCAAACAATGTGGTGACATTCTTCGAGCAGGCGCATGTCTCAAACGCCGTACGCGGCTCAAACGAATACTGACGGCACCCCCAAAGCTCGGCATTCATTCATGCGCCGTTATTGCAACGTCGTATTAAACAGGTTTACCCGCGCGGCGTCAAAGCACACTCCCCGCTAGTGAACAAATATAGTTAGTAAAACTGATTTTCGGAAAGGTCTTATGGATTCATGGTCTCTTGATGGTTCACAGCATGACTCGCGACCCCAGATCGCATAGCACGCCCACCTTGCTCGCAGGTTGCCTATTTTTTGCAAATTTTTATTATGAGAAAGTGCGAAGCACCATTCGCAAACGCACCGCTCATGCCAACTGAGTCACACAATTCATTTTCAATTCGAAGATTTCTAACAATCCATAACGTTTTGCACGACGAATTACTTATTCGCGTTTACGATTTACGGATCCGTCATTAGAATGCGCCCACTTATAACCACTACAAGCCGTAGACCACACGTATGCGGATAGACAAACCGCTCTGGCATGAGGGCTTGATCCTCACGCAGCAGCACTTCCAGCAACAGGACCGATGGGCCGGATTCGCGATGCAGCAGTTCGCCACTGCGGTGCTCGCGGAGCCTTGGGGCACTCTGGGCGTCGAGGTCGACGAAGAGGCGCTCGCGACCGGCCGTCTCAAGCTCACGCGGCTGAAGCTTCGTTTTCCCGATGGCACGCCGATCGACACCGCGCTGGCCGACGCCCTCCCGGCGGGGCGCGATCTGACGCATGGCCTTCCGGCTGACCGGCAAAGCATCACAGTGCTCGCGGCGCTCGCTCTACCCGATGCGAACGGCAACAACTGCCGCTTCGATGAAGCCACGCTGGCGCGTCCGCGTCGCTCGTACCGTGAGTTCGTGAAGGTGGCTGACCTCAACGGGGTGACCGAGACAGAGATCGCCGCGGAACGTCATGCCGTGCGCCTGCTGTTCGACTTCGAGTCGCATGCGGACGACACCGCGTGCGCGATCGTGCGGCTTAGTCGCAGCGGCAGCGGCTCAGGCGGCGGTCAGTTCCGCATCGATCATGCATTCGTCCCTCCCTGCCTGACGCTTGGCAGTCACCCGCTTCACCTCGAACGGATCGCCCGGCTCGCTGACATCCTGCAGGCGAAAAGCCTCGCGCTCGGCGCTCGGCGCAGCGAGCGCATGGAGCAGATCGTGGAATACGGTGTGGCCGACGTACAGCTTTTCTGGCTACTGCACTGTATCCATTCTGCGTGGCCGCAACTGCGGCTCTTTCTCACCCACCCCGGCCGGCCGCCGGAGCATCTGTACGCGACACTCGCCCAGTTGGCAAGCGCACTCATGACGTTCTCGACCGGGGCGCAGCTGGCTGACATTCCCACGTACGACCATGTCTGCGCAGACGAAGTGTTTGCAAAACTCGAATCGATGATCCGCGACCTGCTCGACGCGATCATTCCATCACGCGTCGTATCTATCGGGCTCACGCGCAAGACGCCGACAACATGGACTGGGCAGTTCCTCGACGAGCGTATCGCGGGAGATGCCGCTGACTGGTATTTGTCGGTGAACGCGCCAATGGCCGCGTTCGAGCTCGTCGAGCAGTTTCCGCGGCTGTGCAAGATTGGCGCGCCCGACGACGTTGGGCACATCATCAATTCCGCGCTGCTGGGTATTCCGCTGAAGGCGGTGCAGCGAGTGCCCGCCGCAATTCCGGTACGCCTCGACAACCAATACTTCGCGCTCGATTCATCCAGCGCCGCGCATGCCAGGATGCTTGCCGCGCGTGCCTGTCAGATCTACCTGCCGGCGTCGATACCCGATGCCGCGCTTCAACTCTACGCGGTGCTGCGTACATGAACGCCCTGACTTCCAGCCACCAGGAACCCGCCGCGCTAGACGAACTCCCGGACAACGGTGACATGCCGCGCGACGACACGCACGAAAGCATGCGCGCCCTGCTGCGAGACACGGCATTGCTGGTGACCACGCTTGGCACTGGTGGCGCAGTGAAGGAGGCGGACGAACTGCGCAACCGATGCAGGCAACTGATCGCGCATTTCGCGGAAGCGCTGCAAGCCCGGCGGTATCCAGACGACGTGCGCCGGGAAGCCCTGATCGCCCAGTGCGGGTTGCTGGACGAATCGGTACTGCGGTCTCTGCCGGCAGATATGCGTGCCGGTTGGGAACTGCAACCGCTGCAGGTCGAGCAGTTCAACCTGCACGACGCCGGCGAAACCGTGTTCGACCGGCTCGATGCACGTATGCACGAGAGCGTACCGTGCGTCGATCTGCTCGAATGCTACTCGGCGGTCCTTGGCATGGGCTTCGTCGGCCGCTACGCCCGCGAGGGCGAGGCAAAACGCACCGCCCTTATCGCGGCGCTCAACACCAGGCTGGACAGGCTTCGACCATCATCGGAACGCCTGTTTGTCGCAGACCAGGCGGGACGGCGCCTGTCCAACTGGTTTTACCGGCTGTCTCCGTGGGCCGTTGCGGCTCTGGCAGGTATTGCTGCAGTGACCGTCTGGGCGATATGGACGGCGGCACTCGACATGCAACTTGCCCATTTAGTGTCGGTGAAAGGCACCCGCCCGTGAAATCCGATCTGCCTGTCCTCTCTGGGGCCTTGCCACTGGCGCCCGATCACGACTACAAGGGGCTGGGATATCCGGTGCGCGCGATGCTGCTGTTCGCAGCCGCGTTGGCGCTCGCGGTAGTCTGGCTCGTGTTGACGGTTAGCCGCGGTGTGACATGGACGCTCACGGTAGTGATCGCAGTGGTCGCGCTCTCACTCGTGTCCTGGTTCACGCACCGGCTGACCCGCGCGGGGAAACAGGGCGCACAAGTGCTGGCGGCGCTTGGCGCCGCGACGGCCGATATTCCGGTGAAACTGCGCACGCGGATGCCCCTCGTCCTCATGACCGGCGACGGTCTATCCGCGCTTTTCGACCGAGCAGGAGACGTCCGCCATGCGCATGTGGGCGACGGGGCAATCTGGCTGCGCGTCGATCGGACACAGGATCTGCCGCGGCTTGCACTCGCAGTGAGACAGTGGCGCGACGGTCGCGCACCGGACGGGGTGGTGCTGTCAGTTGTTCCGGCAAAGCACACAGGGGCGGACATCCTTATACAGCAACTGCATGTTGTGCGGCAGGCCGTGGCGGATGCGTCCCGCATGCTGGGCAGGCGATTGCCCGGCTATGTCGCGGTGTATCAGCGGCTCACAGCCGGTCCTCCAGACCAGGCCACGCCTCAGTGGTATGGCGTTTCAACGACTTCGCGCATCGTCGATGCCGCACGTTTTGAACCGGTGATTCGCGCCGCCGAAAACGAAGCGCAGCATGCGGTGTGCGATCGCACGGCAGCCGCGCGCGCGGCCGCCCTTGCGTCGATCATCGAATGGACACAGCGTGTCGTCATCGGTGCGCTGTCGGATCGGCATCACCCTGCCATCCCATGGTCACTCTTCGGTGCCGGCTGGATCGATTGCGGTCCCGCGAGTGGCCCAGCAAACCCGTGGGCACGCGATGTCGAGATCCAGACCCGGGTGATGCGCGCACCGGCCCCGGCCTCTGCGCTCCCATGGCCGCTGCCTCAACCGCTGGTTCAAGCGCTGCCCCGGCGATACTGGATGTCGCCACGCATGGCAGCCTTTGCCCATGCGCTTGCGCTCGTAGCATCTGCAGCCGCGGTTGCGTTCTGGGCGTCGGCAAAGAACAACGAGGCGCTGCTAACCCGCATCGGCACGGACCTGGGCCGCTATTCGATGATTCCTTCCGCGCACGATACGGCCAAGCGCGCGGCACTACAAACACTCGTGGCCGATCGGGATCAACTTGACCGTTATGCGCGCGCCGGCATTCCACTTCCCCTGTCATTCGGCATGTACCGGGGTGCGCAGCTCATGCCGGCTGTGAATGAGGCCATTGCATCCTATGCACCACCGCCGCCCCCGCCGGCAGTGGTGACGCTCGACAGCATGTCGCTGTTCGACAGCGGCCGCGCACAACTCAAGCCCGGCTACACACGTGCAATGGTCGGCGCTCTCGAAATGATCAAGGTGCATCCGGATAAACGGATTCTCGTGGCGGGCTATACCGATAACGTCGGCGATCCCGACAGCAACCTGAAATTATCGACGGCGCGCGCGCAAGCCGTGCGCGACTGGTTGATCGACGCGTCGGGGATTCCGGCCACGCAGTTTGCTATCCAGGGCTACGGCGGCACGCGACCGATCACAAGCAATGAGACACCAGACGGCCGCGCCAGGAACCGGCGCGTCGAAATCACACTGGTACCGGACGCGGTGAAGTGAGTTCCACGCTGCGGGTAGTTCGAGCGACTGGACGCCATTCGTGCTCGTGGTCAGTCAGAGAGATGAAG
>Ga0055533_1000541_pt1 | contig 13451 bp, 16 predicted proteins | sample AraplaCvi_mMS_r2_FD_54991 | JGI IMG/M metagenome (GOLD analysis project Ga0055533, IMG submission 54991) | Arabidopsis root microbial communities from North Carolina, USA - plate scrape CL_Cvi_mMS_r2 | ecosystem: Host-associated > Plants > Roots > Endosphere | place: USA: North Carolina...
GCTCGATGTTTCAAGCAGCAATTTCCCGCATTTCGACGTCAACCCGAATAGCGGCGAGCCACCCGCGCTGGCGCGCACGCCACGCGTCGCGGTGAATCGTGTGCATTTTGGCGCGGGTCAGGCGTCGCATGTCGTGCTGCCGCTCGTCCCAGCGGCATCGCTTCAAACCATGCCGCCGTGCCCGACGGATAGCCGAAAGAACGCCTAGGCACGCCGGGTCTCACCTCATTGCCTGCCTTTGAGGCGTCGCCTTCTGCGCGACGTCCAGGGCTCGTTTTCGCCCGCAAATTTTGCGAATGCCCGAAGCGCCCCGAACCGGTATGACAGCTTCCGGTTCGTCACACGCCGATTTTTTTCTAGCAAGTCCAACTCCAGGAGGAAAAGCACCATGCGCAAACAGACACTTCCGGCGACGCTGATCGTCGTCAGCGGCATCGGCCTGTCGTCCGGCGCGGCACACGCACAGTCGAGCGTCACGCTGTACGGCATCGTCGACGGTGGTTTCACTTACATCAGCAACCAGGGCGGCAAATCGAACTATCAGGCGACCGCCGGCAACGAACAGGGCTCGCGCTGGGGCATGCTCGGCAGCGAAGAGCTCGGCGGCGGCAACCATGCCGTCTTCCGTCTCGAGAACGGCTTCAATCTGATGAACGGTACGGCAAGCGCGAATGGACGTATTTTCGGCCGGCAGGCATGGGTCGGTTTGTCGAGCGATCGCTACGGCACGTTGACGTTCGGCCGTCAGTACAACGCGTCGCAGGATTCACTGGAACCGCTTCAGGTTGCTGCCGATAGCGTTCAGTACGGCACGCATCCGTTCGATGTCGACGACATTAACAATACATTTCGTACCGACAATTCGATCAAGTACGTGACGCCGACTTTCTACGGTCTGCAGATCAACACGATGTATGCGCTGTCGGGCAATCCGGGTAATTTCGCCACGAACCGTTCATACAGCGTCGGCGCAAGCTACGCGAATGGTCCATGGCATCTCGGTGCGGCCTACGTGATGCTCGATCATCCCGCCACCGACACAACCGGCGCGATTCCGTCCGACAACTACTTCACGTTTCTCAAGGGTATCAGCCAGCAGCGCATTTATGGCGCGGGCGGCCTATACGACATCGGCAATGCGAGCGTCGGCTTGATGTACACGAACACGCGCTTCGAATTGACGCCGGCGAGTCAGTACCAGACCTACCAGAACGCTGAAGCGAGCCTGCGCTATCGCATCACGCCCGCCTTGCATGCGGCGTTCGGCGAGACGTACACGAATGTATCGACGAATGGGAAAGTGGACTCATGGCACTACTGGCAAACGACGGCGGCCTTGCAATACTTCCTGTCAAAATCGACTGACGTCTACATCGACCTGCTGTACCAGCGCGCCACGAACGCGGTCGCACAGATTGAGGGCGCATCCGGGCCGTCGAGCAGCCACACCCAATTGATTACCGTCACGGGTATCCGTCACAAGTTCTGACGACCCGGCGAACCCTCGAAAATGACCGATGGGTTCGCTGTTGCGATGTTCAGAAATGGCGCCGCGTGGGCAGACCACCAGTCGGCGCGGAGTCAACGTCGTCGAAAGAGGCCATGAGAGCCGCGTTTCAGGGAGTCAGATTCGAAATCGTGTTCGCGCTCTGCGTGAGCGCCGCGCTGATTGCGACCACCGGGCTGATCGGCGCGCACGGCATGTCGATGCTGAACGACGACCTGCAGCGCATGTATGCCGACAACACCGTACCGATCGCCGATCTCACCACCGTGGAAAGCTCGGCGCTGCGTATTCGCCTCGGTCTGATGCGCATCCCGTCGATGCACAACCCCGCGGATGCCAAGGCGATGATCGCGCGCCTCGCTGCGACACAAGAATCGCTTCATACCGCGTGGCGCGACTACTTTCCGGCGCGCCTCACGCAGTCAGGAGAACGCGATACCGCTTTGCAGATTGATTCCGCAATCGCCGCGTTCGGACCGCAAGCAGCACGGGCTGCCGCGGCGCTGAATGCGGGTAACGCCGCGCTCGCAGGCCCACTTCTCGGAGCACTCGCCGATATGAGACAGGTCATCTATAACGGTGCGGACCAGATTGTCGACATCAATTCCGCGCATGTGCGGCAGACCGCCGACGACGCAGCAGACCGCGCGCGCCGGATGTTGCTTCTGTGCGGCTGTGCTGTCGCAATCGCGCCGTTGATCGCGCGCGGCGGAGGCAGCTACCTGATCCGCGCCATTTCGCAACCGCTGGATGCTTCGATAGCTGTCGCGCACCGGATAGCGGGCGGCTGGCTGGAAAACGGAATCGCGCCCCTTGCCGACGATGAATTTGGCCGGTTAATGCGCGCGCTGACGCAGATTGACGCGCAACTTGCGGACGTGGTGCGGCGGATTCAGATGTCGAGTGAATCGATTTTGACCGCTGCCATTGAAATCTCCGACGGCGGTCGCGATCTGTCTTCGCGTACCGAGGAGCAGGCTGCCTCGCTCGAACAGACCGCCGCCAGCCTCGAGCAACTCGTCGCGACCAACCCCCAGAACGCCGCGCATGCGCGCAAAGCGACGCAGCTGGCCGCCGAAGCGTTGCACGTCTCACACGAAGGCGATGGAGCGACTGCTCGCATGCTGACAACGATGAATGACATCATGGATGGATCCGCGAAAATCTCCGAGATCATGACGCTGATCGAGGCGATCGCGTTCCAGACCAATGTTCTCACGCTGAACGCGGCGGTCAAAGCGGCGCGCGCCGGCGAGCCAGGGCGCGGCTTCGTCGTGGTCGCCGGCGAGGTTCGCACACTCGCGCAGCGTTCGTCCTGGGCGGCGAAGGACATCCGGGAACTGATCCGCAGTTCGTCGTCCATGGTGCAGCTGGGTTCGATGCATATGGAAGTGGTTGGCCAAACCATGGCGAACATCACGCGCGCCATTCGGCTCGTAGCAGATATCAATGCGGCGTTCTCTGGCATCGGAAGAACAGACGCTCGGCATCGAGCAGATCGAGCGTGCCGTGGGCCAACTCGACGATGTGACGCAGCGCAATGCTGCGCTGGTTGGACAGGCGTCTGCGGCAGCGCAAACACTCGAAGAACAGGCTGGTCAGCAGCGGCAAATGCTGAGCGCGTTCCGGTTTCGTAGTCAGACAATGGCGTGAGGGACTGCGTGCCGGCACGCAGGAGCTTCGGTCGAATTCACACGAGAAGCGTGCGACGAGTTCATTGCTTCAGTCTACGGAAGTTTGAGGATGGTGCCAGAATGTGAATTGCACGCAAAACGTCGGCGTTGTTGTCAGCCGCTCGAACGACCCGTGGGTGAGGCGTTCACACGGCGCTACTGGGTCCCGGCGCCGTATGCATTCCAAGAGGACCGGGTGGCCTCAATACGATTCCGAGCGCCTTCGACGGGCTAGGGTCCGGAAAACGCAGAACGCCGCTACTGTTCAAGGCCGGACACATCAGCGAAGTCATAAAAATAGAGCTGCCCGCAACAATTAAGGTTTTTTGCCTTCCGAAACTTGTCACCGTCACTTCGCCGTTCGCCAGGCGGCCCGGCACTGATTGGTTGCTTGCTCTACGTGCCAATGTCCATCTGGTCTGCGAAATAGCCGTCGCCGGGCTTTGCGGTTACCGTGTGTTTCAAGCGCGCCATGTTCAGGAAATTTTTTAACGCGATCCTCGTTTTCAAAGACCGCGGGATAGTTGGCCAGCGGGTTATCTTGATCCGCCCCAGCACGACCATTGAAATTTTCTTTCCGCTCGCCCTGACACAAGTCGTGTCAGGGGGCGATGCATCGTGAGTTTTCTTCAGCTGTACGACATGCGCCGCCAAACGCGGCCGACGATGAGCCGCCGGGAGCGATGCGCCGTCAATCCTGCCACATCGGACAGCAGTCGACCCGTTCCGGCCGGTCGACGCTCGCCGCCCGACGGGCAGATGTCAGGACCGCAGCGGCTGCGAGGTGCCGACTTTCCGGAAAGCGCGGACAGCAACTCTCGGCCGGACTCAAACGGGGCGAAAAGGTCGAATCTGGTTTGAGAAACGCCAAACCTCAAATTCAGTTTGTGGCGGTCTTTCTCACGCTCCAATCATCCCAGGGCGGACCGTTGCCGAACGCTTCGACAAGGTAATCGACGAAACGCCGCACTTTTAACGGGATCCGGTGGGCGCTCGGATAGACCGTCTGCACTACCAGCTCGGTGGTGCGGTATGTCGGCAGCAGTGCGACGAGTTCCCCATTCCGCAGATGCTCCCCAAAGACGAATGTCGGGCCGTACGCAATACCGGCGCCGGCGAGCGCGGCCGACAGCAGCATCTGCATGTTGTTGGCCGACACCGGCACGGGTCCTTCGATAACATGTGCACGGCCCTTCGCATCGAACAACGTCCAGTCCCCGGCGGATACCGCTTCGCTGAACGCGAGCCTCGGCGCCTGAAGCAGATCGCGCGGCTTGCGCGGTGTTCCATGCCGATCGACGTACGCTCGCGATGCGCATATAACCATCCGGCACGGGGCGATCCGGCGTGTGACCAGCGCCGAATCGTCCAGTCGCCCGATCCGGATAGCGACGTCGATGCCCGCATCGAGCAGATCGACGTAACGATCCGCCAGCACGACCTCGACATTCACCTGCGGATGATCTTGGACGTAGCGCGCAACGACTTGCCCGAGATGCATCGCACCGAATGTGACGGGTGCAGCGACCCGCAGGACGCCCCGGGCCGTGCCGTGTGAATCGCTGGCCTCCCGGTTGGCTTCGTCGTATGCCTCGAGAATCTGCTTGCAGCGCTCGTAGTAAGCTTGGCCCGTGTCCGTCAGGCTCAGGCGCCGCGTCGTGCGCTGAAGCAGTCGCGCATTCAGCCGTGCCTCGAGCTCACTTACATGCTTGCCCGCCATCGCGGGCGAAATTCCAAAACGCCGCGCGGCCGCCGCGAAGCTGCCTTCTTCCACGGACACAACGAACACGCCAAGACTAGTCAGTCGATCCATATCGCCACCTGATTCGATACTGCGATTATCGACTGTCGCCAATATTCGAGCAATTATCAAATCACATGCACGGCTCTACGATGTTCGTTCCGATCAGTGAGGAGCAGCAAATGGACATCGAAACGAACGGTACACGGATTCACGTCACGCAGCGAGGCAGCGGAAAGCTTGCGCTGGTCTTCCTTCACTACTATGGCGGATCGTCGCGCACATGGGAAAAGGTTACGACGGCGCTGCCGGACCGATACCGCGTCGTGGCCACGGACCATCGCGGCTGGGGCGACTCCGATGCACCCACGCATGGCTATCGTATTGAGGACCTGGCGAACGACGCTGCGGGCGTGATCGAGGCGCTGGGTTTGAAGCGCTTCGTGCTTGTCGGCCATTCGATGGGCGGCAAGGTCGCGCAACTCATTGCGTCGCGGCGGCCAGAGGGACTCGAAGGTCTGGTGCTAGTCGCTCCGTCGCCGCCCTCGCCCACGCTTCTCTCGGAAGAGGAACGCGCGACATTGAGGGGCGCTTACCAGTCACGCGGATCGGTCGAATTCGTGATCGACAACGTTCTCACCGCGAGACCGATCGATGCCGCGTGCCGCGAAAAGGTCATCGAAGACAGCCTGAAGGCCGCACCGCAAGCGAAGGCTGCGTGGCCCGAGATCGCGATGTGCGAGGATATCTCCGCAGCGGTGACGTCCATCGTCGTGCCGACCATCGTCATCTCGGGAGAGCGGGATCAGGTGGACCGGGTCGCGACGTTGCAGGCTGAACTGTTGCCTCGCATTCCGCATGCGGCGATGCATATCCTTCCCGGCATCGGACACTTGTCGCCACTCGAAGCACCAGCGGAGGTTGCGCAACATATCGCAAGTTTTGTCGCTGCGATTGAAGACTAGTCTGTAGTGTGCAACGCACCTGCGGACGTCCCGACCGCCTTCGACGCCGCGATGAACGCAAACGATCTCGATGCATTGCTCCGCGTATTTAGCAATAACGCCATTATGCGAATGACGAACGGCGACCTCGCGGGAAGCCCCAACGCCGTCAGTCGGGAGCGAATGAACCCTCTTCCAGAAAGGGGACAACTGCTTTATCGCTGGGGCGGGAACATATGTGAATCATATCGGCCGACCGCGTCCCGCGTGGATTGTGATATACGCCACTTGCAAAAAAGTCACCTCGATCACGTTTCGCCCTATCTGGACGTGTCCGACCGCGAACAGCGAAAGGATGTGGCCGCGATCGACCTTGGCGAGTAGGCCTCACGGGCGAGGAGGCCCTCAAATTCGAGCGCTGGGGGCCAATAACCTTGATACCGAAACCTTGCACTTCTCGCCGCATGATATATGATATGTATATCATGAAACGGAGGTAAAAATGAGCCGAATCTTGGTCGACCTGCCTGATTCGCAGGTCGATGACCTGGCGGTTATTGTGGAAGCGGAGCAGCGCCCTCGTGCCGCGGTTATTCGCGACGCGATTGAGGCATACATCGCACAGCGCAAGCGCACGCTTGGCACGGATGTATTCGGATTGTGGAAGAACAAGAAGGTCGATGGTCTGACCTACCAGCAGGAGCTTCGCTCGGAATGGTGAAGGCGTTGTTTGACACAAATATCCTCGTCGACTACCTCAGCGGCATAAGCGCTGCGAAGAAGGAACTGGCGCGCTATGAATATCGCGCAATCAGCACGATTACGTGGATGGAAGTTGTTGTTGGCGCGTCCCACGAGGACGAGGAACCGATTCGGGCATGGCTTGGCTCATTTGACGTTATCGCGGTCGACAATGCCATTGCGAGTCGCGCGGTTGAAATCCGTAGGGCAAGGCGGGTCCGACTGCCCGACGCCATCATTTGGGCGACGGCCCAAGTGCATTCACTTCTGCTGGTTTCGCGCAACACAAAGGATTTTCCGGCAGACGAGCCGGGTGTCCGGCTTCCATACAAGGTTTAGTAGGGAAACGGAGAACACGACGATGGATGCCATGGCGATCATTGATGATGCGCGTCGCTACCGCGAGCGGGAGGCGCTTGTTGGCAAGGGCGGCGTCGTTGTTTTTTCAAGGTGAAGTTCAAGGCTGGGCGAACCAACTGCGCAACCCCTCACCATTGGCAACCCGGCTGCATCGCGGTCGATGAGCAAGGTCGCACGTGTACGGCGATCGCGGGTAGCGAGCACGATGGCGCGCTGATGTGGCTCGCGAATCACGAACTGTAGAGAACCAACCAGATTGACGTTTCTCGCCTCAATCACTGTGAAAATTTTGAGTGCCCTGTACAAGCTGCAACTACGTGACGACAACAGCAACGTATTCTTCTTTTTTATGCCGATGACTGGATAAGCGTCGAGACGTTCGGTGAATTGGTGAAGGTCACTGAGGCGACCGCCGGTTATCAGCGCTTCTCCGCCGAGGCGGCGCTCGTCGTCTACAACTCCGAGAGCACCGTGGGTAGCTCCAACGGACAGCCGATCGTGGTGGGCTTTGCCAGACCATGGCCTTGGCCGTGAGCGCAATGTAATGATCCAAAATCTCTCCGCGCCATTGGTGGCGCGCGCATCCCCTGTTAAGCCTATTTTTAACACATTGCCGATGGTGGTCTAAAGGACAGTGCCGCACTGCTCGTGACGGCCTACATAGACCTTCAATCACGAAACGCTGCTCACGAATTAAGCACCCACTGGCGACCGCGTGTCGCACTGCACACAAGGGTAAAACGTTTATAGTGGCTGGGTTGGGGTCGCCCCTCTTTTTGCAGTGCGGTCCAGATCGCCGAGCGCCATCGGACCCCGTGTGCGGCCTTGCCGGTTGTCGACAGTCACGACGCCGAAGTGATTCGGCCCCTGTCAGCTTCGTCAGTATTCCCTCCACCTCGAAAGGAAGTCCCAGTGAAATACCTTCCCCGCATCGCCGCATCTGCTGCTCTCGTCGTCGTCGCCTTTGCTGCTGTCACGTTCGCCCAGATCAAGTTCGCGCCGGATTCCGCCGACAACAACCCGGTCGCCCGGATCGTCCTCAACGTCGAGTCGCAACTGAACGGCTGACCCCCCGCCAAAGAAAGGTGTCGTCGTCCTCGGAGCTCTCGCGCTAGTCGCCACCCGTCCCCCGACACCACGCACACTGCTGGGACGCAGTGCAAACTCATGTTTGAGCGTTTCCAATCCCTGGTCGCACGGCGGATTGCTGCACGGAAAGAACGTCTGCATTTCTCCCCCTGAGCGTCCACCGAAGCACCCGCGCACACGATTGAAAAGCCCGTCGCCATCTACATGGGATGTGCAGCGGGCTGCACGGATCGTACTGAACATCGACTCGTAGAACGGCTAACACCACGTGTTTTTTGTCGACGTCCCGGAAGCCGCCAGCGCCCATGCGCGCAACGAGATTATCCGAGGATTGCACTCTCCCACACCGAAACGCCTGACGCCTTGCTCCTGAAGTGCAACGCTCAGCCATGCGGGAATATCGAGATTCGTTGTCTGTGAAACTTCACTCATTAGCGTCTTCCGTACAATGCCTTCGGGCAGGCTCGACAAGCGCATCTCCCGCTCTCGAAGAAACGAAAGTGTCAACGATCACGCGCTGCCGTCGAGCGCCCGCTTTGGTCGCTCAGAGCCCCATGCCAACGGCGGACGATCGCCTCAGGTACGGGCCTTCATGCGAGAGGGCATGCATCGACCCGTTGCCGTCATCTGCCCAACCCCGGTCGATGTCTGCAAGGCGACCCAGATTGTGTGGAAACTGGTTTTTCGCGGCTATGCGAGCGATTGCCGATCAGGTCAATCTCGTTCGGCCCAGACAGCTTGCGCCGATCGACAGTCGCGTGCGCAACAAAGCCCCTCAGGGCTTTAGCTTTCGACCATCTTCATAGCCTTCAATGTTCCCTGAACGCCGAGTATGTTCATGACCCGTTTGAGGTTGTAAGCCAACACCTGAAGGCTCATCTCCGTACTCACCCGCCTGAGCGTCCTGGTCAGGAAGTGTGCGGGGCCCATCCAGTGCTTGAGCGTGCCGAAGACGTGCTCAACGGTACTTCTGCGGATGGTCATGGCGTCAGGTTTGCGGTCGAGCCGACGCTGCATCACTTCAAGCACATTCTCGTGCTCCCATCGCCGAATTCGACGATAGTCAGACGGTGAACATCGTTCCTTGAGGTGGCAACGTGGGCACGCGCTGGGCCAGTAGACTCGCAGATTCAGGTCATGCTCGACAGTCGTGAATCGATGGATCGCCCGCTCGCCAGCAGGGCATCGATACGTGTCGCTTTTCGCTACGTAGATAAAGTCGGCCTTCGTAAACAGACCTTTTTTCCGGGATGCCGACGTGAGCGGTTTGGGAACATACGCGCTGATGCCATTCAGATCGCATGCCCTTATCTCCGGCCCGCTGAAGTAACCGCGGTCCGCAACAACCTTCAGCTTCGATCTGCCCATCGCGCGCTTCGCGGATATCGCCATTTTGCTGAGTTGTCCATGATCGTTGCCGACATTCGTTACTTCGTGTTCAACGATCAGATGATGTTTCGTATCAACTGCTGCCTGGACGTTGTAGCCCACTATGCCGGAGCCTCTTCCACTCGTTGCCATCGAGCGTGCGTCCGGATCCGTCAGCGACAACTGCCTGTCCGGCTGCTCTTCCAGTTGCCTGCCGATCTGCTTGAGCTCACGCATCTGCTGGCGCAGCACGGCGATCTTCTCGTAGAGCCTGACCGTCTTTACATCGAACCCGGTAGGACTGGTGCGGTCTGCACTTTCAATCAGATCGAGATATCGCTGCACGCTTTCCTCGATCTGCTTCTGGCGCTTGTCGATCTTGCTTGCCGTGTAGTTCCTGTCGCGGGTGTTCGACGCCTTGAACTTGCTACCGTCGATAGCCACCATGTCACTGGATAGCAGCTTGAGCCCGCGACACAGTTCGACGAAACGCCGGCAGACGTTGCGGATCGCGGCGCCGCTGTCACGGCGGAAGTCCGCGATCGTCTTGAAGTCCGGAGCAAGCCGTCCTGTCAGCCACATCAGCTCAACATTGCGTTGGCATTCGCGCTCAAGTCTTCGGCTCGACGGTATCCGGTTCAGATAGCCGTAGATATAGATCTTCAGCATCACGCCAGGATGGTAAGACGGCCGGCCCGTGAGCGCCGGTGTAGTACCGTTGAAACCGAGCTCTGCGAGATCAAGTTCGTCAACGAAGGCATCGATTACTCTTACCGGATTGTCCTGCCCGACGTAGTCATCGACACATTCGGGAAGTAGTGCGACCTGCTTGCGGTCATCGCCTTCAACGAATCGCTTCATGAGTCACCCGGTCTCAGCGCGTTGATTCAGTTTAGGCGATCAATGCGTTTTCACACAGGCTGGACCCTGAACGGCCTTCCGCTTCGCCAGAAAGCAGTCGTTAGAAGGCGTACATCGACAACCTACTCAAGCGTTGTTCCGGCCAAACTCTCGATTGAAGAGTTAGTCGAAATCTATCCTAAAGGCGCACTCGTCTTCGTACTGCAGCCTTAAATCGATCAGGACTGAATTCGACAGAGCATTTGTCAACGCAACCTTCAGTTCCGGGGCAACGCCGTCCAGGTGAAAGGAGAACCCCCACCGCAGCGACGCGTTGACCCAAGACACAAACAGGTCTTCGCTGCTTGTGCTCCAAAACTGAACGTTATTCACCGTCGCGGTAGCGGCTTCATTGATGATCCTGTCGCGAGATATAGCGATCTGTTCGCCGTCATCACTCCACTGCGTTACTCGCCCATTCTCTGGATTGGCGAGCACAAATCCAAGAGGCTGGAGCAACGCTTCGACAAAGCGAAAAACGTCCGGAAATGGACCTTTCAGCAGTACCGTCAATATAGGCTTCGCCATGGCGCTTACGAACTCCAGTCTTAGTTGATCGTGGCAGGTGTTATAACAGCTAGGTCGCGTGACAATCCTCCGGCGTGGCGATTGTTGACGGTTCTTTCAAAGATGACCACTGACCGTTCATGGCCGGCCGCTGCCCGATGCGTCGGCACTCGACGACGTCCAGCGGTTTCGCAAATGCACTGAAAGCCGGATAGAAACGCTTTCTACCGGTCCGGGCTTACTGGGCTTCCGTGTAATCCAGTATCTGATTGACAAATCGCGAGCGCCTGCCTCTCACTTGCAACACCCTCCGGGTCCCAGTCGCTTCCTGTTCAGAGCGGGATACGCACATCTGGAACCGATCAGTCGGGTTGCCGATTCTGACAATCGTTAAGCCATAGCAGGTGCGCTTGCCTCGTTCGGTGAATTTGCCCGCAACCTCGTAAGCTGCGGCGTACGGAACGCCGACGACCTGATTCATCACGTTTGCAAACGCTTCCCCTCCTAATGCGACCAGGATAACTGCTGCAATTATCCCGGTCGTCCAAGATTCTGCCGTTCCCATTTGGCGCTCCTCCGATGCATTGCGTGGTTTGTACCAGGAACCAACGAGCGCCTTATGGCGTCGCCATGCGATGAATATCCCAGTGGGAATTGCTATTGGCGCGATCCAGCGCCAGTATTCCTGCTGAATCTGGACCGCCGGGCCGGCAAACGACGATCCCCAGGCGAGGACAATGCACGCAGCCAAAATCAATAGGACGATACTAAGGGCGCTGCGATCGGTCGCTGCTGCCGCAGAATTCTCTATGTTCATTGGTTTTTCTAACCGCCGTTGCTTTACCCCGAAATGCGTTGCCTGTCGCAGAGCGTCGCTGACGCCTGAAGCGGGCGCAACCCTGATTGCCGACGATTCGCACCGACATGCCAAACGACCGTATATGGACTCCTCCTCGTTTGCAAACATGTCGCCCCTTGAGCCTGAGTGTCGATCGCTCACGTATATCCGGTCTCGTACAGTTATGCCTCAATGAGGCAAGGACCCTGATGGGCTATTCGCGCGCTGACTCCCAATCGGTTGTACGGGCTCTAAGCCTCGGTCATTCGCGGGTTTGATCAGCGCCGGTTCGACCTGTTGGCCATCGTGCGGCTTGTTTTGCAATCGTTGAGAAAGGTGCTGCTGGGTACTCACAACTTCAACATGCTGAACGTTCCGGTTGATAGTCCGTTCCCCGCGTGATCATCGCCCAGGCGATGCGGGCAGTCTTGTTTGCAAGGGCTACGGCGGCCACGTTTGGATGTCGCTTGCCGGCGATACACATGACCCACACGCTGAGTGCGTCGGTGCGTCGTCTGGCCATCTGGATCATCGCCCGTGCACCGTGAATTAGCAGACAACGCACATAGGCATCGCCACGCTTACTTATCCCGAGCAGCCGCTCCTTGCCCCCTGAACTGTTTTGTTTTGGCGTCAGCCCGAGCGACGCAGCCATCTGCCGGCCATTAGCAAACTGTTTGGCATTGCCCACGGTTGCAATCAACGCCGTCGCCACCATCGGACCAACGCCACGCAGTTGCTGCAAACGCCTGGCAACTGGATCGGATGCAGCAATTTCCATAATTTCACGGTCCAGCTCGTGAATGCGGTCGTCCAGCGAACGCAGATCCTCCCAAAGGCCTACAAGCAGACGCCGGAAACGATCGCTCAGACCGCAGTTAATGTCTTCCAGCCAAACCGGAACCGCACGACGCAACTGAGCAATCTCCCTTGGCGCCACGACACCGTACTCGGACGTCAGGCCGCGGATCTGGTTCGCCTTGGCGTTACGCTGCTCCATCAATCCTGAGCGGACGCGGTGAACGGCCTGCACATCTTGCTGCTCGATCGTTTTAATCGCGACAAACCGCATGGCCGGCCGGCTCATCGCTTCACAAATTGCCTCGGCATCGTTCGCGTCGTTCTTGTTACTTTTGACATATGGCTTCACAAACTGCGGGGCAATCAGTTTCACCGTATATCCGAGCGCCCGCAGGCGCCTAGCCCAATGGTGCGCGCTGCCGCAAGCCTCCATGCCGATCTCAGCATGCAGAGGAACAGTCTGCTGCAAGACCTCGAGCCATTCCGAACGGCTCAGCTTGCGGCGCCATACCGCCTTCTCGCTTCGATCGATTCCATGAACCTGGAAGACGTTTTTGGCGAGATCAATTCCGACGCGAATCATGTCCATTTCGGGTTCCTCCTCGTTGACCAGTCGAACATGTCGCTAATCATGCGCCACGTCTGAGTCGGGTGAGGAGGAGTCCATCCCATTGGTTGTGGCCGCACTGCGTCCTACGAACGAGCCCTAGAGCGCCTCTGCGCGCTTTCCGCCGACATGCAGGGCGATCACGCCGACCGCCATGGCGACAAGGGCGCGCGAGAACCAGATCCTAAACGGCGTCGGCAGATCGAAAACGTCGAATGCTTGAATCAGGCTATGAAGTCCGAAACAGATCGACGCGATGCCCAGCGCGAGCAGGAAGACGACAAGCATCTCGGGCGCTGACCGACGACGCACATCATTTATTTCCTCTGGAGCCTTTGCTGTCGCAGATGGCTCGTGACGCGGCCTGCAAACCTG
>Ga0055533_1000544_pt1 | contig 13424 bp, 9 predicted proteins | sample AraplaCvi_mMS_r2_FD_54991 | JGI IMG/M metagenome (GOLD analysis project Ga0055533, IMG submission 54991) | Arabidopsis root microbial communities from North Carolina, USA - plate scrape CL_Cvi_mMS_r2 | ecosystem: Host-associated > Plants > Roots > Endosphere | place: USA: North Carolina...
TACTAAGTCGCACTCTGCAAGGAGCCGTAGACCACTCAGCAGGCGGTCCGGCAGAACGTTGACAGCACTGACGCGTTTGGCCTTGCTCACACGTTCCAGTCCCATATCTCCAACAGCGATGCGGGCACGGCTGCTCTCGTTGGTCGTGCGCTCTTGCGCGACGTGGAAGTGCTGCAGCAGTACGTGGTGCTTGATGAGGTGAGCCAAAAACTCCTCGGGACTGGACTCTCGGAATTTCTCCAGTACAAGTTCGCGCAGAGCATCGAGTGTCAAACGCCCAGTGAAGGTTGTTCGCAATTTATAGCCCGCCTTGAGAAAATTTCCGCACTCTACAGCGCTGAATATCAATGCAAGATAGGCTTCACGCACAGCGCTTTGAATTTGGTTCTCTGTGGTGAGGGGCGATTCGCGAACCGCTTCAATGCCCGCGCGACGCACCTGGAGGTCAAGTTGGGAATGTTTGAGTCCGGCAGCATAGAGACTAAAACAATCCGCTTGATTCTTTTCAAACTGAGACGCCGTTTGAGCGACAGTATCTGAGTAGCCGACGGGCAAGACCTCACTGACAAGGCTTGCAATTGCTTCCGCACAGTCATCGATGTCGCGTGGGAATTTGTGTGCCGTGGCGTAGAGTATCCATTGCTCACACAAGCGAAAGAGCAGGTCGTGGCCCGCACGGAAGTACTGGCGCAACTGCAGTTCGGCCCACCATTGCTGGACTTGTTCTAACCCAGGTTCGACGATAGAGGTTCCATCTCTGGCTGTCCCGCGTGCCATTGCATATCGGATAGCCTCCAAGGAAATACCGGAAGTGTTGGATGCTGACGCGCAGCGGCTTTCTTCGCGAATGGCAAGCAAAGCCAAGCTCAGTGTTGCTTGTCGGTTGCCCCAGCCGATGGAGTCTTCTGTTGGGGCGTTCTTCGGGTAGTACTGAGCAAGAAAGGCATTCTTTTCCCGGTCACTTGGCTCTTTTAGCGACAACATTTTTGCCATGTCCAGTACTTCCTCATGCCGCACTTTGCGCCGCATTGGGTCGCGTAACCACTCGCGTCGTGCGTGTCTCCGGATGGCGTGCTCGTAGGCGTCAGCGAGACGTTCCCCAGCCCCCGTTAGCACGTAGGGAATATCGTCGTCATTCGCGCCATTCAGAAAGCGAAGGCCATTGAAAAGGCTGGGGCCATACTGCACTGCTTCTATATACTGCATGCCGTCTCGGACATCCAAATCCTCGTTGTCCTTGCGGTTTTGATTCGCCTTGGAAAGGATTTTCTGGAAATCCAAAATTACGGGCTTATTGTCCTTTGGAAACTTGCGGCTTGCTCCAGCGAGGCCCTGCAATTCTTCTTCTAGCCCGAACCACGTGAGCAGCAGTTGAATTTTAGCCATGCCAGCACGGGAAATTTCCCGCATGTCTGGGTCTTTAGAGTTGCGCCCCTTCGCGTGAATCTGACGGACCATCCAACAAATCGCGGAGTAGACGCGGATGTGGCGGACGACATTGTTAATGCCGGGTATAGCCTGTGCAATCAAGCGCTCGTTCGGGATGGCTGAGCCAAGAGGCTCATCTCCGGTCGTTGTCTCGATAAAGGCGGTGAAGGTCGGTGCCTGCAGCATCAATTGCCTCCCAATGACCGGGCGGCTAGCCCTCGGCGCTCTAGGGCGTTCCGCGTGAGGCCAACAAAAAGTGGCTTCTGGCAGTTTTTTCCAGCGCAAACAAATGCCGGCATTGTTCGAACGTTGTCCCTTAGAACCTCGCCAGCGAATTGGCAGAGTGGACAGGACGTTGAACTCCGGTTTACGAGGCCGATGATAGGTTTGTCTGTAGTATTGCGCTTGTCGTACAGTGCATTTAGCGCGCTGGCATAGGGCTCAGGAAACACAGGCCGACTTTCGAGAGTGGGCTTGAGAATTTCCTCAATCCACGGCACCACCTCGTCCTCCACTGAGGGCGCTGCAAAGATGTTCATGGCATGGTTGGCAACCTCACTACGGATGGGTTGCGGGATGATGTTGAACTCTCTTTGCTTCAGAGCTTGTTCCGCATAGCTCTGTACCTCTGCTGCAACGAGTGGCTCGCTACTCAGCGCTTCCAAATGGGAGCGCAACTCATTCAAACCGTCCGTGGGCAGAAGACCGGCCGCGCAGCAGGCAAGCAAACTGAACAAGGGCAGCAGTAGGGCGCGGTTGCGAGCGTCGTAGTCGAACGTCGAAAAGGCTCCCAACCATTGATGCAGAACGCGTAGTGACTCACTGGAGGTCTGGTTCGAAAAACCATACATCCGATGGTTGTACAGTGCTCGGGTCAATGCATCTTGTGCACTCGCGCGCACCATCAGTACGACGTGCTCGTCGTTCGGCGCACGCTGTACCCTTGGCCGGATTGCTTGAATGATTTTGCGTCGGCGAGTTTCATTCTTCACGCGAACCGCCGCTTCTTTTTCTTCATGCCGCCGCTGCTTTTCCTTAGCGGATTCGGTTTGCATCTTCTCGAAATCACCATCGAGTTCTTGAACGCGAGACTGCCGACGCGTTTCGGGCGGTCCAGCATCAGTCCCTTTCGTGTCGACAGGTTCCGGCGTCGTGTTCTCTTGCGGGCTGTTCGACAGATAGTGCAGTAAAGCCGTGTAGGCAAAGCGGCCAATGCTGGCGTTGACACCAGAATGCTTGAACGGGTTGAGTGACTTTTGCCACTCAAGCCAAGCCTCGTAGGTCAGCTTCTCATAGCCCGATGTCTTGGGTTGAGAGTTCTTCTTAGGCGAAGATGCACCTGGGGATGGCGCGCTGACCATCTTATCGAGTAGGGCCAGCAGCTGGCGGACGCTTGCACCATCATCCTGGCCCATGAGGATTTTGTTCGCGTCCCTCAGCAGGTTGCGCTCTCCCTCCACGGCTTGCAGGCGCATCTCGACGTTGAGCCAACCGTATGCGCGCCAGGTCTCGGCGGAGAGCGTGATGCGTAGCGCTCCGCCTTCCGGTTCCAGACCGTCAGCGCTCGCAACGAAGACGCCACCGTCGAGGATGGGGATTTCTTTGGCCGGTATGACAACATCCGGCCCCTGCTGAATCTCTAGCCGGGCCGTAGAAGCATTGGGCGCCGGCCGAATGAGGCCCCTGATATGGTTGTCAGCTGTCCAGGTGGCTTGGACTGAGCAGACCTGAAACACATCCTGCTCGGCAGTAAACTCGCAAGGCTCAAAGGACGCCGGTTCCGCTGCAACCCATTCGAAGTCTGCGGATACTCGCTTTCTCACCAGAGAGACTTCCACGTTGGTGGTGGTCTCTAGGCTTTGTGTCGTAGCGTTGACTGAACCAGTCATGACGATGTGATGATGTCTGCCGGCAAGGTCAAAGCACTTCGCATGCAAGGGTCGGTTCTTCTTCCCCGCGATGCTCGGCTGAACAAACTTGTATGGGACTGTGAGGACGAGTCGACTTTCGTCGAAAGGAGCCACAGGCTTTTCGGTGCTAGTTTCTGTGCCAAGCCCGATTTGAACCGACTTCACGCGAGTAGCTCGAGCCAAGCGTTCAAGAGGCCCGCCGTCAGGGGCATGAAAGGGAGCGAGAACGGTGAGCGATGAGGGATGTCTGATTTCGCGCGAGACGATTTCGATGAACTGGTCTCGTACGTTGCGCTCGAGGGAATGAACCAGCCACGAGTTGCGGGAGCGCAGCTCGGAGCTGCTGCGCAAGGCTGCCCGGTCAGCGTAGTACTGAAGTACAGATTCGTTTTCCTGAGCAAATGAAAAACGGGTTATCAGTATGCGCAGGAATTCGGCAAACTCACCGAACAGCTCTGGGTCAGTCTCGTCCGTAACAGCGTCTATTACCTCCAGGTTCCGGGCTTGGCCCGCAAGGGTCAGATTGCCGCTGCCAACCACGAGCACATCGGATTCTGCCGTCTCAAAGTACGCCAGCTTCGGATGAAAGACACCTGAGCCCGACATCGGCACTTCGATGACCCGGTAAGCCATGCCCGCAGATTGGCTGTTGGCTTCTTGAGTCGAGGCCCCGGCTTGCCGAGCATCCACGAGTACTTCTATATGGTTACAGCCCGCCTTGCGTAACGCCTGCAAGGGGAACATGTCGAACCACATTGGGCTGAACGTAAACGTTGTGAAAAGTGCGCGACGCGGCCGTGTTCGCTTAATCAGGTCCAACAAAGAGGCTTGCATATACGTGAGGCCTACACAGAGCAATCAGTTATGACGGACGCCCGTAGGCGAAACGTGACCTGAGGGGTAATAGACATGGACCTCCGCCGACATTTCGGCATGCCGCAGAATAGGTGAGGGAGGGGGGAATTCGTGGCCAAGTGCAACCTTGCACTTGGGGGCGAGCTCGAGACGAACTAATTTCCGGTTCGGGTCCTTCTGCAGGTATGACAGCACACCTTGTCCATTGGACTAGCTGTGTTGGATGGACATTCGAGCGTCAGGTATCCCATTGCAATGGCATTGTGGCTTGGCAAAATGAGCCGGTTGCACCAAGAAAGCTCCTACTTGGTGCGGCCGCCCACACCGGCCACTACAGAATGCCGTGAGGTCTGTGCGCACCTGGTCTTTCCAGCCAAGAAAGCCATAGTTGGCAAGCATTTGTAAGTTTGGATGCCCGTAGTGGTTGTTACCAGTCGAGACCACCAAGCGTGCTCCTGGCGCTTGCGTCTCCGGAATGGAAAAGACAGGGAGCTTCCCACCATGATGGCTGGCCACCATGCCAACAAGTGGCTCCGATTCAAGTTCATCATCTAGGAGATGAATTGGAATGCTGCGGAAATCCGCGTCTCCTGGGAGGAGCACCCATCCCGAGCGCCTACCGTCGTTGATGCGTACGAAAGCTGCAAGCCCACTGTCGTTTCGATTATGGGGTACTCCCTTGGCAGGCGAGCATTTCAGCAGAACAAGATTGCCTATCGCCTTGGATTTTCTTTTGGCCGGCCAGACGTGCAGCGTGCGTATTCCACTGTTGCGCTGTCTAAGCAGGTCTTCGATGAGCTTGTAGTGACTTGGGCCGAGTTTGAGGCCAGTATCAGGCGGGACAAGCCACGGTCGTTGCAGCGCATCCTTTTTCCACACCGGTTGAGCGCCGCCCCTTGACTTGTTGTACGACCAAGACTCCAACGCATACGCCCAGTGGTCCCAATCCCAATGCGACAAGATAACTGGAGTTCGGCCGCCTTCATCGTCTGTCATAGACAGTAAGTCAGGGGCAGGAGAAGGCGCGCCTCTCTTGTTGGTTTGTATCGGCCATCCCAAGTCGAAGAAGACAATTGGATGCTCCACGCCGTCGATAACTGCGTTGCAATTCCCTTGTCCAACTCGATATGCAACTACGTGCACTTGGTTTGTCTCTTCCAACCCCTCCATTTCGTTTCCGAGTTCATCGAAGTCTGCGATGTCGCCCGGCGCCGTCTGAAAGAACTTCTCGGCTTGTGCCTGGGTTTCCGGGTCAGCATCCACTGGAGCGGAGATGCGCAGTCCGGGCGCGCCTTCGCTATTGTCCGTTCCGGCCAGAGAAACAAATCTTGCTGCGATATTCGTGTCTTCCGAGAGTTGGTTCTCTTCTGCAACCCAAACTTTCAGCCAGACTCGTTCCTTTGCACGACTTACGCGCCGAATGAGTTTTTCGCCGAGGCTGGCGCGACTTACCCTCAGGATGCTCGCAATATGCGGGCGCGCTTCGCCATTGCTGTATTGAGACAGTGTGCCCGCCTGTGCCATTCCCTCAAAGGTCTTGGCTGATACGCAGTCCAGATGAATGTAGTTCTCGTCATCATCTTGCTCAAGCGTTTCGAGCAGGGCGAGGAACGGCCGTTTCATAATTATCCAGTCAGCAAATTTGGGCGCCCTACACAATCGGCCTTATTCGCCGACTCTCCAACCCGTATTATTCGTGAGGCAATTTCTATTGCGCAGCGCTCGACCCTGAGACGTGAATCTTTATTATGTCGCTAATCGTGAGCGGCTGGCGGATTCGCACCCCCTCCAGAGGAGGGGGGTTATACGGGGAACACGTTCTCAACTGCCTGCGCTACCGATTTGGCGATTCGTCGAGGTATCCGGTTGTGGTTGCTTCTGTGTCCGGTCACTCACTTTCGTTACAGAGGCCTCTTTCGGCTTCCGACTGGAGCGCGACACGGCAAGAATGTCGCAGCATCTCAGGAGCTCGCGCGCGTAGGTGAATGCCGCATCGCGGGCCATGCCCTCGCCAAAGTAGAACAGCCATACGAGTGCAAGCGCTACGCACAGGACGAGTTGGGTGGCCGTCGCCGGTTCAGCAACGAGTGTGAGCAAGGTTTCGTTTGGGACCAGGTATGCCTTGCGGACAGCCCACAGCGCAGCGAGCACGCAGACGGCCAGCCCAATCCAGCGCATGCCGTATGCATTACGCCGAAAACCGTAGGTCGCAAGTTCCGCTGCGAGCAGTCCAAACCGCTTCTTATCGCGCGTGTTCTGCAACAACCATTGAAGTGCAGAATCGTAGAGAGCATCTGCGGCCGACGGGTCCACCGCCTCTTCTGCTGGTGTAGGCAATTGGACCTTTGCTTTCGCACGGAGGCAGGTGTGGTAGCGCGCCTTTGTGTGTGGGTCTATCGTGCGGTCAGCGTGACGTAGCAGCTGGATGCTGGGCGTGCCTCCCCATTTGGCGAACAACTGCTGCTGCTTCGACCGGCCAATGCCTCGGCTCATATCTACCAGTAGCCACAACATGCCAACCGCCACGAGTAGGGATGCGAGGCGCCCTATGATTGCTGCGTTCTCAAAGCTGAAGAGTGCGGCTGACAGCAATGGCGTTACCGCGAGTAACGCAGGTGCAAGCCGCGCCTTGCGGTCGTAAGAGTCGTAAAGAATCTGCCCACCAAAGACCATAGTGCTCCTCCCTTAAAATCCATCCCGCACCACCGCCGAGTACCCGTCCGGCCGATGGATAAGCAGGACGACCGCGCCGGCGATTGAGCCTTCCAGGCTGTCCGCAGTTGCAATGTCGGTTGGCGATGGCCCTACCGGCATCAGATGGCTATGCCACGTGCCAAGACACCAGAGGACGCCCTGCCCAGACTCGTTGTAGGCCTCAATCCGTTCAGACAGGCCTTCGACGCCCAAGATGAAGGCCATCGCCGAGCGTTTGCTATCGGGGGGTGCCTCGAGAACGTTGACGATGACAATCTCACGTTGCGTCGGAGAAATCCGTCCCACGATGACGCCGCCAGTCTCGACCTTCGGATGGATTGCTACATCTGCGCTCATCTTGCGATGAGCGCTATCCAAAACACGCACCGACCAACCGGCGCCGTCTGGGACTCGCGCAACATGCGTTTTTCCGAGGTTGCTGTGCCTCCAGTTAATGGACATCCCGTCGGTACTGACCCGGGCAATCGAGGCCTTCCCGGATTCAGTCAGCCCATCCTGGAAGAGGCGCAAAGCTTTCTGGCCGACGCCGGCGGCAACCAGCGAGATGTTTGCATCGGTCATCGGCAATGTGATGGAACTGCAGCCCACGCCTACGCCAACTACGCCCTCCTGCCCGGTGACGGGGGGCTGCAGCAGCCCATCAGCTCGAAGCTGTTCGAAGGCATGAGTCATCAGGTCCGTGGTTGTGGGGTTACGGTCTGCACCTTCAAGAGTTACAACTGCCGCACCGCCGAGATTCAGTAGGCACGCCTCCATGACGCGCGCGCGAATCGGCGCATCGGAGAGGAAGTGCCGAACAGAGTGAGCCCCCGTCGTGTTCAACAACACCGAACTCTCGCCTGAGAAGAAGCCGGTGAATTTCTGGTCGTTGAACGGCAGTCGTGTGATGTTTCCCGCGAAAACCTTTGGCTTCTGTCCGTCCGAGAATTCGGCTAGCACGGTCGCCAGCTGTGTAGCCTTGTTAGAGCCGAAGCCGAACTGCGGCGGGAAGAGGGCGTGCCGGGCGCCGTTGTGAACGTGGAACTTGTCGTCGTCGACCAGGACGCTTGGCGCATAGCCAGCCCGCGCAACGTGGGTTGCCACCTTGGAACCAAGGCTGCCGCAGCCCACCAACCCAAGCTTGATTTGGGATTCTTCGCTGCCGATGCCAGACGCTTGCCGTAGTAGAGAGGGCGACAACGGCGTAGCAAAGAGTACGGCGGATGCTGGTGTCTGCTCCATCAGGACGGGCCCCTTTTGGGGGCAGACATTCACGCGGTAGGCGAGCAGTTCGTAGTTCGTTTCCAACCCGATGAGATGAGTCGGCCGTCGAACAGCAAGAGCGATATAGATGGGTACCGGCAGACGAGAGGCGACAGAGCGTGAGACCGTATTGAGGTTTAGGGCGAACCGTGCAAGAGCTTGCTGGCATCCGACCTTCTTCGCCAGCAGCTCCAGGTCGGCATAGCACCTCACACTGTCGGGTTGGTACGCGTCGATAACCGGGGGACCCTCCGCACCATCCGACTCAGGCCAGCAAACTGCAAAAAGCGAGTCGGCCAGGTGGAAGTCCTGATACGTCAGGACCTTCATGACCTTCGAGAGTTCGCTTGCGGTGACGGGTGAGGCCCCGTTCCTCTTGTTCAACCCAATCGTGTCGGGGGCGTTGTCCTTCCAGAAAGCGTCTACGCGGTAAATCTTCGCGTTGCCGAACGACGTTTCTTTGGCCAAAGCGTCGACGTCGACCTGCAGGCGGTCGACGCAATCATCACGTCGCATGGGCTCCCAACCGGGGCCATTGTCGATGAGCTTATCCTCAGCAGCGTTCTCGAGCCACACGGCCATCTGGTCAAACAGCCGGTACACCCCTTCGTTATGCAGCACTTCAAGCGCGCTGCCATAGATAACGCACGGCGGTACGCGCTCACCCTGCTGGTGGGGGTTGATGTGCGGAAGCGACCTGTTGAAATCCGGGCGGAGCGTCGGAACAGGAGCGCACCGTGGATAGTCAGGCGGGAATTCGTACTCGACCGTTTCCGTGGGGCGAACGCCGGTCGGGCTCTCGCCATTGGCTCGCCAGGTCGACGCAAGGTTCGTGTCGAAGTCAGCGGTGACAACGGCGCCACCGCCTTCCTGCTCCTTTACCGTGACGTTCGAGACGGACGGATGCCGCCGGAGTTGCCTCACGGCATCCTGCACCGCCTCGCTGAGCTTCAGGTTGCCGCCGCTCATCCGTGCATCAACGGTTGCTTGCCCAGGCCCACGCTGGCGACACTCGCGGCCGAGCCGCCGCCGGTTTTCTTCACCCGCTTCAGACCACCCTCGGACACTTCGAAGGTGAGCGGCTGCTGGTCATCTTCCGAGAGGTACGTCGACGTGTTCCAGAACTCACCCTTCACATCCTTGGCGATAGCCTCATATTCCTCCTTCGCGCGGATGCATGGGGGGTCCACGTCGTCATCCTTAATGACGTTGGAACTCGCAACGATAACCGCACCGGGCAGCGCCTGACTCAGCGCCGAGCGGGCATCAGAACTGACCTTTGCGTCGCGGCGAAGCTCGCTCCAGCTGTCCCAGGAAAGGGTGTGCCACGAACAGTGATGTGGTGTGGACAGCAAGTTATATTCGAGCTTGCTCGGCTCCTGCTTGTGGCGGCGCCACTGGCGTTCCCAGATACCGACCTCTGCATCTCCGCCGGACAGGAATTTGACGGCATTGGGGGTTGAGCCTGCTCCCAGCGCGTAATTCATGATGACGCTGGATTCGTTCTTGCTGAGTTCTTGGTCTTCCTCGTCGTTGTCGGCCAGCATCGGGGCGAGAAGCAAGGCGCTGAAATTCTTTTCCGGCACACCACAGACGTTTGCGATGGATTGCCCTTCCTTCACCAAGATGGCGGCCAAGTCGTCGGTCTTACCGTCTTTATCTTCGCCGAGCACGAGGATGCGATCACCATTCGCGCCGATGCCTTTTTCGCGATACAACTCAACTCGACGTTTGGCTTCGCGATTCCATGCTTTGGCGTCTTCGGACAGAGTGTGGTTGACGCTGGCGCGGCGGAAGACCAGGGGCGACGACCACATCTCCCGAATGACGATCTTCTTGATTGGATCCTTGTCACGGTAGTCCGACAAGGGGCCAAGGTGGAATTCCGCCTCCAGGCCCCGGCAATGGTCTTGATCAGGATGGCTCAGCACCATGACATCGACGTACGGCCGACCAAACTCGTCGACTTTCAAGGTTTCCCGCAGGTCCTTGGCCACATCGCGGATGCCTTTACCGGGTGCGCGGATGTTGATGTCGATAAGGATGGTGCGGCCGCTCTCCAGCTTAATGAGCGTCATATCGCCGTTACCGACGGGGTAGAACGTGATTTCCGTGGTCATGCTGATTTCCTCTACCTGCACCGCTTTGCGGCTGCTTCGTGGTTATGAGATGGCCGAACAGCGGCCCATGCGCTCGCACCGTTCCGCCCCAGCCAAGTGACTCCTGGGGATCGTGACAAAAAGTTCGGAAAAGCGAACTTGCGGTAAACGGTATGGTGCGATTCCGAAGTTGTCAACCAAAAAGTTCGGAATCGTGGTACTGTACTATCGGAGTTCTTGTGTTCAGGAGTTGGAGATGGCTACCAGGCTTGGTACCAAGTTGAAGGCACTCAGAAAGGAGAAGGACCTGACGCTCGAGAAGCTGGCGGAAATGGCCGGCATGAGTAAGAGCTATCTTTGGGAGCTTGAGAATAGAGAGTCTCAAAGACCCTCAGCCGAGAAACTAACTCAATTGGCCGATGCGCTCGGCGTTTCGGCGAGCTATTTCTTGGAGGAAGACGTTCGAGAACCTGAGGAACGCCACTTAGACGAAGCGTTTTATCGCAACTATCAGAAGCTCGACTCTCTGTCGAAGGAGCAGCTTCGCAAGATTCTTGAGACTTTCAAGAGCAAGCCTTGAACGATGGCTTTGACGCCCGCCAAGGAGGCCAATAGGCTCTCCCGGATCTTGGACACGTTCCACGAGATACACGGTGGGGCGCGGTATCCTATTGACGTAGAAGCGCTTGCCCTGGAATGCGCGAGCCTCCTCCAACTGCCCGAGCGAATTGCTCGCGTCTACCCAGCCGACATCAGTGGGTTCGAAGGAGGTCTTTTCAAGACAGGCACGGCAGAGTGGTCGATTCTGTATAACGCTTCACTGGCTTCACCCGGACGCATCCGATTTACGCAGGCGCATGAGCTTGGTCACTATGTACTGCATCGATCCGGCCAGGAATCGTTCCAATGCAGCAGTCAGGACATGCTCGAATGGAGTAGGGCGGAGAGAGTCATTGAAACGGAAGCGGACAAGTTCGCTGCCTATCTGTTGATGCCGCTCCATGACTTTCGCAAGCAGATACCCGGTGACGTAGACCTTCACGTATTGGGTGCCTGTGCTGACAGGTACGGTGTGTCTCTCACGGCTACAATTTTGCAGTGGCTATCGCACACCGAGGAAAAGGCCGTGTTAGTGATGTCTCGCGATGGGTTCATGGATTGGGCATGTTCGAGTGAGCCAGCGCGTGGTGCTGGCGCTTTTTTCGCCACGAAGAAATCCACTATTGAGGTCCCGGCCGGCTCTTTAGCGTCAAACAGCCAAGTCCCGCACGAAAAGCACGGCGCTGTCGTCCCCGCGCGAGTTTGGTTCCCTCATGCCGATGCATTGATGCCAGTGCGCGAGATGAAGGTCTCGGCAGATCAGTATGACTGCACCTTGACGCTCCTGGTCCTGCCTCGCGGAGCAGACGTCTGGCCCGTGCGCGAGGGTTTCGATTGGCGGTAGAGCGACGATATGTTGGGCCTGTTGTGTGGTCCGATACGTTCGAGCGAATTGGTTCCCGTGCGACCAACGCCGCGAGGCCGCGTCCCTGAACGTGGCGCCAACTACGTACCCAAAAATGAAGTAGAAGCTGCTTCCTGCAGGTCTACAACTGACGTTTTCAGGGAAGCATCAAGCTAACATTGCGAACTCGGCGCAACTCTCTCGTGCGCTCTTCAAATGTGCGTTCGATTCCCCTGAGTTGAAGTCGCTGAGCGCATCGCCGCGATGGGTCCAATTCGCAGTTTGCTGTGACGGATGGCCGCCCAATTGCCAATTCTGTCCGATACTCACCCAGTCGTTCTTCTAACCTTGCTCGCGAGTCATGGCGGCCAACAAGGCACGCCGTATCGGGTCGCAACCCCAATTTTTGTGAGCATGACTGAGCATGGAAGAGAAGGATATAGACAGCGTGGTGGCGGCGTTTCGGGAAATTGGTGCAAAGTTAGGACCGATGCCTGGCTTGAAAGAGCTCCGTGCAGCAGCCGACAAGCTCTACGACGCTCTAGAAATTCCGACTGGTGTCACGTTTCAGGAGGAGTTCTCTCGCCCTGGTTTGTGGACATATGGCCCTGCCGGCGCGCAAAACGGAATTGTCATGTACCTGCATGGCGGCGGATTCGCGATGCACAGTCCTAAGCAGTACAAGACATTGACTGCTGAGTTGTGTCTTCAGTCTCGGGCAGACGTTTTTGCTGTGGACTACCGTCGTGCACCGGAGGCTCCGTATCCTGCTGCTTTGGATGATGCGTTCGCCGCCTACTGTTGGCTGCTGCTGACGCGTCCCGAAACGCCTATCGCTTTTGCAGGCGATTCCGCCGGAGGCGGCCTCGTTCTCGCCCTGATGTTGCGCTGTAAGCGAGAAGGGTTGCCTATGCCACGGGCAGCATTCGTCATTTCGCCCTGGGTTGACCTGACTATGGGCGGCCGCACCATCAAGTCGAAGGGAACCGTTGACCCGGTTGTATCCGCCGACGGTCTAGAGGTGTTTGCGTCCTACTATCTAGCCGGCCACTCGGCGACCGACCCGCTTGTGTCCCCTCTTTTTGGGGACTTCACCGACTTTCCGCCGCTGCTTATCCACGTAGGAAGTGAAGAGGTTCTTCTTGACGACGCAGTGCGCCTTGCTGGAAAGGCGGGCGAAGCACGGGTCGAAGTGAAATTAGAGGTATGGGCCAACATGATTCACGAATGGCATATGTGGCATTCCCGCTTGATCGAAGCCGAGCTCGCCATCATGTCGGCATCGACTTTCTTGCGCGAGCACTTAGAGTAAGAAACCAAGGCCCCGGCCCGATCAAAGCCAGCCGGGGCCAAAGATCGCAATTGGACTACAACGGTCCGAGCCGTGCCGTAGCGGCTTCCGCCGCAACTTTGGCTTTCGTGACGGCCTGATTGCGGAAGCGAGAACTGTGGCCACGTCCTCCTTGCTGCTTTTAAGGAGCTTCCTGAGTCGAAAGGTGGTGCGGGATCATGTTCAAGGACAAGTTGAATACGTTAGGCCGTTGCTTCGCCTTGGATCAGCGCCGCCAGAGTTAAACCGAATTCGATGTCGGCGGTCACGCCGCCCACAGTAATTCGATTCCTGTCCACGGCAACGCGGGCGGGCGTCACAGTCGCACGAAAAATTGGAAGCAGTGCTGTCACGTACCAGTGAGACGTCGCGTGATAGCCCCGAAGCACGCCCGCAGCAGT
>Ga0055533_1000554_pt1 | contig 13215 bp, 5 predicted proteins | sample AraplaCvi_mMS_r2_FD_54991 | JGI IMG/M metagenome (GOLD analysis project Ga0055533, IMG submission 54991) | Arabidopsis root microbial communities from North Carolina, USA - plate scrape CL_Cvi_mMS_r2 | ecosystem: Host-associated > Plants > Roots > Endosphere | place: USA: North Carolina...
TGACCAACCCGTGCGAGCAGCCGGCCATCCGCACGGTGTTGAGTCGCGCGGCGCGCGCGGCGGTCAAGCGCGGCGAACGACCGCGCAAGAAGACGGCCATCACGCTCACCGAACTGGAGGCGATGCTGGCCACCTGCGACGACAGCCTCGAAGGGCTGCGTGACCGCGCCCTGCTCTGCTTCGGTTTTGCGAGCGGCGGGCGCCGGCGCAGCGAGGTGGCGGCGGCTGACTTACGCGATCTACGTCGCATCGGCCCGCAGGGTTTTATTTACCGACTGGAACACAGCAAGACCCAGCAAGCGGGCGTGACCGCCACCTCGACACCCGACAAACCAGTGCTGGATCGGGCCGCTCAGGCGCTGGAGGCCTGGTTGGCAGCGGCGGGCATCACCGAGGGGGCGCTTTTTCGGCGGCTGTGGAAGGATCGGGTTGGTCCTGCCCTGTCGCCGGCCGCCGTCGGCGAGATCGTGCAGCGACGCGCAAAGTTAGCTGGGCTGGAGGGCAACTTTGGCGGACACAGCCTGCGCTCTGGCTTCGTGACGGAGGCGAGTCGTCAGGGTGTGCCGCTGCCTGCGATCATGGCGATGACCGAGCACCGGGCAGTGTCGAGTGTGATGGGGTACTACCAAACCGGAGGTATCGCGGATAATCCCGCCGCGTACTTGCTCGACTCACCAAAAGAAAGCTAACGATCCGTATGTCGGGTGCGCGTGTGACGCCCAATGGGCACAGTCATTCATCAAGGAGGGGATCTAACGTGGCCACGATGCCGAAGATCTGGTGGATAGAGCAGGCTTGGAATCCGGTAACAGGGTGTTCTTCACGCAGTATTTGGAGACACTTGTGAGTGCCGAACTTGGCTCCGGGCCCTTTGGAAGTCTAGGACGGCGCGTCGATCGCGAGATACGAAAATTAGCACGTACAAACGTAGCATTGCGGCGTGCGCGGTATTCGCGTTGGCGTCGGCTATTAGGCTCCGTCATTGCTGGGCGCTCAATCGGTCGACTGCTTCTTTTCTACGCGCTATTTTTTTTCGTTGCTATAGGCATCGACTGCCTAGCTCATCGCAATTTCCACTTGTCTCTACCGAATTACCTCGACTACTTCGATGCGGGCTTCACAAAGGACGTGGCTAGTTACCTGATTGCTGCGCAGATAGGTGTTCTAGCGATCGTGTCTGTCGCTGTGGGTGTTGTGACACTTCTATCGGAGCGCAACGATGGCGCCTCCATCAACACGGACATAAGGCTCTACTACTTTGAGTCGTATGCCTACGAAGTAGCGATAAGCGGGATTGCGCTTCTCCTCGTTCTCGTTATCCAACTCTTCTGGCCAGCCCATCAGTTACTGCGCGCGTGGAACGTAGTTCAGCATGATTACTGGTTTAAGCTTTGTGTTTCTGTTGTCCATGCAGCGTGGTTTTGTTTAAACCTTTTCCTCTTCCTTCAATTCATCACTACAACGCTTCGCTTTGTCGAGCCAAGCAGGCGTGAGGCGCTGCGTGAGCGCTATACCGCCAATGAGGTGATCCCTCGCGACGCGACAATGAGGGTCTTGCGCACTCTTTATGCGGATGTGCCTTCGCAGGCGTTCGGAAGAAAAGAACTCAAAGACGGACCGTTGATTGCTTTTGGCTACCACTTCGGCGATGACGATTCTGCGCATGTGGAGATCGAGGGGCGCTTCCGCGTTCCGTCAGTACTCGTAGACGTGTATCTTCGCCCCCTGTGCTGGGCTTTAGGGCGTTGGCAGAAGAGAGTGCGTCAGACGCCGCGTCGAACCGCTCAGTTCGGTCAGCCCTTCTGGAGGGACCATATCTCAGTCGTACCGAACTTCGAGGACGCAATCGATGATCGCGACCCTCTCGTGGTTCGCCACAGTGATGTCGCGCTGACCTGGATCGAAAGGCTCGCTATTCGCCATAGTTTTCGCTTCGCACCCGTCGCGTCTAGTAGAGAAGATATGCCGGGCCCGAATGACTTCTTAGAACAACTAATTGACAAATTGGTTGAGCAAATTGATCAAGCAGCCGGAACAGGGTTTCGAGCCACACTAAAGGAAGTGATTCGATATCACACCTTTATCCTTGCCACACAAAGCAGTAGAGATGGCGAGGGGAACGCTTTTAACTACGCCGAGGTCGGTGGTTACTTTTCCAAGCCTGACGCAGACTGGGTGCGCCAGTATCGCCGAGCGTTCATCGTGGCCGCGGACAAGATTGGGAGCGATACGACATTCATCAATTTCCTTGGTGCCGTGGCTTCGCGCCTCATTCCGAAAGACGGGCTTGAGTTCTCAAGGTCTGTTGTCGAGTCGGTGTTGGAGATGGGGTTGTACGAACTGCTGGCGCTTGAGGACTGGCTTACTCGACGGGCAGTGATTGGATCCGAGGGAGATCACACCTCGTCCCCATCGCTTACCGGGTCAGACAAGCGCGCCTACGAAGACGTACTGATTAGCTTCGTGGGAAGCTGGGAGAACTTGCTTCAAGATTTGATTAGGTCTTACTCGATCAAGCGACGTCTGACTGGCCACGAGGCTGATCAAGGCTGGAGTGCCTTTTCTTACTCGCTACCAGTCTTGCAGACACATCTCTATCACGCCGCATATTTTCTAGCGGCAGCTGTTTGGAATGATGATGCACAGGGTGCTGATCGCTATCGCGACTCGCTGCTGCGCTGGCTACAGCCCTTCTACGAAAATCTGCAACAAAATTATCTGTTCTCGACAACCTTATTGCTGACTCCAGAGTTGGTTGGCAAACCCTGGTCTTCCGTCAAAACAGAAGTGACGAGCCAGATGCGTTTTGGGCAAGAGTCGATCGCTCCGGGCCCGGTATCCGGGGTGGTTCTATGGGAAATGCAGTGTGACGTAGTGTGCGTCAGTGGCTTGATCGCGCTGCACTGGTACGCAACAAATCCGCGACGGGCTCGGACGGCTGCCGATGTGGCCGTACTCACTTTAGGGCAGAAGAAGCGCGAGTCGGATGGGTCGGACCTGACGTCAATTCAACCAAAGACGACGTTTAGGCTGATTTTTGATTTTGTGATTCGCTATGCGCTCAATCCTCGGTTGGGTGATGGTAGCTACAGTGCCACCACGGATGCGCTCATTCGACGCCTGACCGAGCTTGCTTCGCCCCGCATGGTTGCCGGCCGGATCTATGGCGGCGTTGGTATTGAAGGTTTCGATACGCTTCGGACAGTGGCCTTGGCATCGCTGGCGGCCAATCTTCCAGTCGCTGGAGATGACGGTGTCGGCGCCCTCATCGACAGCTTGAAGATGGATTCCCATTTTGCTGACTATAGAGTCGTTCAAAACTTCATCTGGACGATGCAGCAAATGTCACGCAGCCTTAGTGAGGTGCGTGAGAGCGAGGTCTATTCCAAGGCGGCATACTTGTTTAGAGCCGACTTGGATCTGGCTGCTGCCACGACGCAGCTGCAGTCTATATTTTCGAATGTGGTAGCAACCTTCTCTGCAATGCGGGCGGACCGACTCCGCGCCGCACCTTTAGATGAGGATCGCCTGCAACTTGTCCGTCGGGCCATGAGCAATTCCATCCTTGAGGACGGCCCGGAGATAGCGTTCTTTCGGACCTACGAGATTCGCTCCACCTCGGAGGAATCGATTCCGGTGATGCGCGGAGAATTTCGCGCAATCGACAAAGGAAGTTTCACGAAACCGGTGATGTCCGCGATCGAATTCAACGAGATGCCGCCGATCTTTGTGCGGGCCATTCGATCGATACTTGGTCAGCTTGTTTGGCGAGAGCTATATACGCGCCCTAAGAGAGTTCTCGCGATCGACGTATCAGGTGGCAACGACCTGTTCTGGCAAAGCGCTGTTGCCGAAGCATCCAGCGTGGGGCCAGACCCGATATTGATTGTTCCGTTTGAACCCATCGGCACCGACGTGACGACGGCAAAAATTTACCAGCATCAGTTAGCTGGATTTGCAGTATCAGTCAGGCCCAAAATGCCGAGGGGCGCTGGTGCCGCTTATCTTGGAACAATCGAGAACGTCGACATCTTTGGTGCGTCACTCCCTCGTGACAAGGCGATTCTCTGCTCAGGGCGACTGCTGCAGTCAATTTGCTATGGGACAGTACACGGCATGGATGACGTCGCGGACTTCTCCTTTGTGGAAGGCGAGGATCTCGAAAACTGTACGATCGAGCTGCAGTTTGCTCAACGTATCCAGTGGTCCGACGACGTCTTTGTCGAGTATTCCCTGCGGTACTCCAGTACCCCCGATAACACGGGCTAATCATCTTTCGCTGTTCGTTTCCGTTTTTACCACCTCGCCTCGGAGTGTCGCGCGCTTGGTGACGCAGTCTTTTCACCACAACTCACCTAGGCGGATCAGACTGCACTTCGCTCTGCTATTCAAAAATAGAGCGTTGCGCCGGCTCAGCGACGAGCTGGTCACCGGTAGTGCCTCTCGATATCTGGCGGTCTAATCGGGCATCAAGAAGGAAGGAACTAAAATTGCACACCAACGCCAGTAGGCCGGCACAGTAACGTGCGAATAGACGGCAAGCCCGCGTCAAGGACGCTGCACGTCATGCCAGTCTGTGCAGAAGGGCTAGCGGGAGCACTGCGGATTGCTCCGCTCACAGTTGCACATCTCGCTTGATGGACTCAATACGAATCTTGGTGCAAGACACTCTTATTTGATGACGGTGGCTCGCTTGCAAAATTTGTCGTCAAAGGCTCGTAGCTCAGCTTGGCTTTGCATGTTTTCGATACGTTGCTTGGCAGCCGAACGCAACTCGGCGCTTACAGCAGCAACCTCTGGTAACGCTGACTCGAAAGCTCGTATGACCGTCTCCTGAGCGGCGGCGTCTTCATCGTTGAGGCTTCGAGCCACGGCGGCACAAATATAAATATTTTCCAGGCCATTTCGACTGAGCGGAATAAGATCTTCTGCTAGAGCATCGCTAAGGGATGCAATCATCAAGGCTGCCATTACAATGTACTTCGTGTTCATACCCTGTCCTTCAGAAACACTCGAGTCCACTCAACTACTACCCGGCCAACATGTAACATCGCGCTCAGCTTGGTTAGGCTTCTAACCATAGAGCGTCGATGATAGATCGATTTTTTTCCTCTCTTTGATCGAGGAATCGATTTGCCGCAGAGAGCCCGCCTTTCAATTTTCGTCTGAAAGAAATGGCCTCGCCAACTTGTCGAATATCGGCTTGCGTGTAGGGCGCCTGGTCATCCGGCACTGTCGCGCCTGCTTCAACGAAGCGCCTTAAGCCCGGCTGCCCGTCTTCTACGAGGTCAAGCATTGAGTCAATTTCGGTAATCGCGCTTGGGTAATCATTGGTTCGCGCAAATGTCGCTGCCAAACAGAACCTGTAAGCAACAAGGGCGGGCTCTGCTACACCACGAGACCTCATGCTCTGCATTAGTTCCTCAAGATAAACCCGGAATCCCGACGGTTCTTCACGATTTCGCGTCAGACCATCCTCAGCTAATATCAGTTCGGCGAGCTCCTGAACTGAGATGCCGGAACGTCTTTCAGCGCCATGGTTTCCTGGCCAAGGCAACAAGGTCGCGTAGTCCAAATGAAGAAACAAGATCAAGTCGTAGAGAGGGAGCGCATATCGATAAATCCGCTCAGACGCTCCCTTATTATCGATCGCGATTCCAGATATAACGTGCTTGGCTGGTCGAAGGCAGAATGCCCCATCAAGTACGCCGTATCCGTCCACGAGCCTTAGAACGCGCTTTGCGAACCCTTTGTTCATGTCCTAACGAATCACGGTGGCGGCACATAAATATAGTACGCCCTCGTGCCGACCGGGAGGTTGGTTTCGTACCTCCTCATATCTCGTTGCTCGACAGTCGCGTTCCCGGTCTTGAGTTCAACAATAAACTGAGGGCGCGCCATGTCGCCGTAAACTCCATCTGCGCGAACGCTTCCCGGAAATCCTCTGGATACGATATGTCTGTCTAGATATGAAACTTCAGCCTTGTACTCTGGATTTGTGCCATTGAGACCCATAATGATGTGCTCAAAGAGAGTGTGCACATACGATCCCCTTCTGGGCTGAGGGATTTGCTTGGGCACGGATTTACTTGCGGCGGTCGCAGCGGCCGCGAAAACCGCTAAGCCTCCCGCGTCATCCGGATTCACCGGATCCGTAGTCTTACCACCAAACGGTCCAGTGCCGTTCGGGCGCGTAGTGCCACCGCTATTCGCATTGCCCCCCTCCCCGCCCCCGCCGCTCCAGGGTGGAGCGCTGGCGAAGTGCACGATATAGCCAGTCAGCGTGTGCTCGGTCCACTCCCGTCCGTCTGGGTCAGTTCGCGTCGCTGGGTTATTTCCTGCATAGGCATAAGTACCGAATGAGGATACTTCGCCTGCTTTCGGACTCACCGGATCCACGCTTAGGAATTGCCCCATGCTCGGGTCGTAGTAGCGCGCCTGCATGTACGTCAGCGAGGTATCAGGGTCGGCTACGTGGCCGGTGTATCCGGGCCCATTCTGCTGAGCGCCGAGCAGCGTGCTTCCGAAAGGGGTGTAATCGAAAGTCGACGTCACGTTGCCTACGCTATCGGCTTCCGCTACGGGCGACCCCTGCCCATCCGTATAGATATAGGTGACCGTTGCGCCGCCGCCGGCGGCGGCGATGGAAGAACAGGCTAGGCCGCAGAGGGTCAACAGCAATGTAAGAGACCGTTTCATCCTTGTGCTCTCCATTTAGGGACTCACGGTTATCGACGCCGATCCATACCCGCTCCACCCCGAGCAACCGGAACTGGTACAAGCAGTCACCCTTTCTTTCGCGACCCCCGAATAGTGCGCTGTCCAGTTGTACCCGTTGGTACTAACATTGACGATGGGGCGTACCCCTTCTCCGGGAGCTGTCACTTCTACTTGGTAGTACGTGGCGTTCGCAACCGCAGGCCAGCTCGAAGTGACGTTGGCGAGATGGCCACCGGGCGTGACACTCAGCGATGGTGCCGATGGGGTGCCTGGAATGAGCCACACGTAGACATTCGCGGACGCACTCCAGGGCCCGCAACCACCCGCATTACATCCGCGCGCAATATAACCATAGGTTGTGTTGTGCACTTTGCCGGAAGCCCCCCAGCTCAGCGCATTCGCGCTCTGGACAGTAGTCCACCCCCCTCCGCCGACCTGTTCCTGCAGGTCATAGCTGGTGGCTCCGCTGACACCTGTCCACGTGACGGTATATCTGGAGGTATATGCAGTGCTCGGAGCCGACACCACGGGAGCCCCCGTGGGGGGAATCGTCACAACAACCGTGCCACTGGTGGCATACCCGGTGCTGCAGGTTGTATTGCATGCCTTGACCCGATAGGTGTAGTTGCCCGTGGTCCCGACCGAAAACGCATAGCTCGTCGAGGCGCCACTGTAGATGGCAGCAAAGGCGGCCCCATTGACGCTCTGCTCCAGCGTATAAGAGGTCGCGTAAGCACTCGACGACCAACTGACCGTAATCGGACCGTTGCTTGTGGCGGGCGCACTGATGGTACTGGGCGCGCTCGGTATGTGCGCAATGACTGTGCCATTGGATGTCGTGGGCGCACTGCATCCACCGAGGTTGCATGCCTGAACTTGGAACGTGTACGTGCCATCTGCGGGATTGCTAACCGCGAAGCTCGTCGCGGCCCCACTGTAGACACCCGAATACGGCTGGGTGTTGAAGCGCTGTTGTAGCGTATAGCTGGTCGCTCCGGAGGAGGCAGCCCAGGAAACCGATATGCTTGAAAGGTCGCCTGCCGCAGCCGCGGAGATGGAGCTCGGTGAAGGAGGTGCCGACGGAAGTGCGGGCACCTGGAATTTCCCCGCATTAAGGATCAAGAAGTGATCCGTGCCCGCTGTATTGATACCGTACACATAGATCCCTTGGCCAGCATTTTGGGATCGCACGGACGTACTTAACGGAATGCTAAACCGGAAGCTGCCACTTCCGACGCCGCACGCACTGGCTACCGCTGGCTCACTGGCCAACGTCGCAGCGGTGCGGCCCACATAGGTGCCGGATGCACTGCCAAGATATAGGTCAACGTTCACTGATTGCGTGGAACCATATGAGCAAGACCATCCAGTGATGCTCGCGTTGCCCTGCCCATCGATAGTGACGGCATCGATGTATCCGCGGATCATGGAGGCATAGCTTTCGCTTCGCGCAATGAGTTTCTTGCCCAGATAAATGTAGTCTGTGGTCTTGGTCGTTGTAGCTTCATATTGATACAGCAGCTGACCCGCCTGGCTATAGAAGTAGAAAGTGCCCGGCGATCCATTGGCGGGCGACCGCAGCACCCTGCGCCCGCTGGCGTCATACGAATAGCTGTCGTAGCCAGCAATATTGAGTAGCTGATTCTTCTGATCGAAGTTAAGCGCAACACCGTTCCGACTTGAGACGTTGCCGCGATCATCATGCAGCAGGCTCACTGTCGTACTGGAGCCCTGCGAAATAGTGCTCAGCCGATTCGTCGTGTCGTAGTTGTAGGTGAACGTTTGCCCCTGCGTTGTGCGGCTACGCAAGTTGTCAAGCGGGTCATAACTGTAGCTCTCTGCCCCCCACAAACCCGTTGCGGTTGCGCTCTTCAGGCGATCGAGACCGTCATACGTGAAGGTCTTGCTTCGTAATCCACCAACGAGGTCGTTGACTGATTCTAGATTGCCGTTGGCGTCGTAACCGAAATCTTCGCTGAAATTTAAAGTCGGACCCTTTGCATAAGTAACGTTGCTTAGCATCAGACGCTGGTTTTGCTGAGCCAGATAGTCCGTCCCATTCCCGTACGTGAAGTGCTGCAGACTTCCGTCGGGATAGTAGGTGGCGCCAGAGGCGTAGGCGCCGGCTTTGGTCGGACGTCCAAGCGGATCCGGCGCATAGTCAATGGATACGCTGTCGGGATAGGTGACCGTTTGAACGCTGCCGTAAGCATTATGCGTGTATCGGATGGCGTTACTGCCGTTGCCGCTAACCCCAAAGGTCTCGGCCGTAAGTTGGCCCAACTTATTGCGCGTGCCCGACCACGTGGAAATGCCCGACGTCGCGGTTTGCAGCTCGCCCGTCGGGTAGTACGTAAACGAGGAGCTCTGCGTATTGGCGGGCGGCTGCTCGGCGGTCATGCGGTTGACCGGGTCGTATTGGTAGTGCGTCTTTGCTGCCTCGGCAACGACGCTTTGACCACAATCCGAGGTGCCAATCGGTTGCCCGACCGCCGTCCAGCTGATGTTGCCGGCGGCGTCATAAGCCGTCACGTTGCTACCGCTTTCCGGTGCATAAATTCGGCATAGCTTATGGTTCGCATCGTAATAGAAGTTTTTCGTGACACTGACTGTTCCCGTTCCATACGTGCCGGACTGCGAAATGGATGTCACGCTACCGAAGGCGTCTCGACTGATCGCCTGGGCAACACCTTCAGGTGACTGGATTTGAACCGCCGCGTCGTAAGCTGGCTCTTCAAAAGCCTGGAAGTGCGTCGTTGTAACGCCATTCCGGGGGTCCGTTCTCGCCGTGGCGAGCTCGCCCTGTGAATAGGTCGTCGTCGTGACTAATGCACCCTTTTCAGAATCCTGGCTAACTTGCGTCACGCGCTGAAGCGCATCGAAAGACGTGTGGACTCCGCTCGCCACGCTGCCCAAGTCCGGAGATCCGGACACGGGATACGACTGAAAGACAATGTTGCCGTTCCAATCAAAATCCTTTCGTAACGTTGAATGTGATGACCCGTCTGTGGAAGCGTAGGTATCGGTCAGTATAGGGCGGAGCCACGCATCGTAATAAGTAACAGCGATGGCATTTCCTTTGGAGATCGTGCGTCTCCAGTGGCCACCGGAAATTCCACGCTCCGAGGAAGTAACGAAGTCGTAGGTGTACAGCGACGGATACCAAGCGACCTCGTCGCCACTGGGATAGTCGATACGCGTGACACGACCCACGCCATTATAGGTATAACCCGTGGTGTACCCGCTTCGATTCGTGAGCGAGGTAATCCGCCCAAGGTCGTCTACGACCAAGGTGGCTGTCTTGGAGTCTGGGTAGCTGACAGACTGAGGTATTCCCCGCTTCCAATTGCTCAGTTGCGTCGTGTAGCTTCTACCGTCGGTGACGCTACTCAACGTACCGTCACCAGCGTAGCCATATTGGTCAGCCAAGAGCCCGAACGAATAACGAGCCATGGGAAGCGCTGACACCGGATCGATGTCAGCTCGTGATACCTCGATGCCGTTGGTAGTTGTGCGTTTAACTTGGCCAAGCACCCAGCTATTGAAATTGTCAGCGTACTCGATGGTTTCAGACTTTGAGTAGCCAATCGAGCTCGATTTCGTTTTGTTAGTCGGGCGTGCGAATAGATCGAATGCATTGACGGCGGTCGTGTAAGTATTGCCATCCTGTGAGATAGTCACGGAGTTGACGGGAAGGGGCTGCCAGCCTTCGTGATCGCAACGGTTGCACGGGGACTTCCCCACAATGGATGGATAGGGCTGACCGGAAGCATTGAGTTGGTAGTTCGTCGTCTCGGTGCGCACTACCGAAGAGCCGGTGCCCGTTTCCAGTAGAAGTAAACGGCCTTCGGCTACGTTGTACTGGTTGCTGAATGTGTGTCGCGACCAAGTGCCGTCGGGATTCGTAATGGTGACGGTCTTGGTCGTCGGGCAGCCGGCTCCCGAACATTCGTCAGCATAACTACGATTTTCCGGGCCGTAAGCGTAATTCCAATTGAGTGGTGAGCCGAAGCCAGCGCCCGCGATGGATTTGCTGTCAATCGAGATAACATTGATGGTGTCGGCTTCGCCGGCGTAGCTTCCGCCACCGATAAGGTAGACGCAGTTGCGTGGCACGTAAGATCGGCCGTGCTGATGCGCGCTAAAGAGGAAGGTTCCCGTGGCGCCTGACGGATGCGTCACAATGGCCTTGCCGCCATTGGCGAAATAGTTCGGCGGGTCCGCGCAGGTTGAATGCATCGAGGTGCCACTGTTGAACTGCACGCCAGCTAACGAGTAGTCGAGCTGCCACGCGCTGCCGTCGGGCAACGTCACGGCGGTCAATCCGCCGTTTGAATCGTACCCATAGCTCCACGATTGTCCGGCAGCGGCCACAGTCGAAACGTGGCCATTAATGCCATACGAAAGGGTAATGCTTCGTTGATCACTCGACGTGATATTCGTAAGCCGCCACGGATTTGCCGGATCGTAGGTGTACGTCACCGTGTTGCCGAATCGGTCTCGCGCACTGGTGGGAAGCACCCAGATCTCGACACGGTCAAGGTCGGAAAGGCACGAAGGGTTCGGGATGGAGCATATGGTCCATGGTTTTTCGAGCCGCTGGTATGGACGCGAAACGAACCAATCAAAGGTGTACTGCACGCCAGTAGGCGAGATGGCAATGAAAGCTTCCCCTGGGGTGCCATTTGCAGTTGCGGGCAAACAGGAGAATGTCCAATTGTCTGCCGTGACCCACGGGTGGGGTTTTCCGTCGCTAGGCAAATTTCCATTACCCGGGTCGACGACCATCATGATTTTGTCGCCTTGACCGGGGATGTAGAGAAGATTGCCCGACCAATATTCGGCGCTTGCAAATGGAAAGTTGTTCGTACCGTTTACGTTGGGCGGTGTGGCATTAATGACACCATTGGAAGTGGCAAACTGCGCGGGAACCGAGCAACGGGCGTTGGGTGAACCGGCTGTGGACACCTGCCATCCAGCCCCCGCTGCAAACACGCCGTGAAGGTGCGGAATGTCGAGATCCCAGTCACCGAATATGCCCGGATAAGCGCCGACGCTCTTGCTTCGATCCTCAACAACGAACCGACGACCAATAGCAACAGGAAGCGCATTATTTCCAGGAACCGAAACGTCCGTGACCTCGAATTCCGTGGTGCCTGTGTACGGCCGCACTTTGTCGCCAAAGAGGTCGGGCCCCAAGGTCGAGATCTCGGTGCGCGGTTTGATGAGCTGGTTGAAGTTGTCATCGACAGTGACTTGAGCCGCCACTGAAAGCGCATAGACCAAACAAAAAATAGCCGCGATCCATTTCCTCGCGCAGCGCATGCGCTTCTCCCTAAGCCGTCGTCCCCTTACGACTCTTGCGCATCCGCCCGACTGGCTATAAAGAGAACGCGATCCAAAAAGGCCAGCTCGCGCGTGCCTAAATCGTCAGCTTCCTGTGCAAGTCCTCTTGTGGCCCGATCTCTCGCCACGGCAAGAATGTACGGTAGCCGCCAGGTTGGATGCAACTCCGTGTCGCGCATCGAGGCCGTCGCTCCCCGCTCCCATGGTAAGGGCCCTACGATTGGTGCAGGATTAATCGACGCTGGTGAGCATGTCTGTTTGCATGAGAAGTTAGCCAGTCGGCCGCATCAAGAGATCTGGTCTCTCTTACCCTCGATAACACGGGCTAATCGGTGAGCCCCAGATCCGTTCGCTATCGCCGACAAAAGCCTTTGGAAGACTCAGAGGTGGGCCTTGTGCATTGGCCACCATGCGTGGCGAGTTTTGCCCCAGATCCTAACCACGTGCCTGACCGGTACGGCATCGATGCTCGATGCCCTACCGGGATGCAAGCGGTTGACGCTGTCCGACTTAGATTTGCGCCTGTCCACCATCGACGACCAGCTCGCTCGCCGTGATATAGCTGGCCTCATCCGACGCAAGAAACGACATGGCGCTGGCGATTTCATCCGCCGTACCGGGACGCCCAAGCGGTGTCGATTCAGACACCTGGGCGACAAACTGCTCGATCTGCTCGTCCGTAAAGCCAAGTTCGGTCTTGTATCCGGGTGTCACGACAACACCCGGCGCCACGACATTGACGCGGATGCCTCGTCCTTTCAGGTCGACGGACCACGTGCGTACAAACGACCGTAGTGCGGCCTTGGTCGCGGCGTATACACCAAACGCGGGAATGCCTTTAAAGCCGGTGATCGATCCGGTGATCACGATCGCACTACCTGGCTGCATGAGTGGAAGCGCTTTCTGCACCGTAAACAACGTGCCCTTGACGTTGATATCGAAGTACTTATGAAACTGCTCATCCGTGATCTGGCCCAGCGGCACGAACTCACCGCCGCCCGCGTTTGCCATGAGAATGTCGAGTCGACCGTCCACCTCTCCGATGACTTTAAACACCCGGTCAAGATCAGCGTTTTTTGACACGTCGCCCTGAATGCCCGTGGCGTGGTGTCCGATCTCTTTGACGGCGGCGTCCAACTCGCCCTGACG
>Ga0055533_1000556_pt1 | contig 13210 bp, 10 predicted proteins | sample AraplaCvi_mMS_r2_FD_54991 | JGI IMG/M metagenome (GOLD analysis project Ga0055533, IMG submission 54991) | Arabidopsis root microbial communities from North Carolina, USA - plate scrape CL_Cvi_mMS_r2 | ecosystem: Host-associated > Plants > Roots > Endosphere | place: USA: North Carolina...
TTCAGCTTCTGGCGCACCGACTTCTTGCGCACCGCCTGGCCCGGCATGATGAACGTGCGGCCGACATAACGGTTCTTGAAGAAACCTTCGCGATACTCCACGCCCAGCTTCTTCGCGACCTGCATCGCCGCCGGACGGGACGAATCGGGAATCGGCATCACGACGTCGATTGCGACGTCAGGCAGCTCGCGCCTGATCTTCTCGGCGAGATAGTCACCCATGCGCAGGCGCACGTTGTAGACCGGGACACCGTCGAGCACCGAATCCGGACGCGCCAGATACACGAGCTCGAAAATGCACGGGTTCAGGCTCGGGTTCGTCGCGCACTGCTGCGAATGCAGATTGCCTTCGATGTCGATGAAAATCGCTTCGCCCGGCGCGATATCGCGCACGAATTCAAAACCGATACCTTCAATCGCCACCGACTCCGACGCGAGAATCCATTCGACGCCTTCCGCCGTTTCCTGCTTGCCGAGGCAAAGCGGGCGAATGCCGAACGGGTCGCGGAAGCCGAGCAGGCCGTAGCCGGCGATCAGCGAAACGATCGCATACGAACCGCGCACCCGGCGATGCACACCCGACACGGCCTTGAAGAGCGCAGCCGGATCCAGTTGCAGGCCCGAGCTCGAAAGCTGCAATTCGTGCGCGAGCACGTTGAGCATGACTTCCGTGTCGGAATTCGTGTTGATGTGGCGGCGATCGATGCGGAACATCTCATCTTTCAGCTGCTGCCAGTTGGTCAGATTGCCGTTGTGCGCGAGGATGATGCCGAACGGCGCGTTCACGTAGAACGGCTGGGCTTCTTCTTCGCTCGACGCCGAGCCGGCGGTCGGGTAGCGCACCTGGCCGATGCCGGTGTTGCCCGGCAGGCTGCGCATGTTGCGCGTGCGGAACACGTCGCGCACCATGCCGTTGGCCTTGTGCATGTGGAAATTGCTGCCGTTCGCCGTGGCGATGCCGGCGGCGTCCTGACCGCGGTGCTGCAGGAGCAGCAGGCTGTCATAGATCAGCTGGTTGACCGGAGAATGGGAAACTACGCCTACGATGCCGCACATGGCATGTCCTTCAAAGGTACGAAATTCGTCAGAGCGGCCGGTGCCTCGCAAGCGCACGATATGACGCGCGGGTTCGCGACATGATGTAGAGGCAGCCGGTTTGAGCCGGATTCCTGCGGCGTTCCTTAGACACTCATTTGCTCGTCACACGCGGACGTAGGCAGCGAGCGTCTCCGGAAGCAGCGGTTTCATTACGTGCACGCCCTCTACCGCATATGGCCGCAGCAAGGCGTTGCGCCAGAATTCCTGTTGGGGCAATTCGGTCAAGCCTGCGAGGGCGACCAGAATCAGCACCAGAACGACCCCACGCACGAGGCCGAACATCAAACCGAGCGAGCGGTCCACGCCGCTCAGGCCGGTAGCCTGCACGATGCGGCCAAGCAGCGCGTTCAGCACGCTCGCCACCAGCACCACACCGATCGCCACCAACGCGAAGGCCAGCAGCCACTGTGTCAGCGCGCCGCCCGGCCACGTGGACGGGATATACGGCACGACATAACCGACGAAGCGGCAAGCAATGAAAAACGCCGCAATCCAGCCGATGAGCCCGAACACCTCGGACAAAAACCCGCGCCACGTGCCGCGCAAGGCCGACAAACCGATCACCGCCATTACAGCGTAGTCGAAGGCAGTGAACATCGCTCGCTTACTGTGCAGCGCCGTTGTTCGCGCCCGACGACAGGCCGGCCTCACGAACCTTTGCAATTGCGGCACTTGCCGCTGCCCGGTCCGCGAACGGGCCGGCACGCAAAAGTGTGAGCGTTGTGCCGTCAGCCTGTTTCCGATGTTCGGTATATGCGGGCACTCCGGCCGCTTTCAACTTGGTTGCCCAACTGCGCGCATTCGCTTCGTTGGCAAAAGCGCCGAGCTGGACAGCGAAACGGCTGCCTGGCGGCGACGCCGGCGTGCCCGAATTCGCGTCCGTATTGGCGACGGCGTTGGATTCCTCCGCCGATGGCGCGGCGGACGTTGCATTGCTGTGCGGTGCCGGCTTGCTGGCCGGCTTCGCGGCAACGGCTGGCGCCGTGGTGGCTGGCGCAGGTGCAGGCGCGGAATTGGCAGCAACGGCGGGTGCCTGCGGCTTCACAGCCGGCTTGGCGGCGGGCGCAGGATTCGTGCTCGCTTCCGCCGGCTTGGCGTCCTGCTTTGCTTCCTGCGTCGCGCTCTTCTTTGCGCCGCCCGACTGCGTTTGCGCAGACGAAGTAGCGGGCGCGAGGCCTGAAGCCGCGAGCGCTGAGTCGGGCGTCGGATTGTCCGGCGCTACGCCAGCCTGAGTGTCTTCTTCGCGCCGCGCGAGCTTGGGCGCCGGGCGACTCGGNATGTCGATGGAGATGTCGTCTGTGACAGGCTTCGGATGCGAGTCGAGCACCATGGGCAGCACGACCACCGCCGCTACNACCATTGCGATTGCACCAACCAGCCGACGCCGCGCGCGCTGCTTTTCGGGCAACGTGGGGTCGAGCAGCATCGCATCGGCGTCGACGGTGCGCTCCGTGCGGCGGGTTCGCCGCTCCACGCGCTCGCTACGGGCAGCCCGGGTGGAACTGGTGTTTGCGTCGCGCCGGCTGGGCGCGTCGTCTTTCTTGCCGAACGAGAAAATTCCCATGAATCGCTTGGTTCGAGCGTGGCGCCCGTTCAGTGTTGCTGCGATTTACGGTAGGCCATAACGCCGGCTACCGTATAGAAACTGCCGAAAACCACGATTCTATCATTCTCTGACGCCCGCTTTAGCGCATCTTGGTACGCCTCGGCAGGCGTGGCGTAGCGCGTCACAGTGCTGTCGGCGCTGTCGCCCACGCCTTGCGCGTGCAAGGCGGCTTCCAGTTCTTCCGCCGATGCCGCTCGCGGCGTCGGCAAATCGGTCACACACCAGTGGTCGATCTCGCCCTTCAGGTGCGCGAGCACGCCGGCAATATCCTTATCGCCCATCATGCCGAACACGCCGTACGTGTACGGAAAAAAGCCCATGTTGCCGAGGTTCTGGCTCAGCACGGCGGCTGCATGCGGATTGTGGCCGACGTCCAGCACGACTGCCGGTTTGCCCGGCAGGACCTGGAAACGTCCGGGCAATTCGACGTTCGCGAGACCGAGCCGGATGTCCTGGGCCGAGACCGGCAGACGGTCGCGGAGTGCCTCCAGCCCGGCCAGCGCCGCGGAGGTATTGATCAACTGATTCGCGCCGCGCAGCGCCGGATAGGCGAGCGCGGACCGGCGCAGCGTCGGGCCGACGTAGCTCCATTGCTGGCGCTCGCTGCCGGCCTGCCCTTCGTAGCGGAAATCGCGGCCGAATAACCACAATTCGGCGCCAATCTGCGCGGCATAGTCGATCAGCGTTTGCGGCGGGACCGGGTCCGCGCAGATCGCCGGCTTGCCCGCCCGGAAAATNCCAGCCTTNTCGAGCGCGATTTTCTCTCGCGTGTCGCCGAGGTATTCCGTGTGGTCGATGTCGATGCTCGTGATGATCGCGCAATCGGTGTNCAGAATGTTCACCGCGTCGAGGCGGCCACCCAGACCGACTTCGAAAATCACCGCGTCCAGTCCGCGCGACGCAAANAGNCTCATGATCGCCAGCGTCGTGAATTCGAAGTAAGTGAGCGAGACCGGCTCGGCAAGGCTCGCCCGTGCGGTTTCGACCTTTTCGAAGTGCGACAGCAGTTCGGCGTCGCTCGCCATCTCGCCGTTTATCCGCGCGCGCTCGTTGAACGACAGCAAATGCGGAGAAGTATGACAACCCACGGTAAAACCGGCGCGCAGCAGGATCGATTCGAGGATCGCGCAAGTCGAGCCCTTGCCGTTCGTTCCGCCGACCGTGATCACCGGGCACGCGAACGACAGTTCCATCGCGTCGCGCACCTGACTGATGCGCGTGAGACCCATGTCGATGCCGACCGGATGCGCGGATTCAAGGTGCGTGAGCCACGCGTCGAGGGTGGGGAATGTGGTCATCGGGTGAATCGCGAGAAAATCATTGAGCGGTGCGACGAACATGCGCGGGACGGCACATGGTGCTGCAGGTGAGACCGTGATTATCCCGGAAATGGCAGCGCGCCGCTTGATTGCTCACGCGGCGCGCTGTTTTTACTGCTTTTCAACGAGGACGGCGTTCGACGGGCTGTTCCCGTCAAGCGCCGCTTACGCGACGGCGTCCGCCGGCTGATGGCTCAGCAACGCCATCAATTGAGCGAGTTCTTCCCGCAGCTTGCGACGGTCCACGATCATGTCGATGGCGCCCTTCGTCAGCAGGAACTCGGCGCGCTGGAAGCCTTCCGGCAGTTTTTCACGCACCGTTTGTTCGATCACACGCGGGCCGGCGAAGCCGATCAGCGCCTTCGGTTCCGCGATCACGACGTCGCCGAGGAACGCAAAACTCGCCGAGACACCGCCCATGGTCGGGTCGGTCAGCACAGAGATGAACGGCAGCTTGGCTTCGGCCAGCTTGGTCAGCATGGCGGTGGTTTTCGCCATTTGCATCAGCGAAAGCAGGCTTTCCTGCATCCGCGCGCCGCCCGAAGCGGTGAAGCAGATGAACGGCACTTTTTGCTCGAGCGCGTTCTGGGCGCCGCGCGCAAAGCGCTCGCCGACCACCGAGCCCATCGAGCCACCCATAAACGAGAATTCGAAGCAGGCCACGACGACTGGCAGCGTGTGGATCGCGCCGCCCATGACGACCATTGCGTCGGTTTCGTCGGTGTCGTCCATGGCTTCTTTCAGGCGGTCCGGGTACTTGCGGCTGTCTTTGAACTTGAGCGCGTCGACCGGGACGATTTCCTGACCGATTTCGTAACGGCCTTCAGGATCCAGCAAGCCGTCCAGCCGCTCGCGCGCGCCGATGCGCATGTGGTGATCGCACTTCGGGCAAACGTGCAGATTCGCCTCGACGTCGTTGCGGTACAGCACGGCTTCGCACGACGGGCACTTGATCCACAGGCCTTCCGGAATCCCCTTGCGGTTTTTCGGGTCGGTTTGTTTGATTTTCGGCGGCAGCAGCTTATCGAGCCAGCTCATATTCAATCCTTCTGGGGTCAACGGTCGAGCAAACGGCGGGACAAACCCGCCGCTCGCACTACAGACGACAAAATTACTGTTATCGGGCGGTCGCGACGCTATCGAGCGCTTCGCGCACTTCGGCGACGAAGCGCGTGAGCGTCCCGGCGGCGGCTTCGGGAGCCGTCTGCTCGAGCAATTGCACGATACGGCTGCCGATCACAACGGCGTCGGATACTTCGGCCACGAGACGCGCCGTTTCGGCGTCACGGATGCCAAAACCAACGCCCACCGGCAAGGGCACGCGCGACTTGATGGCCGGGATTTTACTCGCGATGCTGGAAACGTCCAGATTTGCCGCTCCGGTCACGCCTTTTAACGAGACGTAATAGACGTAGCCGCTGGCTATTTTGCCGACTTCCGCGATACGTTCGTCGGTCGACGTGGGCGCCAGCAAAAAGATCGGGTCAATGCCCGCGGAGCGCATTTTTTCGGCGAAGTTAGCNCATTCTTCCGGCGGATAGTCGACTACCAGCACACCGTCGACGCCCGCTTCCTTCGCTGCCTTCGCAAAGGCTTCCGCNCCCATGCGTTCGATGGGATTGGCGTAGCCCATCAGCACGACCGGCGTGGTGTCGTTGGTCTCGCGGAAGCGTTTCACGTCGGCGATCACGTGGCGCAGCGACACGCCGTGTGCGAGCGCCCGCTCGGACGACTGCTGAATGACCGGACCGTCCGCCATTGGGTCGGAAAACGGCACGCCGAGCTCGATCACATCGGCGCCGCCGGCGGCAAGCGCGTGCATGAATTCGACCGTCCGGGCTGGATCCGGATCGCCGGCCGTCATGAAAGGAATCAGGCCTTTTTTGCCTTGCGCTGACAACGCGTCGAACGTCTTTTTGATACGGGACATGAGGTTATTCTCGATTAAGCGACTGCTGCGCTGGCGCTCGGCGCGTTGCGTCATTGAACTTCGGTTTGCCGCTGAGCCTTGGATTTGGCCGGCCGACGCGTTGCGGGCGCGGCAGCAGCCGCGCTCACGCGTTCGCGCGCTATCGCGCAGTAACTTTCATTGATCTCATAGCCGACGAATTCGCGCTGCTGACGGGCGCAAGCGACTGCGGTGGTGCCGCTGCCCATGAACGGGTCGAGCACGCGGCCGCCCTTCGGACAACTTGCCAGCACCATTCGCTCGACAATTTCCAAAGGCTTTTGCGTGGGATGATCGACGCGCTCGGCGTGTTGCCGGTGCAGCCTCGATACAGACCAGACGTCCTTTGGATTATAGCCAAGCTCCAGCCACTTACTTCCCTCGAACAACTTACGCGAACGCGCCTTCTTCGTGACTGCATCGTACGGGATACGGACGGGATCGAGGTCGAAATAGTAATCTTTCGACACCGCGAAAAAGCCGATGTTGTCATGCACCGAAGTAAACCGGCGCACCGTTCCGCCCATGCTCGGCACACGCCGGTCCCAGATGATTTCGTTGATCATCGTGAGCTTTGTCTTCAGGAAGCTGAAGATTTCCGGCGCGTACTGCCACGTGCAAAAGATATAAAGCGAGCCCGACGGCTTGAGCTTCGGGATTGCCAGCTCAAGCCACCCACGCGTCCAGGCGAGAAAATCGTCGCCGGTTCGCATGTCGGAGTCGTTGCCGTAATCCTTGCCGAGCCCATAAGGCGGATCGCATAGGATCAGGTCGATCGACCCGTCGGGAATGTTCGCTACATCGGTCAGAAAATCGCGGTTCAGCAACTGGATGCCCGCAGGCACCTGCGGCAAAAGCAGAGCAGGCGCCCCGGGCGTCAGCGGCGCGCCGGCCGGCGGTATGTCAGTGGTCGCCGGTTGCGGCTCGTCGAACTCGTCACGCATCGGTGCGGTGCTCAGAACTGGATGCCCGATCGCTCGGCGACCGTGTGCATGTCCTTGTCGCCGCGGCCCGACAGGTTCACCAGAAGGTGCTTGTCTTTGGGCAGCGTCGGCGCGAGCTTCGTGGCGTAAGCCAGCGCGTGGCTGGACTCCAGCGCCGGAATGATGCCCTCGATGCGGCAGCAGTCGTGGAACGCCTTGAGCGCTTCTTCGTCGGTGATACCAACGTATTGGGCGCGGTTAATCTCTTTCAGCCACGCATGCTCAGGGCCGACGCCCGGATAGTCGAGGCCCGCCGAGATCGAATGTGTCTCGATGATCTGCCCGTTCTCGTCCTGAAGCAGATAAGTACGGTTGCCGTGCAGAACCCCTGGACTGCCGCCGATCAGCGAGGCGGCGTGACGGCCCGACTCGATGCCGTCGCCCGCCGCTTCCACGCCGATGAGTTCGACCGCGGTGTCGTCGATATACGGGTAAAAAATGCCCATAGCGTTCGAACCGCCGCCGACGCACGCGATCACCGCGTCCGGCTGCCGCCCGATGAGTTCGGGCATCTGCACTTTGCACTCGTCGCCGATCACACGCTGGAAGTCGCGCACCATCATCGGATAAGGATGCGGCCCCGCCACCGTGCCAATGATATAGAACGTGTTTTCGACGTTCGTCACCCAGTCGCGCATTGCTTCGTTCAGCGCGTCCTTCAGCGTGCGCGACCCCGATTCCACTGGCACAACCGAAGCGCCGAGCAGCTTCATCCGGTACACGTTCGCGGCCTGCCGGCGCACGTCTTCGGCGCCCATGTAGACCACGCATTCCATGCCGAAACGCGCGGCGATGGTCGCCGTGGCGACGCCGTGCTGGCCGGCACCGGTTTCGGCGATCACGCGCGGTTTGCCCATGCGCTTGGCCAGCAATGCCTGGCCGATCACGTTGTTGATCTTGTGCGCGCCGGTGTGATTAAGGTCTTCGCGCTTGAGGAAAATCTGCGCGCCGCCCAGCAGTTCGCTCCAACGCTGCGCGTGGTAAATCGGCGAGGGCCGACCAACGAAATACTTCAGTTCGCGCTCGTATTCGGCGACGAACTCCGGGTCTTTCTGGAATTTCTCGTAGGCAGCACGTAGCTCGTCGAGCGCGTGCACAAGCGTTTCAGCGACGAACACGCCGCCAAACTGGCCGAAATGGCCTCTTTCGTCAGGCAAGTTGTACATGGTGATCACTCATATCTGGCGCGCGGCATTCTTTGGGTGCCGCGCCGCGAAATCATCCGGCATCCGCCGCGCGCACCGCGCGCACGAATGCCGCCATCCGGGCGTGATCTTTCACGCCCCTGGCGCCCGGTACTTCGATGCCGCTCGAGACATCGACCGCGTACGGGCGCACGCGATGGATCGCGTCACTGACGTTTTGCGCGTTCAACCCACCACTCAAAACGGCCCGACGCGCGAGCTCTGCTGGAATAAGTGACCAATCGAAAACCTTCCCGCCGCCGCCATAGCCTTCGACATGGGTGTCGAACAGAAAGCCGCTGGCAGCTGAATAGTTGAGAGCCGATTTTACCAAATCGGCCGGTTGAGTATCCGCCGCAACTCGCAGCGCGCGCAACCAAGGCAAACCCGCAACGCCGGCGAGCGATTCGCATTGGTCCGCCGTCTCGTCGCCGTGGAACTGCAACAGCGAAAGCCCGACGTTGCTGACCACCTCGCGCATCCAGTCGGGCGTGGGGTTCACGAACAAGCCGACCACCGACACGAACGGCGGCACCTGATGCACAAGCTCGACGGCCTGCGCAACGCTCACTGAACGCGGGCTCGGCGGGTAGAACACGAGGCCGATGGCGTCGGCGCCGAGATCTATCGCGCAGCTGACGTCGGCGGGTTTCGACAGTCCGCACAGCTTGATGCGCGTTCGCCGCGGAATGCCTTGCTCAGGCGCGGCAGCGCCGGCTTCGTTCGCGAGGCTGTCAGTCCCGTGATTTTCAAAGTTCATGATGTGCCTGCTCGTTCCATACGGTACTCCACGGCACGCTGCCGGTCTGCGGCGCGGGCACCGCGAAGTGCTCAGGATAGCCCACTTGCGCGAGATACAACCCGTCCGGCATGAAGGTCGGCGCCGCCCATTCGCGGTCGCGGCTCGCGAGCACTTCGGCCATCCACGCGACGGGGCGCCGACCCTTGCCGACATAGACCAGGCACCCCATCAGGTTGCGCACCATGTGATGCAGGAACGCGTTCGCCCGGAAACGGAAATGGACGAAGTCGCCCTGTTGCTGAATGTCGATCTGGTACAGATGCTTGACCGGCGTCTTGGCCTGACATTGCGACGAGCGAAACGCCGAAAAGTCGTGTTCACCAATTAAAAGGGCCGCTGCTGCCCGCATCGCGTCTATATCGAGCGACGTGTGCACCCAGCCGGCGCGCGCTGCGAGCATCGGCGAGCGTACGGGATGGACGTACAACAGATAGTGATACGTGCGCTCGAACGCCGAAAACCGCGCGTGGAACGCTTCCGGCATCGGCTTCGCCCACTGCACGGAGATTGTTTTCGGCAAAAACGAGTTCGTCCCGCGAATCCACGAAATGTCCGCTCGGTCGAGCTCCGTATCGAAATGCACGACCTGGCCGAGCCCATGGACGCCCGTGTCCGTGCGGCCGGCGACTACGGTGTGCACCGGCGTCTGTGCGAATTCGCGCAGCGCCTTTTCGAGCTCGTCCTGAACCGTGTTGCCATGCGGTTGCGACTGCCATCCGCAGAACGCCGAACCGTCGTACTGAACGCCTAAAGCAATCCGCTTCACGACAACGGAGCGAGCGTCGAGAGCAACGCGCGGGCGTCGTTGCGCGTGGCCGGATCGTTTGACTCGATCACTTCGTTAATCAGCGTGCGTGCGCCGGCAAGGTCGCCCAGTTCGATGTACTCGGCCGCCAGGTCCAGCTTGTTGCGCGCGATGCGGGCCAGGTCGGCAGGCGTGAACGCCGGCAGCGGCTGGGCCGGGCTTGGCGGCAACTCCAGATCGAAATCGAGCTTCAGCGCGCCGAAGCCCGCTGTACCGAGGTTGCCGGCACCGAGACCTGCCACGGCAGCACGGCCGGCGGTCCCGGCTGCGATTTCGTCCGCCGCATGCGGGGCTTCGTCCGCATCGGGCGGCAGCACGGCCTGGCGCGCCGTTGCTTCCTGCGACGCGACGGGCTGTGTGCTCAGCGACTCGGGCGCATGAACGGTTTCTGCCGCCGACTCCACGCGCGGCGGCAAGGGCATATCGAGACTGCCGAATGCATCGAGGGCGTCACGCGGGAAGTCCGCCGGCGCCTGGACGCGCGGCTGGTCGGCCGCTGCGGGCTGCGCGGGTGTGTCGACTTGATCGTCGTGGACTTGCGCGGTTGTCGCCAGTGGCTGAGGACTCAAAGGCTCCATCGGCTCGGCCGGCAACGGCTCGTCGTCCCATTCGAGACGATGCGAAAGCGGTTCCGGCTCCCACGCCTCGTTAACCTGCTCGAGCGGCTCGAGCGGCGCGCGCGGCAGCGCGTCGGCGCCTAGCTCGGCGGCGGCGTCGAGGCTGGCAACGGTCGTCGCGGCGTCCAGTTCGTGGTGGATCTGGGCCGGCGGGAGTTCGGATTGTTCCAGCGCAGCGGCTTCCGCGGGCGCGGCGTGGTCGTCGCTCAGTTCGGCGTTCGACGCCGCGAAGTCCGCCGATGGCTCGTGCTCTGCGGCTGGCTGGGCCATGTCGCGTACGCCCGCGACCTCGTCGGCAGCGAATTGCGCAGTATCCCGCTCTGCTGCTCCCTGCTCTGCCGCCTGGCGTGCTTCAGCCTCGCGCGAAGCGGCTGCGCGAATTTCCGCCTCGCGCTCTGCAGCAACACGCTCCGACATTTCGCGAGCGGCGGCTTCGCCCTCGGCAGCTTCGCGCTCGGCGGCGGCCATCGCGGCCGCATGCTGCGCGGCGGCGGCGTCGGTCAAGTTAGGCTCGACCACCTCGTCTGCAGGCGCAATCCGATTGGACGGCTCAGCCGCGCCGGACGCCGCTATGCCGTCCGCTGACGCAGTGTGCTCCTCCTGCGCCAGACGCTCACGCTTGCGCCGGCCAAGTCGCAAGGCAGTCAACAGCACGACCAGCGCAGCGCCGACCGCCGCCGCGATAGCGAGGTTCGTCTGCGAAATGCCCGTATCGTTCGACGTGGTGGTCGCAGTGCCCGGACGACCGGGCACGACCGCAGCAGACGAAGCGCCGCCCGCCGATTGCGTGCCGCTTGCAACAGGCGCGACCGGCGCTGCCGGGGCCTTGCCGATGCCGTGCTTCTGCAACTCCATCAGCACGCGATTCTTGAGCGCGAGCAACTGCTGCAAGCTCGACACTTGCGCGCGCGGCTGCGAGGCGCCGGTGGCGGCGGCTGCCTCGCTTGCCGAAGGCTGGACCGAACCGGCCCACACATGCGTGCCGCTCGCGGCCGATGCAGCTTGCGATCCGGCAGCAGTAGCAGCAGCCGACGATGCCGCGTCGCTCGTCACAGCGGAGCTTGCGTCGCTGGCTGAGCCCTGAACCGCGGGCGACGTCGCAGCTTGCGTAGCGGGGCTCTGCCCGCCTGCTGCACTCGCCGCTGCTGCATTGCCCGGCGCGGCGCTGCTTGCGCCGGATCCGACTGCCGCATTCGACGACGAGCCACTGTCAGCCGTCGGCGCCGATGCCGGACCCGCTGCAGACGCGGCAACCGCGCCCGACGCGTCCAGCGCCGGCACGTTCAGCACTGAGCCCAATCGCATGCGGCTCGGATCGTGGCCCATGAAGGCGCTCGGATTCGCGTCGAAGAGCGCGCGGGCCGCGCGAGCGAGCGTGGCGCGGTCGTGTGATTGCGTGACGGCGATCGCCACGTCGTTCAGCGACTGACCAGGCCGCACCGTGTATTGGCCGCCGGTCGCAGAGGAGACGGCCGCGGTTCCGGAAGCGGATACCGAAGCGCCGTCCGGCGCGCTCGCTGCGTCGACGGGCGCGGCGATGGCGCTGCTCGAAGCGGCGCCAGCCAGCATCAACGCCAAAGCGGCTGCGACCGCAAGGCGGCCGGTATCTGGGCGCGCAAACATGGCCCGAAGGGAAGAGAGTCGAAGATTCATCGGGACTCCTGGCGCGTCAGCGCGCGGCCCTTTTTTGCGGTTATAAAAAGACAAGATATTCGGAGCACACAAATGAAAAAAGCGCCGCGCAAGCGCGACGCTTCTTGAGTTTTCTACGCGTCGTGACCGCGTAGTTTACTTTACTTGTCGAGCACAATGCGAAGCATACGGCGCAGCGGCTCGGCCGCGCCCCACAACAGCTGGTCGCCGACCGTGAATGCCGACAGATATTCACCGCCCATGGCCAGCTTGCGCACCCGGCCGACTGGCACCGTGAGCGTTCCCGTGACCACTGCCGGCGAGAGGTCGCGCATTGACGCTTCGCGCTCATTCGGGACAACCTTGACCCAGTCATTGCCCGAAGCGAGGATGCTGTTCACTTCGTCGAGCGGCACGTCTTTGTTCAGCTTGATGGTCAACGCCTGCGAGTGGCAACGCATTGCGCCGATCCGCACGCACAGGCCGTCTACAGGAATCGAACCCGGCGTGCCCATGGCCGGCTTACCGAGAATCTTGTTGGTTTCGGCTCCGCCCTTCCACTCTTCTTTCGACATGCCGTTGCCAAGGTCTTTGTCGATCCACGGAATCAGCGAGCCGGCGAGCGGCACGCCGAAGTTGTCGGTCGGCATGCGGTCGCTATTCATGGCGGACAACACGCGACGGTCGATATCGAGAATCGCCGACGACGGATCAGCCAGATCTTCTTTGGCTGCACCGTATAGCGTGCCCATTTGTTGCAGCAGTTCGCGCATGTTCTGCGCGCCCGCGCCCGATGCAGCCTGATACGTCATGGCCGTCATCCAGTCGACGAGGTTTTCGCGAAACAGGCCACCGAGTGCCATCAGCATCAGGCTGACCGTGCAATTACCGCCGATGAAATTCTTTTGTCCCCTCACAAGCGCGTTCTTGATCACGTCGAGGTTGACCGGATCGAGAATGATGACCGCGTCGTCCTTCATGCGCAGCGACGAAGCCGCGTCGATCCAGTAGCCGTTCCAGCCGGCCGCGCGCAGCTTCGGGAACACCTCGTTCGTGTAGTCGCCGCCCTGGCAGGAGATGATTGCTTCGCACTTCTTCAGGTCTTCGATGCTTGTTGCATCTTTGAGCTTGGTCTCGTTTTTGGCGAACGACGGCGCGTTGCCGCCCGCGTTGCTGGTGCTGAAAAACACCGGTTCGATCAAGTCGAAATCGCCTTC
>Ga0055533_1000567_pt1 | contig 12989 bp, 13 predicted proteins | sample AraplaCvi_mMS_r2_FD_54991 | JGI IMG/M metagenome (GOLD analysis project Ga0055533, IMG submission 54991) | Arabidopsis root microbial communities from North Carolina, USA - plate scrape CL_Cvi_mMS_r2 | ecosystem: Host-associated > Plants > Roots > Endosphere | place: USA: North Carolina...
TGCAGCTCGGCGATCACCAGGGTCAGGGATTGCGCTTCTTCATCCAGCACGGTGCGCAATCCAGGCTCGCTGACCTGGGTTGCGGCATGACGATACAGCGCGCGCAGCTCGATGCTGCGGCGGATCAGACCATTGCACAGATATTGGACCGCGAACGTCACCCCGCCGCCTCCTGGCTGAGCCTGTCTTCGAAAGACGACGCCATGTTGCAGGACAAGCACTTAGCGGTGGATAAATCCGCCTGCCGTGTTTGGCTTTTGCTCAGCTTGCAACATATCGCGGTGACCTCATTGGCCGATCTGCACGAGATTCAATGGACGGCCGTTGCTCGCGCGGATGCCCTGCTGCAGCTCGGCGAGCCGCTGGATGTCCGGACAAAGCCTGGATATCGGGGCGCAACACCTGCAACCGCTGTTGCAGGCGCGGCTGAAACCCGCTGGTGAGGTTGGCGGCCTGGTCGCGCAGTGCAGCAGCCTGCTGCAGATCGCCGCTCATGGCCGCGCTGATGGCCTGCTGCCCCATCGCCGAAGCAAGCAAAGGCCCGATATCGCCGATGATCTGGTTGGCATACTGATTGGCCGCATCGCCGTGCCAGTCGTGCGTGCTCTGGCTGGCGGCGACGCGCTGGTGAAGCTCGGCCGCATGCGTTTGCAGGCGGCGCTGCAACTCCGCGCGCGTATCGGCGTCGAGATTCAGGCCGTTCGATTCATCCTGCACCGCCTGCACCGCAAGATCGACGCCGCGGTTGATAACACGCTTCACCCTCGGCACCAGCGCCAGCAGCTCGCGCTGGAACACCGCAAGCCGGTCCTGGTCCTCGGCGTTGAGCCGCACCGCCTGGCTGTCCGTCTGCAATGTGCCGGATGCAATGACCACGCGCGTGGGCGCTGGCTCCGCGCGGTCGAAGATCAGGCGGTCCTGCTGCACGGTGAGGTCGTAGCTGCTGGTCGCATGGCAGACCTGCGACAAGTCCTGCGCATGCAGGCCGCCGCAAGCGAGCGCGAGCATCCAGGCAGCGAGCAGGCGGGTCGAACGCATAGGTGTATCTCCATCGGGCTAGGCCCGACAGCGATAAGGCGCAAGGGGCTAACTGCGGCTGAATCAGCCCGGACGCGGGCGGAATTGCAGGCGGACGGCGGGCTGGCCCAATTGCCAGGCGAGCCATAGCAGCAGCGGCACGCTGATGGCGCGCAGTATCAGGTTGATGCGCAGGACGCGCCCAAAATCCGCCATCAACTGCTGTCCCTCCTGCACCGAAGCAGGGTCGACGCTCTGCCATGATGCCAGAGCATCACGCCGCCATAGGCCACCCACACGCACAGCAGCAGCGCCACCATGCGCAGCACCGAACGCGCCCACGCTTGGCGAAGAATGCAGCCAGCGCACGCCACGACCACCACGAATGCGCCGATCAAATAACCGATGTCCCAGCCAAGCAGAGCATGCAAGCCGGCGATGATCTGCTGGCTATCGCCTCCGGCAGGCGACACTTTCTGCAGCGCGTCCCACACGGCTTGCGCGTGACGGATGTACTGCACGCTGCCAAACGCGGCCGCCAGCAGGAGTATCCAGGTCAGCATGCGCCACCAGGCAAACCTGGACTTGCGCACGTCGGTATCGAAACGGGAAATCAGCATCAGGCCGCTGCCTTCTTCATCGTGTTGAGATCGGCCAGCACCTGCGTGGCGTTGTCCTTGGGATCGACATCGCGATAGATCTTGGCGATCTTGCCATTGGGGTCGATCAGGAAGGTGGTGCGCTTGGCGAAATGCAGGCCGATGGCGGAAGTCAGCACGCCATAGCTGATCGCCACGTGTCGGTTGGCGTCGGCAAGCAGCGGGAACGGTACGTGGTATTTCGCGGCGAATTCGGCGTGCGACTTTACGTTGTCCAGGCTCACGCCGACCACATCGGCACCGGCCTGGCGCAGCTTGATGACTTCATCGCGAAAAGTACAAACCTCGGTGGTGCAGCCGGGCGTGAAATCTTTCGGATAGAAATAGAGCACCAGCCAATGCCCGTGGTAATCGGCGGGGCTGCGCCAATGGCCGTTCTGATCCTGCAGCCGGAACACCGGTGCCGCCTGGCCGACCTGCGGATCGCCTTGCTTGCCCGTACCGGCCAGCGCGGGAACGGCCGCCAGGCCAACCAGTCCGGCCATCGCTAGCAGGATCAACAGACGACGCATGGGTGAACTCCACAAGCACGGGACGAAGCGAGTATACGCTGCCATAACGCAAGCAAAAGGCGCCTTGCGGCGCCTTTTGCCTTCCACTTGAACGCTGCTGCTTAGCGGGCGCGTACCGGTTCGATATCGAACTTGTCGACTGCTACACCCAGGTTGACGCCCTCGCCCGTGCCCGACAGCGCAATGGACGTGGTGCCCTTGGTCAACACCTGCGCGGTACCGCTGCGCACTATGCCCGCCGAAGCGCCGGCCTGTGCGTAGCTGCCGTAGACATCCTTGATGCTGTAGACATTGCTGATGTCGCCCTTGCCGGCAACATGGAACTTGCCGGCGGTCAGGCCGCCACCGTGCATGCTGATGCTCACGGCTGCCGTTTCGCCGTTGTCACACGTGATGTCGCCGCGTCCTTCCGCATGCTGGTAGATCGCCGACCATCCGGACAGGCTGTAGGTGAGATGGCACTTCACCGGAGCCTTGGCCGCCTGCGCCGACGTGGCCGGCAGGCCAGCTATCGCGCCGGCGCACAACAGCATGGCGGCAGTCACTCCAAAGGTACGCTTACTCATATCAGTCTCCTTACGCATGGCATGGATCACCCACGCCGTGGCGAAAGTGTCGGCTCAGCGGACTGAACAAATTGGCAAGAATCAGCATGGCGTTCAGCTTTCGCATGCTTCCGTGAGGGTTATGCGTAGACGCGCCTGTTGTTTCCTTTTGCTTGATGCTTAACTAACAAAGCGCCGCGCACACTGAAATCGGGCGCGGTCGCCAAGGAGAAGCAAATGCCCAAATACTCATTGGTCGGCTACGACAGTTCGGATACGTCGCAACGTGCATTCCACTTCGCCATGGACCTGGCGCGCGCCTGCAAAGGCCGGGTGCGCGTGGTTTCGGTGCTGCAGGTCACCCAGGGCGGCGCCGATGCCTGCACCTTGATGATGACCGATTCGGCCAGCGAACGGGCGCAGGAATTGCAACGGGAATTGCGCAGCCTGGATGCGGATGCCGATGCGCTGGTGGATCTGGAAATCAGCCACGGCAGCCCTGGCGACATTCTGCTTGGCCAGGTTCGCCAGCACCCCATCGACCACATCGTGATCGGCCATACCGAACGCGGCGCACTCGGCCGCTGGCTGCTGGGCTCGGTTTCCGAAGACGTGCTGGCGGGCGCCCACGTGCCAGTGACGGTGGTCCGGTAGGTCCGGGAGGCCGGGGACGCGTGAGCTATTCCACGCGCCCGTCACCGCAGATAATCCCGAAAAGCTGGCATTAATCCCGTCCAGCGTTCACCATTTATGCTGTTGTCCTTGATCTGTCACAGATCGGATAGCCTTTTTTGCACAGGAAACTGCACGTGGACTACAGCACCGTCCTGCCCTGGACTCTGGAAAGTCTGAATTTTGCGGACATCGATATCGCCCGCGTACGGCACGATGAAAACTTGTTTCTGCTGCTTTGCAGCGCCTCGTTCGTGGAGAGCGGNTCGGATCTGTANACCAGTAATCTGATCGAGCACTTCGACGGCGACCTGGAGCTGCAAGGCTGGCTGCGCGAGCACTGGGAACACGAGGAAATGCAGCACGGCCGCGCGCTGGCCGCCTATGTGCGCCACGTATGGCCGGAATTCGATTGGAATGCCGGCTTCCAGGCGTTCTGGANCGACTACGGCGCGCTATGCACCGACGAGCAATTGGAACCCTCGCGCGGCTTGGAACTGGCCGCACGCTGCGTGGTGGAAACCGGTACCGCCAGCCTCTACCGCGCCTTGAACGACATCGTCGACGAACCGGTGCTCAAGCAGCTCACCAATCACATCAAGAGCGACGAAGTGCGCCACTTCAAGCATTTCTACCAGGCCTTCCAGCGCTATCGCGAGCGGGAAAAACTCGGCCGTTACAAGGTGTTCCGCGCCATCCTGCGCCGCGTCAACGAGATCCGCAACGAAGACAGTGACATCGCGCTGCGCCACGTATTCAACCAGTGCTATCCGCAGCACAAGGGCGACAATGCCCAGTTCCAGAAAGTGGCCGGTCCGGCGCAGGCGTTGCTGCGCCGGCACATCCCGGCGGAGATGACGGTGAAGATGCTGCTCAAGCCGCTGGACCTGCCGCCGCGGTTGCAGCAGGTGGTGGAAAAGCCGCTGGCGAAAATCAGCGAGAAGCTGTTTCTGCAGTGATACCTGCGCTCAGCGCGAATCTTCCGCTTCGCGCTCGTGCTGTTTCTCGTGCGTGGCCGGCTCCGGCCGGTGGTACCAATCGCGGTGCGGCGAGAACTTCCTGCAAGCCAGGCAAATGGTGATTTCCCAGCGGTAGCTGCAGCCCGGACAGACGCCACCGGTCCAGAACGTGTTCCAGATCGTGCCGCAGCCGCCCATTTTCGGCGTGCACAGCCAGCGGCTGGTACCCAACGGGCGCCAAGTGCATTGCGGGCAGAAAATCTCCGGTTCGCGCACGGATGTCACTGCCCGCCATTGGCTGGCGGCGCATTGCCGCGCGGGACGCTGTCGATATGGCGCTGGCTTTCCTGCGCCAGTTTGAACCTGGCCAGATCGATCGGGCGAATCTGCTTGATGATGCACGGGATGTACGGCCGTCCCGTCAGCACCTTGTCGAAGCCCGTCTGCACTTCGCTGGCGAAGCTGGTCAGGCCGATGGCGTTGGTGAACGTGAGGTTGTTGCACGGCCAGACATCGAGCAGATAGGCCTTGCTGGGCTGCGTGTAGATCACCAGCTGGGTATCGCTGAGTGGCTCCCACGAATAGATGTCCCCGCCCAGCAATAAGCGAAAGCTACGCACTGGTGCGCCGGCGGCGGCACTATACGCTTGCTGGCGTTGCTGCAAACGTTGGGCATAGGGCACGCTCGAACACGCTGCTACGCATAGCGCGAGAAGCGAAAAAACCAGCCACTGCAGCTTGGTCGACATGGCACGTCTCCGTGGAGCGCTTACGCGGAACAACGCACGAACAGCTTGCCGGTGCACGCTTATTTCTTGCCGACCGCCTGCCACTTGGACGGATCGTAACCGCCGGTTTCGAACACCAGTTCCTGCTTGCCGCCGTCCTGCAATTCCGCATCGATAGTGATGCGCCGTGTCTTCTCCATCGCGGAAATGAAGGCCTTGTCGTCGCGAATGAAGATGGCCGGCTCCCCGGATGTCGGCAGGAACGCACGCAAGGGATGCGGCTTGCCATCGAACTGCGCCTGCAGCGTGCAATTGCCCTTGCACACAAAGCCGTGACCGTTGCCGAACAGGAACACGCTTTCGCCCCACTTCGTGTGCTGGCGCAACACCAGACGCACGGCGCGATCGCCACCGGGGCGCGTGCTGTAAAGGCTGGCCGTCGACTGGGTGCCTCCTTCCATCGGGCCGACTTGGTAGGTCCACAATCCCGCGAGGCGCCGCTTGTCAGCCGCTTCCTTCGCGCGTTTTTCGACATCCGGCAGCGTCTGCTGCACTTCCTTGGCGGCATCACTGGAGGGGAACTGCTTGACGATCGCCTCGCCGAGCTGGGCGGCCATTTCGTCGTTTTTCATCTGCAGCATCTGGCGATAGGTCTGCAACTGCCGGTTCGCTTCGTCGGCCATTTGCTGCGCCTGCGCTTTGGCAGCGTCCTGCGGCGACGGGTTTTGATCCTGCTGCGAACAGGCGGCCAGCAACAAGCCGCTTGCAACAGCGGCGACCAAGGCATGGCGAAGAGACGAACGGATCATTGGGAGCGATCCCAGGAAGAAGAGGTCTCTAGCTTGAAACGAGGGCCTGCCTGGATGCAACCGGGTTTGTCGTTTTCGACGATCTACCTTGCGCGGTGGCCACAGCCCCAGATAATGCCGGTTCCAGACAAGGACCCCGCATGTCTCCCTCCCCCGCGCCGCGTTCCGCGGATTCGCTGCTCAACCATCCGGCTTATGTTGCTTTCTGGTGCGCGCGCACTGCCTCCACGTTCGGCTTCCAGATGCTCTCGGTGGCGGTGGGCTGGCAGATATACGCGATCACCGGGCGCGCTTTCGATCTTGGCCTTGATCGGCCTGGTGCAATTCTTTCCCTCGGTATTGCTGGCCTTGCCGGCGGGTCATCTGGCCGATCAGTTCGACCGGCGACGGATCGTGCTGATCGGGCAGATCGTGGAATGGATCGCGATCGTGCTGCTGACCGTGCTGACTTTCTGCATGCGATCGATGAGGTAGGCATTCTGTTGCTGATCTTCGTGATCAGCACGGCCAAGGCGTTCGAATCGCCCTCGCTGCAATCGATGGTGCCGGCGCTGGTACCGTCCGCGCTGTTGCCACGCGCCATGGCGATGAATGGTTCGGCCATGCAGGCGGCCATGATCATGGGACCGGCGCTCGGCGGCCTGCTTTATGTTGCAGGCCCTGGCGTGGTGTATGCGGTGGCCGCCGTGCTGTATCTGATTTCCGGCGTGATGGTGGCGCGGTTGCGTTATGAGCATGCACCGCCGAAACGCGAACCGGCCACGCTCAAGACCTTGTTCGCCGGTGTGCATTTCATTCGCGAACGCAAGGACGTGCTCGGTGTGATTTCGCTGGATCTGTTTGCCGTGCTGCTGGGCGGCGCGACGGCGCTGCTGCCGATCTTCGCCAAGGACATCCTGCACACGGGTCCGTGGGGGCTGGGCCTGCTACGCGCCGCGCCTGCGGTGGGCGCCTTGCTGATGTCGTTCTGGCTTGCGCGCCACAACATGGAACGCAACGTGGGCAAGATCATGTTTGCCTCGGTCGCGGGTTTCGGCGTGGCGACGCTGGTGTTCGCGCTCTCGAACGTATTGTGGCTGTCGCTGGTAGCCCTGTTTGCGCTGGGCGCGTTCGACATGGTGAGCATGGTGATCCGCGGTTCGCTGGTGCAACTGGATACACCCGACGCCATGCGCGGGCGCGTAAGCGCGGTGAATGCGATTTTCATCAATACCTCGAACCAGCTCGGCGAATTCGAATCGGGCATGGTCGCCGCATGGCTGGGCGCCGTCGGCTCGGCGGTGGTCGGCGGTGTCGGTACGCTGGTGGTCGTGGGACTGTGGATGGCGATGTTTCCCACCCTGAGGCGGCGCCAGCGGCTGCATATGGGAGCGTCATCCTGATCTTGGATGGGCAAGCAAAAGATGGCAGGCACCCCAACGCCTGCATGCCACCCACGCGAGGCTCATCCGGCCTACCCCGCACGACGGAACAACGCTACTTCGAACCTTGCCGGAAGTGACGAAAATCAATGGCTGAGCGTGCACAATCGGTTAACGTGCCACTCACGTGACCGCTGGCAAGGTCAATCACCCGGACATTGGAGGAAGAACGCCATGAGCAGGCAAGCCGACATCGAACGCCGACTCGACCACCTTGGCAACCGTGTGCGCGAGTACGCAGACGGTGCCGCTGACACTGCCGACGGCTGGCTGTCCCGCGGACGCCGCGCCGTAGGTCGGTTCAGCCGCACCGACGCGCGCAAGCGCATCGCACGGCGCGCCGAGGATTTTGCTGACGAAGCCAACTACCAATACCGCCGCTTGCGACGCCACGCGGGCAGGCACCCCATCGCCACCGCAGCGATCGTGGCAGGCACGGTGGGTGCNCTGTTCCTGCTGTTCCGCACGTTGAACCGGGACGAAGATTGATCCGGTAGGCTGGGGCGCAAACCCCAACACGGCGATGTTGGTTTGCANCCCAANCTACGAAAAAGCCCGCCTTTCGGCGGGCTTTTTCGTTACACCGTCTGCGGATTGGGCTTTTCCGGATCGAGCTTNTACTCGCGGATCGCACGTGCCACATCCTTGGCGTTGACCTTGCCGTCCTTCGCCAGCGCAGCGAGTGCNGCGTGGGCGATCCAGTAGCGGTCCACTTCNAAGAANCTGCGCAGNTGTTCNCGCGTATCCGAGCGGCCGAAGCCATCGGTGCCGAGCACGGTGTAGTGCATNCCGTCNGGCATGAACGCACGAATCTGGTCGGCGTATTCGCGCACGTAGTCGGTCGCNGCGACGGCCGGACCCGAACGGCCCTGCAACAGACCGGTGACGTACGGCACGCGCTGCGTGCTTTCCGGATGCAGGCGATTCCAGCGCTCCGCATCGAAACCGTCGCGGCGCAGTTCGATGAAGCTGGGCACGGACCAGATGTCGGCGCTGACGCCGAAATCCTTTTCCAACAGTTCGGCGGCAGCGATCACTTCGCGCAGGATGGTGCCGAGCCAAGCAGCTGCACGCGCGGTTCGCCCTTCTTCGGCTTGCCGGCATCCTTGAACAGGTACATGCCCTTGATGATGCCTTCCTCGACACCTTGCGGCAGGTCGGGGTGGGCATAGTTTTCGTTCATTACCGTGAGGTAGTAGTAGACATCCTCCTGGTCTTCCAGCATGCGGCGCGTGCCGTCCTGCATGATCACCGCGACTTCGTAGGAGAAGGTCGGGTCGTACGCGCGCACGTTCGGGATCGAGCCGGCCATCAGATGCGAATGACCATCTTCGTGCTGCAGGCCTTCGCCGTTGAGCGTGGTGCGGCCAGCGGTGCCGCCGATCAGGAAGCCGCGCGAACGCATGTCGCCGGCGGCCCAGGCCAGGTCGCCGATGCGCTGGAAGCCGAACATCGAGTAATAGATGAAGAACGGCAGCATCGGCTGGTTGCTGATGCTGTAGCTGGTCGCCGCCGCCATCCACGCGGCCATGCCGCCGGCTTCGGAAATGCCTTCCTGCAGCACCTGGCCTTTCTGGTCTTCGCGGTAATACAGCAACTGGTCGGCGTCCTGCGGGCGATACTTTCTGGCCGAACGGCGCGTAGATGCCGATCTGGCGGAACATGCCTTCCATGCCGAAGGTGCGCGCCTCGTCAGCGACGATCGGCACCACGCGCGGGCCAATGGCCTTGTCGCGCAGCAACAGGTTCATGCCGCGCACCAGCGCCATGGTGGTGGAGATTTCGCGATCGCCAGTGCCCTTGGTGATCTGCTCGAACGCGGACAATTCCGGAGCCTTGAGCTTCACGTCGGAATGGCGGCGGCGCTGCGGCAGCGAACCGCCCAGCGCCTTGCGGCGCTCCAGCATGTACTGCACTTCCGGCGAATCCTTGCCGGGGTGGTAGTACGGCACGTCGGCCAGCTTGGCGTCCGGCACGGGAATGTTGAAGCGGTCGCGGAAGTGGCGCACAGCCTCGTCGTCCAGCTTCTTCTGCTGGTGCGTGGGGTTCTGCGATTCGCCGGCCGCGCCCATGCCGTAGCCCTTCACCGTCTTGGCCAGGATCACGGTGGGCATGCCCTTGGTGTTCGTGGCCGCGTGATACGCCGCGTAGACCTTGTGCGGATCGTGGCCGCCGCGGTTGAGGCGCCAGATGTCGTCGTCGCTGAGGTTGGCGACCATCTCGCGCGTTTCCGGATACTTGCCGAAGAAATGCTCGCGCGTGTACGCACCGCCGAAGGCTTTGCATGCCTGGTATTCGCCGTCAATGGTTTCCATCATCAGCTTGCGCAGCACGCCGTTCTTGTCGCGCGCCAGGAGCGGATCCCAGTAGCTGCCCCACACCACCTTGATGGCGTTCCAGCCGGCGCCGCGGAACACGCCTTCCAGTTCCTGGATGATCTTGCCGTTGCCACGCACCGGACCGTCCAGGCGCTGCAGGTTGCAATTGATCACGAAGATCAGGTTGTCCAGGCCTTCGCGGCCAGCCAACGAGATGGCGCCCAGCGACTCGGGCTCGTCGCACTCGCCGTCGCCCATGAAGCACCAGATCTTGCGGTCGGTCTTGGGCATCAGGCCGCGGTGTTCCAGGTACTTCCAGAACTGCGCCTGGTAGATCGCCTGGATCGGGCCAAGGCCCATCGATACCGTCGGCACCTGCCAGTAGTCCGGCATCAGCCAGGGGTGCGGATACGAGGACAAGCCGCGGCCGCGACCGGCCACTTCCATGCGGAACAGGTCGAGCTGCTCCTCGCTGATGCGGCCTTCGAGGAAGGAGCGCGCGTAGATGCCCGGGCTGGAATGGCCCTGGTGAAACACCAGGTCGCCCGGATGATCCGCGCTCGGCGCACGCCAGAAATGGTTGAAGCCGACGTCATAAAGCGTTGCGGACGACGCAAAGCTGGCGATATGCCCGCCCAGCTCGCCCGGCTTGCGGTTGGCGCGCACCACCGTCGCCATCGCGTTCCAGCGGACCAGCGTACGGATACGCCACTCCATCGCGGCGTCGCCGGACATCTTCGCTTCCAGATGCGGCGGGATGGTGTTGACGTATTCGGTGGTGGGATCGAACGGCAGGTAGCCGCCGGAACGGCGCGTGGAATCGACCAGTCGCTCCAGCAGGTAATGTGCGCGCTCGGTGCCTTCGCGATCGATGACGGCGTTGAGCGATTCGACCCATTCCTGGGTTTCGGTGGGATCCGGGTCCTGATGGAGGATGTCGTCGAGCTGATCCATGAAGGTCTCCGCGGCGCCGGGCGCCGCCTTGCGGTGGGTGCGCGTCGCCGGGGGCAGCGACGAAGTCGATGCTTCGGTCCGGCGACTTTGGACCGGCACGGAACAGGAGGGACCGCGTGGCGTGGTGGCCGCAGGACGAGCTAACCGCCCGATTCTAGCCTCCGCGCAGTGATCTCGCCAATTGTCGGACCATACATACGTATGCGAACGGTCCGAAGGGCAGAGGCAACCCTGGTCAGCTGCGCTCTTGCGAGGCGCGAATCTGCGCATCCACTACCGCAATCGCCGTCATGTTCACCACGCGGCGCACGGAGGACGAAGGGGTGAGGATGTGCGCCGGCCGGTCCACACCCATCAGGATGGGGCCGACCGCCACGCCGTCGGTCATCACACGCACCATGTTGTAGGCGATGTTGGCCGAGTCGAGGTTGGGCATCACGAACAGGTTGGCGCGTCCGTTCAACGTGGTATTGGGAAATACGCGCCGGCGCAGTTCTTCGTCCCACGCGGTATCGCCCTGCATTTCGCCGTCCATGTCCAGTTGCGGTGCGCGGGTGCGCAGGATTTTCCACACCTCGCGCATCTTCGCCGCGCTGGCATTCTCGTGGCTGCCGTAGTTGGAGTGCGACAGCAGCGCCACCTTGGGCTCTACGCCGAACAGCTTCATGCGGTAGCTCGCCTGCAGCGTGGCGGCGGCGATCTGCTCGGCGGTGGGATCGCACTGCACGTGCGTGTCGAGGAAGAACCAGGTGCCCTTGTCGTTGATCACCGCCGTCATCGCGGAAGTGCACTGCACGCCCGGATCGAGCCCGAACACGCTGCGCACGTAACCCAGCTTCTTGTGATAGCGCCCGACCAGGCCGCAGATCAGCGCGTCGGCTTCGCCGCGCTTGACCATCATCGAGGCGATCAACGTAGGACGCGANCGCATCAGGTTCTTCGCNGCGGCCGGCGTCACGCCGCGGCGCTCCGTGATGGCGTGGTATTGCTGCCAGTATTCGTTGAAACGCGGATCGTCGTTGATGTTGGTGAGTTCGAAATCCACACCCGCGCGCAGGCGCAGGCCCAGGCGCTCNATNCGCGTCTGNATCACATCCGGACGACCGATCAGGATCGGGTAGGCCAATTTTTCGTCGACCACCGTCTGGATGGCGCGCANTACGGTTTCTTCTTCGCCTTCGGCGTAGACCACGCGCTTGCGATCGCTGCGCGCGCGGTCGTAGACCGGCTTCATGATGAGGCCNGTGCGATAGATGAACTGGCTGAGCTTCTCGATATAGGCTTCCATGTCCTCGATCGGCCGCGTGGCGACGCCCGAATCCATCGCGGCCTGCGCNACGGCCGGCGCCANCATCACCAGCANGCGCGGATCGAACGGNCGCGGAATCAGGTATTCGGCACCGAACGTCGGCGCATCGCCGCCGTANGCACCAGCGAGNTCGCCCGCTTCCATCTGTGCCAGCGCGGCGATCGCGCGCACGCACGCGAGCTTCATTGCTTCGTTGATACCGGTGGCGCCAACATCGAGGGCGCCACGGAAGATGTACGGGAAGCACACCGCATTGTTGACCTGGTTCGGGTAGTCCGAACGGCCGGTGGCGATGATGCAATCCGGACGCACGCCCTTGGCATCTTCCGGCAGGATTTCCGGATTAGGATTAGCCAGCGCCAGGATGATCGGCTGCTTGGCCATGCTGGCGACCATCTCCGGCTTCAAGATGCCGCCTGCCGACAGGCCGAGGAAGACGTCCGCGCCATTCACGATTTCCGCCAGCGTGCGCGCCTTGGTGTCGCGTGCATAGCGCTGCTTGTCCGGATCCATGTGGTCGCGCCCGGTGTAGAGCACGCCTTCGCGATCGAACGCCAGGATGTGTTCGGGCTTCACGCCCAGCGCAACGAGCATGTCCAGGCAGGCGATGCCCGCAGCGCCGACGCCGGTGGTGGCGACCCTCACGTCTTCGATGTTCTTGCCGACGATCTTCAGCGCGTTGATCACGGCGGCGCCGACGATGATGGCAGTGCCGTGCTGGTCATCGTGGAAGACCGGAATCTTCATCTTTTCGCGCAGCTTGCGCTCGACGATGAAGCACTCCGGCGCCTTGATGTCTTCCAGGTTGATGCCGCCGAAGGTGGGCTCCATCGCGGCAATGATGTCCACCAGCTTGTCCGGATCGCGCTCGTTGAGCTCGATGTCGAACACGTCGATGCCGGCGAATTTCTGGAACAGCACGCCCTTGCCTTCCATCACCGGCTTGCCGGCGAGCGGTCCGATGTCGCCCAGGCCCAGGACGGCAGTACCGTTGGTGATCACCGCCACCAGGTTGCCACGCGCGGTGTACTGGCTGGCGTTGCGCGGGTCCTCGACGATCGCTTCACACGCATAGGCCACGCCTGG
>Ga0055533_1000571_pt1 | contig 12960 bp, 7 predicted proteins | sample AraplaCvi_mMS_r2_FD_54991 | JGI IMG/M metagenome (GOLD analysis project Ga0055533, IMG submission 54991) | Arabidopsis root microbial communities from North Carolina, USA - plate scrape CL_Cvi_mMS_r2 | ecosystem: Host-associated > Plants > Roots > Endosphere | place: USA: North Carolina...
CTGACCATTCTTTTCGACCCTGCCCGCCGCCGGCATGGGCGCGTTCCTCGCCATGCTGATCACGCACACCCAGCTCAGCACCATGTCGGTGATCGCAGTACTCATGCTGATCGGCATCGTGAAGAAGAATGCGATCCTGATGGTGGACTTCGCCCTGGTCGCCGAACGCGAAGGCGGCCTGACGCCACCGGAAGCGATCCGCGAAGCGGCATTGGTGCGTTTTCGCCCGATCACCATGACCACCCTGGTGGCGATGGGCGCCGCGCTACCGCTGGCCGTCGGCTTCGGCATCGGCTCGGAAATGCGCCAGCCGCTGGGCATTGCGATACTCGGTGGATTGTTCGTATCGCAGTTGCTGACCTTGCTCAGCACGCCGGCGATTTATCTGTGGCAGCACGATCGGCGTGTGCGCAAGGCAGTACGCAAAGCGAGACGAGAAGAAAAACGACGTTCACGGCAACTGGGCAAGCCTATTGCAACGCAAGAAGTGAGCAGAACCGGATGATTGATTGGCCGGGATGAAATCCCAGCTTCTTTGCGACTTCAGGACATCTTCTCGCCGTAATAAAGCCGATAGAACCATGCCCATACCGTCTCTATCTGTTTCTGGATACGTGGCGGCACAGCATGCGGCGTGGGCGTCGCGATGCGCGTGGATTGCCGGTGCGGGTACTTCATCCGATAGTGACTGTCGCTTTCTTGTTTTCCTGCCGTGAGCTGATTCGGATCAATTTCGAACGGCGACAGTCCCAGCCATGCATACAGATGCGACATGCACTTCACCGGCTGCGCTATCAAGTCCTCGAAGCGCACGAAGTACAGGCGCTGTTTCACGGCATCCGGCAAATCCAGCACGGCCTGCAATGCGATAAGCGGTGCGCCAATCACTCGATCTTTCGCGAACAGCGCATCCGCGCGACCGAAGCGATCGTAGTCCGCCAGATGATCGATAAAGTCCACCAATATCGTGCGCTGATGCTGCGCCTCGATCGATCCGTAAATCTGTCCAAGCTCACGCAGGCAGACGATCAACTTGGCTTCCGGCTCGATGTGTAGAAGCAATTCGACCGCATGCAACCAGGCGCGGTTCTTGTCGATCACCACGCGATGCGTACCACTGTCGTGATACCAGCCATGCAGGAATCCCCGCATGGCAGAACCCAGATGCGCGTAGCTCGTCTCGAACGATGCATCCAGTTGCGACAGAAAAAACTGATCGTCACTGATCATCCGCCGGATGCCGAGCAACGTGTTGCACAACGGCGAGCTATGTCCTTCGCACTGAATCTCGGGGTGCTGCGCGAGTAGCTGACACAGCAGTGTCGAGCCCGCGCGCGGCAGGCCGGTGACACCAACGAAAGTGGGCGTTGCCAAATCAGAACCCCTTGCTGAGTTGCACCCAGGCCCGCGTGGACGGACGCTTGCCTGCCAGCTCTGGCGTGTTGCCCACCGGCTGGCCCACTTGCACCTGCGCTATCCATTGGTCGGGACCGGCCCAGTTTAGCCCAACGCCCACGCTGCTCAGCGTAGCGTGGTTGCTACCAGTGTTGCCGGCCCACGGTTGCGGATTGATCCACAGCCCGCCATGGTCGACAAACACACTGCCCTGCCACACGCCACCCGGCAGGCGCAGGTCATGGCGCAGTTCCGCCGTCGCCAGGTAACCGGAAGCACCCGCCAGCGTGCTTACTTCGTAACCACGCACGCTCTGCATACCGCCAAGCAGGAACTGCTCGGAGGAATCCAGGTTGCGATGGCTATACTGACCACTGAGCGATACGTACAGACGCGTCGTGGTCGTGATCATCTGCAGGCGGCTGACATTGCCGTTCCAGTGCAGCTCATGTCCCTGCGTGTCGGCCGTCACCGCGTCGCTGGCTTTTGCTGCAAGGTTGTCAAAGCCAAGTTGACCGCGCGTCAATGACAGTTGCGCCAGCGTTACCCCACCACCGCCCCAACTGTCGCGGTGGTCGAACGTGGTGCTGGCCGTCCAATCCCATGTGTGGCGATCATCATGCACACCGGTGCTGCCGGTGTCGTCCGCCAAATGGTGATTGTCCACTTCGAGCCGCGCACTGAGGTTCGTGTTGGGACTGCGCACGATGGCTTGCGACAACCATGCACTCGCTTCGGTGGCATGCCCTCGGGCATGCAAGTCCGACAAGCCATCGCCCAATTGGTAGGACAGCGCAGAGTAAGCAAGTCCGAACCGCGTGCCTGCACCATTGAGTGCAAAATCGTAAGCCAGGTGGCCGTAGTGCATGTGCTTGTCGGAAACCAAAAGCCCCGCACTGAGCTGGTCACCGAGGCCGACCAGATTGTTCACGGCCACGTTGCCGCCCAAACGGATGCGACCGGTGTAGCGATCGCCCCCATCATCCAGCGTGAGGTTGCCGATCACACGCGGCAGTGCCTGTGCTTCGACGTTGAGGTCGCTGGTTCCGGGCACAGTGCCGGGACCCAGCACCGCATGCGCTTGCACGCCCGGCAGGTCGTTCAATAACAACAGCTGGCGATCCAGCGATGCCTGCGTCACCAGTTGGCCGTTTTGCAGCGGGCTCAAGGTGGCGTTGAGCAGGCTCGTCTGGACACCGCTGTGATTGGTCACCTGCACATGATCGTAGCGCGCCTCGACGACCTTCAATTGCATTACGCCGTCACTCAATTCCTGCTGCGGTATGACCGTGCGGGAAAGCGGATAACCGTGTGCGCGATAGTAATCCGTAATGCGTTGCGCGAACGCGGTGAGCGTGGCGAGCGTCTGCCTATGGCCTTCGCCATCGGCAACCAGTGCATGCAGCGTTCCGGTGTCGAAAGTCGTATTGCCGCTGACAACGATCTGCTTCACCTCGAAAGGCGTGTTGTCGGTGACGTGGCTAGTCAGCGGCGTCTGAATTTGTATGCCCGGCTCACGGCGAGGCAACGGCTGTTGCGGCGGCTGCGCCTGCTGCAGCAGTTGACCGCTGGTGGGCGGCGCCTGTTGCGCGAAGGCGGGAGCAGCCAACAAGGCGATGGCGAGGGGCGATAAACGCAACGCGGTAGATCGGGTCACTGGCAGGTATCCGGAAGGCGAGGAAGAGAGAGGGCGTGAGTCGTTATGGCAGGCGCACACCGCCGCCCACTATGCGCACATCCGGCGTGTAGAGATCCGAGGCAGCAACCGGCGTTGCAGACCGGAGCGGCACCGTGGCCGGAGACGACTCTTCCGACGTGGCCGCCGCCGAGGCCAGCAAGCCACCGGGCGATAGCACGGTAGCGGCAGGCACCGGCTGACCCAGCTGTTGCTGCAAGTAGGCCACTGGCGACGTCTCTCCACCGTCAGCTATCACATTGAACGCCAGCGCATTGCCCGCAGCTTGCACGAAGATGTAATTGCCATCGTTCGCGGCCAGGCCGCTACCGGATATGGCGTATTGCCCGGCCTGACTTTGCGCGGTGGCTGGCGTGGTAAAGGCCAGCGTGCCCGTGGTGGCACTGCCCAAGGTATCGCTGCCCTGGAAACCGGTCACCGAGCCGGTCAGCGCCGGAATCGCCTGGCCGGCATAAACCTGTGACGGTGTCGCTACGTAGGTCAGCGTTGCCGGTATTAGCGTGAGCATACCGCTGTCGTAGGTGATGGCGTAGTTATTCGACGCAAGACCACCGGGCGTGAGTGTGTAGCTGCCTACGTTCAAGGCACCTTGTGAGCTGCCGCTGTAAGTCAACGCACCGCTCAGCACGGCGGCGGTCTGTCCATCGACGAAACCGCTATAGGTGACGCCGTTGCCGCCGCTATAGCCGTGTGCGTTGTAGATGATGCTGGCGTTATTGGCCGTAACGGTAAGTGGCGCCGGAGTAATCACGCCGATGGCGGCGCTAGCAGTGCTGTTGCTCAATAGGTAGTTGCTTGCACCACCGCCGGTGATCCACAGCCCACTCGCTTGTACGTTGATGCCACTGCCGACATTGGCGGTGGCGTAGACGCCGGAGGTGGGATCGTTGAGGTTCACCACATCGCTGCCGATCACACCGGTCAATGTGTAGTTGCCTGACGTCAGCGTTGCCGCCGTAGTGCCGTCGTACACCTTGCGTACCGTGCCAACGAGGCTGGCCGTCAACGTGGCTGGGCTCACCGTCAACAAGCCATTGTTGTAATTGATTGTGTAATTGCTCGAGCTCAGCCCTGTTGGCGTGATGGCGTAGAACCCTGCGTTGACAGCGCCTTGCGAATTGCCGCCGTAGGCCAATGTGCCACCGAGCACCGATGCACTTTCGCCATGCACGAAGCCACTGTAGGTTACGCCATTGCCACCACCATAGGCGATGCCGTCATACGTCTTGTTGGCGTTGTTCGCCGTCACCACCAGCAACGCGGGCGTAATGCTCGCTGCGCCGCTTGCACTGATAGGCAACGTGTAATTGGACAGATTCGTGCCGCTGTTGGCGACGAAGTCACTGCTACCTAGCGCCGCCGCTACCGAGGTGGCATTGGCTACGTTACTGTTGTTGTAGATACCGTTGGTCTGCGTCACCGTCGCGCCCTGACCACTGACAAAACCGCTCAGTATGTAGTTGTTCGACGTGAGCGTCGCTGTGGTGGTGCCGTCGTACACCTTGCTGATCGTGCCGGTAAGGCTGGCTGTCAATGTCGCGGGTGTAATGGTTGCTGCCACGCTGGCGCTACTGGATGCCAAGCTGTAATCGCTAGCCAGCGAACCGTTGCTGCCGGTAACGCCACTGATGCCAAGGCCCGATACCGTGACGTCCGTGGCGCTGAGCACCTGCGAACTGTTATATGCCGCGCCAGTATTGGTTACGGTGGCCCCGGTATCGCCCGAGACAAATCCGCTATAGCTATACGTTGGCGCAAAACCAACCGGTGCATTGATCGTACCGTCATAGACTTTGGTCACGCCGCTGTTGGTCAGGGTGGCCGTCAGCGTTGCCGGCGTGATGGTTGCTGCCACGCTCGCGCTGTTTGACACCAACATGTAATCGGTAGCCTGCGAACCATCGCTGCCAGCAATGCTGGCAATGCTCAGTCCCGATACCGTGATGCCGGTAGCGGTGGCCACGTGCGCGCTGTTGTAAGCCGCACCGGTGTCGGTCAGCGTAGCGCCGCTATCGCCCGGAACGAGCCCGCTGTAGCTATATATGGGCGTAAAACCGACCGGTGCGTTGGTCGTACCGTCGTAGGTCTTGGTCACGCCGGTGTTGGTCAGTATCGCCGTCAACGGTGCCTGCGCAATGGTCCCGGCCACCGAGGTGATGGTCGGTAGCGACACGCTGTAGTCGGTACTCTGGCTACCATTCGTGCTGCTGAGGATATCCACCGCGAGGCTGCCGCTGGCGCTGATGCTGCTGGCGCCGACGACGTGACTGCTGTTGTAGGCCAGTACAATGCCGCTGGTATCGAGCATCAAGTTATCGCCAACGAGTGCACCGCTGACGCCGCCGCCGTTCAAGGTGGCGCCGATCGCCGTCGTAGTGCCGTCGTAAACCTTGGTCGTTACGCCGCCGATGGTCGGCGCCGTGGCCGCCAACATGAGTGGCGAGATACTTGCCACGCCGCCCCCCGTGGCAGCCGTTGTGTTCGACAAGCTGTAATCGGTGAGTTCGGAATTGTCGGTGCCGTTACCCGTGATCGTTGCCAACGACAGACTGCCTTGCGTGATCGCCGTTGCCGAGGTGACGTGAGACGAATTGAATACCGGCGTAGCCGCACTGCTCACTATGGCCGTGTCACCTGACACCAAGCCCGTAATGTTGTACGTCGGGCTGAAACCACCCGGCGCCGCGGTGGTGCCGTCGTAGGTCTTGGTAACGTTGGTGATATTGGAGAGCGATACCGTCAACGGCGCCGGCGTGATGGCCGCGCCCACGCTCACGCCAATGAACGCTAGGCTGTAATCGCTGGCCAGTGAACCATTGCTGCCGGCAATGCTGCTGATACCAAGACCCGAGACCGTGATGTCGATGGCGCTGGCCACGTGCGCACTGTTGTAAGCCACACTGGTATCGGTTATGCCGGCGCTGGTATCACCGGAAACCAGTCCGCTGTAGCTGTACGTCGGGGTAAATCCGATCGGTGCAGCCGTTGTACCGTCGTAGATCTTGGTCACACCGCTGTTGGTCAACGTCACGCCCAATGTCGCCGGCGCGATGCTGGCGATCCCTGCCCCCGTCGAAGCCGTGGTGCTCGACAAGGTGTAGTCGCTCAACACGGAATTATCGCTGCCGTTACCGACGACCGACGACAACGACAGACCGCCCTGCGTGATCGCCGTCGCCACGCCGGCGTGCGACGAATCGAATATCGGCACCGACGAACTGCTCACGGTGGCGCTATCACCAGATACCAAACCGGTGAAGTTGTATGTCGGGCTGAAGCCACTCGGCGCCGCCGTGGTGCCATCGTAGGTTTTGGTGACGTTGGTGGTATTGGACAGCGATACCGCCAACGGTGCCGGCGTGATCGTCGCTGCCACGTTCGCGCTCGTGGATGGCAAGCTGTAATCGCTGGTCTGCGAACCATTGATGCCGGTAATGCCGCTGACGCTTAGACCCGATACCGTAACGTCCGTGGCGCTGGCCACGTGCGCACTGTTGTAAGCCGCACTGATGCTAGTCAGGCTGGCGCCGGTATCGCCGGAAACAAATCCAATATAGCTATACGTTGGTGTAAAACCGATCGGTGCATTGGTCGTGCCATCATAGACCTTGCTCACGCCGCTGTTGGTTAGCGTCGCCGTCAACGTTGCCGGTGTGATGGTTGCGGCCACCGACGCGATGGATGGTGGAGACACGCTGTAGTCGGTGCTCTGGCTACCGTTCGTGCTGCTGAGGATATTTACCGCGAGACTGCCACTGGCGCTGATGTTGCTGGCGCTCGCCACGTGACTGCTGTTGTAGGCCAAGGTGATGCCGCTTAGATTGAGCGACAGGCTGTCGCCGCTGATCCCGCCGCTGACGCTGCCACCGCTCAGGCTGGCACCGTTTGCCGTCGTGGTGCCATCGTAGACTTTGGTCGTTACACCGCCGATGGTCGGTGCCGTGGCCGTCAACACTTTCGGCGTGATGGTTGCCGCGACGCCCGCGCTAGTGGATGCCAAGGTGTAATCGCTGATCAACGAGCCATTGCTGCCGATAATGCTGCTGATGCTCAGGCCCGATACCGTGAGATCGGTGGCGCTGCTCACATGCGCACTATTGTAAGCAATGCCAGTGTCAGTCAGATTCGCGGAATCACCGGAAATCAGCCCGCTGTAGCTATACGTCGGCGTAAAGCCGGATGGCGCGGCGGCCGTACCGTCGTAGGCCTTGGTGACGCCGCTGTTAGTCAGGGTTGGCGTCAATGTCGCAGGATTGATGGTAAGGGTTGCGCTTGTGGTGCCAAAGCTCAAGTCGTAGTTACTGGAATACGCCGACGCAACATTCTCGCTGTAGCCGCCTGCGTGTTGCGCGCTCGTCAGGCCTAGCGTGATAGACGAAAGATTCGGTGATGGTAGCGAATAGCTCAACACCGCGGTGTCTTGATTGGTCGCGTTGTACGTGACCGTTTGATTGCTCGCGTTGATCGTCAGCGGAATCAGCAGGCTTTCGAGCAAGGGCGTGGTACTGCCGTTGTAAATTCGCCAGGTGGTATTGCTGCCGCCGCTGGTCGCAATGGCCCACGAAAAATTGCCGGCCTGCATCATCTGGGCGGTAGACAGTCCCGTCATTGTGCCCGTGAAGGTCCCGCTGCCAGTCGCGCTGGCGTTCACCGTATCCCAATAACTGGCCGTTATGGTGCCGCCCAAGCCAGCCCCGATCAGGCCACCCAGGTGATCGCTTGTATCACCACTCGTTACGCGACCCGTGGCATAAGCATCGGTAATCGTGTCAGAGCCATTCAACGTGCTGCCGTAGCCCATCAATCCGCCAAGGGAGTTCGCGTTATTTGTCCCACCGGAGTTCCACGACACGTTGCCTGTTGCATAGGCGTTCTGGATTCGGCCCGAACTAAGACCGACCAGCCCGCCGATACTGTCCGCCGCTGGTGCCGCCGAGCCGCTATAGGAGCCACTTACCGCCCCCGTGGCATAGGAATTACCGATCGTGCCGTAGTTCATCCCGACGAGGCCGCCGAGATCGGCGCTGTAAGACGAGCCGCTGACTGCACCCTTGGCAAAGGCGTTAGTGATGGTGCCAGTGGCATCATTCTCACCGACTAGCCCACCAACCCATTCGCCACCACCGGTAGTCGCGCCTCCCGCACCACTAGCCGTTCCTGTCGTGAAAACGTTGCTGATGTTGCCTGAGTTTTCGTTTCTGCCAACCAACTCGCCGATGACAGCTCCCGAGCCCGTGCCTGAAACGCTCCCTCCTAGGAGGCCAACGCTCCGGATCGTGCCGGATGATGCTCCAAACAAGCCCACATCGGCGGCCGTGGAAGAATCCGTGATGGTGAGGTTGCTGATGGTATGGCCAAGGCCGTCGAATACACCTGAGAAGGCAGTCGTGCTGTTTCCGATCGGCGTGAAGTTGCCCGATAAAGTCAGATTGCTCGCAAGCGCGTAGTTTCCACTCGTTCCCACGCTCTGCAGTGCCGCAGCGCTACTAATCAGGGTGAAGATAGTCCCGTTGATGCTCAGCGTATTGCTGCCAGTGAAATTCACTTGCCCGCCGAACCCGCTACCGCCCAGCCCCATGATCAGCGAACCACCGGCCACCGCCGCATCGGAGCCGTTGGCTGTCGCCGTATTGATGACGAGTCCCGCCGTGCCGCTCGCCGTCATCGTCGCGTTGACGTTGACGTTTTTGGCCGCCGTCAGCGTCAGCGCGTGCGCGCTCCAGCTGACATTGTCGTTTACGTTGATGTTGCCGCTGCCGCCCGTTGTTCCCGAGCTCGACAGGATCGTGACGGAAGCGCTGGCTAGCTCGCTCGTTAGCGTCGCGCCTGTGATGTTGCCGCCAGTCGGTGCAATCGTGAAATCACTCGGGTCGATCAACCATGTTCCGGCCAAACCCATATCGGCGGCCGCGGTAATCCGCGTGTTATTCGCAACGTTGACATTCGCCGCGCTGGTTTCGATCTGGCCACCGTTTCCGCCATTCGGCGCGCTGGCATCGAGCGTGCCACCCACTGCGACAGTGCCCGCGTCCATACCACCCAACAGCACGATGTGACCATTCTTGTTCAGTACGGTTTGCGCTTCGACAGTGCCGGTGTTATTCACCGCACTCGCAAGCAGGCTGTCGCGCGCGCCGGCAGTCATCCACACATTGCCGCCATTCGCCTCGATCAGCTGGCCGTTCTCAGCCAGTGCGTTGAGCGTGCTCTGATCCACGCGTACGCTCACCAACTTGTCGCCGCTGAAGTTCAGCGTGACGGCGCTGCCGCCGGCCAACGCAACGCTGCCCAATTGGGCGTGAACCGCGCCCTGGTTGCTGACGTGATTGCCGAGCAGGGCTGCGTAGCCGCCGCCAGTAACATTGATCGTGCCCAGATTGGTCACGCTGCCCTTGCCCGTGCCACTGAAACTCAACGAACCGGTACCCAATGCGCTGTCGTTGACATCCAGCGCCGAGGCGACGAGGCCGCCCACGTTCACCTGTGCGCCCTGACCAAACAGCACACCGTTGGGATTGATCAGGAACACCTGACCGTTGGCGTTGAGATGGCCGAAGATCTGGCTGCCATTGGTATCGGCAATGCGATTGACCGCAATCGCGCTGGCATCCGGCTGCACAAAATCCACGGTGGACTGGCGGCCGACATTGAAAGTCTGCCAGTTGAGCAAGAGGTTCTGGCTCTGCTGCGTGATGGTGAGTGTGTCACCGTGTTGCGCAAGTTGACCGGCGCCGCTGGTGATCTTGCCGCCGGTGGGCAGCGCATTGGCCGCCAAACCGGAAGTGCTACTGAGCGCGGCACTCGTCGTGATAGTGCTTTGAGAGGGTGTCGCCGCGAACGCCAGAAGCGGCAAGCTCAGGGGTACACCAGCCAACCATGCGGCACGACGCTTGCCGCCTTCAGCGCTACGCCCGCCCTTGGTATGGCCTCGGGCGAATTCCGACGCCACTTGAAGCACGCCCAGCTTGCGGTTCCAGACCAGCCGAAAGATGTGGTTCACTTGATTGTCCCCTGTGAGGCGCTCACAGCCGAGCACCCGTTTTTATGCGGTACTGACACAACTCACATCACGCATGATTCGCACAATCCATGCGGCCCCTTGGGCGGTTATCCCTCAAAAACTTCAAGCAGCGTCTATGCCAGCCTTTGCGTTTTGCTTCGGGCCATAGCGTGACGTTTCAACTTGATCGACGGCTGCTGACGTTACTCAAAAATCGAGCAGTTCAACCCCCGAGTCAGGCCACCCGCCATGCTGCCCTATTTGTGATGCATGTCACAAGATTCTAAAGGCGTACTTCAGCGAAACGAAAGCGGCCGGGAGTATAGACCCGACCGCTCCAGGCCTGCCGTCGCGAAGGGGACGGCAGGCACAACGATTGAACAGCTCAGCCACGGCTCGGGAAGATGCCCTGCAGCGCGATGATGCACGTGATCCCGAGATAGGGATTGCGTATCGAAAACGGCAAGTTGCCGCCCGTAGCACCCGTGTTGCCGCCGGCGACCGAGCCGGTCGATTGCACATTGAACGGCAGGAGATTGGTGTTGGACGCGGTGGTGGTATACAGCTCACCGGGTCGACCACCTGCGACATTCGTGCTCAATACCGTAGTCGGCCCGGGCGTTCCCGATAAGGTTCCTGTCGTCGGCGACGAGCAAGCCGGAACAGACACACTGCCGGTTACCGTCACACTCGCGCCGCCTGTCGTATGCATGTGATTGGGCAACTGGTTGATCGTGAGCTGTACGTTTTCGGCGCCGGCCATCTCGCCCGGCACTATCGGACTGAGGCCAAGGCCATTGCCTGCGCCAACCGGTGAACGCCCCTGCAGATCGGGCAAGGCAAACGTGCTCGTCCCATTGCCGCCATAAGTCGTGCCTAGCAAGGCAAACAGCGCTTGGTTCTGGCTGATCGCCATCAGGCTGCCAGCGCATAAGGCCCAGCCGGTCGGTGCAAAGTTGAAACCAACCATGCGGATTTCGCCAATATACGGATCGCTCATGATGTTCCCCTGTTGGAGTGTGAAGGATCGATGAGTTGCGTCGGCGCCCGGCAGGACCATCCTGCGCCGGGCTAGACGGTGTCTGTGGAACGCTGGTAGTGCATGACCGCAGTAAGGTTGGCCCGGCCATCGGCATTGGGCTTGGTCGGCGTGGCAAGCAGGTCCCAGGACATGCCGTCGGGCGCCGTGATGCGATAGGTGTCCTGGGGAAGCCAAAGGCCAAAGGGCAATTCGAACGTCGCGGAATAACTGACGTACGTTGCATCCATCGCGATGCCGGATGGCGCAGCAGCCAGGCGCACCTCAAGACGGCGGCCATCGGCTGTTTCCAGCACGAACAATCGGTGCAGCGATGCGACGAGCGCCTCATGCGTTGGAACCGCCTGCATGTGTCCCCCTTCTTGCGTTTGAGGCCGTGCCGCAAACGCCATGCGAATGTCGATTACCGAAAAAGCCTGCTCAGATCTTCTACTGACGTGCGCGCCCCTTCATCGTCAAAGGGCAGGGCGTCCCGATGCATCAGTTCGTAGATACCGTTTTCCCCGGTCGGCACGAATCCCAGCGTGCGGTATAACGAGCGAACCGGGTTGTTGAATTCCACATACAGTTGCATTGGCATATGTTTTCTGGCCGCCTCCACTACCAGCGCCCGCATCAAGCGCGTGCCGATGCCCACGCCCCGATAAGCCGGCAGGAGCGCGATATCGATCAGCTGCGCTATGTCACCGGTCCAATCGTGGTAGAGCCGGCCAATGCTTTTCCCACCTTGCACGATGATGTCGAAACGACCATGCGGGTAATGCCGGCGGTAGTAGTCGTGCTGCATCAGGAACTGGCTGGCAAGCAAGGACTCGGTTTGTTCGACCGGCAAGCCCGCGCTCATGAATTCCTGCATTCGCGTGGATAAAAACACACCGCGAAGAAAATCCATGTCCGCATCCGTGGCGGCGCGTAACGCGAGGTCCTCGTACGACGCGCGAACATCAGCGTCCGCCGATGAGTTTTCGGCGGAGCGACTCAACCACGTGTCACGGCCATCCATCCCCATGGAACCCAAGTGCCCCTTGTCCCTTGCGGACGAGAATCTACTCGGCCGATTGTTAAGGTGGGATCAAGGAGTGCCCACCCTGCTTAGCTGAAATACGCTGCGAAAAAACGAGGAATTGCGCCACTGCACAACACCATTTACGCGAAAAAAATAGTCCGTTCCACAAACAATCACTGCATTGCATCACGAACCGGACTACTCGCTTGATGAGCAGCCCGGTTCGTCCGCCGAACCTACCATGGGTCAATGTATGGCGTTGAGCGCCGGGTCGCGTTCCACCTTGAACACCTTGGCCGGCGGCGTGGCCGATTTCAGCAGTTTCAAGCGGAAGTTGCGTGCCTGCTGGCAGGCATTGCCGCCGCCGACGAACACGCCGCCTTGGTCGCACTTCCAGTCATAAAAGTTGGCGATGCCGCCGGCGAGCTGCAGGCTGTAATCGGTACTTAAAGCTGCTGCATCGAACGGCACGCCGGCTTCTTCGTTCTGGAACCAGCGCATCCATTCCTTCGAGCCCACAGGTGGTATTTTGTCTGGTGCCTGGAAGGTGGGATTCATCGGCGAAAGTTGCGGACTTTCCGCGGTCATGTGGCAGCTCATGCAGGCGCTGACCGGATTGTCCACCGGACCGTTCAGACGTCCATTCCATCCAAGATGCGTGGGCGGCAGTTCCGGCTTGGCGTTGATTGCCGACTCCACGATGGTCGGATTGATCCTGGTGATGGTCGGTTGCTTGTTGGTGTAGTCGTTGCCGTTATTTTCTGGATCGTTGCCCCACATCACGCCTACCGGCACCAGGTTGTCCCAGCCCGATTTGCCGGTGA
>Ga0055533_1000579_pt1 | contig 12880 bp, 21 predicted proteins | sample AraplaCvi_mMS_r2_FD_54991 | JGI IMG/M metagenome (GOLD analysis project Ga0055533, IMG submission 54991) | Arabidopsis root microbial communities from North Carolina, USA - plate scrape CL_Cvi_mMS_r2 | ecosystem: Host-associated > Plants > Roots > Endosphere | place: USA: North Carolina...
GGGCAAGCAGACGCAGCTCCGAAAGGCTGTCGAAGACGATGCGTGTGGGTTCGAGCCGGTCCACTTCCTGCTTGATCAGCCGGATGGTTTCGCCCAACTCCACTTCCCACGAGTGGAAGACGGACTGGTTGCGGTTTTCACCGAGCACTTCTTCGACGGACGACAGCTCGAACAGCTCGACGCCCTTCAAGTCCCAACCATGGGAGGTGGCTACTTCCCTCAACTCCTCCGCGGTCTCGGACAGCGTGACGTAAAGGCAGCGCTCGCCTTCTCTCACGCCTTCCAGCAGGAATTGGAGCGAAAGCGTGGTTTTCCCCGCTCCCGGCTGCCCTTCAAGCAGGTAGAGGCGTCCTGCAGGAAGCCCGCCGTGAAGAATCGTGTCCAGACCGACGACGCCAAAGCGGCAACGACGAGATGAGGGCATGGCCAACCTATGCTCGGGAAAAACCTTATTAGTTGTCAGCAGACGCTACGGTCTTGTGGAGAGGTCGTGAAGCATTTGTCGACATTCGACGGAGTCAAAGGTGACAGGCGCTGCAAGCCGGACGATTTGAACTGACATCGCAAACTCATGGAGATGCGCGCCACAGTTGAGCAGTGGCGGGTTGCAGGCACCGCGGTGCACCGATCGGCGGCTCCTGTTTTACCGATGCGTGAGCCCGCGCAACGCTGACGTGCCTGGACGGTGTGTATTCATCCTTGCGGGTCAAGCGTACCCAACCAGGCGACAAGCCCGAGAATCGAGATCACCAGGGCCGTTTCAAGGTAGAGACTACGCTTGAGTGCGGAGACGGCGCTGGCGGTGTCTTCATCACGTCTCGCCTTTTCCAAGGCAGGTGCGAGGCGAAAACGATTGGCCGCAGCCAACATGAGCATGCTCGCGAACAGTGCCAGCTTTACCAGCAGAAGACGGCCGTAGAGGCTCCCGATCAATCCGGACAACGTCGGCCCGATGACGAGGATGTAATTGATCGCGCCGCTGAGGACGAGCACGGCCACGATCCAAGTGCCCATGGAGGCAAAGCCAGTCGCGGCGCTGGACAAGAGGGCCACCGCGTCCGGCTCGGCACCGCGCGAAGCGGCCCTCGCGATGAGCAAGAGCGTCGCCAAGGCACCCACCCAGGCGCCCGCAACCAGCAGGTGTGCGATATCGGCACCAAGATGAAGCCAGCCCGCGGGGCCACCGCTCATCGCACCATGGCCTGCCCACGCCAGCGTCGCCAAGGCGACTGCGCCCAGCAACGAGCACGCGATGACACGGGGACGTCCCTTGAAGCCGGTGGCCAAGCTTAGCCACAACGATGCGAACAGCAGCAAGACGCGCAAATCCCAGGTCATGCCCACCGTGGTCTGCGTGAGCAGCGTGCGCACCACGGACCACACCGCACCCGGGTCGCCGGTGTCGCCCATGGCTTGTGCCATCGCCCAAAGTACCGTGGCCGACGCCAACAGGCCCAGTACGGTGGCTGCGCTCGCTACGCGCATCGCCTGCCGGGTGAAAGGCGACGCCAAGGTATCGGCACCCGCGACGCGCCAGATGAACAACGGCACGCCAAAGGACAACATGACGCCGAGATAGAGCGCAAGGCGTCCGAGCACCAACAAGCCATCGAACATCAGCGGATCACTTCACGCGGAAACTGAAAGAGCCCTTCACGGCATGTGTATCGGTGGACACCACGTGCCAGTCCACTCGATAGGTTCCTGCGCTGAGCGGGTGTGCCGGGGTAATCACCAGCGATTTGGCATCGGCCGATGCCGCGGTCTTGGTCTCGATCTTCGTTGGCGTCGCTTTCTCCGTCATCGTCAGATCCGCACCTGAAAGCTGCGTCATCAACGTTTCCGAGAAGGAGATTTCAATGGTCGCGGGCGCACTGACTTCGGCGTGATCGGCCGGCGTCGTGGAAACGATCTTGGGGTGCGCGAACAAGGCACCGCTGGCGAGCAATGCCGAAATAGCGACGAGCCGAAGCGTGAAAGAACGGAAGTGCAACATGAGCAACCTCTTGCGTGGTGGAGCGAACGGGGAACCCGATCCCTGCATGATGCAGCGAACGGCGCGCGGGAACCAGAACCACAGGCAATGGCGTGGCTCTAACCCAGGGAAGGAAGAAGCGCTCGCTGCTCATGACCGGAGCTCGTGCCCGGGATGCGGTGCTACCCGACGGAGAACGCGCTGCGCATCAAGCCGCCGACATGCGCATGCCGCGATGCGACGGCAAAGAGGGCCAACGGGCAACGACGACGTGTTCCAAGGCCTTTGCACCGGCTGGCGAAAGAGCGCCAACGCCCTCCTCTCGCCCCATCTGTCACTCGCTTCGCGCTGCGTGAATCAAGGGCGCCAGGAAACCATCCTTTCCGGCCGGAGCATGCCTATGGTGTCCGCCGGAACGCACTCGAAACGGAGTGTCTTGGCCTGCATCACCGATGCGGCCAGGTTGAACACGAACAAACCCGAACGGCCCACGTTGCCGTGGTCGCGCAGGCTTCTTCATCGATGCGCCCGTCTGTGGGGTGCTTACGACCGACTCAAGGTTTGCTGAAGCCGAGGTGCAAGGTGATCTGATCGCCCGCTTTCAGGCTCGCCACACTTGCCGGCGGGAAATGAACCTTGAGAGCCATGCCACCGGCGGTGACGTCCACCACGCCCGTCTTCGCATCCACGGCAGACACCGTGGCCGGCATCGTGTGCATGCCCTGCACGTTGGCATGCATCCCTTTCATCCCTTCCATGCCTTGCTGGCCATGCATGGCACCCATGGCGTCCTGCTTGGGCGGGGAATCCTGCGCGGCCATCGCAGTGACCGATGCCAGAGCCAGCCCCAAAGCCAGGCCCATCCGCCGCACACCTGAGAAGTCGCTATGAATAACCATGTTGTTCTCCCATGCCCGTCTCGCCCATATCGGCGCACGAAGCCTGCGCCGACGGATGTGTAGGACGATTGAATATGTTGGTATGGAAGCCTTAGTTGGCGCCTCGCCACGCCTGCCTTCCGCCGCGCTGGCATGGGAAGGCAGGCTGGCCGCTGCTGGTTCATTAGCGTGAAGAGCGATATGCACTCCGACGGCGACCGCCTATGAGGTCCGCCTCGGGTCGGGAGCGGACATAACGCTTAAATTAATCTAAGCCGCGCAGTGGCTTCGGCTTGAGTGAATTGTTAGACCGCATATGTGTGCTCAGCCGACATACGGCCCCTTGACCTCACCCCAACCCCATTTTGGCATTGGCGCATCCTGATCCACCGTTGCCCCCGCTTGCGAGTTGATAACTGCCAAGCGAGAACCCCACTCTAAATAGCCTACCAATGCAGAGCGAAACTCAGGGTCATCCGGCATGCCAAGCTCGTCCGCTGTTTCCAGCAGCAGCCACACCCAACGTCGCCTCTGAACTTGACTCAGGTGACGGTTGAGATGCTGCTGAATCATGTGCGGGTGACCGCCACGTTGCGTGGAGTACGTGTTTGGACCGCCCAAGACCTCTGCCAGAAAAGCGGCGACATGACTCGGGTGATCAGCGCCCATGTGCGCGAAGACAGGCCCTAATAGAGAGTCAATCTTGACGTGTTCGTAGAACCGTACCGTCAGGCGGGTAAGTGCATCAATGCCGCCAAGCCATTCGTAGAGAGTGGGAACGCTTTGATTTGACATGGTGACCTGACCGTTGGGATGTGGTCTAACGCTTGAGTTAAGCGGCGTCGTGGGCTTCCGCTTGGATGAATAGTTAGAACTCTACAACTTGCACCGGCCCGACATGCTCTTACTCAAGAGGCTCAGCAAATTCTACGGCTTCGCGAAGGAATTCATTGGGATGAGATGCGGTAGCTGGCCGGTTGGGGTCGGAAGCGGACCTTTCATATCTCCTGCTAGTGGTCACGCCCATCACTTCGTTTGGCCAGCAGCGGACGCGCGAGGCCGAACCAGAGCATGACTCCTCCTAGAAGTCCGGCCATGACGCTCACTACGACGATCAAGATTCCAAAGCGAATCGTGAGGTCGCCGTCCGAGTACGCCTTCGCCCCACACACGGCAAGTAGAGTCAAGCCAAAAGACAGCTCAGACAGAACAATATTTCCAATGAGCGAACGGCAGGCCCATGTCAAAAATTTCGACTGCACAAATGATCTCGACATTTTTGTCCCTTCGCTCGATTGGCTGCACCCATACATCTTCGATGTCTGCTTCGGGTCGGAAGCGGACGTTAGCCAAACCAGTTGGCCACGACTCCTGTGACCAAAACAAGAGCCCATATGGCCACGAGTGTCTTGAGAAGCAGGCTGCGGAACTTGAGGCCTTCGGGGGTTAAGACGCGCTCGATGAAGAGCGCATTCAAAGGATTTCCCCAGGTAAGACGAGAGTATTCGGGCTCAGACCGGTCTCGGTACCTGGCGCCTCGCACGATAAAGATGGTCAAAAAGACGAAGACGCAAACAAAGGTCGCGATTAACCCGCCAAAAAGTATGTACCCAGCGATCATCGGCACGCCTCAAGGGTTAAGTCTGCGACGGGTCGGAAGCGGTCACTTATCGTACTTGTGGATCAGGCCGCCAACGATCCCGATGAGCGCCCCTCCCATCCAAAGATACCGCAGTCCTGATACCTCTTCCTCGGAGTAGTACACGACTACGCCATGGTTGTTCCGAGGAATCACATGTCCCGTTGTCGGCTCAGGCGAGCGAGGCAGCGACGCTTGGTAGCTACGCTCCAAGGCTAGGGCGTATATGGGTCCCGAAATGGCGATCAGCACGAGTGCATCCGCGAGAGCCAATTTCCACTTCATAGGTGCCACCGAGCGTTGAGTTTTTTGATCCTAAGGACTTCTTGCCAGGTCTGCTTTGGGTCGGAAGCGGACACTACCAACTACATCATGATCGAGCTTCATACATCTCAAGCAGGCGCTGCAAGGTCTCGCGCTCGACCTGTGAAATGACGCTGGCACTATCAACGGTGATCCCTTTGACCAAATAGTATTCAGTGTCGTTACGGATCCTTCCATGCTTGACGATGCGGCGGAACGACGCCGAATAGCGCCGCCTGACTTCGGAAACCGTGACGACTCCAGAGGAGCGGCACTTACTATCGAGCGCTTCTATCTCGGGAGGCGAAAAACGTGCCGCATCTTCGATGGTGTCGTTGGCGGCCTGACGCAAACCTTCGAGTGCACGCGACCTGCCGAAATCTTCCACGATGCGCTCTAGCGTCTTAATCGGATGAGTTGGCGCGGTTGGATCGATTCCCCACACGCAGGTCGCGTAAAAGCCAAGGTACGCACTGAGTTCATGGAATTCCCGCTCTCGCTCGGATGACATTTTTCGCGGCATCCCCACCCTCCAATTTCGTTCGCTTAAAGCCGCTTGCGAGTGTCCGTTCTGGGTCGGAAGCGGACGTAACAACCCTGTCCGTAATCAGTACAAGTTCGCGACTACTGCAATAGCTGGAACTGCAATCAATGCTGCTGCCAACAGCGAACGCTTTCTGGCCTCGACGAACGAACAACCTGAGAGCCAAAGTGAGCCGAGAAGGCACATGACTCCAACCAGCAAAACAGTGAGAGACACATGCCTCTGGCTTTCGATGACTGCGTGGGGCACCGTCGGCGCCGGGTCACCAAGCTGAGACATGACGCCGTAAAACGCGAGCAGCCAACCAGTGACTGCAAGAACCAACGCCAAATTGGCTAGCCGACTCGCGCTCATGTCTCCCCCTGTGAGACCCAATCGCTTTTCCGTTAAGGTCCGCTCCGGGCCGGAAGCGGACGTTAGCCAGCCTGCAAATACCGCTTTGCTTCGAAGCCGCATGCGCGAATCTCAGCGGCTCCAACTCGACGTGCGATTACGTGGTCCATCGTTTTGTCTTGCGGCTCAGCCACACCAGCTCCCCATGATTGCCCTGTTCCAGTGAGAGCGCCGGCGTTCTCTCGCAAGACCGCTTCGTATCCAGCATCCGTTGACCGAAAGAGAGACAGATGCAACTCGCCATTGGTCAGTGACCATACGGTCAATGCCGGTCCCCGCGTATTGGCGTAGCCGACATATTTTTGGCTCGACAATCGCCGGAGGTTGTAGCAGCCAATCGCGTCCCTGCGCGACAAGGCCCGTTCAAAGAACATGTCGAGCCTATTTGCCTCAGATGGCTCAATCCCCTTGGCAAGGAGCACAAAGTTTCCTTCGATCACGGCGTTTCCCACGCTGGAAAACGAGCACGGGCCACGGCAGATGATCACCTCATATGTGCCAACCAGCTGTCCTTCGTCTAGCTCGGCTGCCGACGCCGTGGACACGGCTATCTGTACGGCGGCCGCAACGAGTGTCGAAGCGAGGCCAAAGACAATCCCATGAGCAGTCATTAGCGATTCTTAACTGTTGGCGATCACGACAAAGAGCCAGCTGAATCAAGTCGATTTGCGAGTGTTTTGTAAGGACAAGACAATCAATGTCAGCTTTTGGTCGGCAATGGACATTGTGGCGCGGCTTTCCGGGCTTGCAACTACCCTTGATCTGGCTCGCGTCGATGCCGTGGAAAGAATCTCAGTCCACGGTCCAGGAACCACCACAAGATTGATATGGCGAGGATGGAATTGAGCACGCCGATGCTGAGAAAGCCCAAGAAAGCAATGCCGTTTCCAATGTCTACGCGAATCGGATGCCAAATAAGTGAGACAAGCCCTATCGGAAATTCCAAAATTTTCGCCGCCACGCGCATCGAAATAGGTACGCACCCATCGTTCGCTTTGCAGGACACAGTCCCCATCATCACAAAGAATCGTAGGATCAGATGAAAAACTGAGCCGAATATAATGAAGGATCGTGGCGAGGTTCTCATGGCTCGGAGCTCGGTGAATAAGGGCTCAATGTCTACACGGCTAAGTCTGCTTTGGGTCGGAAGCGGACAGTTCGCTTATCTAATGATTGCCAAAGATGAGGTCGGTTACATCGCGCCAACCCGGTGCCGAAGTAGGCAGCAGCACGCCAGTGCGAAATTCAATAAGAACCTGGGTGGCCTGCGCGGCGGTGAACCACTCATCTCCTTGAAGCACTGCGGTTCCCGCTCCGAAGGCCAGCTTGGTTCCGTCCGGAAAAACGGGATGGGGCTGAGACTGGTGGGCTCTATAGTGCCTGCCGGTCGCGGCGTTCCGCACTTCTATGACGCAGGTCTGGCTGCCCCCTGCCACTTGAACGTAGCTCCCGCCCTCCGCCGAAAGGATCGCAAAGGAGTGCGGTCCAGAGCTGCGAAGCGTCCCCAATGCACGCACGATGTCTGCGTCGCTGACGTCCTGAATCGTGTGTTTTCCCTCTACATCAAGGTGCACTTCGTCCCCCTAAAGCCACCAAACATGTTCCCACGGTCATGTCCGCTTCGGGTCGGAAGCAGACCTTATCGCATACAGCTCAGGGGGACGAAACTTGCAAAAATACGTCGTCCGTCAGATTGGTGTCCGCCTCAATTAGGTTTGATGCGTTTGAACGAAAAGCGACAGTGGTGCCATCAGCAGAAACCGCAGGCTGAAAGCAATCGCCGTTAAGATCTTCATCGTGAACTGGCACCGAGATTCGCCTAAGCTGACCCTTCGCCAAATCAAGCGCATAGATATTTCGGCGGCCATTCGTTGGTTTGGCTGTGAGGTTGGTCGCGGCTGACAGGAAGACCACTGTGCCTCCATCCGATGAAAGTCGCGGCTGTCCGTTGAGCTCGTTGGCAGGAACTTTCCCATCGCGTGAGCTGACAAGAATCGTTTTCCCGGCGGCAAGGTCGCGGACGTAGATCTCATCAAATTGGCCACCACCGGCGACTAAATTGCTCGCTCGGGACGTGAATGCGACCCGTGTGCCATCCCCCGATATGGATGGCTCGATGCTCTCCGCATTTGCGGGCTCACCAGCTGGGCCTACGCTAGCCAGGACGATGGAGTCGGTGCGCAGGTCGCGAACAAAGATGTTGCCAACGGTGACTGTAACGCCGGGGACAAGGTTACTTGCAGACGAACGGAAGGCCACCTTGGAGCCATCTGACGAGATCGAAGGCTGAAAACTGTCTGCGTTGGCACCTTGTCCATCACGGCCACTGCTCACGCAAGCAGTTTTCGACTTGGCGATATCTCGAAGAAAGATATTCGCATGGCCGGCCGAGCAACCGGGCGCCAGTGCGGCAAAAGACATGAACGCGATCAAGTTGCCGTCCGCAGACGTCGACGCGTTCGCGCTGTCAGCCGCTCCTGCCTCACCGCTGGAATCTTCGCTTACGAGGATGATCTGGTTACTGGCCAGATCCTTTCGGTAGATTTGTTTCTTTCCGAAAGTACGCGACGTAGTGAGATTGGTCGCATTGGATGAAAAGATAACGTAGCGGCCTTGACTGGCAAATGCGGGGTCGACGCTTGCAGCATTAGCGCGTTTTCCGTCTGCGGTCGCGCTTACCAGGGTTGTCGAGTGGCTGCCCGGGGTTCGCAAATAGATACTCATGCCAGGCATAGTCACGCCTGGCGCGAGATTCGAAGACATTGAAATAAAAGCCACCGACCTGCCATCACCCGAAATCTCGGGACAAACCGAGAACAGGTCACCTTGTAAGCCTGCCGCGCTGACGCTCGCTCTCTCGATCACGGGGGTTGAATTCAGTGCGAGAGCGGTCAGGGGTAAGCCGACGGTCGCGACGAGTGGCAAGGCAATCAACTGGTGCAACCTCATACAGTCTCCAAGAGTCCGTCCATACCACTTCCAGGGGTGTCCGCCTCGGGTCGGAAGCGGACTTGCTGAGACCAAGCTAGATATCGCCCACTCTTGATATCATCAACACGATACGCCAACCCCATCTCGGATGTTCCAACCCTAGCTCTTCTTTGAATACCTTTTGATCAGGTCCACCAAATCCTGGTGGCCGTTCTTGACCGCCATTGACGTCGCTGACGTTCCGTCGTCCAGCACCGTTGATGGGTCGGCGCCGTGCTCAAGAAGAAGCTTTGCGTAGGTGTAATTGCCGGCAAGTGCCGCCTCGATGAGTGGCGTTGTTTCACGAAACGTACTGGTCATGTCCCTCGTGTTGACCTTGGCATTTGGATTCGCGCCGTGATCCAGAAGCGCGACGAACATAGTCGGGTCTGCTCCTATGGAATAGCGTTGAATGGCATCGACAAGCGGCGCTTCAAGATCGGGATCGGCGCCCTTTCTCAGGAGGAGCAAAGCGAGATCAACATTGTTCGAATGCATCGCCTCAAGCAGTGCGGTCTCCCCTTCGTGGATTTTCCAGTTTGGATTTGCTCCGTGTGACAGGAGCAGTTGCGCTTGGTCATAGGAGGTGTTGATCGCCAACTGCCTAGCGTTGTCGGCAATGATGTTTTCGGGCTGGAACTGGCTATGCCTGATCAAAGCCATCAAGGGCGTTTCCGGTGCACCCGTCCCATTCGCATCGGCGCCCGCCTTCAGAAGAAGCTCCACCAGTGGCGTACTGGCGCCGGAGCTGACGGCTGCCACCAGCGATGGATCGCAACCCTTGCTGAAATCATCCTCATTCGGATCGACGCCAAGATCGAGCATCGCCTTGACCATATCCTGGTTGTCCCGTCTTACGGCAATCGCGAGAAGACACGGCGCGTGCAGCGGTGAGCCTGGCGTCCTTTCCATCCGACCGAGAAGCGTGACAACGCGGGAAGTGTCGCCGCGCCAAGCCGCATCCTCCAGGGAACCCTTGGGATACGTCGAACTGCCTTCGCCTGCGGGTCGCTGCGCATCCAGCCATGCCGCAGAGACGGGGTCGACCGCATACAGTCGGCGGGTGGGGATCCAGCCAATCGTATCGGGTACTGATCGCAGGCGCGATTCATACCGGACGTGGGTCCAGTCGCCACAGATGAAGCCAACCTCCACCCGGTCGCCAGGCGTCAGGTAACCATGCGAGCTGCAGCCATCATGATGGTCGCGACCACAAAGAAGCGGATAGGTTGCCTGGAAATAGACACGTTCGCCCACCGTGCCGGCAATACGGGCGTACTGGTGAGTCGACCCGCCACCTGTGCCCCAGTGTGCGCAGGCAGGCTCCCCAGCCTTTGCGGGTTCGTGACCCGCCAGGTGGGACAGGTCCAGTTCCGTTGGAAGCTTCGTAGCTATCGACGCAGCCTGGGTCGCGGGGTCCGCCAGATCATGATCAATCCTGGCGTTGGCCAGCGCGATGGCCTTCACGTCAAACGACTCGGTCTTGCATTGTTGCGGCCTGGGTTCGTTGGCAGCCAGATCGGCATAGCACCTCGTGACGGCGATGCCGGAATCGCCCATCCGCACCTGCACATCCATCAGGCTAGGCTCCGAATCCTGGCATGACCACTCAAGCAGCGGGCTGTCGGGGGTAAGTTCCACTTGATCGGCGCTGATGCTGGTGACGATGACAACGCCTGCTCCTTCGCACTGCCCATTTCCTGCCGGGACAACCCTTATCACAGCCTGCAACCGGTACGGACCGATGTGACATGACAGGCGATTGTCTCCCTCGTTCAATCGCTGGTAGCCCGGCAATACGTGGACCGCGTCCGGTGGATCGGCACTGCTCAGGTCCGAGGGAATAACGCGAAACATGGCGGGGGTGGACTGACAGATGACCTGTGCTCCAGCGGAGCCCCAATCGGCCCTCGCCTGATGGCAATGGCCAATCATCAGCAGGAAGAACAAAAGGACCACGCAGGTTCGCAGGGAGATCATGGCGTCGTTATCCACTTGATGAAAATCACCTGCGGCATATCCTCTCCCATGGCGCAAGCTTCGCGCATCCCCGCTAACTCTAACGGCTTAAAGCATTCCCCTTGGCACGGTCATCACGGTCGGATCGACGGGACACAAACCCGGCGGAATCGAACCTTTCCTTATGCAGGGTACTGCCATGAGCTGGCGTGCTTGAGGCATTCGAATGTCCGCTTCAGGTCGAAGAAAGGCCTTGCCGAAGTTAATGCGGCGCCTCGTACGACTCGACCTTGTTCCCCTTCGGATCAAGCGTCCCCTGGATAAGGTCCGCTACGGGTCGGAAGCGGACAGGTTGCCTTCAATCGAAATCACCCTTGATCCTGCTCTGGAACTGTCCAAATCAGAACGAGAAGTAGAGTTTCCGATTCCGGTCTGGAGAGCAATCCGGCGGCTGTTTCTTTGTCTCGACGCTCCCAAACGGTCCATCCCTTCAAGGACGGCGAGCTCGTATCCGATTTCGGGGTGCCCAGGTAGCCGTTGATGTCACGCTTGACCTCCGCAAGCTTAGAAAGCGGCAAACGTAGCTCAATGTTGTGGATGCGGCCATCGGGATTCACCACAACAGACGCCGAGATCCGAGTCCCGAGATAGGTAGCGGGAACGTCCGCAGTCCAGATCTTGTGGCCCGGTTGCGAATCATCTGGGGCGACGACGCGCTTATACAGCGAGGCCGCATTGACACTACGCCCCAGGACCAAGCCGTCCAGTGATAGGCCCTCACACGACGCATTGAGGCTAAATGCGAGTAGAGCGAGACACACCAAGTACTTGAACATAGAAGTCCTGTAAGCGGGTGTTCGTTACCGGGTCTCAGAAACTGTCGGCTATGGGTCGGAAGCAGACATTACGGACTCAATTTGTTTGGCGCCACCCAAAGAACCATCTTTGTATGAGCGAACGGCACACGTGGCGTCGCTTCCGAAAACCGATCGACGCCTGGAAATCTCTGAGCTAGCTGCCCTACGACACTCTTAAAGCTCAGATCAAACTCCGATATATGGAGAATGCGCTTGTCATCTGCTTCCAGCGTCAGCCAGATACAGTCGTGTGTCAGTGCATCCATATTCTCGACCACGATCTGAGTCACGCGATCCAGCTCGACCCACTTTCGCCAAAATAGTCCAACTCTCCGAACCAGCTTTGGCGGAAGACCTTCAATGGCCAATCGTGCGTCCCACAGGTCATTCCCACTCATGCGCATTCCCTCCATGCTCTTGGAACTGTCTGCTATGGGTCGGGAGCGGACATCCAGGCTTTATATCGAAAATTCCCCTGCGAACGAAACGGGCCTGACGACCTCATAGCGTTCCGTGTTCGGATGGAACTTGACGACAGTAGCGGCGCCGCTTGCGCCCCTAAGCTTCAGAAAGGCGTCAATTCGTTCCAGTACCGGCCCCCATGTCGATTTCACATGGATGTAGATGCTGAAACGCCCTTCACCAACGTCGTGGCCGTCAACGTATCCGTCGTTTGCCTGTGCAAACGCCTGGTGAAGCGTTTCCTCGATCTGGAACCAGCGATCCAAGTCCGCGGCGTCGACGAAAGGAAACTGGACAATGACCTTCTTAGCGCTCACCGAGTCCCCCAGTTGCTTCACTGCGATGTCCGCTTCGGGTCGGAAGCGGACCTTGGCCCTGCGCCAAGACTACCCCATGCCCTGTGCTTCGGAGGTCTCAGTTTTCCGACCTAAATTCCACCCGCCAGGAATTGACGCTGTATCTCAGCACAAAGCTCTTTCGCCCCGGCCGGGCATTTTTGCGTAATGTTCTTCTTGATCATCGTCGCTTGATCGAGGCTCATGGTCTCGTCGACGTGATGTAAGGCGAACTTCCTGAATCCGGTGTCTTGGTTGTTCAACTTCGTCAGTTCACCGATATCGTTCCAGTGATCGGCGAGCAAGCTTGCTATCGAGGAGCTGTAACCCTCAGCAATCGCGCCGTCGTCGCACTGCTTGTATTTCTTGTACGACACGAGGACCGCCTGCCACGTACCTAGAGTCGAGGCCTCGCTCTCCGCTTTCATTGCCATTTCTTGCGGGCAAGCTTCGGTCTGGGCGACCGATGCGCTAATGCCCGCAAAGAAGAAACAGGCGATCAGCGTCACCCTTCGGCAGATCAACCTTCCTTGCTGCGTCAAGCGCATTTGCTTCATCCCTCTCT
>Ga0055533_1000593_pt1 | contig 12443 bp, 7 predicted proteins | sample AraplaCvi_mMS_r2_FD_54991 | JGI IMG/M metagenome (GOLD analysis project Ga0055533, IMG submission 54991) | Arabidopsis root microbial communities from North Carolina, USA - plate scrape CL_Cvi_mMS_r2 | ecosystem: Host-associated > Plants > Roots > Endosphere | place: USA: North Carolina...
CACCCGGTCTACACGATCTCGGACCCGCGCAACAAGGTCATCAAGGAAGTGGCGAAGAAGCTTTCGAAGGAAGCGGGCAACAACAAGCTTTTCGACATCGCGGAAAGACTCGAATCGGTGATGTGGGAAGCGAAGAAAATGTTCCCCAACCTGGACTGGTTCAGCGCCGTCTCGTATCACATGATGGGCGTGCCCACGGCGATGTTCACGCCGCTTTTCGTCATTGCCCGCACGGCCGGGTGGAGCGCGCACATCATCGAGCAGCGGATCGACAACAAGATCATTCGCCCGAGCGCGAATTACACCGGACCTGAGAATTTGAAGTACGTGCCGCTAAATAGGAGAAAATAGCGGTCGCTGTGCGCTTTCAAGGCGCGTGCAGTTCAACCCCGCGGCCGCCAGGACCGGTAGCCCGCGCAATGTTTAACTGAAATTAGATAGAAAGGTTTTCTCCCATGAACAAGCTGTTGATCGCCGCCGTCGTCGGCGCCCTGTCCACCACAATGTTGACCGTCGCGACCGACGCCGCCGCAGAAACGGCGACTGCCGCAAAGCCGGCTGCCAAGAAGGCTGTTGCAAAGCGCCCGCAACCGCGCCGCCTCATCAAGCGTAAGGAAAACCCCGCCAAGGAAGCCAAGGTCGATCCGGTACCGGAAGGCGCGGAAAAGTGGTCGTGCAAGGAAGGTCTGGCCTTCGAACTGAAGGGNGACATGAAGCGTGACCAGATCGTCACGGTTCACTGGGCGAACAAAAACTACAACNTGCCGCGCGAAGCGACCACCACGGGCGCAGACCGNTTCCACGACGCCGCAACCGGTATGGATCTGGTCGTGATCCCGACCAAGGCCATGCTGTTCCAGGACAAGGACAGCTCGCGTCTGGCCGACGAATGCCAAACGGCGGCGATGGCGCAGGGCGCACCGGCCCCGACGCAGTCGAACGCAATCAACAAGCTCGGCAACTAATCACGTCGTCAGGAAAGCTCCCCGATGTCCGCTCCGATTTCCAACGTGCGACCCGATCCGGACAAAGTCCTGGTCGATATCGTCGATTACGTTCTGGATTATCAGATCGACGGCACGCTCGCGCTGGAAACCGCGCGTCATTGTCTGATCGATACGCTCGGCTGCGGACTCGAGGCGCTTACCTACCCTGCCTGCACCAAGCTGTTGGGACCCATCGTGCCGGGCACGATCGTCCCCAACGGTGCAAAGGTGCCGGGCACGTCGTTTCAGCTCGATCCCGTTCAGGCCGCCTTCAACATCGGGGCCATGATCCGCTGGCTCGACTTCAACGACACCTGGCTCGCCGCCGAATGGGGGCATCCGTCGGANAATCTGGGCGGAATTCTCGCGACAGCCGACTGGCTCTCGCGCACTGCCATCGCAGCCGGCAAANCGCCGCTTGCGATGAAAGACGTGTTGATCGCAATGATCAAGGCGCACGAAATTCAAGGCTGNATCGCGCTCGAAAACTCCTTCAACAAGGTCGGGCTCGATCATGTATTGCTGGTAAAGCTCGCGTCGACGGCGGTAGTCGGTCAAATGATCGGCCTCACGCGCGACGAACTGATCAATGCGGTCTCGCAGGCGCTCGTCGACGGGCAAGCGCTGCGCACGTACCGCCACGCGCCGAACACCGGCTCGCGCAAATCGTGGGCCGCGGGCGACGCGACCTCGCGCGCGGTTCGTCTCGCGCTTATTTCGAAGACGGGCGAGATGGGCTATCCGTCGGTGCTGACCGCGAAAACGTGGGGCTTTTACGACGTGCTCTTCAAGGGTAACGAGTTCAAATTCCAGCGCCCGTACGGTTCCTATGTGATGGAAAACGTGCTGTTCAAGATATCGTTTCCGGCCGAGTTCCACGCGCAAACCGCCGTGGAAGCGGCGATTTCGTTGCATGCGCAGCTTCAGCTGCAAGGCAGGCGCGTGGAAGACATCCGCAAGATCACGATCCGCACGCACGAAGCCGCGCTACGTATCATCGATAAAAAAGGTCCGCTCGACAATCCGGCCGACCGCGATCATTGCATTCAGTACATGATTGCTGTGCCGCTGATCTTCGGCCGACTGACGGCTGCGGATTACGAAGACGCAGTCGCGCAAGACCCGCGTATCGACGTGCTGCGCGCAAAAATGGCATGTGTGGAAGACCCGCAGTTCACAAAGGATTACCACGATCCCGAAAAGCGTTCGATCGCCAATGCACTGACGATCGAATTCAACGACGGATCAAAGTTCGACGAAGTCGTAGTCGAATACCCGATCGGTCACAAGCGTCGTCGCGAAGACGGAATTCCGTTGCTGGTGGAGAAGTTCAAGACCAACCTCGCGCGCCGCTTCCCGGTCAAGCAACAACTGGCGATTCTCGACGTGTCGCTGGATCAGGCACGGCTCGAAGCCATGCCGGTCAATGAGTACGTCGATTTGTACGTCATCTAGTCAAGTTAAGTACTGTAGTTCCGCGATCAAACCAAGGAAAACACCATGGCCCACAACCTCCACAAAACGCTCAAGGAATTCGACAGCGGTTCCGGCAAAGGCAAGTTCTATTCCCTGCCGCAACTCGGCAAGGCACTGAACATCAAGATCGACCGCCTGCCGGTTTCGATCCGAATCGTGCTGGAATCGGTGCTGCGTAACTACGACGGCAAGAAAATCGCCGAAGAACACATCACGCAACTGGCGAACTGGAAGCCGACCGCTCCGCGCGTCGACGAAATCCCGTTCGTCGTGTCGCGTGTCGTGCTGCAGGACTTCACCGGCGTGCCGCTGCTCGCCGACATCGCGGCAATGCGCGGCGTGGCGCAACGCGTGGGCAAGAATCCGAAGTCGATCGAACCGCTGGTCCCGGTCGATCTGGTGGTTGACCACTCGGTGCAGATCGATCACTTCCGCGAAAAGAATGCACTCGACCTGAACATGAAACTGGAATTCCAGCGCAACAACGAGCGCTACCAGTTCATGAAGTGGGGCATGCAGGCATTCGACACGTTCAAGGTCGTGCCGCCGGGCGTCGGCATCGTTCACCAGGTGAACCTCGAATACCTCGCACGCGGTGTGCACAAGAAGGCCGAAGGCGCGGACACCGTGTACTACCCGGATTCGCTGGTCGGCACCGACAGCCACACCACGATGATCAACGGTATCGGCGTAGTGGGCTGGGGCGTGGGCGGTATCGAAGCTGAAGCCGGCATGCTCGGCCAGCCGGTGTACTTCCTGACGCCGGACGTGGTCGGCGTGAACCTGAAGGGCAAGCTGCGCGAAGGCGTGACGGCGACCGACCTGGTGCTGACCATCACCGAACTGCTGCGCAAGGAAAAGGTTGTCGGCAAGTTCGTCGAGTTTTTCGGCGAAGGCACGCGCTCGCTGTCGCTGCCGGACCGCGCGACGATCGGCAACATGGCGCCGGAATACGGCGCGACCATGGGCTTCTTCCCGGTCGACGAAAAAACCATCGACTACTTCAAGGGCACGGGCCGCACGGACGCTGAAATCTCGGCGTTCCAGAACTACTTCAAGGCTCAGAACCTGTTCGGTATTCCGAAGGAAGGCGACATCGACTTCACGAAGGTCGTGACGCTGGATCTGGGCACCGTCGCGCCGTCGCTGGCTGGCCCGAAGCGCCCGCAAGACCGCATCGAAATCGGCAATGTGAAGTCGACCTTCAGCGACCTGTTTTCGAAGCCGGTGGCAGAAAACGGCTTTGCCAAGAAGGAAGCCGATCTGGACGCGCAGTACACCACGAGCAACGGCGTCAACGTGAAGAACGGCGACGTGCTGATCGCCGCGATCACGTCGTGCACGAACACGTCGAACCCGAGCGTGCTGCTGGCCGCCGGCCTGCTCGCGAAGAAAGCTGTCGAAGCCGGCCTCACGGTCGCTCCGCACATCAAGACGTCGCTGGCTCCGGGATCGCGTATCGTCACCGAGTACCTGACGAAAACCGGCCTGCTGCCGTACCTGGACAAACTGGGCTTCACGCTGGCTGCGTACGGTTGCACGACCTGTATCGGCAACGCGGGCGACCTGACGCCGGAACTGAACGAAGCCATCACGAAGAACGACATCGTCGCGGCAGCGGTTCTGTCGGGCAACCGTAACTTCGAAGCGCGTATTCACCCGAACATCCGCGCGAACTTCCTGGCCTCGCCGCCGCTGGTCGTGGCTTACGCTATCGCCGGCAATATCACGCGCGACCTGATGACCGAACCGGTCGGCAAGGGCAAAGGCGGCAAGGACGTGTACCTCGGCGACATCTGGCCGACCAGCGACGAAGTCAACGACCTGCTCAAGTTTGCGCTGGACGCGGACGCGTTCCGCAAGAACTACGCGTCGCTGACCAAGAAGGGCGACCTGTGGAGCAAGATCGAAGGCGAAGAAGGTCAGGTCTACGACTGGCCGAAGTCGACGTACATCGCCGAGCCGCCGTTCTTCGGCAACGATTTCTCGATGACGCCGGCCGACAGCATTGCGGCAGTCAAAAACGCGCGCGCGTTGGGCATTTTCGGTGACTCGGTCACGACCGACCACATCAGCCCGGCTGGCTCGATCAAGGAAGACTCGCCGGCAGGCAAGTGGCTGAAGGAAAACGGCGTGCAGAAGGCCGACTTCAACAGCTACGGCTCGCGCCGCGGCAACCACGACGTGATGATGCGCGGCACGTTCGCGAACGTCCGGATCAAGAACCTGATGATCCCGGCGAAGGCTGACGGCTCGCGCGTGGAAGGCGGCCTGACAATTCATCAGCCGAGCGGCGAACAACTGTCGATCTACGACGCAGCGATGAAGTACATCGACGCCGGCACGCCGACCATCGTGTTTGCAGGTGAAGAGTACGGCACCGGTTCGTCGCGTGACTGGGCTGCAAAGGGCACGCAATTGCTGGGCGTGAAGGCTGTGGTCGCACGCAGCTTCGAGCGGATCCACCGTTCGAACCTGGTCGGCATGGGCGTTCTGCCGCTGCAGTTCAAGGGCTCGGATAGCGTGCAGTCGCTCGGCATCACCGGCGAAGAAACGTACGACATCGAAGGCCTCGGCGCAGACTTCAAGCCGCAGCAGGAAGTGACGCTCGTGATTCGCGGCAAGGACGGCAGCGAGAAACGCGTTCCGGTGCTGCTGCGTATCGACACGCCGATCGAAGTGGACTACTACAAGCACGGCGGTATTCTGCCGTTCGTACTGCGTTCGCTGCTGGCCGCTTAAGCATCGCGGCAACGCAAACAGCTTGGCTGTTTTGCAGGGGCTGCGTCCTGTGGAGGGCGCAGCCGACTTTCAAAGCCCGACCTTGGTCGGGCTTTTTTTTCGTCGATTATTACTGTGAGTGGCCCGTCTGGAACGCCGCCGGGTTGTCGGTGATCCGGCGCTGCGTCATGTGCGCATTCCAGTCGATGTCGCCCGGCGCAGGCCCACTTGCACGCACACTGACATTTGCGCGCCGCTGCTGCACAGCCCAATCGCGCAACGCGGCGCGCTCCACGGAATCGTTCGCAGACGATTGCGATGTAGCCGTTCCCGGCTGGCTCGGCAGAGAGAGGCGCACCGGAGATTCGATAGGACGACTCAACCGTGCATGCTGTTCGATCTCTGCGTCGATTGCGTGACCCACCGCAGTCGATCGACGGAGCTTCGCGACACGGTCAGCCGCGACGGTATGGCGGGACTTGTTCGCTGACCGTTGCGACTCCGCGCGCTGGGACAGGCTTGGCGTCTCGACAGGATGCACGGCATCCGGCGACGCAGCCTTTACTGACGACAACGCGTGCGTAATCGTTGAATGCGTTTCTACTGCTTCTGACGCGGTTTGGGCCAACTCAGGCCGAACATTCGCTAACGGATTTACTATGACGGGGCCGGCTTGTATCGCCGCGGTAGACGGTCTCGCCGCCGGTTCAAAGCTGCCGGCGACTTCGTGTGTGGAACATGTCGCGAGTAGCCAGGCGAGCGCTATGCTGCAACTCACGAAGATGGCCGCGCTCAGAATATGGTCCGACCGTGACGACCTCGGCCGTGTGTGATCTGCCTGGAGGTAACGTTTCGCTTCAGCCAATTGTTCATCGAACCGATGCGAATCGTCTCGCCGCTGTGGCAGCTTGTAGAGGAACAGAATTCTTGGGTTCTGCGGAATTCGACCGCGATGGTTCGCAGATGCTGCATATCGCGGCACGCCCGGGATCGCCGCTTGAGGCGCGCGTTGCTGTCTGTGCGACGTCGACCGCCGCCACGATCCGAAAGGCGGAGGCAGACCCGACAGCGGGCGTGCACTGGGAAGCGCCAGAGCGCCCTGTATCAACGCCAGCGGCCTATTCATGATGATGTGTTCCGGTGTGGATAAGACGCTGCTTCCAGTTGCGCGATCAAAGTCCTTCCACGCGCTATGAGTGCGTCAATGGAGCCGGCACTGCGCTCAGACGGCGCGGTACTCGCGTGCCGCAGTGCGTGCATTAAGTGCTGTGCGCCCACGAGACCCACCGCGCCACTCACTCTGTGCAGCAAGGCCGGCAATTGCGCCGATTCGAGTTCGCAACGTAGGTCGCTGAGGCGGCCGAGATCGTCACGCATCGCTCGACACCAGCCGTTCAGAAACGCGTTGAGGTCGACGCCTTCGGTTGCGAGCGAGTCGAGATAGCCGGGATCGAAAGGCTCCGTCGGCTCAGAAAACTCGACGGGCTCGAAAGCACAGTTGAAATTCGTCTTATCCATACCGCAAAAAATCTAGTCGACCAACTTGTGCAACGATGCGAACTCAATCAACGCCGCCAGCGACGACAGCCCAAGTTTCTCCTGAATGCGGCCCTTGTAGGTGCTCACTGTTTTGTCGCTCAGGAATAGGCGGCTGGCAATATCGCGATTACTCGCACCGCGAGCAAGGTGCTGCAATACTTCCACTTCACGCACCGACAATGCGCTCAACGGATTCTCCGGCATAGAGCCAGTAGCATCAGCCGGAAAACAGTCGTAGCCGAACAGAATAGTCTTAAGCGCCGTGATCAATTCGCTCATTTGACGGCCCTTTCCTACATAGCCATTTGCACCAGCGGCTCTCATATATCCAGCCATCACATCTTCCGGCTTCGCCGAAAGAACTAGAATGCAGATCTTCAGATTTTCTTCGCGAATGCGCCGGATGATAGATAGTCCGTCGAGTCTAGGAAGATCGAGATCAATAATCACGAGATCTGGCTTTTCTTTCAGGACCATCTGCAGGCCCTCTTCACCGTCGCCGCACTCTCCCACCATCTCGAGTTCCGGGTCGGCGCGCAGTACGCTGGCTATCGTTCCACGAATTATTGGGTGATCGTCAATGATCGCAATTCTTTTCATTTTCAGCTCCGTTTATTTTCTTATTAATCAAGGGGCGCAAAATAAAACAGAGATAGCGCAGCGAAACTCACATTGATTTTAACAATGCCTTGCGAACATGTTTCCACAGCGTGAAGCGATAGCTCTGCAATATGCTTGGGACATTTCCTAAACGAGTAGTGGAAATTTCGCGCTCCGCGGAGATCAGCAAGCCAGACCGCGAATTACCGCGGCAGCCCGGTCCCGCGTTAGTAATTTGCAACCTCTTGCAGGAAAGATGTACCTGTCGCCGAGAGTGAACCCACGTCGGCACAGCGCAGAACTGCATGTGCAGGCCGAAAACGGCGGCGAGCGGATCGGGACGGAGCGCGAACTCTGCGCCCCTGATACTTATCGCAACTGCGTGAAAAGGAATGGCCACATCGCCGGACGGGCCATTCCTAGTTTCACTGTTCCTGCTGGTTTTGCATCTGTGTGCTTTTTGACAGCACGGGCTTCTGTGCGTCACCGCGCGCGAATTCCAATTCGACGCGACGGTTCGGTGCAAGGCAGTCGATCAGAGCCTCGCGGTTGCGCTCGTTACACTCAACCACGTGATTTTCCTTGCCACGGCCGCGCGAGCCTATCGGTACAGTGACGCCGCCGTTTTGCAGATAACGCTTCACTGTCTCTGCGCGCTTCGCGGACAGTTGACGGTTGTAGCTGTCACTACCGAGGCGGTCGGTGTAACCCTCGATCCTGATGCCGGTCACGTCGTCGGCCTGCTTCAAATCGCGGACAAGCTGGTCGAGTTTCGCCTTGCCGGCGGGCTGCATGCCGCCCGAATCACTCCTGTCGAACTTGAACGTCGCGTCAGCTTGCAACGTCATCTTCTTGAGCATGACCGGCATCGGCGCGGCGGCCGTCGGCGGGGTGCAGGCTGCGAGCGCGGCGCCCATACCCGGCAGTCCTTTCTCTACACCATCTACCAGCCGCTGACTCTGATCGAAGTTTCTTGTCCAGGCCTCGTGGCCGGCATGAATCATCTCGACCTCGGAACACGCCGTCAAACGCTGCGCTTCCTGGCATTGTGGGAACAGCGGCGAGGTCTTCACCTCAAGAATCCGCTTCCACAGGTCGGGGCGGATAACTGAAGCGGTCCGCAACTCAGGATTGTCGACAGACAGGCCTTGACCGCTCTCGAGCGCGGTAGTGAGGCGATTGGCCTGAACTAGTGCTTCCTCGATAAAACCCCAGTTATCCCGGCTGTATCGCTCGGCGCTTGCGGCGTTCAGCCAGCACTGCGCCTTGTCGCCGAAGTAATTCTTTTTTTGCTCGCCGAGCGCTTGCAAGCGGCGTTGGACGGCATCCATCAGTGCATTGTTCTTGATGCCGCCATATGTCTCGATCCACTGCGGCGTTGCAGCCCCGGCAGCCTGACTTTGCGTGGTGCTGAAGCCGTCCTGCAGGACTGTGGGATCCTGAATCTGCAACCGGTCGCGAGTCGCAGATGACGAGCAGCCGGCGAGCATCGCGGCAAACGCGATGGCAATTAAAGAGTACTTCATGTCTGTTTTCTCATGGAAAGAGGGGCCGCACGGAAACTTCCCGTGCGACCCCGACAGCTAACGTCTCAAGCTTCTATTGAAGGCCTTACGGCCATTGCTTAGTTGCCGAGGACGATGCCGATACCAGCGCGAACGATGGTGCTATTGCCGCCCGAGGTGGACACGCCAAGGTTGTAGTTGACGGTGCCCTTCTCGTTCCAGCGGGACACGCCCAGACCGACGGCCTGGTAGCCACGGTAGTTCGCGACACCCGCGTTCAGCGTGGTGCGACCCGGCAGGTACGGCGTGACGATGTTCAGCGCCGATGCCGCAGCAATACCCTTGGCAGCACTCCGGTCAACGTTGTTGATCGTATTGCTCATGTTGCCCATGGCATTGTTCAACTGGCCCACGTTGACGGCGTCGGTTGCCTGAGTGCCCGCCGCGACGTTGGTGATCTGACGCTCGGCTCCGGTGGAACCCACCGATACCGTGTTGTCGCGATCCGTTGTCGAGTTGGCACCGAGAGCAACCGCGTTGGCATTGGTAGCAGAAGCACCGGAACCCATGGCGACCGAGCTGTCACCCGTCGTCTTGGTGTTCTTGCCAATTGCAATCGATTCGCTACCCGACGCAACGGCACCGTTACCGATTGCGATCGAATCCGTCCCGGAAGCAACCGCAGCAGTGCCATTGGAGCCGGGGTTGTTGATGTTGACGTAGGTCGAACCGGTATCCGAAATATTCTTCACCGTGTTTTCCAAGGCAGAGAACTGGCCGTAGCTGACAGCGTCGGTTGCGTTCTTGCCGTCAGCCACATTGGTCAGCGTGACCGGCGTAGCCGAACCTGCGCCACCCAACGTCACCTGAGTCCTGGAAGCATCGTCGTACGAGACGGCGTTCGTCGCGTTACCCCCGCCGCCCGTCTTCTGATCGACGTACGTCTGCATCTGGTTGACGTTGACCGCATCAGTACCGTCGGTACCGGCAGCTACGTTCTTCAACTGGGTCGGCGCGCCGCCCGCGTTAAAGGTCACCGTAGCCTTCGTAGCATTGTCGTATGCGACGAACGAGTTCGTCACGTTGCCCGTCGGGTCTACGTTCAAGCCAGCCGCCTTCAGTTGCTTGAGGTTGACTGCCTGGTCATCGCTCATGGCGTCGGCGACGTTTGCCAGCGTCACCGGGATGGTGGAACCGACACCACCCAAGGTCAGCTTGTCATGCGCCGACGAGTCGTACACCACACCGTTCACCGACCCAGTAGCCGCCTTAGCGTTCACCGCCGTCAGCGCTGCGCCGACATCGGTAAACGTTTGGCCGTCCAGCGAATAAGCCGGCTTGGAGATCGCACCGTTCGCCGTCACCGACGAACTGCCGCCCAGCGCGGCTGCCGTGCTGCTCATCGCGCCATACAGCTGCGAGCCGTTGATTGCCTGGGTGCTGCTTGACGACACCTGGCCCGAGCCGACGTTCGAAAGAATCACCGGCGTGGTGGAACCGCCAAGACCGAACGTCACCTTGGTCCTACTCGTATCGTCGTATGCGACGAACGCGTTCGTCACGTTGCCGCTCGTGCCGATGGTCGCGCCCATTGCCTTCAGCTGCGCGACGTTGACTGCGTCGTTGTTAGCCACGCCATCAGCGACGTTCGACACCTTCACCGGCGAACCGGTGACGCCGAGTGTCACCGACGTGTGTGCAGAAGTGTCATACAGCACAGCATTAGGCGAGCCCGTGCCGTTGGCCGATGCGATCGCGATCAATGCCGCACCTACGTCGCTGTATGTCCCGCCGTTGAGCTGATAGCTTGGCTTCGTGACCGTGCCGTTCGCCGCTACCGATGAACCGCCGCCCAGCGCAGCAGCAGTGCTACTCATCGCGCCATAGAGCTGCGAACCGTTGATTGCTTGCGTGCTGCTCGACGTCACGAGGCCGGCGCCGACGTTTGCGAGAACGACTGGGGTCGTCGAGGCAGTACCACCGAACGTGACCTGGTTCTTGCTCGTACTGTCGTACGCAACAAATGCATTCGTGACGTTGCCACTCGTGCCGATGGTTGCGCCCATTGCCTTCAGCTGCTCGACGTTCACAGCGTCGTTGTTGGCCACACCATCTGCCACGTTTGACACGGTTACAGGCGCGCCTGCGGAGTTCAACGTCACCTTGGTGTGCAGTGACGTGTCATAGACCACCGCGTTAGGTGCGCCGCCGCCAGCAACAGCTGCGATAGCAGTATTCATCTGGGCCAGGTTCACCGCGTCGGTATTTTTCGTACCAGGAGCGACGTTGATGATCTGACTCTGTTGTGTGCTGCTACCAACCGAAACAGCGTTTGCACGGTCTGCAACTGCGTTGTAGCCGATTGCGACAGCGTTCGCGGCGCTAGCCGAGGAACCGGTGCCCATTGCCACGCCGTTAGTGGCTGATGGGGCAACGAATGTGTTATAGCCTATCGCTACAGAATTGGAGCCTGACGCGCTGGCAGCCGCGCCCAACGCCAATCCGTCCACTCCCGACACGTAGCTGTTGTAGCCGATCGCCACTGAATTATCGACGTGGGCCGCAATCGTTGCACCCGCGCCGATCGCTGTCGAGAAGTCAGACGCGATCTGTGCTCTTGCTCCGATCGCGGTAGATTCACTGGCGCCAGCGATAGAACCTGCGCCAAGTGCGAGGGCGTCGACGCCCGCAGCGGATGCCACTGGGCCTATCGCCATTGCGTTCATATCGGTGGAGGCGCTCGTGTTGGCGCCAGTGGTGACATTGCTGCTCACGGCAATGTAACTTGTCACCGGAACAGCAGCGCCCAGCAACATCGACCTCAGACCAGTACTTTGCTGCGTAGCTTGCACGAGCTGCGTTTGCAATGCGGCCAGTTGACCGACCGTGGCCGCGTCTGTAGTACTAACACCGTTTGCCACATGCGTGATGCGCATTTCAGCGCCGCGACTGCCCACGGAGACCGTATTGGCAGCGTCCGTAACAGCGTTGACACCAATCGCCGTCGAGTTTGCAAACTTGGCGCTTGCACCCGTACCAATCGCCAGCGCGGAGTTGCCGGTGGCCATTGCACTGCCGCCGATAGCGATAGCTTCTTGACCGCTTGCCTGCGCGGCCGACTGCGTGGAAACAACCTTCACATACTTGAGGTTGCTGGCGTAGTTTTCATTGATGCTTGCAAGCTGACCATCGATCGCGCCAAATGCCGAGCCAGCATCGTTGTATGTCGTGCCGCTGATCAAGTAGCCCGGCGCCGAGATCGTGCCGTCCTTACTGACCGCCGCTCCGCCACCCAGCGCTTGCGCGACACTGCTGGCCGTGCTGTACAACTGCGAGCCATTCACAGCTTCGCGGCTAGACGCGTTGATCTGCCCAGCTGCGAGATTCGTAAGCACTACCGCCGTGGAGGAACCCACGCCGCCCAGCGTCACCTTGCTCTTCGTCGTGTCGTCATAGGCAACGAATGCGTTCGTTACAACGCCGCTGCTGTTGAATGTGCCGCCCATTGCCTGCAACTGCGCAACGTTAACTGCGTCACTCGTCGCCACGCCGTTTGCCACGTTCGTCAGCGTCACCGCCTTCGTCGAGCCCGCGCCGCCCAGCGTCACCTTGCTCT
>Ga0055533_1000595_pt1 | contig 12329 bp, 14 predicted proteins | sample AraplaCvi_mMS_r2_FD_54991 | JGI IMG/M metagenome (GOLD analysis project Ga0055533, IMG submission 54991) | Arabidopsis root microbial communities from North Carolina, USA - plate scrape CL_Cvi_mMS_r2 | ecosystem: Host-associated > Plants > Roots > Endosphere | place: USA: North Carolina...
GTCACCTGCACGAGGCCCTTGCAGTTCGTTTCGATCATCGTCTGCCATTCGTCGAGGCTTGCCTTGTGGGCCGGCTCGACGCCGAGCGCGAGGCCGGCGTTGTTGACCAGCACATCGACGGCGGCGAATTCCGCGGGCAAGGCTGCCGGGACGGCTTCGACGGCGGCACGGTCCCGCACGTCCAGTTCGTAGGGCAGAAGCGCGTCGCCCAGCTCGTCGGCGAGCGCTTGCAGGCGGTCCTTGCGGCGGGCGGTGGCGACGACGCGGTGGCCGCCCTTCACGAAGGCACGAGCGATGGCGGCGCCGAATCCTGCGGACGCCCCGGTGACGAACACGATCATTACGGTTTCCTGGTCGGTAGGAGGGAAAGGCCCCAAGCCTACTTCCAATGCGGCGCTGCGGCAAGGATGAACGAGGCGGATGAGCGGCGGCGCAAGGCGCGGGCAAGCGCCGCCGGACAAGCTGTTGGAAGCCGCTTCCGCCCAGTCTTGCCACCCTTGGCCGACCGCCTTCGGCGCGCCCTCGGAGGCGGCGGAAAGCCGGTTGCCTATTCGATCCTCTTCCAATAAACTAACGCGCTCATCCCTGCGTGACTGGCGATAGAACCGATCCAACCAATCGGATTCAAGGTGGAAAAACCCACCGTGAAGCGCGGGGTGCCGTTTTGCCGTTCGCCTGGGCAGCCGTGATCCGCGCGCATTCATCTGCGCTGACGGTGGCTGTCCTGCCTCGCGTGTGCGGCAATTCTCCTTCCGCCACGTCAGGGCCAGCCCAGCCGCCAGCAGCGCCGCGTACCCTCTACGCAAAATTCGGCGCACGATCCGGTCAACCTGAAAACACTCAACGGAATCCGTATGTTTGACAGAGCCCAAAGCACCATCGCCAACGTCGACCCTGAACTCTGGAAGGTGATCGAGCTGGAAAACCGCCGTCAGGAAGAGCACATCGAACTGATCGCGTCGGAAAACTACACGAGCCCGGCTGTGATGGCCGCGCAAGGCTCGCAACTGACCAATAAATACGCGGAAGGCTATCCCGGCAAGCGCTACTACGGCGGCTGCGAATATGTCGACGTGGCGGAACAGCTCGCCATCGACCGTGTCAAGCAGCTCTTCGGCGCCGAAGCGGCGAACGTGCAGCCGAACTCGGGCTCGCAGGCGAACCAGGGCGTCTTTTTCGCGATGCTGAAGCCGGGCGACACGATCATGGGCATGAGCCTCGCGCACGGCGGCCACCTGACGCACGGCTCGCCCGTCAACATGTCGGGTAAGTGGTTCAACGTGGTCAGCTACGGCCTGAACGAAGCCGAAGACATCGACTACGACGCTGCCGAAAAGCTCGCTCAGGAACACAAGCCGAAGCTGATCGTCGCAGGCGCGTCGGCTTTTGCGCTGCGCATCGACTTCGAGCGTCTCTCGAAGATTGCGAAGTCCGTCGGCGCATACTTCATGGTCGACATGGCGCATTACGCCGGCCTCGTCGCCGCGGGCGTCTACCCGAACCCCGTGCCGCACGCCGACTTTGTTACGACCACCACGCACAAGAGCCTGCGCGGCCCGCGCGGTGGCGTGATCCTGATGAAGGCCGAGTTCGAGAAGCAGATCAACTCGGCAATCTTCCCGGGCATTCAGGGCGGTCCGCTCATGCACGTGATCGCCGCAAAGGCTGTCGCGTTCAAGGAAGCGCTGTCGCCGGAATTCAAGGCTTATCAGCAGCAAGTCGTGGAAAACGCCCGCGTGCTCGCCGAAACGCTCGTCAAGCGCGGTCTGCGTATCGTCTCCGGGCGCACCGAGAGCCACGTCATGCTGGTCGATCTGCGCGCGAAGAAGATTACCGGCAAGGCTGCGGAAGCCGCGCTCGGCGCAGCTCACATCACGGTCAACAAGAACGCGATTCCGAACGACCCGGAAAAGCCGTTCGTGACGAGCGGCATCCGCCTCGGCTCGCCGGCCATGACCACGCGCGGCTTCGGCACGAAGGAAGCGGAGCAGGTGGGCAACCTGATTGCCGACGTGCTGGACAACCCGGAAGACGCCGCCACGATCGAACGCGTGCGCGGGCAAGTCGCCGAGCTGACGCAGCGCTTCCCGGTTTACCGCTAAGCCGCCATGCATTGCCCTTTCTGCCGTCACGCCGACACGCAGGTCGTCGACTCGCGTGTCTCCGAAGACGGTGCGACGATTCGCCGGCGCCGCCGCTGCCAGGCCTGCGACAAGCGTTTCACGACGTACGAGCGGGTCGAGCTGGCGTTGCCGGCGGTCGTCAAGAAAGACGGCAGCCGCACGGAATTCGATCGCCGCAAGATTCTCGCTAGCATGCAACTGGCGCTGCGCAAGCGCCCCGTTGCGGCCGACGCGATCGACGCGGCTGTCGCCCGCATCGAGTATCAGTTGCTTGGCAGCGGCGAGCGCGAGGTGCGTAGCGAGCGCCTCGGCGAGCTCGTCATGAACGAGTTGCGCGCGCTCGATACCATTGCCTACGTTCGTTTCGCCTCTGTCTACCGGCGCTTCGAAGACGTCTCCGAGTTCGAAGACGTGATCGAAGAGTTTCGCCGCGCCTCCTCTCCTCCCAAGCCTTCCCGCAAGCGCTAAACGGAAGCCCGCCGCCTGGCGCCTCCGACAGCTCACGTTTTGCCGTGCGGCCTGACCTGTTCGCATCTGCTGCTCCCGTTGTGCTCGTCGCGTGAATTCTGGCGCGCCATAACGTCTGAATGCCACCTGGCCATTCGGCCGATTGTTGGGCCGTCCGCGAATCGCTAGATTGGCTGCATTCGTTGCAAACGTTCAGGGATGCAGATGAAACAAGATGCAATCGCTTCGCCGCCGTGCGGCGCATTTACGCTTGTCGAAACATTGGTCGTCATCGCGCTCTTTGCGGTGATCGTTGTCATGGCGACGCCGTCGTTCGTAGCGTGGCACGTGCGCGATCAGGTCGATGTACGGGCAAAGGCACTGCTGTCGACGCTCTCGTACGCGCGCAGCGAGGCATTGCGCCGCGGCGCCCGCGTGACCGTATGCAGGACGGACGCTGCGCGGCACTGTCTCGCCGCCGGGCAGCCGTGCGGCAACGGCGTGACCGACTGGTCTTGCGGCTGGGCTGTATTAGCGGACCGCGGCGGCACGCCGACACTGCTGCGCGCACACGGCTCGCTTGCGGCGGTGAGTATCGTCGGCATTCAAACCAATCTGACTTTTACGCCGCCTGCCGGCCAACTGATCGGCACTTTTCGCAGTTTCGACATTGGGCCACGCGCGTCATCGAAGGCAACGCAAGGCGATAAATGGCGGCGCTGCATTCGCATTGCGGCGGGCGGCCGGACGCGGATGGTGGACGGCGCGTGTGGAGCGGCGTCATGAACTCGCTCACCGGGTGGTCTTTGCGGCGCGCGCGGTCGCGTCAGAACGGCACGAGGCACGTTGGAAGTTCGTTGATCGAAGTGATGCTCGCCGTGGCGGTGATGGCCGTGACTGCACTCGGGCTCATTGCCGGGCAGTTATGGACGGCGCGGGAGGCGCGCGCCATGGCGATGCGCGAACACGCTGCGTGGATTGCCGATTCGGTCGCTGAGGCGATGTCCGCGCCGTCAGCCAACGAAGCCGCGCTCAACGCGTGGCGCTCGCGAGCGGCGGCGCTGCTGCCGCGAGGCGACGCGTCGGTCGTTGGAGCGGGAGGCGTCTCGGTAGCGCGCGTGACATGGACGGCTTCGCGCAACATGCCGCGCGCCGACGATGTGATCGACAAGCCGGAGCCATGTGACGGAGTGGACGCGCCCGCGGGCTTCTCCTGCGTTGCACTGGCGTTCGTCAAATGATGTTGCCGGCGCAGCGTGGGCGCGGCCATACGTTGATCGAATTTGTGATCGCAGTTGCGCTCGGACTGGTGGTGACAACGGGCGTCGTCTCGCTTTACGCGACGCAGCGTGCAGCTTTCGACCACGCGAGCAATGCGCTGCGTATCCGCGATGCCGGCTTGACGGCGCTGACCGTCGTTGGCCAGCAATTGCAGATGGCCGGCTTCGTGCCCGCCGACGTCGCGCAATATCGCGCCCCAGCGCCCCTGTTCGGCTGTTCGGGCGGCCACCCCGCGGGCAGCGACGACAGCAGGCTGACGTGCGAGACGTTGACCGGCAAATCAGACGGCGTCGCGGTGCGGTACGTCGGCGACAGCGTGTCGACGTGGCCGTCGTCCACGGGACAGACAACGGATTGCCTCGGACAAGCCGTGACGGGCAGCAGCGCTGCGCTCGGCGACCGCGGCGTGCCGGTGGTCAATCGCTTTTATGCCAAGGCGAGCAGTTCGACTGGCGAGCCGGAGCTCTATTGCGAAGGCAACGGCAAGACCGGGTCTGCGCAGCCGCTGGTCGAAGGCGTCGAACGCCTGCGCCTCAGGTACTGGCTTGCGGGCGCGACCAGTGCAGTGGACGCCGCCGCGGTGACAGCGGATCAGTGGGCGACCGTCGTCGCGGTCGATCTGTGCGTTCTGGTGCGGGGCGCGCCGCAGGGGCAGCGCTTCCGTTATGTCGACTGCGACGGCGTGAGTGGCGTGGCGACGGACTTCCGTCCGCGGCAAGCGTTCTGGCGACGCGTCGCGCTGCGCAATGAAGCGGAGGGCGTGTCGTGATCCAAAGACGTGGCAGAGCAGAGTGCAGTGGGATCCGCGAACCTTGGGGCGGCCGTGAATCGCAATGGCCGAAGCGCTGCTGCGGCCGCGCTCGCGGTCCCCGCAGTAGGCACGTCGCCCGCCCGCGCCAGCGCGGCGCCGTGCTGGCGATCGTCCTGTTGTTGTCGGCGATGCTGCTGGTGACGTCCGCGGCGTGGTTCGAAGCATCGCTCGCGGCGGCGCGCAGCGCAGTCAACGTCCGCGACTACTTGCAGGCGTTTCACGCCGCGGATTCGGCATTGACCTTGTGTGCCCGCAGCATCATCGGATCCGCGGGTGTGGATGTGATCGCGTCGCAAGCTGCCCGTGAACCGGCGCAGTGGAAGCTCGAAACCGCGTTCGAAGCAGCCGCCGCGACGCCCATTGCGCAATGGCCGGGGTCCGTTCGCGCGCCGCAATGCGTGGTGGAAGAGTGGCGCATCGCCGGCCGCCCCGATGCGCGCGCGTATCTGCTCACCGCGCGCGGATTCGGCAAGAACAGGGAGTCGCAAGTGTGGCTGCAGATGCAGTTGGTTCTCGACGGCAACGTAGTGGAACGCCATTGGCGGCGGGTCGCTGCGAGGCCCTTTTAACGAGGTGTTGATGAGAAGGCTGCAGATATCCGCATTCACCTTGCTCGAACTGGTGATCACGCTCGCGATAGTCGCTGTGCTCGCATTGTTCGCCGTACCTGCCTATCGCAGCCAGGTCGCGCGTGCGCATAGAGTCGACGCGGCCTCCGCATTGTTGCGAGCGGCGCAATTCGTCGAGGGCGCGGCAAGCGACAGCATGCTTGCACTGCCGCCCGGCTTTAACCAGGCTCCGCAGTTGGGCGCGGCTGTGTATCGCCTGCGCGTGTTGCCCGCGGACGACGCCAACGGCGGCTATGCGATCGAAGCAGCCCCCGATGAATCGGGACCGATGCGAGACGACGCATGCGGCGTCTTTACACTCGACGCGACCGGGATGCGAGGTAACAGGAGCGCGGCGAACGGTTCGGTGCCGCCCAGCGCGGAATGTTGGGGCACGAGCTAGCGAGTGCGAGAACATGCCATGAAGCGTATGCCACCAAGCCTATGCGATGCGCCTCAGCCCTCGTCGCGGGAAGCGCCGGAAGCCCGCGACTCGCCTTTGATCTGCTGCCACACGCGGTACGCTTCCCACGCGGCGAACGCAAGGCTGCCCCACTTGAGTGCGGGCTTCGCACCCGCAGCGACCGTCGCGCGCAGTGGTTTCGCCAGCACGAGCGACACGAGAGAACTGATGACCGGGTATTGCTTGAGAAGCGCGCCAATCGTGCCTGCATTCAGAAAGCTCGCTTTGGAGCCGCTGCCCATGCGCAGCCCGCCGAAGCCCGGCACGATAAATTTGAGCCAGCTGAAGTGGGTGACGGCCTCGCGCAGTTCCAGCGTGGCCTCTGCGAGCTCCATGCGCTCGACGTCCGCGCGCACGAGCAACAGTTCCTTGCGCAGTGCTCGCAGGTGGGGTGCGCTCAGGTCTCGCGCCGGCTGGCGCTTGTTACGGTATGCGGTATTCGAGTAGCTATGGCTCATGGCGTGTCGGCAGTGAGGGAGCAGGAAACGGCGCAACGAACGACTCAGCTAACCATCGCAGCAACGGCGGACCTGGCAATGCGTCGCAATACTTCACAAGCGTCGCAGCAGGCGAACCGCGCTGCAGGCCTTCACGTCGCTACGGTCTGCGAAAGACGTCGCGGTCTTTCTCGAATTCGGCGATGGTAGCCTCGAACACCATGGGCGCATTGCGCAGGCCGCTGCGCGCCTTGAGCGCGCACAACAGTCCGGCAATCGCGTACACGAGCGTGATTCCGGCGAGCGCCTGCCAGCGGTAGGTGTCCCAGAACGCAATGGCGATCAACGCGGTCAGTGCGATCAGCGCCATGGTGGTCAGCATCATCGCGGCAAGGCCGAGAAAGAGCACGCCGAGAAGGCGATCCTTTTCCTCGGCGAGTTCAATGCCGACCAGCTCAAGGCGCGTTTGCAGAATGGCGGACACCGAACTGATGATGCGGCGTAACGGACTGTGTTGTTCGCGCTGCGAGTGTGTGTCGATCGTCATGGCTGTGGGCGTTGCGCGGATGGGCTAAGCGACGCTCGAGAAACGTGCGCGCCGGGACAAGCGGGCCAGCCGGACATGCGCCGGTCCACTCTATTTGGTCGCATGCCGGACGGGAGCCGTCCGGCCATGTGCAGTGTTACTTGCGGTTGATCAGGAGACCCAGCAGCACGCCGGCGCCCGCGGCGATGCCAATGGATGCCCACGGGTGCTCGTGGACGTAGTCGTCGGTTGCGCGAGCAGCCTTTTTGCCTTTCTCGACCACGACGACTTGCACGTCCGCCGCTTTTTCCCTGGCTTGCTTGAGACGGGACAGCGCCGTTTCGCGCAGTTCCGAAGCGCGCTCGCCCGTTGCGCTTGCGGCCTGTTTCAGCAGGTCTTCCGCGTCCGCGAGGACCGTTTTGATATCCGACATCAATCTCTCCTTGTTGACTTCCGACATTGACAGCTCCCCTTCGTCTCACGCCACGCGTGAATCGTAACCAAAGAAACGGCGACTGGCGAGCGCACGCCCAATTCACCTCGGCGAATGCACGAACCGTTCCTGGCAAGGCGAAACTCCACTCAACACCCACTGCCTAACCTCGCAGATGATGTTAACGCAGGATGGAGTTGATCTGTCCCGCAAAGTTTCCACTAAATCGGCGAAAATTACAAAACCGCATAAAGTAGTGAGCCGAAGTTAGTTCGGCATAGGCGATCGCTGCCGTATGCTTTATCTTTTCGAGACTTGGCCGGCAGAAGCCCGCGCCAGTTGTCCGATAGCTTCCAGATACCTAAAGGAGATGCACATGAGTCTACGTCTTGGCGATATCGCACCGGATTTCGAGCAGGAGTCGAGTATCGGCCGCATCAAGTTTCACGAGTGGCTCGGCGACAGCTGGGGCGTGCTGTTCTCGCATCCCGCCGACTTCACGCCGGTCTGCACCACCGAACTCGGTCTGACCGCCAAGCTCGCCGACGAATTTGCGAAGCGCAACGTCAAGACCATCGCATTGTCGGTGGACAGCGCCGAGTCGCATAAGGAATGGATCAAGGACATCAATGAAACGCAGGCAGCCAACGTCGGATTCCCGATCCTGGCCGATGGCGACCGCAAAGTGTCCGAGTTGTACGACATGATTCACCCGAACGCGAACGAAACGCTCACGGTGCGCTCGCTGTTCGTGATCGATCCGAAGAAGAAGGTGCGTCTCATCATCACGTATCCGGCAAGCACGGGGCGCAACTTCGACGAAGTGCTGCGCGTCATCGATTCGCTGCAACTCACCGACAACCATTCGGTGGCCACGCCCGGCAACTGGAAGCAGGGCGACGACGTCGTGATCGTGCCTTCGCTGAAAGACGAAGAGGTGATCAAACAGAAGTTCCCGAAGGGCTACAAGGCACTGCGTCCGTATCTGCGTATGACGCCGCAGCCGAACAAGTAAGCGCGGCGAGCGCGTCGGGAAAACGGCGGGTCCTCAACCCTCAACCCTCAACCCTCAACGCGCAACCTGTGAATGAAAGAAGGCCGGTTCATCCCGAACCGGCCTTCTTTTTTACCGCTTGCGGGCGGAACGCGCGGCCGTCGACCTCACAGGCGGCGCCCCGTCAAAACGTCAGAAAAACGCCTGAATGCCCGTTTGCGCGCGGCCGAGGATCAGCGCGTGAATATCGTGCGTGCCTTCGTACGTGTTGACCACTTCCAGATTCACCAGATGCCGTGCAATGCCGAATTCGTCGGAGATGCCGTTGCCGCCCAGCATGTCCCGCGCGAGCCGGGCGATGTCGAGCGCCTTGCCGCACGAATTGCGCTTCATGATCGAGGTGATTTCGACGGCCGCCGTGCCTTCGTCCTTCATGCGGCCAAGGCGTAGCACGCCTTGCAGTCCGAGCGTGATCTCGGTCTGCATGTCGGCGAGCTTTTTCTGAATCAGCTGGTTGGCCGCGAGCGGCCGGCCGAACTGCTTGCGATCGAGCACATACTGACGCGCGGTGTGCCAGCACGCCTCCGCCGCGCCGAGCGCGCCCCACGCAATGCCATAGCGCGCCGAGTTCAGGCACGTGAACGGACCGCGCAGGCCGCTTACTTCCGGAAAGCGGTTTTCCTCCGGCACGAACACTTCGTCGAGCACGATTTCGCCGGTGATCGACGCCCGCAGGCCGACCTTGCTATGGATGGTCGGCGCCGACAATCCTTTCCAGCCCTTCTCGAGAATGAAGCCGCGAATCGTGTCCTTGCCGTTCTCTTCGAGCTTCGCCCACACGACAAAGACATCGGCGATGGGCGAATTGGTAATCCACATTTTCGAGCCCGACAGCGAATAGCCGCCGTCGACCTTCTTCGCGCGCGTCACCATGCTGCCCGGGTCGGAGCCGTGGTTCGGCTCCGTGAGCCCGAAGCAGCCGATCCATTCGCCCGTGGCCAGCTTCGGCAGGTACTTCTGTTTCTGCGCCTCCGAGCCGAATTCGTAGATGGGCACCATCACGAGCGACGACTGCACCGACATCATCGAGCGGTAGCCGGAATCCACGCGCTCAACTTCCCGCGCAATCAGGCCATACGCCACGTAGTTGAGCCCCGGCCCGCCGTATTGCTCGGGGATGGTCGGGCCGAGCAGGCCGAGCTCGCCCATTTCGCGGAAGATTTCGATATCCGTCTTCTCGTGGCGGAACGCTTCGAGCACGCGCGGCTGCAGCTTGTCCTGCGCATACGCCGCGGCGGCGTCGCGCACCATACGTTCGTCTTCAGTGAGCTGCTGATCCAGCAGCAGCGGGTCTTCCCAGTGAAACTGCGCGGCCTCGGCCATGACGTATCTCCTGATGCTTGTGTGATTCAAGCTTGACTAGAGTTCCGCTATGCGAAACAATGTTTTGCAAACGACACCCGAGTGTATCACCCCATGACGCCCGCAGCCACTCTCACCGACCCGCTCGACGAGCGCAAATTCGTCGTCGCCCTGGCCCGCGGGCTCGATCTGCTGCGCGCATTCAAACCCGGCGAAACGATGCTCGGCAACCGCGATTTCGTCGAACGGACGGGTTTGCCGAAGGCCACCGTCAACCGACTCGCCTATACGCTGACGGTGCTCGGCTATCTCCGGCTCGACGAGGCGCTCGGCAAATACGCGCTGGACGCCGGCGTGCTGTCGTTGGGGTTCGCGCTGCTCTCGGGCACCGACACGCTGGAACTCGCGCGCCCGCACATGCGCGCATTTGCGCGCGAGGTGGGCGCGGCGGTCTCGCTCGGCTGCCGCGACGGTCTCGACATGATCTATCTGGACACGATCCGCAGCGAGACGGCGCTGACGCTCGGCCTCGCGCCGGGCTCCAGACTGTCGATGCTGACGAGCTCCATGGGCCGCGCCTACCTCGCCGTGCAGCCCGCGGACGTACGCGACGCGCTGCTCGCCGAGCTGAAAAAAGCGGCGGGCAAGGGCGGGGCGGCGCAGGTGGCCGACGCCGTGAAGGAAATCGCCGCGTTCGGCACAGAGCGGTGCTGCTATTCGTTTCGGGCGTGGCACGACGACGTGAACGCCGTGGCGGTGCCGTTTCGCGAGCCGCGCGAGGGACGCTGGCTCGTGCTGAGTTGCAGCGGGCCGGCTTCGTCGATGGGAGAAGAGGTGTTTCGCGGCAAAGTGGCGCCGCGGCTGAAGGCGTTGGCGCGGCGCCTCGGGGACGCCGGCTGACGCGCGGCGCAGATCAGGCCGCGCGGTCGTGGTAATGCGCGTTAAAGAGCGGCCCTTGCACAAAGCGCACATCGTATTGCTGCAACGCCTCGAACTGCGGTTCGTCCATCACGCGATTGAAAATGAGCGGAATCCGCAGCCGGCTCGCGTAGCCGACTAGCGGCTTGACGGTCGCATCGCGCAACGCAATGGCTGCGTCCATTTTCAGAAAATCGAGCCGCGCGGTGTCCGATACCGACAGAATCTGCCCCGCGTTCGACAGATTGCCCGCCACCTTGAAGCCGTAGTGCTGGTAACTCTTCGTCAGATAGCCAAGAAAGGTCTTATGCGCGACGGCTGCCGCCGGCAGTTCGATCACGATTCGCGACGGATTCAGGCCGAACGACATCAACACGGTCGAGAAATGCCGGCCGTGGTCGTACTTCACGCTCTTCAGGAGCCGCTCGTGCACGCGCAGAAACAGCAGGCCGTGGCGTTGCGCGCCGAAGAAATTGATTGCATGCAGCGCGCGCGACATGCGGTCGAGGGCGACGAGTTCCTGGTCGTCGGCAATGCGGTCGAAGGCCTCGAACATATCGAACGGCGCGTCGTCGAGCCGCTGCGTGACTGCCTGGAAGCCGAGTTCGTCGCCGAAACGATCCACATTCTCCGCATCCGACGAAAGCGACTGCGCCAACGCGTGCACGCTGATGTCGAAGATCGGCTCATAGGCGCTCGTCAGCTCGAAGTCGGTCAAGCGCGCAAGCGCGACGTCTCCATGTGCGCCGCGCGCCATTGTCAGATGCTTGCCGAGAAAAGGATGCCCGGAGGCGCGCGCAACGAGATCGGGGATGGTCGGCGGAATCATTTAGGCGAATGGATCACTTGGGTGGCGCGTTCGGCACCGGAACAAAGGCGCGTGCGCCGCATGCTTCGATGGTAGCAGTCCAGGCTGCAGCGAAATGAACAAAATGCTCATAACCATATCCCGCCAAAGCGGGCCGGGACGGGCTGCGGCGCGTCACGGCCCGCGCTTCCAGGGTATACGTTAATTTCACGTAACGTAATTCGTTTTACTATTCGTAAATGCGCCACCGACCAGGGCAGCGGCGAACTCGTGCCGCGAAGGGAATCGCATGCTGCGGGCGGTGGCCGTGCGGCGCTGACTCGCGTAGCCGCGAGGCGCCCGCCGCCCCTCGGCGCGCCGACGCGGCCGCGCAGCCACGCCCGCACCAAAAACCGCGTGAGCCAAACCCTTGAGACAACCCCTTGGGACAAACCGGGCACAACGAAACGAGCATCAACGGAGAACCATGCATGGACACCTCAACACGTCAGCCGGATACGGCCGGCTCGCGGCTCGAGATCGAGCCCGGCTATCAGTCCGGCTTTGCTAACGAATTCGCGACGGAGGCTCTGCCGGGCGCGCTGCCCGTAGGGCGCAATTCGCCGCAGCGCGCGGCCTATGGTTTGTATGCGGAGCAACTGTCGGGCACCGCGTTCACCGCGCCGCGCGGACATAACCGGCGTTCGTGGCTGTACCGCATCCGCCCGGCGGCAGTGCACGAGCCGTTCACGCCGCTGCCCTCCGCGCGGCTCGTCGCCAACTTCGCGGAAGTCCCGCCGACGCCGCCCAACCAGTTGCGCTGGGACGCTTTACCGATGCCGGCCGAGCCGACCGATTTCATCGACGGCTGGGTGACGATGGCGGGCAACGGCGCGGCCGAATCGATGAGCGGCTGTGCGATCCACCTGTACGCGGCGAATCGCTCGATGCAGGACCGCTTCTTCTACAACGCGGACGGCGAATTGCTGATCGTGCCGCAGGAAGGCCGCCTCGACATCGCAACCGAAATGGGCCGGCTCGAAGTGACGCCGTTCGAGATCGTGGTGATTCCGCGCGGCGTGCGCTTTGCAGTGAGCCTGCCGGACGGCGCGGCGCGCGGTTACATCTGCGAAAACTTC
>Ga0055533_1000596_pt1 | contig 12309 bp, 9 predicted proteins | sample AraplaCvi_mMS_r2_FD_54991 | JGI IMG/M metagenome (GOLD analysis project Ga0055533, IMG submission 54991) | Arabidopsis root microbial communities from North Carolina, USA - plate scrape CL_Cvi_mMS_r2 | ecosystem: Host-associated > Plants > Roots > Endosphere | place: USA: North Carolina...
CCAGACATCATGATTGGCGATCAGGGTCATGACGGGATTGCCCACGGCCGCAAACTGGCCGACGTCCGTGCGCAGATCGGTGATAAGCCCGGCCGAGCGCGCATGCACCTTGGTATTGGCGAGATCCAGTTCGGCCTTCTCGACGGCCGCGGCGGTGCTGCGCAGTTGCGCGTTCTCTGCTTCGCTGCCGCCTTGCTGCTCCTTCGCACGCTCGACCTCCGCGCGGGCGGCGCTCACCTGACTGATGGCCTGTTCGTGCGTGGCACGCGCCACTTCCAGCCGGCGCAGCGAAACGGTGCCCTGGTCTTCGCGATAGAGCCGTTCGAGTCGATCGCTGTCCTGGCGGGCCTTCACTTCATTGGCGATCGCCGCGCGCAACGAGGCGGTGGCCGAATCGATGCCCGCCGTACTGGCGCCGATCTGACGCCGCATCGACTCCAGGTCGGCGCGCGCGCGAACCAGCGCAATGCGGTACGGCTCCGCATCGATCTCGAACAGCAGCTGCCCCGCAGCAACCTGCTGGTTGTTGTGCACGAACACGCGCGTGACGCGGCCCGCGGCCTCCGCCGCCACGGGAATCACATACGCCTGCACGCGCGCCTGTTGCGTATATGGCGTGTAGCGATCCGCCAGCAGGTACCACAACAGGCTCACGCCGATCAGCACGAGCACCCATCGGATGCCCTTGCCGGAGGGCTCGGCACTGGCCGGCGCGGCAGGCGCTGAGGGCGCGGGCGACGAGGTCTCGCTCATCGCGCAGGGCTCGTCGGCGCGCGGGCGGCGGCGGAGGGCGACTCGACGTCGTCGAACAGATCGCCCCAATCGGTGCGTTGCCGCATCTGCTCGCGTGTCGCCGGATCGATCATCGGCTGGTCGGTGTGCCAGCCACCGCCGACGGCCTTGTAGAGCGCGATCAGGCTGCCCACCGCGTTGCTGCGATTGACGACATAGGCGTCCTGTTCGGAAGAAAGCGCGCGCTGCGCGTCGAGGACGCGCTGGAAGTCCGAATAGCCTTCGCGATAGACCGTATTGGCAAGCGTCAACGAACGCCGCGCCGATGTCTCCGCGTCGCGCAAGATGCTGTCGCGCTGCAGTGCCGAGATCAGCGCGGTGGCCGCGTCGTCGGCTTCGCGGGCCGCTTCGCGCACCGTGCCCTGATAGGTGACGACCAACTGCTGCAGTCGTGCATCCTGCACGCGTACGTTGTTGACGATGCGGCCGTGGTCGAACACGTTCCAGGTAACGCTTGGCCCGACCGCCAGGCCCAGTGTGCTGGGCGAGCCAGGCAGCGAACTGGCGCTCCACGCCAGCGTGCCGAGCAAGGTCACGGACGGATAGAGGTCGGCCTTCGCCACGCCGATCAGCGCTGATTGCGCGGCCATCTGCAGCTCGGCCGCGCGCACGTCAGGGCGGCGGAGCAGCAGGTTGGCCGGCACGTCCTGCAGTACGGCGCGATCGACCAGCGGGATGAAGCCTTGCTTGTCGGCCTGCTCGTCCAGCTCGGGCAATGGGCCGGGCGGCCGTCCGATCAGCACGGCCAGTGCGTGGCGCGCGAGCGCAATCTGGCTTTCGAAATCGGGAATGCTGCTCAGTGTGCTGAGGTACTGCGTCTTGGCCTGCTGGAAATCGAGTTCGTCGCTTTCGCCGCTGCGGAACAGGCGTTCGGTGATGTCGAAGCTGCGCTTCTGCAGTTCGGCGTTCTCGCGTGCGATGCGCAGGCGCGCTTCGGCCGTGCGCATGCTGTAGTAGGTGTCGGCGACTTGCGCATGCATGAGGACCAGCAATGCTTCGCGATTCGCCTGCGAGGCGAAGTACGCGGCGTCCGCCGATTCGATCGCGCGCTTGAAGCGGCCCCAGAAGTCCAGCTCCCAACCGAGGTTGAAGCCCGCACCGTATTGCCACGAACCCGGAACGCTGCCGGTGGTCTCGTGATGGGTATGCGTCTTGGTGTACGCCGCATCGGCGCCGATCTGCTGCACCTGCGGATAGCGGCCGCCCAAGGCGATGCCCAGTTGCGCGCGCGCTTCCAGCACGCGCAGGCCCGCCACCTTCAGGTCGGTGTTGTGCGCGTCGGCCTCGGCAATCAGCCGCTCCAGGCTGGGGTCGGCAAACACCTGCCACCATTGGCTCGCATCGGGCTGCGCCTGCGACGCGGTGGTTTTTTCGACGGCCGGGCTGCTCCAGTGCGCGGGCCAGTCTTCATGCTGCGGATGGAAATCCGGCCCCACTGTCGCGCAGCANGNCGAGGCAGGCCACGCCCGCCAGCAGAAGTCGGTGGGAGCCGGTGACGCACGACACGGTCGTCGCCCGCGCGTCAGGATTGTTTGGGCTCGATCGGCACCTCGACCGTGGTCGGCTGGTCTTCCACCCAGCGCCAGAACAGCTGATAGCCGACGGCAAGCACCACTGGGCCGATGAACAGGCCGATTACGCCGCCGGTCACCATGCCGCCGAGCGCGCCGATCAGCACCACCGGCATCGGCACGTCAACGCCACGCCCCAGCAACAGTGGCTTGAGCACGTTGTCCGCGAGGCCCGCAATGAACACGTAGACGGCAAACACGATGGCGCCGACGGTGAAGCCCTCCTTGGCGAACACGAAGATGATCACGGGAATGGTGATCAACGTGGCGGGCAGTTGCATGATGCCGAGCAGCAGCACCGCCAGCGCGAGCAGCCCTGCACCCGGGACGCCCTTCACCACGAAGGCGATGCCCACCAGCAGCATCTGGATGAATGCGATGCCCACCACGCCCTGGGCCACGGCGCGAATGGTGGCGGCACATAGTTCAGTGATCTTCGGGCCGGTTTCCCGGCCGAACAGGCGCGAGGCGATCTTCACTGCGCTGTTTCGGGCTTCCTCGCCGTAGGCCATGAAGATGCCCGAGATGATCAACGCAAAGATGAAGATCAGCAGCCCGGAGCCGACACTGGTAGCCACGCCGAGCAGCGCGGCGCCGACGCCCTTCAGTTGCGGCGTGAATTTCTGGATCAGGCCGGTGAGATCGGTGGATGCCTGCGACCAGAACGCGTAGATCTTGCCGCCCACGAGCGGCCAACTGGCCACGGATTCCGAGGGCGGCGGGATGCGGACGTTACCTTCCTTGGCGACATCCATCGCGTGTTCGACCGATTCGACCAGGGCAACACCCAACAGATACGCCGGCACCATGATGACGATGAGCGACAGGATCACGATGAGCGTTGCCGTCAAACCGTTCTTGTTGGAAAGCCGCTTGCGGAGCCGAACGTGCAGGGGATAGAGCGTGATCGCCAGAATCAGCGACCACACCAGCAGGCTTCCGAACGGATAGAAGATGCGGAAGCAGAACACCGCAAGTACCCCGATCAGCCCGGCCCGGATCAGGACGTCGAGCATGCCGCGGGACAAGGTTTTTTCGGAAATGAGCGTGGACAGCATCGACGATCTCCTTGCACATGCAGTAGAGATATCCGAGCGGCAAGCCGGGGCCATCAGGCGACCGTTTACGGTGATGTCGGTGATGCGGCGGGTGATGCTCCGCCTGTCGACGTGTTCGCCGCGAGAAAGCCCGGACTGCCACGCATGGTCACAGCAGGATGCCGGCGAAGGTCCGCCATCCACCGAGCAACAAGCGCCGTCGCGCGACATCGGCACCGTTGAACGCATCGTAGGAAGTGCGCTTTCGCCTTCGCCAATGATCGTCCTCTGATCGCCCGTCGTCTTCCCTCTGTGAGTCGTAAGTAGATTTACCTAGCGCGCTTGCGCGGGAAAGCGATGCGCCGATCGCGTGGCACGGCGAGTGCCATCCCGCGGCCTGCTTCGAGTCATGTCGCTGACAAATCCCACTTGCTCGGTGCGGCATCGAGCGTGTTGCTTCACGCAGCCGGTCGTGTGATCCAGCGAGTAGTTTTAAGTAGAACTACCAACGGCACGTGTCGGTCCATCTCGATGAAGCGTCGCGAGAGAGGGCGGTGGCGAGGCGGTTGCCATCGCGTCTTTGGCGCCCTTCGCGACATGCCATCGATGCGCGATGTCCGGTGACGCTGCGGCGTTTCCGGCGTCGTCGTGTTGGGCGAGGTTCGCCCCGCGCATCGTCGACTTCCGGTGTCACGGACCTTATGTGCTTCATCGTGGCGTGCACGATGAGGGGCGCTTCGGGCGTTCGGACGTCCATATGCGTTCCAGGCGAAGATCATCGACATGCGCGAGGCAAACGGCGCGTGCGGGGACGGCGCATCGGTAACGCTGGGAGAAGTTCCGGTATGAAGCCTGCGCCTGCGATCGGGTCACCGTAGGCTCGCCTTCGCAATTTGAAGGAACACGCATTGCCACTCGGGCCGCGTGCGGCTGATGGTTACAAGCTTGCGTCAGCCTTGCGAACCCATTCGAGGCCTCGCATCACGGAACGCGTGATATCGCTCTGCGTGCAGGTGGTTTGCAGTGCCGTGGCTCCGTCGATGCTGCGCGCGCGGCCATCCAGCACGACGTTGGCGATCCAGATCGCTTCTTCGTCGCCGCTACGCACGTACCTGACGCGCACCTTCGCACCGAGGAAATCACAACAGAACGAGTTGATCATGACGCCCCCTCCGACGCGGGCACCATGCTGTGACCGCTCAGGCAGGCGTGCAATCTTCCTTTTGGCTGATCTGCGCCGTCGCAGGCATTCAGTCGTCGGCGGTCACGCCGTGCACGACGCCGGGTGCCTTGCCGATCTGTGACGCCAGCCCGAAGGCGATGGCGCCGTAGATGGTGATGCACAGGAGTGACAGCAGGGTCAGCACGAGTGCCATGCCGGAGGGCTTCTTGAGCTTGAACTTCATCATGGGTAGGTCGCCGGGTATCGCCCGCGCGAAGGCAAAGTGGGGGAGCACGAAGTTTGACAGCGGCCTGGATCAGTTCAGCGCGGCAAGAAAGCGCATGTGGCAAAACGCGCAGCGACTCACCGCCCTGCGGGAACGTCGAGCGGTCGCATGCGTCAAGCGAAGCCGGGTGGCGTGCCCGGCCGATCAGGCTGACTTCCGCGACGGACCCGTGCTCTCCCGGACGACGTCAAGGCCATGCAATCGGCTTGCCCGCAGATTTCCCCCGGCCTGGCGCGAAAGCGCCCGATCTCGCCCGCATGCTCCGGTCGGGAAGCGGGAGGCTTGGTTCTTCTCGCGATCCATAACGTTCGAGGCATCAACGAGGAGGATGCGCCATGAAGTCATGGGCGATGGCACTGTGCCTGCTTGCCGGCTGCGCCGGTGCGCACGCGGAGACGATGGTGTGGCAACCCGCGGCCGGCCACACGCAGCTCGCGGTGTGGCCTGGCACGCCACCGGACGCCCATGCCATGCCAGGGCCGGAGAAGGTGGATACGAATCCCACGGCCCTGATCGGCGGCAAGACGGTGACCGGCGTCAGGAATGTGGCGCAACCCACGATGACGGTCTATGCCCCGCAGGGAAAGAACACCGGCGCCGCCGTAGTGGTCTTTCCGGGCGGCGGCTTCGAAATGCTGGCCATCGATCTCGAAGGCACGGACGTCTGCGATTGGCTGACGGCCAAGGGGGTCACCTGTGTCCTGCTGAAATATCGCGTACCCAGTGCACCCTATGACTGGCATTGCGATTGCCGTCCGCACAATCTCAACCTGTCGATGCCCTCCCTGCAGGATGCCCAGCGCGCGCTCAGGCTGGTGCGCGCGCACGCGGTGGACTGGCACATCGATCCGCACAAGGTCGGCGTGCTCGGATTCTCCGCCGGCGGCTTCCTGGTGGCGGAAGTCAGCACGCAGTTCAAGCGACGCACCTATGCGCCGATCGATGCGACGGACAAGGAAAGCAGTCGCCCGGATTTCGCCTTGGCCATCTATCCGGGGCACCTGGCGACCGACAGCGGCAAGTTCAATCCGCATCTGCCGGTATCCCACGACACGCCGCCGACGTTCGTGTTGCAGGCGGAAGACGATCACGTGGATGGCGTGGACCAGGCGCTGGTCTATTACAACGCGCTGAAGGATGCGGACGTGCCGGCCGAACTGCACATCTATCCACACGGAGGCCACGCCTTTGGCCTGAGGACCACTTCGCTGCCAATCACGCATTGGCCTGCCTTGGCGGAAACATGGATGAGCAGCCTGGGCATCCTACCCGTCGCGTCGCCGTAGCGAAGTGCGGACCGTGCGCAGCGTGTAGCTGGCCGATGCAGACACGGAAGGAAAGGCTCGGCTAAGCTTGGGTGCGGTACGCCATGGAGGTCCAGTTTGAATGGACGTCCAAACATGGCCGGCTCTCTCCATTGACCTCCGACGCAGAGGAAGGCACCGATGAGCGATATCGAACATCGTCTGGAAGCGCTGGGCCTGGTCCTGCCGCCGCCGTTCCCGGTGCCAGCGCATCTGTCGTTGCCCTTTGATGTCGTGCAGGTGGACGGCCTGAGGGTGCTGGTGTCGGGTCATGGGCCCCAGGCCGCGGATGGTTCGCTGGCGGAACCGTTCGGCAAGGTGGGCGCCGATCTCACGGTAGAGCAGGGCTATCGAGCGGCGCGACTGGTCGCGCTATCGATGCTCGCGAGCATCAAGCGAACCATCGGCGACCTGGACAGGGTGCGGCGATGGCATCGCGTATTCGGCATGGTCAATTCCGCACCGGGGTTCGCGCAGCAGCCTGGCGTCATCAATGGCTTCTCGGATCTCATCCTCGAGTTGTACGGCCCTGAGCGCGGTGCGCATACGCGCAGCGCCGTAGGCATGGCGGAGCTGCCGTTCCATATGCCGGTGGAGATCGAAGCCGAGTTGTCGCTGTACCCGTGATGCTTGCATCTCGCCGGGCTCTGGGCGTCCGTATTTCATGGGATATGCGAGACGTAAGCGAGTGCCCCGCGGCGTCATCGACAGACATCCGTCTGATCCGGAAGCGACCTGGAGCGTGCGTGGTCGATCGCGCATGCGAATCGTACGCGGTCCGTTTGCTTCCTGCAGCGCTCTCGCGAGAACGTCAGCCGATAGCTGGCGATTTTCATGTCCGTGGCGACGTGGTTTGGTATGGTCTTGCGCTTCAGCGCAAAGACGCGTCCCGACCGCCATTGGAGGAGACACCATGCATCGTCCGCTGCTTCGCATCGTCCTGGGCTTGTGCTGCTCACTCTGGCTCGCATCGGCCTTCGCGGCGACTACCGGCGAACCGCACTGGGTAGGTACATGGTCGGCGTCGTCCGATGCACCGGGCCCGGTGTTGTCCGACCAGACGATCCGACAGGTGGTGCGCATCAGCGCAGGTGGCACGGCCTTGCGCCTGCGCCTGTCCAATCTCGATGGCGATGGCCCGTTGACGATCGGGCCCGTGCACGTGGCTTCCCAAACGGAGGGTAGTTCCACCGCGCCTGGTACGGATCACGCCGTGCTGTTCAAGGGCAAGCCGACGGCGACGCTCGGCAAGGGCGAAGCCATGTGGAGCGACCCCATCGAGATGCCGGTCAAGCCGCTGCAAGCGCTGGCCGTGAGCATATACGTGCCGAGGAATGGCGGTGTGCCCTCCACCATCCACAATGCGGGGCTTGCGACGGCTTATCTGACCGAGCAGGGCGATGCCACCGCGTTGGCGCAATTTCCCGGTACGGAGACGAACGGTAGCCGGTTCTTCCTCACGGACGTCGATGTGGCGTCAGCGACGGAGGGCGCGACGATCGTGGCGTTCGGCGATTCCATCACCGATGGCGTGGGCTCGAATGCCGATGCGCAGCAGCGCTGGCCGGATGTGCTTGCCGCGCGACTGCAGGCCGATGCGCGCTTCCGCGGCATCGGCGTGGCCAATGCGGGCATTGGCGGTAATCGCATCCTGCATGACGATTTCGGCCCCCGTGCCTTGTCGCGTTTCGATCGCGATGCGCTGGACCAGGCGAGCGTGCGCTGGATCGTACTGCTCGAAGGCATCAACGACATCGGCAATTCAGGCCCCCAGGCAAAGCCGGACGATCGCGTGAGCGTCGAGCAGATCATCGGAGGGATGAAGACGCTGATCCAGCGTGCCCATGCCCGCGGCATTCGCGTCTACGGCGCCACGCTGACGCCCTTTCGCGGCGCATCCTGGCCTTACCATTCCGCCGCCAATGAAGCGAAGCGCAAGGCGGTCAACGAGTGGATACGCCATGGCGGCGCGTTCGACGCGGTGATCGACTTCGACAAGGCCATACGCGATCCCTCGCAACCCGATCGCATGCTCCCCGCCTACGACAGCGGCGACCATCTTCACCCCAATGGCGCGGGTTACAAGGCGATGGCTGAAGCGATCGACCTCGGGCTCTTCAGCCTGAAGCATTGAGTTCCGAAGGCGGCCTTTGCATGGCTCGTAGGCAGTGGGGTGCTTAAGAGTCACGCTTCATAGGGGTGGCTGATCGGAGTTGCCGATGGAGCTTCACTCGCAGGGACGAAACTCGTCCTGGGGCGATGCGAACTGCTGAAGGATGCCGCCAAGGCTGCGCAGGTCCTGGCTGTTGTGCTGGGCCACGCGATGCAACGGCGCGGCCGAGCCGCCACGCAGGAAGCCGAGCCATGCGGCCGGCGCTTCGGAACCGGGCAGGTCGTCTTCGCGCACCACCTGCAGCAACTGGCGTTCGGCGGTGGCGAGGCGGCAGTTTTCCCACGCGCCGCGCCAACGGCGCCGCACCGGATGCAGCAGGTCGATGTGCATCAGGCCATCCAGCGGGCTGGCGCGATGCTGCAGGCGAAAGCGCGTCTTGAGCAGCGGCGCGTCGTAGGACTTGCCGTTGTAGCTGACGAGCACGCTGTCGGGCCTCAGCCATGAGGCGAAGCAATCGAGCATGGCTGCTTCGCCGGCAAGCGTGGTGATCAGCAGTTGCCTCTCGCGGAAATGCCCTCCATGCCAATCGCCCACGCCGATCATGAAGGCGCGCGTGCCGGTGCCGCCGGAAAGGCCCGTGGTTTCGGTATCGAACAGCACCAGGCGCTCGGGTTCGATCCATGCATCGAGCTTGGCAAACTGCGCATGGAACGTGGGCGGCGCAGGCGGCCATGCGCTGTTCGCCTCGCACAGGTGCAGCCCTGGCGCGAGCGTGCGGCCGGGTAGCGACGACGGTGCCGTCATCGTCTTGCGCGGCGATGCGGTGACGCGGTGGCGAACGCCGAGCAGGGCGCGAAGGTTGTCAGGCAAGGGCTCGGCGCGGCGGGCAGGGCGTGGTTCGGCCACGGCGGGCGCCGCAACGCCCGCCTGGCGGCGCAGGCCACGCAGCTTGTCGGCAAGCGCGCTCACAGCGCGACGATGAGATCGAGCACGCGCGAGGCGAGCGATTTGAGCGAGCGTTCCTGCTGCTCGTCCACGGCAAGCACGGGACCGACGCACGCGGGGCAACCGGCTCGGCAGTCGCAGCGATGCACCAGCTCGCGGGCGAAGCGCACGAGATCTTCGCGTCGTTCGTACAGCGGTGCGCTCAGGCCGACGCCACCGGGAAACGCGTCATACAGGTACAGCGTCGGCACGAACGGTCCCTGCAGCGCGGCATCGCCGTCGCCGAAGCTCGATCGCACCTGGGCCCGGCCATTGGCGTCGGGCGTGGCGAACCACGCGCCATCGCCACTGCCCACGGCCTTCTGCAAGTCGCGCGCTTCGGCCATCACGGCGACGGTGGCGACGATGTGCAGCGCATGCGCCGCGGCGAGGAAGCCATCCAGCGCTTCCTGTCGATGGTCGAAGGCCTGCTCCAGCGCACGTTGCGGCAGCTGCCACCACACGGCCGTGGTGTGCAGTTCCAGGTCGGGCAGGTTCACCGGGCCGTAGCCGATGTTTTCGTGCGTGTAGTAGCGGATCTTCTTGTAGCCGGCCACGCGGCGCGCGACGTGCACTTCGCCGTGGTGCGCGCTGCCGCGTCCCGCAGGCGAGCCGTCGAAGGCTTCCAGCACCTTGAGCTTGGTGTAGTCGATGGCGTCGGTGTAGTAGTCGACCTGCGTGCGCGTGACGTACGCCTTGCGGCCGGTCCAGTCCAGCTTTTCCACCTGGTACGGCACCGACTGGATCATGTGGATGGCGCCCTCGTACAACGTGAGCGACGCGGCGCTGAAATCCACTTCCGCCACGATGGTCTGCCGGCCTTCTGTCCTGTCCACCACCACGAAATTGCCGTCCGCCACCGAGCGCAGCGATACGGCATTCGCGGGATAGCTGTCGGCGATCCATTCGAAACGCTCGCCTTCCTGATGCAGCACCCCTTCCTCGCCCAGCACCTGCAGCCACGGCGTGGCGTCCTGCGGGCCGTACAGTTCGCCGTCGCGAAAGGGCAGCTCGAACGCGGCGCAGCGGATGTGATCGAGCAGGATCAGTGGCTGGTCGGGCGCAATGCGCGCATGTTCCGGCGGCGCGCCCTGGAAAAATTCGGGATGGCGCACGAGGTACTGGTCCAGCGGATCGCTGCTCGCGACCAGTACGCCGAGCGAGGCCTGCTGGCGGCGACCCGCGCGGCCAAAGCGCTGCCACGTGGCGGCAACGCTGCCGGGATAGCCGTTGAGCACGACCACGTCGAGCGCACCGATATCCACGCCCAGCTCCAGCGCCGACGTGCTGACGATGCCGTCCACCTGGCCCGCGCGCATTTCGCGTTCGGCGGCGCGGCGTTCAGTGGGAAGGTAGCCGCCGCGATAAGCGCGGATGCGCGGCGGCTTGCGCGGATCGCTGTCGAACACGTCCTTGAGGTACTTGGTGAGCACTTCCACCATCAGCCGCGATTGTGCGAACACCAGCGTCTTCAAGCCGGCGCGGATCGCCGTGCGCGCGATGCGGTTGGATTGCGAGCGCGCCGAGGCGCGCAGGCCGAGGTCGGGATTCACCACCGGCGGGTTCCACAGCAGCACATGCCTCTCACCCACCGGGGCCCCGCTCTCGGTGATGGCGGTGACCGGTTGTTCGATCAGCGCACTGGCGTGTTCGGCGGGGTTGCCGATGGTGGCCGAGCACAGGATGAATTGCGGCGATACGCCGTAGAACGCGCACACGCGCTGCAGGCGGCGCAGCACGTTGGCCACGTGCGAGCCGAACACGCCGCGATAGGTGTGCACTTCGTCGATGACGATGTAGCGCAGGTTCTCGAAGAACTGCGCCCACTTGGTGTGATGGGGAAGGATCGCCTGGTGCAGCATGTCCGGATTGCTCACCACGATGTCGCCATGCAGGCGGATGGCCTGCCGCGCATCGCCCGGTGTGTCGCCATCGAAGGTGAAGGCTTTCACGCCCAGCCCGCCCGCCTGGTTGAGCTCCAGCAACTCGGCCACCTGGTCCTGCGCGAGCGCCTTGGTGGGAAACAGGAACAGGGCCTTGGCACGCTGGCGGATCGCCGCGCTGATCACCGGCAACGTGTAGCACAGCGATTTGCCCGAGGCCGTCGGCGTGGCGATGACCACATGTTTCCCGGCCGCCGTGGCGTTCCAGGCCTGTGCCTGATGGTCGTAGAGCTGCTCGATGCCACGCGAGCGCAGCGCCTGCGCGAGCGCGGCTGGCATGTCGCCGGGCAGCGGTGCGAAGCGCCCCTCGCGCGCCGGCTGCACGAACGAGCCGGTGACACGATCGCCGTACCGCTTGATCAGTCGACCCGCCAACTCGTCGCCCCCGAGCACGGGCGCGGCCAGGGCGCCGTCCTGCCGTACCGCGCGGCGGGCGAGGGGATTGGGCAAGGCATTCATCGGCGCGCTCCATCCGGCAGGGAGCGGCATTGCAGCCGGTGGGCGTCTCATCCAGTGAGACGTGAAGCGCACTAGTCGTCCGCCGCGCGCATCCGTTCGGCCAGGAAGTCGAGCAAGGTCCGCACCGCCGGCAGCATACCGCGGCGCGAGGGATACACCGCGTGCACGATGCCAAGCTTCGGCGACCAGCCCGGCAGCAGTTCCTCCAGTTCGCCCGTCTTGAGCTGGTCGGTCACCACCATGCTGGGCAGCTGGGTGATGGCGACACCGTGGACGGCCGCCGCACGCAGCGCGATGAGATCGTCGGTGACCATGCGCGGCGTGTGGTGCAGCGTGGCGCGCGCACCATTGGGGCCGTCCAGTTCCCAGGTGTGATGCCCCGCCGGCGGCACGGTGTCCACGGTGGGGAAGCGATTGAGGTCCGCGGGTACCGATGGTCGACCCAGCTCGGCGATGAGCGTCGGGCTCGCCACCAGTCGCCAGCTGCGTTCGGCGAACACGCGCATCACCAGGTCGCTGTCTTCCAGCGGCGGTGGGCGCGCGCGGATGGCGATGTCGAAGCCTTCGGCGATCACGTCCACGCGCCGGTTGGTGCTTTCCAGCAGCAAGGTCACCTTGGGATAGCGCCGCATGAATTCGGCCAGCATGTCGCCGACAC
>Ga0055533_1000599_pt1 | contig 12248 bp, 8 predicted proteins | sample AraplaCvi_mMS_r2_FD_54991 | JGI IMG/M metagenome (GOLD analysis project Ga0055533, IMG submission 54991) | Arabidopsis root microbial communities from North Carolina, USA - plate scrape CL_Cvi_mMS_r2 | ecosystem: Host-associated > Plants > Roots > Endosphere | place: USA: North Carolina...
TCCTTGCATTAAGAGGAATGAATGGCGAGTAACAACGTAGCCCAATTTGCCGCGGAACTGAAAATGCCTGCAGGCGTGCTGCTCGAGCAGCTGCAGGCGGCAGGCGTCACAAAAGCGAGCGAAGCCGACTCCTTGTCCGAAACGGACAAGGCGCGTCTGCTCGACCACTTGCGCAAGTCTCACGGCTCGACTGATGCAGACAAGCGCAAGATCACGCTGACGAAACGGCATACGTCGGAGATCAAGCAGTCCGATGCGACGGGCAAAGCTCGCACCATTCAGGTCGAGGTGCGCAAGAAGCGCACTTTCGTCCGCCGCGACGAAACCTCCGCTGATGGCGGAGATGCATCGAATCATGTGGCCGANGCCGCCGAAGTTGACGATCTGGAACTTCAGCGTCGTGAAGAAGANGCGCGNCACGCAGCCGAGTTGCTCGAGCAGCAGGCTCAGGAACTGAAGGCGCGTCAGGAGCAGCTCGAACGCGAAGAGGCNGAGCGCCAGGCACGCGAGCAGGCTGCGGAAGCCGAGCGCCGTCGCGCCGAAGAAGAGGCNGCGAAGAAGCGCGCAGCGGCTGCGGCCGAGGCGGCAGCTCGCGAGAAGGCGCAGCCGGCACCGCAAGTTGCGAAGGTCCAAACGGCGCCTGCCAAACCGGCGGAGCCGGTCGTCGCGAAAGACGCCGAGCAGGACGACGAGCGAGCCGCTGCGGAGCGCGCCGCGCAACGCGAAGCCGCCAAGAAGGCAGAAGATGCAGCGCGTCAAGCTGCGGAAAAGGCGCGCGCCGAGCAGGAAGAGATTGCCAAGCGTCGCGCGGCGGCCGAAGCCGAAGCGCGCGCGATTCGCGAAATGATGAACACGCCGCGCAAGGCGCAGGTCAAGGCGCCGGAACCGGCACCGAAGCCCGCAGAGCCGGCCAAGGCCGCTGAAGCCAAGGGCACGCTGCACAAGCCGGCGCGTCCGGCTGGCGAAGCGCCGGCACGTCCGGCTGCCAGGAAGCCGGCTGCCGCGGCTCCGGCCGCCACGACCACGCCGTCCGTTGGCGACAAGAAGAAGCCGGGAGGCAAGGGCGGCTGGCAGGACGACGCAGCCAAGCGCCGTGGAATCAAGACGCGCGGCGATACGAGCGGCGGCGTCGACCGCGGCTGGCGCGGCGGCCCGAAGGGTCGCGGCAAGCATCAGGACCAGAACACTACGTTCCAGGCGCCGACCGAACCGATCGTGCGTGAAGTGCACGTGCCGGAAACCATCACCGTGGCCGATCTGGCGCACAAGATGGCGGTGAAGGCGTCTGAAGTCATCAAGTCGATGATGAAGCTCGGCCAGATGGTCACCATCAACCAGATGCTGGACCAGGAAACGGCGATGATCATCGTCGAAGAACTGGGCCATCACGCGGTTGCGGCCAAGCTGGACGATCCGGAAGCCATGCTGGTCGAAGGCGAAGTGTCGGATGCCGAAGCATTGCCGCGTCCGCCGGTCGTCACGGTCATGGGTCACGTCGACCACGGCAAGACCTCGCTGCTCGACTACATCCGCCGCGCGAAGGTTGCAGCGGGCGAAGCCGGCGGTATTACGCAGCACATCGGCGCTTACCACGTCGAAACGCCGCGTGGCGTGATCACGTTCCTCGACACGCCGGGCCACGAGGCCTTTACGGCCATGCGTGCCCGCGGTGCGAAGGCAACGGACATCGTCATTCTGGTGGTCGCCGCCGACGACGGCGTGATGCCGCAAACGAAGGAAGCGATCGCTCACGCGAAGGCAGGCGGCGTGCCGCTCGTCGTCGCGATCAACAAGATCGACAAGCCGGATGCGAATCCGGACCGCGTCAAGCAGGAACTCGTCGCAGAAGGCGTCGTGCCGGAAGAATACGGTGGCGATTCGCCGTTCGTGTCGGTGTCGGCCAAGACCGGCGCGGGTATCGACGACCTGCTGGAAAACGTGTTGCTCCAGGCCGAAGTGCTGGAACTGAAGGCACCGGTCGAAGCCCCGGCCAAGGGTCTGGTTATCGAAGCGAAGCTCGACAAGGGTAAGGGTCCTGTTGCAACGATCCTCGTCCAGTCGGGTACGTTGAACCGCGGTGACGTGGTGCTGGCAGGTAGCGCTTACGGTCGTGTGCGAGCCATGCTCGACGAAACCGGCAAGCCGACCAAGTCCGCCGGTCCGTCAATCCCGGTCGAAATCCAGGGTCTGTCGGAAGTCCCGCAGGCGGGCGAAGAAGTCATCGTCATGCCGGACGACCGCAAGGCGCGTGAAGTGGCGCTGTTCCGTCAAGGCAAGTTCCGCGACGTCAAGCTGGCCAAGCAGCAGGCCGCGAAGCTCGAGAACATGCTGGAGCAGATGGGCGAAGGCGAAGTGGCGTACATGCCGCTCATCGTCAAGGCCGACGTGCAAGGTTCGCAGGAAGCGTTGGTGCAGTCGCTGCTCAAGCTTTCCACCGACGAAGTGCGCGTGCAGATCGTGCACGGCGCCGTGGGCGGCATCAGCGAGTCCGACGTCAACCTGGCAACGGCTTCGAAGGCGGTNATCATCGGCTTCAACACCCGTGCNGACGCGCAGGCTCGCAAGCTGGCGGAAGCCAACGGTGTCGANATTCGCTACTACAACATCATTTACGACGCAGTGGATGANGTGAAGGCCGCGATGTCCGGCATGCTGGCTCCGGAGAAGCGCGAAGTCGTCACCGGGACGGTCGAAGTGCGTCAGGTCTTCAAGGTGCCGAAGATCGGCGCGGTGGCCGGCTGTATGGTCACGGACGGCTACGTCAAGCGCTCGTCGTCGGTGCGCGTGNTGCGCAACAACGTCGTCATCTTCACGGGCGAGCTNGATTCGCTCAAGCGTTTCAAGGACGACGTGAAGGAAGTNCGCCAGGGCTTCGAGTGCGGTATGTCGATCAAGAACTTCAACGACATCGTCGAAGGCGACCAGTTCGAAGTCTTCGAGGTCACCGAAGTCGCGCGTACGCTGTAAGTCACGCGGCACGGTTCCAAGGGGCGGAGCGGGCATCAACGCCCACTCCGCCCGTTGTTTTTTGGAGCCGCCGTTTCGCCTGTCCGCGGCCGTCGCGCCGCGCGAATGCCGCAATCTTTCGAGTTTCGCGGCTGCGAACCAATTTTTTGCATCCGCCAAAACGGATCACACAACACCATGCCTAAAAAACGTTCTTCACCCAATCGCAACGTGCAGATCGCCGATCAGATCCAGCGCGATCTGTCGGAACTGCTGCGCGAGGTCAAGGATCCGCGCATCGGCATCGTCACGATTCAGAGCGTCGAACTGACGCCGGACTACGCACACGCTAAGGTCTATTTCACGACGTTGACGGGCGACCCTCAACAGACGCTCGCGGCGCTCACGCATGCGGCGGGTCATCTGCATAATCAGCTGTTCAAGCGCCTGCATATTCACACGGTGCCGACGCTGCATTTCCATTACGACCAGACGATCGAGCGCGCCGTTGAAATGTCCCGTCTGATTGACGAGGCGAATGCCAATCGCGCGAAAGACGACTAAGCGCAGTCGGCGCACGCGTCCCGAGCCGCGCCACGCTGCGTGCGGCAAGGCTTGGGTCGTCACGGCGCATATGTTGTTCCGGATTCCATAGAAACCCGTCTTCCCACATGACCGCACCTCAACGCCCCCGCGTGCCGCGCCGCGCGCTCGACGGCGTGCTGCTGCTCGACAAGCCGCTCGGCCTGTCGAGCAACGACGCACTGATTCGCGCGAAGCGCCTCTATCTGGCTAAAAAGGCTGGACATACCGGCACGCTGGATCCGCTCGCGACCGGCCTGCTGCCGCTGTGTTTTGGCGAAGCCACCAAGTTTTCGCAAGATCTGCTCGAGGCCGACAAGACCTACGAGGCCACCATGCGCCTCGGCGTTCGCACCACCACTGGCGACGCCGAAGGGGAGCCGGTCGACACGCGTGCGGTGACGTGCGACGAGGCGGCTGTCCTCGCGGCCCTGCCGGCATTTGTGGGCGAGATTGTTCAGGTTCCGCCGATGTACTCGGCGCTCAAGCGCGACGGCAAGCCGCTCTACGAATACGCGCGGGCCGGGCAGACAGTCGAGCGGGAAGGGCGCCAGGTGACGATTCACTCGCTCGAGTTGCTCGCTTGCGCGCTGCCCGATGTGACGTTCCGCGTCACCTGTAGCAAGGGCACGTATGTGCGTACGCTGGCAGAGGACATCGGAGAGGCGATGGGTTGTGGGGCTCATCTGGTTGCCCTGCGGCGCACCGGCGTCGGCGCGCTGACGCTTGAGCATGCGGTGACGCTCGACGCGCTTTCGGATGCAACGGAAAGCGAGCGTGACGCGTGGCTGCAGCCGGTCGACGCCTTGCTGTCGACGTTCCCCTCGGTGTATCTGGACGAAGACGCGACGCGGCGCTTTTTGCACGGTCAACGGCTGAAGCTGTCCGAACTGAGTCTGAGCGGCGAAGCGGCGAATGCGCAGCGCGTGAGGGTCTACGCCGCGCAAGGGCGTCTGCTGGGCGTCGCAAAACAGGGTGAGGGCGTGCTCGCGCCTGAACGCCTCGTCGTGACGACGGCGAACTAGTCCCGTCACGCAAACCGAAAGCGCGTCAGATACGCGTTCCGGCACGCAACTCGATCGAGCTGATTGCGCCGCTGCAATGAAAAAGGCGGGACCGTTATAAAGCGGCCCCGCCTTTTTTGCATCTCGTCGTTCAGGGAATGAAACGCGAGATCAATGCGCCGCCGCGGCAGCGGCACCGGCGTCGCCGCCGGCCTTCTCCGGTTTCGTGACCCAGATCAGCGCAATCAGCGCCACGAAAATACCGGCGGAAATGAAGAAGATGTCGTTCACGCCGAGTTGTGCGGCCTGTTGCGTGGCCATCGAATTGAATAATCCATATGCTTGCGGCTGACTGAAACCCGCAGCGCCCATCTCACGGATCGACTGATCGAACACTGGGTTGTAGGCGTTGGCGCGCTCGGTCAGTTGCGCGTGATGCATGATCGTCCGATGGTCCCAAGCCGTCTGGAAAATCGACGTGCCAATGCCGCCGCACATAATTCGCACGAAGTTCGACAAGCCCGATGCCGCCGGTATGCGATTACCCGGCAAACCGGACAATGTGATCGAAACCAGCGGAATAAAGAAGCCGGCCATGCCGATGCCTTGAATCAGCGTGGGCAGTAGCAGCGAGTAGGTATCCACGCCAGTCGTATAACGCGAGCGCATCCAGAAGCACAGCGCAAATACGAGAAACGACAACGTCGCGATATAACGCGGATCGGTGCGCGGCAGGACCTTGCCTGTGATCGGCGACAGCAGCACGGCGAAGAGACCAACCGGCGCCATGACGAGACCGGCCTCGGTAGCCGTGTAGCCGATATCGGTTTGCAGCCACAGCGGCAGCAGAACCAGATTGCCGAAGTAAAGCCCGTAGCCGACCGACAGCGCAATGGTGCCGCCCGTGAAGTTTCGCTTGCTGAAGAGCGACAGGTCGACCACCGGATGCTCGGCCGTCAGTTCCCACACAATGAAGAACGCAAGCGCGATCACCGCGACCAGCGTCAACACGACGATGGTCGTAGACGAAAACCAGTCGAGGTCCTTGCCCTTGTCGAGCATGACCTGCAACGAGCCGACCCAGACGATCAGCAGGCCGAGACCGACACCGTCGATCGGCGCCTTTCTGACGACGGAATCGCGGTTGCGAAAGATCATCCACGTCGCGAGCGCGGCGATCGCGCCGACCGGAATATTGACGTAGAAGATCCAGGGCCACGAGATGTTGTCCGAAATCCAGCCACCAAGGATAGGGCCGGCGACCGGCGCGATCAGCGTGGTCATCGCCCACATCGATAACGCCATCGGCGCCTTGGCGCGCGGATAACTCGCGAGCAGCAGCGTTTGCGACAGCGGAATCATCGGGCCGGCCACNGCGCCTTGCAGCACGCGCGAGGCGAGCAGGAAGGGCAGAGTCGGCGCGAGGCCGCACATCCATGACGAAATNACGAACAGNACGATCGACGCCATGAANAGGCGCACCTGGCCGATGCGGTCAGTGAGCCAGCCCGTGAGCGGCACGGAGATCGCGTTGGCGACCGCGAACGACGTGATCACCCACGTGCCCTGATCGGCCGACACGCCGAGGTCGCCTGATATGGACGGAATCGAAACGTTCGCGATCGACGTGTCGAGCACGTTCATGAAAACGGCGAGCGACACCGCGATGGTGCCGATCACCAGTTGCGCGCCCTCGAGCGGCGGGTGAGGGGCTTGCGCCTGAGCCTGAGCCATTCAGAAAGCCTTGTATGAGTCGCCGCGCGGCTTACATCAATTTTGCAGATGCGGGCTTGCTGGATCCGGACTGCGCGGCTTTATGCGTGCCTGCATTCGGACCGGCGTTTTCCGCGATGATGCGAGCGATTTCCGCGTCGGCTTCGTCGCCATATTTAGCAAACACGTCCGTCTGATAGACGGTGTTCTGTGCGTTGCCCAACTGGCCGCCGTTCTCGTCCTTGATGCTCACGTCGGCCTGCATCGACAGGCCGATACGCAGCGGATGCTTCTCGAGTTCCTGCGGATCGAGCGCGATTCGCACCGGCAGACGCTGAACCACCTTGATCCAGTTGCCGGTGGCGTTCTGCGCGGGCAGCAGCGAGAACGCCGAACCCGTGCCCGCCGAGAAACCCACCACCTTGCCGTGATAGACGACCGACGAACCGTAGACGTCGGCCGTCAGTTCGACCGGCTGGCCGATGCGCATGTGCTTGAGCTGCACTTCCTTGAAGTTGGCGTCGACCCAGACGGCGCCGAGCGGCACGATGGCCATGAGCGGCGTGCCCGGCGAGACGCGCTGTCCGACCTGNACCGAGCGTTTCGCGACATAGCCGGTGACCGGTGCCGGCAGCGTGTTGCGCGCNTTGTTCAGATACGCGTCGCGGACCTTCGCGGCGGAGGCCTGCACGTTCGGGTGATTCGCGATCGTGGTGTTGGCGGTCAGCGCGCGGTTCGATGCCAGTTGCTGCTGAGCGGCTTCGACGGCGGCTTGCGCGCTCTTGACGGCGTCACGTGCGTGCGAAATTTCTTCCTGCGACACGGCGCCGGTTTGCGCAACCGTCAGACGGCGCTTCAAGTCGTCCTGAGCGCGCGAGAGGTCGGACTGGCGCTGTGCAACTTGCGCCTGGTACTGGTTGTCGTCGGCGAAGAGACCGCGCACCTGGCGCACCGTCTGCGCAAGATTGGCTTCTGCCTGATCCAGCGCGACGCGGGCGTCGGCCGGATCCAGCACGACGACCGGGTCGCCGGCCTTGACCGTTTGCGTATCGTCGGCGTTCACCGCGACCACGGTGCCCGTGACTTGGGGCGTGATCTGCACGACATTGCCGTTCACGTACGCGTCGTCGGTGTCTTCGTGAAAGCGCGCCACGAGGAAATAGTACAGACCATAGGCGATCGCGGCGATCAGGATCACGATGACGAGCAGCGTCATCATGCGCTTGCGTTTGCCGCTGTTCGCCGGTTGTGCCGGTTTGTTCGGCTGTGCCGGTTGGTTGTTAGCCGCGGGCTGTTGGGGGGTGCTCATTGATGTGCTCCGGGTTCTCTCAAACGTCGTCGTTTATTTGGATGTTCGTGTGTGGTCTGTTGCGGTCGATACGGTTGCGTGACGGCGCGATCAGTTCGCGTCAGTTCACAGCGGCGGTCGTAGCCGGGGCGGATGACACGCCCGCCGCCGACGTGGAGACCGGTGCCGCTGAGCTCGATGCTGCTGCGGCCGGTGCCGGCGCGTCAGTCGGCACAACCAGGCCTGTCTGCGTCGCGTCGAAACCGCCGCCCAGCGCCTTGACGAGCCCGATCTGCATGTCGCGGCGACGCATCTTGAGCGTGGTAACCGTCTGTTCGGCGGAAAGGCGGTTCTGGTCGGCGGTCAACACCTGCAGTTGCGGAGACAGGCCGGCCTTGTAGCGGATCACGGCCAGTTCGTATGCCTTCGTCGATGCGTCGAGTGCGCGTTGAGCGTCGCCCGCTTGCTGGTCGATCGAGCGGATCGACGACACCTGCGTCGCGACATCCGACAACGCACTGATCAGCGTCTGGTTGTAGTTCGCCACGTTCAGCTCGAAATCCGCATAACGGCCCTTCAATTGCGAGCGCAGCGCGCCTGCGTCGAAGATCGGAAGGTGAATCGCCGGACCGAACTGGATCTGGCGGCTGCCGGCTGTGAGGAATCGGCCCCAGCCGAACGCGTCGAAGCCGAAGCCGGCTGCGAGGTTCACGTCCGGAAAGAATTCCGCCTTCGCTTCCTTGACGTCATGCATCGCCGCTTCGACTTGCCAGCGCGCGGCGACAATATCCGCGCGACGCGCGACCAGATCGGCCGGCAGATTGTCCGGTAGCGCGACTGTATTGCCGACGCCGAGCGCAGGCTGTGCAATTTGCAGGCCGCGATCCGGGCCCTTGCCGAGCAGCGCGCCCAATTGATAACGCACCACGGTGATCTGGCCGTCCAGATCGCTAAGGCTCGCCTGGCTCGACGCGATATTGCCCGTTGCGGTCTGACGCTCGACGTTCGTATCGAGACCGGCTGCAACGCGACCGTTCGTGATGCGGCCGATATCCTGGCGGTTGGCGATTTCGCGTGCGGCGATGTCGCGCAGCGCATAGAGCTGGGCAAGCTGGTTATACGTGCTCGCCACGGACGCCGCGAGCGTCACGCGCGCCTGCTGCATGTCGGCCTCGGCCGCTTTTTCCTGCGACACAGCCTGGCCGAGGCGCTGACGGTTCTTGCCCCACAGGTCGAGATCCCACGAAGCGCTCGCGAGCACGTTGTTCTCGCTATACCAGGTGCCGCCGTACGGAGGCGGGTAGAGCGCGTTGCCCGAGAACAGTTCGCGTGTCCACGAATAGCTGCCGTTGACCTTCGGGTAAAGCGCCGAGCGCGAGGTTTCGATGTACGACGACGCCTTTGCGAGACGCGCCTGCGCCTGCGCGATCGACGGGCTGCCTTCCAGCGCTTCGGCAATCAGCTTGGGCAACTGCGGATCGCCGAACTGGTTGGCCCAGTCGAGCGACGGCCACTGGCCGCTCTGGCCCGCGAGGCTCTGGGTGGACTCATATTGCGCCGGCGACGAAATCTGCTTGTCGCTTTTGACACCGAAGTAGTTCGCGCACCCAGTGAGGGCGAGCGCTGCCACCGCGGCGGCGACAGCGGCCCGGCTCGAAAACGCGGGCGCGGACAGGGAAAGGGATTTCATCGCTCGACTCTTTGAGTGGAATGTAATGATGGACGCTGCAAGCAATTTCTTACGATTTGCTGTCGTAATTGCTTGCCGCATCACGGGTCAGTCCCGTTTGTTCGCCAGAATTGAGCAGCACGCGACGCAGCATGCTCTTCAGAAAGCCCACTTCTTCCGGGGTGAAGCCGGAGAGCAGGTCATCCAGTACACCGTTGAAGATCTTCGGCATTTTGGCCGCGATCGCATGCCCTTCCGGCGTGAGTGCAAGACGTACGACGCGCCGGTCTTCGTTGCTGCGCACCCGCGTGAGCAGGCCGCGCTTTTCGAGGCGATCGATCAGGCGCGTGACGGCGCTTGCGTCAATGCCGTATTCGCGCGCGAGTTCGGCCGCCAGCAGGCATTTCCCGCTCGCCACCATGAACAGGATGCTGCCTTGCTGACTGGTGATGCCAAGCTCCGCCATGCTGCGCTGGGTAACCAGGTTCGACATGGTCGATTTCACGCGCGACAGCAGATAGCCGACACTTTCGCCTAGCTGGTATTCGCTGATCTCAGGCGCTGGGGTGGTGGACGGCTCCGTCATGATTCTCGTGCGAATGCAATGGTTGACTAGGCACAATTATAAGAGTCGGATGATTGACGCGGCAAGCGTTATTACAGCTTAGGCAAGGAAATATCCGCGCTCAAGCAAGAATCGGCGCGTTTTCGCGTAGGGGTGAGGACAATTGGACGTCAGATCTACTCACGCGGGAGCGGGGCCGCAGCGCTTCCTATCAGGGAATACCAGAAAGCGTCATTGGTGCGTGCTATAATGTTGGGTTCCCAAAAGTGCGCATTGGGCTTGTCGTGGTTTTTATCCTCACATTGCTCTTATACGAAGAGCGAAGCGGCATGAGCAAGCGGCGCACTCAACTGTCTCCAGGTTTCCTATGACCCGCGCCCTACGCAACATCGCCATCATTGCCCACGTCGACCACGGCAAGACTACGCTCGTCGACCAGCTCCTCCGCCAGACCGCCACGTTCCGTGACAACCAGCAGGTTGCCGAGCGTGTGATGGACTCGAACGACATCGAAAAAGAACGTGGCATCACGATTCTTTCGAAGAACTGCGCGGTCGAATATGAGGGCACGCACATCAACATCGTCGACACCCCGGGCCACGCGGACTTCGGCGGTGAAGTGGAGCGCGTGCTGTCCATGGTCGACTCGGTGCTGCTGCTGGTGGACGCCGTCGAAGGCCCGATGCCGCAAACGCGCTTCGTGACCAAGAAGGCACTGGCGCTCGGTCTGAAGCCGATCGTGGTGATCAACAAGGTGGATCGTCCGGGCGCGCGCATCGACTGGGTGATCAACCAGACGTTCGACCTGTTCGACAAGCTGGGTGCGACCGACGAACAGCTCGACTTCCCGATCGTCTATGCGTCGGGCCTGAACGGCTATGCCGGTCTGACCCCGGACGTGCGTGAAGGCGATATGCGTCCGCTGTTCGAAGCCGTGCTCGAGCACGTGCCGGTTCGCGCGGCCGACCCGGAAGGCCCGCTGCAACTGCAGATCACCTCGCTTGACTACTCGTCGTATGTCGGCCGTATCGGCGTGGGCCGTATCACGCGCGGCCGCATCAAGCCGGGCATGACCGTTGCCGTGCGTTCGGGTCCCGATGGCGCGATTCTGAACCGCAAGATCAATCAGGTCCTGTCGTTCAAGGGTCTCGAGCGCGTGCAGGTCGAGTCGGCTGAAGCCGGCGACATCGTGCTGATCAACGGTATCGAAGAAATCGGCATTGGCGTGACCATCTGCTCGCCGGAACAGCCGGAAGCGCTGCCCATGATCACCGTCGACGAACCGACGCTGACCATGAACTTCCTCGTCAACTCGTCGCCGCTCGCCGGCCGCGAAGGCAAGTTCGTCACGAGCCGTCAGATTCGTGACCGACTGATGAAGGAACTGAATCACAACGTCGCGCTGCGCGTCAAAGAAACCGGTGACGAAACCACGTTCGAAGTGGCGGGCCGCGGCGAGCTGCACCTGACCATTCTCGTGGAAAACATGCGCCGTGAAGGCTACGAGCTGGCCGTGTCGCGGCCGCGCGTGGTGATGCAGGAAATCGACGGTGTGAAGCACGAGCCGTACGAGAACCTGACCGTCGACATGGAAGACGCGCATCAGGGTGGCGTCATGGAAGAACTGGGCCGCCGCAAGGGCGAAATGCTCGACATGGCGTCGGACGGCCGTGGCCGCACGCGTCTCGAATATCGTATTTCGGCGCGCGGCCTGATCGGCTTCCAGTCGGAATTCCTCACGCTCACGCGCGGTACGGGCCTGATGAGCCACACGTTCGACTCGTATCAGCCGGTCAAGGAAGGCTCGGTTGGCGAGCGCCGCAACGGCGTGCTGATTTCGCAGGACGACGGCGCAGCAGTCGCTTATGCGCTGTGGAAGCTGCAGGACCGCGGCCGTATGTTCGTGTCGCCGGGCGAGCCGCTGTACGAAGGCATGATCATCGGCATTCACAGCCGTGACAACGACCTGGTCGTGAACCCGATCAAGGGCAAGCAACTTACCAACGTCCGTTCATCGGGTACCGACGAAGCAGTGCGCCTCGTGCCGCCGATCCAGATGTCGCTGGAATACGCGGTCGAATTCATCGACGACGACGAACTGGTCGAAGTCACGCCGCAATCCATCCGTCTGCGTAAGCGCTACCTGAAAGAGCACGAGCGTCGCAGCGCGAGCCGCAAGGGCGCGGTAGATTAAGCAGCGCGCATCGGCCTCTGGCCTTCGCTTGAGCTGTTAGTAAAAAGCCACCTTCGGGTGGCTTTTTACATTTCCGGAGCGCATTCGCGTTATTGGAAATTGCCGCTGAAGCCCGTCGCTGAAGGCCCGGGCGGCGATCCGTCTGCTATCTGCGATATCCGTTATGTGATATGCTCCCCGGGTGCAAAGTTTTAGGTCCTTCCAAGCAAGACTTGATTCGCGCAATCCGCTAAACGGTCAGGCCGTGTCGCGGAAGGTTCTGTAACCCGCTATTTCTCGAGAAACTC
>Ga0055533_1000602_pt1 | contig 12195 bp, 5 predicted proteins | sample AraplaCvi_mMS_r2_FD_54991 | JGI IMG/M metagenome (GOLD analysis project Ga0055533, IMG submission 54991) | Arabidopsis root microbial communities from North Carolina, USA - plate scrape CL_Cvi_mMS_r2 | ecosystem: Host-associated > Plants > Roots > Endosphere | place: USA: North Carolina...
TGGTGTTTGCAGCTTGAGATGGCGAGGGGCCGCGCGGCATCCCTGCTGCCCCGCAGCAAGGTCTATTCGCCCTGCACAGCTAAAATGAGCGGCTTTCCCCATCTCTTTCCCCCGGAGCCGCCCATGGATTTCCGTTTCACCGAAGACCAGCTTTCCATCCAGTCCATCGCCCGCGACTTCGCGCAAAAGCGCATCGTGCCGGTGGCGGCGGAGCTCGATGCGAAGGGCGAGTTTCCGTTGGACAACATCCGCGAGATGGGCCAGCTCGGTCTGATGGGCATCGAGGTGCCGCATGAATATGGCGGCGCGGGAATGGATCCAGTCGCCTATGTGCTGGCGATGATCGAGATTGCCGCGGCGGATGCGGCCACCTCGACCATCATGTCGGTGAACAACTCGCTGTTCTGCAACGGCATCCTCAAGCACGGTACGGAAGAGCAGAAACAGAAGTACGTGCGCGCGATCGCGCAAGGCGATGCGATCGGCGCGTATGCGCTGACCGAACCGCAATCGGGCTCGGATGCATCGGCCATGCACACGCGTGCATCGAAGAATGCCGATGGCGATTGGGTGATCAACGGCAAGAAGAGCTGGATCACCTCGGGTCCGGTGGCGCGTTACATCGTGCTGTTCGCGATCACCACGCCGGGCATCGGTGCGAAGGGCGTATCCGCATTCATCATCGACACGCAGCGGGCAGGTTTCCACGCAGGCAAGACCGAGCCGAAGCTCGGCATTCGCGCGTCGGCCACCTGCGAAATCGAACTCAACGAATACGTATGCCCGAAGGAAGATTTGCTGGGCGAGGAAGGCAAGGGTTTTTCGATCGCGATGGGCGTGCTTGACGCCGGCCGCATCGGCATCGCTTCGCAAGCGGTTGGCATTGCCCGCGCGGCGTACGAAGCCACGCTGCAATGGTCGCGCGACCGCAAGGCATTCGGCCATCCGATCGGCACGTTCCAGATGACGCAAGCCAAGATCGCCGATATGAAATGCAAGCTCGACGCCGCCACGCTGCTCACGCTGCGTGCCGCGTGGATGAAGGGCGAGACGGAAAAGAACGGTGGGCGTTTCGGCACCGAGGCATCGGTCGCCAAGCTGGTGGCATCGGAAACGGCGATGTGGATTACCCATCAAGCGGTGCAGATCCACGGCGGCATGGGTTATTCGAAGGAGATGCCGCTGGAACGTTATTTCCGCGATGCGAAGATCACGGAGATCTACGAAGGCACCAGCGAGATCCAGCGATTGGTGATTGCGCGCGCGGAAACCGGTTTGCGTTGAGGCTGGTAGGTTGGGTTGAGGCGAAGCCGAACCCCAACATTGCATCGGCGTAAGGTGCCGCGACGCCGTTTTTCGCGAGATTGGCCCCTCACCCCAACTCTCTCCCCGGGTGAGAGAGCAAAAAAAGCCCCGGCATTGCCGGGGCTTTTCGTTGACGCTTCCGTGTTCGTCTCAATGTCCGCGTCGCGGATCCGAATCGAACGTCTGCTGGTGGTCCTGACGCGCCAGCTTGTGCGTGGCTTCATCCATCTTGTCGCCCAGCGTGCGGCGCACGGCGACGTAGAACACCGGAATCAGCAAGAGGCCCAGGAAGGTGGCGAACAGCATGCCGCCGATCACGCCGGTGCCGATTTCGTGGCGGGAGTTGGCACCCGCGCCGGTGGAGGTCACCAGCGGCAACACGCCGAGGATGAAGGCCATCGAGGTCATCAGGATCGGGCGCAATCGCAGGCGAGCGGCGGTGACCACGGCTTCGAACAGCGTCTTGCCTTCGGCTTGCTGTTCCACCGCGAATTCCACGATCAGGATCGCGTTTTTTGCGGCCAGGCCGATCACCGTCACCATGCCGATCTTGAAGTACATGTCGTTCGGGAAGCCGCGCAGCATGGATGCCACCACCATGCCCAGCAGGCCCAGCGGTACCACCAGCAGCACGGCCACCGGAATCGACCAGCTTTCATACAGGGCCGACAAGCACAGGAACACGATGAAGATCGACAGGATCATCAGCAGCGTGGCCGAGTTGCCGGCCAGCAGTTCCTGGTACGACTGGCCGGTCCAATCCGCACCGAAGCCGTGGGGCAGGTCGTTGCTCACGATGCCCTGCAGGGTCGCCATGGCCTGGCCGGTGGAGTAGCCCTTGTTGGAATCGCCCACGATTTCGATGGCCGGATAGCCGTTGTAGCGCGTGAGCGAAGGCGCGGCCATGTTCCAGGTGGAATGCACCACGCTGGACAGCGGGATCATGTTGTACGGACCGTACGGCGAGCTCGTACTGCTCGTTGACGTGCTGGAGGTGGTGCCGGTGCTCAGCGAGCTGGGTGTGTAGATGTGGCTGAGCGCATCCGTATCCATGCGATACGCTGCATCGGCCTGCACCATCACGCGCTTCACGCGGTCTTCGTAGATGAAGTTGTTGACGTAGACCGGCGCCAGCATCAGCTGGATGGCCGTGTATACATCGCTCACCGACAGCCCAAGCGCGCCGGCCTGCACGCGGTCCACTGTGAGGTTGTACTGCGGCGCATCCGGCAGGATGTTCGGGCGGGTGCCGAACAGCACGGGGCTCTGGGCGGCCTTGCCCAGCAGCATGCCCATCGCCTGGCCCAGCTCGGCGCGCGACTGGCCGTTGCGTGCCTGCAGGTACATGTCAGGCCGCCGAACTGGCTGAGGCCGCGGATGGTCGGCAGGTTTACCACGAAGATCATGGCGTCGCGAATGCCACCATGCAGCACGCCATTGGCCTGGCGGATGAAGTCATCGGCGGTGATCGAGCGCTCGCTCCAGTCCTTGAGCTTGATGAACACCATGCCGGCGTTTTCACTGCGGCCGACAAAGCTGAAGCCGCTGATCTGGTACATGCCCACGTAGTCGTTTTTCAGCGGGCTGTGGTCCAGCGTGTCCTTGACTTCCTTCATGACCTGCTCGGAGCGGGCGAGCGAGGCGCCCGGCGGCAGGCTGACGATGGCCAGCGCAAAGCCCTGGTCTTCGCTGGGCACGAAGCCAGTGGGCAGCTTGGTGTAGAGGAAGCCGGCCAGCGCGGCGACCAGCGCGAACACGATCATCCAGCGTGGCGCATGGCGGATCGCGCTGCCGATGTGACCTTGATAGGTGTGCGTGACGCGGTCGAAGATGTTGTTGAACCCGCGATAGATGAAATTCTTCTTTTCACCATGCGTGGGCTTGAGGATGGTCGCGCACAGCGCCGGCGTGAACGACAGCGCGAGGAACGCGGAGAAGCCCATCGATACCGCGATGGTCAGCGCGAACTGCTTGTAGATCACGCCGGTGGCGCCCGGCTGCAACGCGGACGGCACGAACACCGCCGCCAGCACCACCGTGATGGCCACCACCGCACCGGTGATCTGGCTCATCGCCTTGCGCGTGGCTTCCTTCGGCGGCAGGTTTTCCTCGGTCATGATGCGTTCGACGTTTTCGATCACCACGATCGCGTCGTCCACCACGATGCCGATGGCCAGCACCATGCCGAACAGGGTGAGCTGGTTGATGGTGAAGCCCATCGGCGCCAGGCCGATGAAGGTGCCGAGCAAGGCCACCGGAATCACCAGGGTGGGGATGACCGTGGCGCGGAAGTTCTGCAGGAAGATCAGCATCACGAAGAAGACGAGGATGATCGCCTCGACCAGCGTATGCACCACTTCATTGATCGACACCCGCACGAACGGCGTACTGTCGTACGGCGCGAACCAGGTGACGCCTTGCGGGAAGTCCTTAGCCAGTTCGTCCATCTTCGAGCGCACGGCCTCGGCCACCTGCAGCGCGTTCGCACCCGGCAGCAACTGCACGCCGAAACCACCCACCGGCTGGCCGCTCCAGGTGGAGGCNAAGCCATAGGANTGCGAACCCAGCTGGATNCGNGCGATGTCCTTCATGCGCACCACCGTGCCGTCGGAGTTGGCGCGCAAAATGATGTTGCCGAANTCCTCGGGNGTGCGGAACAGGCCTTCGGCCGATACCGAGGCGGTGAAGCTCTGCCCGTCGGGGGCGGGATCGGCACCCAGCGAACCGGCCGCGAACTGCACGTTCTGGGCAGAGATCGCGTTTCTCACATCGGTGGCGGACAGGCCGTAACCCTGCATCTTGTCCGGGTTCAACCACACGCGCATGCCGTACTCGGACCCACCTGGAAGGTGCTGCCCACGCCGGGAATGCGGCCGACCTGGTTGATTACCTGCGAACCGACGATGTCGCTGAGGCGGCCGCTATCGATTTCCGGATTGTTGGAGATCAGGCCTACGAACATCAGGAAGTCCGGGTTGGCCTTGGCCACCACCACGCCCTGCTGCGTCACCGCCGCCGGCAACTGCGGCTGGGCCAGCGACACCTTGTTCTGCACCTGCACCTGCGCAATGTCNGGGTCGGTGCCGGTAGCGAAGCTCAGCGTGATCGTGGCCGTGCCGTTCGAGCTCGAGGCCGAGCTGAAATACAGCAGGTTGTCGACGCCGGTGAGCTGCTGCTCGATCACCTTGGTGACCGTGTCTTCCATGGTCTGGGCGCTGGCGCCCGGGAAGGTGGCCGTTACCGTGACCTGCGGCGGCGCGATGTTGGGGTAGGACTCCACACCCATGCCCAGCACCGAGATGGTGCCGACCAGGGTGATCAGAATGGCGACCACCCACGCAAAGATGGGACGGTCGATAAAGAAACTCGGCATCAGCGGTCTCCTTACTGCTTGCCGGCGGCGGGTGCAGGACCCTGGCCGGCAGGCGTCTGATCAGGCTTCCACGGCGTGGCCTTGGCGGGCGCGCCGGGCTTCACTGCCTGGACTCCCGACACGATCACCTGGTCATTCGGTTCCAGGCCGCTGGTGACGACCCAGTCGTGCTCGTGCATGGCGTCGGCGGTGACGCGCTTCTGCGCCACGTTGCCGTCCTTGCCGACCACCAGGGCGAAGGCGCCGCCGGGATCGCGCTGGATACCGGCCTGCGGTACCAGGAACACCTTGTTGAGCTCACCCATGTTGGCAGTGAGGGTGACGTACATGCCCGGCAGCAGGCGGCGGTCAGGGTTCGGCACCACGGCACGCAGGTTGATCGCGCCGGTGGTCGGGTTGACCGAGGTATCGGAGAAGTTGAGCGTGCCCGGCTTGTCGTACTTGGCGCCGCTGGGCAGTGTGATCTGCACCGTGGTCTTGTCCTGCTCGGCCAGTTGCACGTTGCCCTTGGTCTGGGCGTGGCGCAGGGCATCCAGATCGGCGGCGCCGAGCGTGAAGTTCACGTACAGCGGGTCGAGCTGGGACACCGTGGTCAGCAAGGTGGCGTTGGCGCCGGCATCCGTCGTGCTGTTGCCGACGATGGCGCCTTCGGTCACCTGCTGCTCGCCGGCGCGGCCGTCGATCGGCGAAGTGACATCGGTGTAGCTGAGATTGACCTTCGCGGTCTGCACGTTCGCTTCGGCCTGGCGTACCGCGGCCTGCGCGGAACGTTCGTTGGCTTCATCGGTATCCAACTGCTGGCGCGAAATATAGCCCTGCGGCACCAGCTGGCGGTCGCGGTTGGCGATGATGTGAGCATTGGTGTAGCTGGCCTGGGCCGAGGCGAGCGCCGCCTGGGCGTTGGCCAGGGCGGCCTTGTAGGGCACCGGATCGATCTGGAACAGCAACTGCCCCTGCTTCACGTCCGTGCCTTCGGTATAGACGCGCTTGAGCAGCACGCCCGATACGCGGGCGCGCACGTCGGCGCTGCGGAAGGCGGACAGGCGGCCGACCAGGTCCTTGGTCAACGGCACGGTCTGCGGCTGGACTTCGATAACCCCGACGGTCGGGGGCGGCATCTGCGGCGGGCCTTGGGTCTTGCTGCTGCAGGCGGCCAGTGCCAGCAGACTCAGGCACAGCACCGGTGTGCGCATTGGCGTCGACTTCATGAGAACTCCATGACTTGCGTAATCGGGGTAGGGAGCGGGCGCAACGCGCCCGGTGCCCGGCGGTTCTGGCAGGAAAGGCTTACGTTTAACGGATTCTGGTTCACTTTTCCTGTGTCGTTTGTCCCGCTGGCGGACATCCGAACAAGTATACCGGTCAGTTTACAATTTATTCTTCACGGGAATCCAGCCTTTCGCGAGGATGACTTGCGGCACGGGCGCGGATGGGCGCGGTGTGAACAACGAAACCGGATCGGTACTGTGCATGGGCTCCTTTACTCGCTCCAGAGAGCGGGCCGGGGTGTGGCGCTCTTGTCATACAACTTCACCGTTACAGGACGTGCATGGGGATTGCTTCGAAACAAGACGCTTTCGCGAGCGCGTCCCCTTGTCCCATTCCGTTCCTCGAAAGCGACGCGCCATGCATGCGCTGTGCATCGATGCAGCGACGAACTACGCCACGCGTTGCTGCGCTGCCGATAGATTCAATGCAACACGAAGCGTATCCTTCTAAAGCTTTCTGCTCCACATACCCCCATCATCAACTTCTTAAGTAGAAGCCATGAATGCGATCCGTGCGGCCAACGACATTCCCCTCGTGTCTGTCGTGTTCGAAGAATTGAAGAAAAGCGGTTATCCGACCAAGCGCCTTGATGAGGCGCAATTTTTTATCGGCGCCTTTTTCGCGCGCATCGCCAGCACCGACATCGACCTGCATACGCCCGCCGAATGGGCGCAGGTGATCACCGGCCTGCTCGATTTTCTGCAGCAGCGCACGCCCCGGCGCGCCTCNGTACGCATCACCAGCGCGGCGCATGCNGCGCGCAGTGCGGTGGAAATCGTCACCGACGACATGCCGTTCCTGGTCGACACCACCAGCATGATCCTGTCCGAGCATTCGCCCGTCCACCTGGTGCTGCATCCGGTGGTGAAAGTGAGCCGTGATGCAAACGGCCAGCTTCAGCGCATCGGCGACGACAACGGCGCGCCCGAATCGGTGATGCATTTCGAAGTGGACAGCATCCTGGACGAATCGATCCAGGCGCAGCTCAAGACGCGCATCGAAGATGCCCTGGAAGACGTGCGCGCGGCCGTGCGCGACTGGCGTGCGATGCGCGAAAAGGCGCTGTCGATCGCCGCCGACCTGCCGCAGCGCAAGCTGCCGCTCGACGCGGCCTCGGTGAACGAAGCCAGTGAATTCCTGCGCTGGCTGGCGGACGACAACTTCACCTTTCTCGGTTATCGCGAGTACGAAGTGGCGAAGGCTGGCGATGACGAAGTGCTGCGCCCGGTCGAGGAATCGGGCCTGGGCATCCTGCACAAGAGCGAACGTTCGGTGGCGCTGCGTTCGCTGCGCTCGCTGGCGGCGCACGATCTGCCGCAGTCCGGCGCGTACGACGCGATCATCCTCACCAAGACCAATGCGCGCTCGCACGTGCATCGCGCCGGCAACATGGACTACGTGGGCGTGCTCAAGCTGGACGCCAACGGCACGCCGGTTTCCGAACAGCGTTTCCTTGGCCTGTTCACTTCCAACGCGTACATGACGCGCACGCAGGACATGCCGCTGGTGCGCCAACGCGTGGAAGCGGTAATGGCGCGCTCGGGCCTGAAGCGCGATGCGTATTCCGGCAAGGCGCTGCGCCACATCCTGGAAACGCTGCCGCCGGAAGAACTGTTCCAAAGCACCGAAGACGAACTGTTCGCCACCGCCACCGGCATTCTCGAACTGCAGCAGCGTGCCCGCACGCGGCTGTTCGTGCGCCGCGATCGCTATGGCCGCTTCTTCACCTGCCTGGTGTTCGTGCCGCGCGAACGTTTCAACACCTCGGTGCGCGAGCGCATCGAAGCGATGCTGCGCGAGGTGTTCCATGGCGAGAGCCTGGATTCCAACGTGCTGATGGGCGAATCGGCGCTGGCGCGCCTGCACGTTACCGTGCGTCCGCATCTGGGTGAACACCCAAAGTTCAACGTGCAGGAACTGGAAACACGCCTGCTGCACATCGTGCGCAACTGGCACGACGGTTTGCGCGACAGCCTGATCGGCCACGCCGGTGCTGCGCAGGGCGTGGCGCTGTTCAACCGCTTCGACAAACTGCTGCCGGCCGGCTACATCGAAGACGTGGCGCCGGAGCAGGCCGCGCTCGATGTGATCGCACTCACCGCGCTCAAGAGCGACGATTCCATCCACCTGCACCTGTATGAAGACGCACGCGACCAGAGCCTGCGCTTCAAGGTGATCCACGTCGGCGCGCCGATCTCGCTGTCCGAAGCGCTGCCGATGCTGGAGAACATGGGCGTGCGCATGCTCGCCGAGCATGTCTACACGCTGGAAAGCGAAGGCCGCACGCTGACCATCCACGATTTCGAGCTGAAGACGAAGGAGCCGCTGGCGTTCGATCTGGCGCACCTGCGCGATCGCTTCGAACGCGGCTTCGAAGCGCTATGGCGCCATGAAGCGGAAAGCGATGGTTTCAACAACCTCGTGCTGCTGGCGCAGGCCGACTGGCGCCAGGTGGCGATGCTGCGCGGCTACTGCAAATACCTGCAGCAGGTGGGCATTGCGTTCTCGCAGAACTACATGGAAGAAACGCTGATTCGCTATCCGGCCATCGCCGGCTTGTTGATCGAGCTGTTCAACGCCAAGTTCGATCCGCGCCGCGAATTGCTTTCCGCCGGTGAGCTGGAGCGCGCGCAGTCCGATCTGCGCCGCGAGATGGAAACGCTGATTCCGGCCGATACGCAAAAGGCCAAGCCCGAGCTGATCGATGAGATCGTCAAGACCCTGGCCGACAAGCGCGATCAGCAGATCCACGCGCTGTGGCAGGCGTTGAAGTCGCTGCTGGACGATGTCGCCAGCCTGGACGACGAGCGCATCGTGCTCAGCTTCATGAATACGATCCGCGCCACGCTGCGTACCAATTTCTTCCAGAAATGGGACGGAGCGCATCGTCATTACATCAGCTTCAAGTTCGATTCCAAGCAGGTGCCGGACGCACCCAAGCCGGTGCCGTATCGCGAGATCTTCGTGTACTCGCCGCGGGTGGAGGGCATCCATCTGCGCTTCGGGCCAGTGGCGCGCGGCGGCTTGCGCTGGTCGGATCGCCGCGAGGATTTCCGCACCGAAGTACTGGGCCTGGTGAAGGCGCAGATGGTGAAGAACACCGTGATCGTGCCAGTGGGTTCGAAGGGCGGTTTCTTCGTCAAGCACCCGCCCGTTGGTGGCGATCGCGATGCGCAGCTGGCCGAAGGCATCGCCTGCTATCGCCTGTTCATCAACGGCCTGCTCGACATCACCGACAACCTGGTGGAAGGCAAAGTGGTGCCGCCGCACGATCTGGTGCGCCACGACGATGACGATCCCTATCTGGTAGTGGCGGCCGACAAGGGTACGGCGACGTTCTCCGACATCGCCAATGCGATCTCGATCGAACACGGTTTCTGGCTGGGCGATGCGTTCGCATCCGGCGGTTCCAACGGCTACGACCACAAGGGCATGGGCATCACCGCCAAGGGCGCGTGGGAATCGGTGAAGCGTCACTTCCGCGCGCTGGGCCGCGATTGCCAGAGCGAAGACTTCACCTGCGTGGGCATCGGCGACATGTCGGGCGACGTGTTCGGCAACGGCATGCTGCTGTCGCGGCACATCCGCCTGCTGGCCGCGTTCGATCATCGCCATATCTTCCTCGATCCCAATCCGGATACCGTCAAATCCTTCGCCGAGCGTGAGCGCATGTTCAAACTGCCGCGTTCGAGCTGGGACGACTATGACAAGTCGCTGATCTCCGCCGGTGGCGGCGTGTGGCCGCGCAGCGTGAAGTCGATTCCGATTTCGCCCGAAGTGCGCGCAGCTTTGAGCTTGCGTCCCGACGTGCAGCACCTGGCGCCGAACGAATTGATGAGCGCGATTCTCAAGGCGCCGGTCGACCTGCTGTGGAACGGCGGCATCGGCACTTATGTGAAAGCGACCAGCGAAACGCATGGCGACGTGGGCGACCGCGCCAACAACGCGCTGCGCATCAACGGCGCGGAGCTGCGCTGCAAGATGGTGGGCGAGGGCGGCAATCTGGGTTGCACGCAGAAGGGGCGCATCGAAGCGGCGCAGCACGGCGTGCTGCTCAACACCGACTTCATCGACAACTCCGCCGGCGTGGATACCTCCGACCACGAGGTCAACATCAAGATCCTGCTCGGCGATGCCGTGCAGCGCGCCGAGATGACCACCGAGGATCGCAACCGCCTGCTCGCAACGATGACCGACGAAGTCGGCCAGTTGGTGCTGTGGGACAACTATCGCCAGAACCAGGCCATCACGCTGATGGAGCGCCAGTCGGTGAAGCGCATCGGCTCGATGGCGCACTTCATCCGCACGCTGGAAAGCGAAGGCCTGCTCGATCGCCAGGTGGAGAACTTGCCCAGCGAAAGCGAGCTTGCCGATCGCAAGGCGCGCGGCCAGGGCCTGACGCGTCCGGAACTGTCGGTGCTGCTGTCGTACGACAAGATCCGCCTCTATCAGCAATTGCTGGATTCGGACGTGCCGGAGGATCCGTACCTGTCGAAGGAACTGGTGCGTTACTTCCCGCGGCCGTTGCACGAGAAATACGCCGCGCACATGCAGCGCCATCGCCTGAAGCGCGAAATCATCGCCACTGCGGTGACCAACTCCACCCTCAACCGCATGGGCGCCACCTTCATGATGCGCATGCAGGAAGACACGGGGCAGGGACCGGCGGCGGTCGCCAAGGCATACACCGCGGCGCGCGAAATTCTCGGCGCGCGCGATCTGTGGGCGGACATCGAGGCGCAGGACAGCAAGGTAGCCGAGAACACCCAGGTCGATGCGGTGATGCAGATCTGGTCGCTGCTGCGCCATCTCACGCGCTGGCTGCTCAATCGTCCGGGCGGCACGCTGGAGATCGCGGCGAACGTGGAGCGCTACCAGTCCGCCGTGGCGGAACTCAGCGACACGCTTCCCGATACGCTGACGCCCGCCGGCAAGGCCGATTTCGCCACCAGTCAAGAAAAGTGGGAAGGCTTAGGGCTGCCCACCGATCTCGCGCTGCGCCTGGCCAAGCTGACGGAACTGCGCGCCATGCTCGATATCGTGGAAGTCGCGCAGCAGACCGGCCAGCCCATNGCCAAGGTCGCCAACGTGTTCTTCGAGCTGGGCCACACGCTGGACCTGGAATGGCTGCGCGGCCAGATCGAAGCCTTGCCGGTGGAAGGCCACTGGCATGCGCAGGCGCGCGGCTCGCTGCTGGATGAACTCAATCATCAGCATCGCGCGCTGGTCACCCAGGTGCTGGCCTTGAACAGCGGCGGCAGCGATGTGTCGCCGGTGCAGGCATGGCTCAACCGTGATGACCCTGTCTTGAAATACACCCGCAGCATGCTGTCGGAAATCCTCACGCAGAATGCGGATTACCCGATNGCCTCGGTNGCGGTGCGTCGCCTGGCGCAGTTGGCGCAGGTGCCGGTGGGTTAGGGCAGGGAATCGGGAATCGTAAATTGGGAATAGTGAAGAGCGGATTCCCGTATGCTGGCGGGGTCTGCTCTTAACTATTTACGATTCCCGCAAACAAGGATCCCCACCATGCGCCTTGCGTTCGTTGCCAGCGAAACCAACGTTGCCCAGCAAGCGCGCCGCAAACTGGTGGATCGCTATGGCGATGTGCCCGTCACCAATGCCGAAGTGATCGTCGCGCTGGGCGGCGATGGCTTCATGCTGCGCACGCTGCATGCCCATCGCATCATCGGCGTACCGGTCTACGGCATGAAATTGGGCCGCGTCGGTTTTCTGATGAACAAGCACAACCTGGACGAGCTGCCCGCACGCATCGCGCGCGCGCATGCGGCGGAGCTTTTCCCGTTGGAAATGGAGACGGTCGACGGCGACGGTCAGACGCATATTGCGTTGGCGTTCAACGAAGTATCGCTGCTGCGGCAAACCAATCAGGCCGCGCACCTGGAAGTAAAGCTCAACGGCATCGTCAAGCTGCAGAACCTCACTTGCGACGGCATCCTGGTTTCCACGCCTGCCGGTTCCACCGCCTACAACCTTTCCGCGCACGGCCCGATCCTGCCGCTCGATGCGAATGTGCTGGCGCTTACACCGATCAGTCCGTTCCGACCGCGCCGCTGGCGCGGCGCCATCCTGCCGCATCGCACGCTGGTGAGCTTGCGCGTGCTCGATCCCGGCAAGCGCCCGGTCAGCGCCACTGCCGACTTCCTGGAAGTGCGCAACGTGCGCATGGTGGAAGTGCGGCAATCCCGCGAGCAGGGCGTGCGATTGCTGTTCGATCCAGAACACAA
>Ga0055533_1000606_pt1 | contig 12086 bp, 10 predicted proteins | sample AraplaCvi_mMS_r2_FD_54991 | JGI IMG/M metagenome (GOLD analysis project Ga0055533, IMG submission 54991) | Arabidopsis root microbial communities from North Carolina, USA - plate scrape CL_Cvi_mMS_r2 | ecosystem: Host-associated > Plants > Roots > Endosphere | place: USA: North Carolina...
GTGCGACGCCTGCGAATGCGCCCAGTGCTGCGAGAGCGAGAAGCGACTTTTTCATCGAATGATCTCCAAGGATTACGAATCTTTTCTACAAGGCGAAATATTTATGTAGCGTTGAGGCCTTGCTTGTCCAACTTCGCGAGAAGTTGCACGTAATGTAACAAAAGGGCTAGATGGCACAAAGAAAAAGGAGGTCGCCGGGAACGCTCCTGTTTCGTTTACGCAACATGATCTAAAATCGAAATCCTGATGCCTTAGACGGCTGGATCAGAGCCGCTCGCAGGCCGCTTTTTCCCCCGCAAAGCCTTGCCGCACGGACTACGAAGTGCAGGAAGCCGGTTGTTGAATCAGGGAGTGCCGAATGTTTCTGGACGAGTTGATTACTGAGTTTGATCGGGGTTTACGCTCAATGACCGGCGTTTCGCGAATGAGCCGTCCTTTGCCGGTTCCGCAAGAATCGGCGGCCTCTGCGGAAGTGCCGGAACTGTCCCCGGCCGAGCGCGCGCATTCCGCGGGTCTCATGCGCGTGAATCACGTCGGCGAAGTGTGTGCGCAGGCGCTCTATCAGGCGCAGAAACTGGCGACGAAGTCGCCGTCGCTGCGCAGCGTGTTCAATCGTGCCGCAATCGAGGAAGAAGATCACCTCGCCTGGACGGCCAAGCGCCTCGAGGCGCTGGATTCGCGCCCGAGTCTGCTCAATCCGCTGTGGTACACAGGCGCGCTTGCCATTGGGCTCGCGGCGGGACGCCTCGGCGATCGCGTGAGCCTCGGCTTCATGGCTGAAACCGAGCGGCAGGTCGAACAGCATCTGGATAGTCATATGGACCGCCTGCCTGCCGCCGACCGCGAATCGCGCGCCATTGTCGAGCAGATGCGCGTCGACGAGGCCGAGCACGGAAAAGCGGCCATGGACGCGGGCGGCATCGAGTTGCCGTTCCCAGCGCGCGCCTTGATGCGCGCGATGTCGAAAGTCATGACGCGCACCGCGTACTACCTCTAAGAACCGCCAGCTTTCCGTCACATCGCGCCAAGTGGGACGACGCCGCTCGCGTCGTCCGCACGTAACTGCTGAAACCCCGCCGGACCCCTTCCAGACGCCCTTCACGATCGCTTACGATCCGCGCCCTTCGCCCGCACTTTTCACGTATCACCTTCACAAGCTTCAGTAGTTCCTTCATTTATAACGGTTTTCCGTTTTAAGTCTGACATGAAGGAGTCGCGCTAAGTCCTTGTTCTAACAAACAAAATTCGCTCAAAAAGCGGCTCTCTCCCTTGACCCGTGTTTAGCGTTCCTCTAAAGTGGGAGACAGTGTGAGAAAGTGCATTTTTGTGTGATCTCACTGGCGGTTTCGGGTAGATTTTTACGAATCGGGCAGCCAGCGCACAGGCGCTGGTCAAGAGGGAGAGCGAAGTGTTCCAAGGGGCGTCGGCGCTGACGCTCGATGCGAAAGGGCGGATGTCGATTCCCTCGCGCTATCGGGATGCGCTGCAAACACAGGCAGAGGGCCGGGTGACGATCACCAAGCACCCGGACGGCTGCCTGTTGCTCTTTCCGCGCCCGGAATGGGAAATCTTCCGCGACAAAGTCGACAAGCTCCCCATGAATGCGGCGTGGTGGAAGCGCATCTTCCTCGGCAATGCAATGGACGTCGATATGGACGGCGCGGGCCGCGTGCTCGTGTCGCCCGAATTGCGTGCGGCCGGCTCGCTGGAAAAAGAAGTGACCTTGCTCGGCATGGGGCGCCACTTCGAAATTTGGGACGCACAGATTTACGCCGCGAAGGAACAGGCGGCGATCGCCGAGGGCATGCCCGAGGCGTTGAAGAACTTCACGTTCTGATCGCGGCTTATATATATGGCATCGGCGATGAGAAACGAATTGCAGCATCGCACGGTGCTGCTGGAAGAAGCGGTAGAGGCGCTCGTCACGCGCGCGGACGGCGTGTATGTGGACGGCACATTCGGGCGCGGCGGTCACAGCCGTCTGGTGTTGGAGAAGCTGGGTGAAGCGGGGCGTCTGATCGCTTTCGACAAAGACCCGCTCGCCATCGCCACGGCGCAGCAGATCGCGGATCCGCGCTTTGGCATCGTGCACGAGAGTTTTGCTTCGCTGCGCACTGCGATTGCGGCGCGCGGCATTGAACGGGTGTCGGGCGTTTTGCTGGATCTGGGCGTGTCGTCGCCGCAAGTCGACGACCCGGAGCGGGGTTTCAGTTTCCGCGCCGACGGCCCGCTCGACATGCGGATGGACCCGACGCGCGGCGAGTCTGCCGCCGACTGGCTGGCGCGGGCCACGGTGCAGGAACTGACGGAGGTGATACGAGATTATGGGGAAGAACGGTTTGCTTTTCAGATTGCAAAGGCGCTTGTTGCTCGCCGGGCAGAGTCCGACCGTCTTGGGCCTCTCGTCAGCACGGGCGAGCTTGCCCAAATCGTGGCTAACGTCGTCAAAACCCGTGAGAAGGGCAAGGATCCGGCAACCCGCACCTTTCAGGCTATACGGATTCACATCAATCAAGAGCTTGCGGAGCTGCAAGTCGTTTTAGAAGCAGCGTTAGCGCTGCTGGAGCAAGGGGGGCGGCTGGTGGTCATCAGCTTTCATTCGCTCGAGGACCGGATCGTCAAGCGGTTCATGCAGGCGCACGCAAGTACGCCTACGGTGGATCGTCGCCTGCCGATTCGCGCCGTCGACCTGCCGAGTCCCCCGCTCAAAATCATCGGCCGTGTGTTTGCAAGCGACGCTGAAGTCGCCGCCAACCCGCGCGCCCGTTCTGCCGTGATGCGCGTGGCGGAGCGAATCGCACCATGAATCGTCTCAACATTTTCCTGCTGATGATCGTGATGGGCTGTGCCTTGTCTGTCGTCAACGCAACCAATCAGCAGCGCCAGATCTTCATCCAGTTGCAGCGCGCGCAATCTCAGGAGCGTCAGCTGCAACAGGACTATTCGCAACTTCAATATCAGCAGAGCGCGCTGTCGAAAACGTCGCGCATCGAGCAGATCGCCACCGCGTCGCTAAAAATGCAATCGGTCACGACCGGCCGCACGCAATATCTGACGCTCGATCCGGGCTCGGCGAAGGCTGAAGACGCGCCGATCCCGACTTCCGGTCCGGCGTCCGCGCCTGCAACGAGCCGCAGCGGAGGCGTGCGATGAAAAAATCGTCGNCTCGCAAGAGCGTCGCCTTCTCGGCGAACCCGATCCTGTCGGTGCGCNTGCCTATGTGGCGCTCCAAGCTNGTCGTGTTCCTGCTTTTCATGGCGTTCGTCGCGCTGACCGCGCGCGCCTTCTGGATTCAGGGCCCCGGNAACGCGTTCTATCTGAAGCAGGGCGAAATNCGTTATCAGCGCCGGCTGGAACTGCCCGCCACGCGCGGCAAAATTCTCGACCGCAACGGTCTCGTGCTGGCTACGAGCCTGCCGGTGCGCGCGATCTGGGCAATTCCGGAATCGGTGCCGGACGATCTCGGCGCGGAAAAGCTGGGCGCGCTCGGCAAACTGCTCGGCATGACCGATAAGGACTTGCGCAGGAAGCTCTCGGAAGACAAGAACTTCGTGTACGTCAAACGTCAGGTGCCGGTCGACATCGCCGAAAAGGTGAAGGCGCTGGACATCCCCGGCATTTACGCGCGCGACGAGTACAAGCGTTTCTATCCGGAAGGCGAGATCACCGCTCACCTGATCGGCTTCACCAACGTCGANGACGAAGGCCAGGAAGGCGTCGANCTCGGCGACCAGAAGCTGCTGGCGGGCATGTCGGGCAGCCGCCGCGTGATCAAGGACCGCATGGGCCACATCATCGAGGACGTGGANGAGCAGGTCGTNCCGCACAACGGCCAGGACGTGGATCTGTCGATCGACAGCAAGATCCAGTACATCGCGTACACGAATCTGAAAGCGGCCGTCGAAAAATTCAAGGCGAAGGCCGGCGCGGCAATGGTGATCGACGTGCGGACCGGTGAAGTGCTGGCGCTCGTCAATTACCCGACCTACAACCCGAACGACCGGTCGCACATGACCGGCGACCAGTTGCGCAATCGCATCCTGACCGATACGTTCGAGCCGGGCTCGATCATGAAACCGTTCACGGTGTCGCTCGCGCTCGATCTGCACCGCGTCTCGCCGACTACACTGGTTGATACAGGCGGCGGCCGCTTCGTGCTTGACGGTGCGCCGATTACCGACGACAGCGCGTTCGGTGTCCTGACCGTCGGCGGCGTGATCCAGAAGTCGAGCAACATCGGCGCGACGAAGATTGCGATGCAGCTCAAGCCCGAAGAGATGTGGAATATGTACACGAGCATCGGTCTCGGTCAGGCGCCGAAGGTCGGTTTCCCCGGCGCGGCGGCGGGACGTCTGCGTCCGTGGAAAAGCTGGCGCCGTATCGAGCAGGCGACCATGTCGTACGGCTATGGCCTGTCGGTGTCGCTGTTCCAGTTGGGTCGCGCGTATTCGGCCATCGCGCACGACGGTCAGATCATGCCGGTGTCGATTTTCCGCACGCCTGGCGATCAGCCGGCAACGGGTCCGCAGATCTTCTCGCCGACCACCGCCCGTGAAGTACGCGCGATGCTCGAAACGGTCGTCTCGCCGGGCGGCACGTCGCCGGATGCGGCGGTGCCGGGTTATCGCGTCGGCGGCAAGAGCGGTACGGCGTATAAACACGGTCCGCATGGTTACGACCACTCGAAATATCGCGCGTCGTTCGTCGGCATGGCGCCCATGCCGAACCCGCGTATCGTCGTCGCCGTATCGGTCGACGAGCCGACCGCGGGTAGCCACTTTGGTGGCCAGGTGTCCGGCCCGGTGTTCTCGGGCATCGTCGGCGATACGTTGCGTTCGCTGAACGTGCCGCCGCAAATGCCGGTCAAGCAGATGGTGGTATCGGACGATTCCGCGTCTGCCGCGCCGTCTGCAACGCCCGCGCCGTCCGCTGCGAAAAAGATCTCGACCAGCGCCGGCGCAAAGAAGATGACGATTTCCGCGAACGCGAAGAGCCATCCGGGAGTCGTTCGATGAGCGCGCTGCGCAACAATCATCCGGCGCATCGGGAGATCGCCGAAGCGCTGAACTGGCTGCGCGCACGCGTGCAGCCGGGCGCGCATCTGCATGCCGACACGCGTTCGCTCGCCGCCGGCGACGCATTCTTCGCCTACGCAGTGGATGGCGCGGACAACCGTCCGTTCATCGACAGTGCAATTGAACGCGGTGCTGCCGCCGTACTCGTTCAGGCCGAAGGATTCAACGGCGCGATCGATGCATCTACGACGCTTGCGGTGCGGGCGTTGAACGACCTGGCCGGTTCAATCGCGAGTGCCTGGTACAACGATCCGAGCGACAGCATGCTGACGGTCGGCGTGACGGGCACGAACGGCAAGACTTCGTGCAGTCAGTGGATTTCGGCGGCGCTCACCGCGCTCGGCACACGTTGCGCGATCATCGGCACGCTTGGCACCGGTTTGCCGGGACAACTGGTGCACACCGGCTTCACGACACCCGACGCGCCGCAATTGCAGCGCAGCCTTGCGCAATTGCGCGACGCCGGCGCGCGCGCAGTCGCAATGGAAGTGTCGTCGCATGCGCTGCATCAAGGGCGCGTGAACGGCACGGCGTTCGACATCGCCGTGTTCACGAATCTCACGCAAGACCACCTCGACTATCACCGCACTTTCGAAGCGTATGAAGCGGCGAAGGCGCGCCTTTTCGCGTGGCCTGAACTGCGTGCGGCGGTGATCAATCACGACGACGCGGCCGGCCGCCGTCTGCTTGCCAGCACTCGAGGTCACGCGCGCACCATCGCTTACGGCCTCGACTCCGCGCAGAACGACGCTTCGCAAAGTGCAGTGCAAAGCGCGCCGCAAGCGGACGCGTGGTTGCTCGCGTCGAACGTGCGCGCCACCGCAACCGGCACCGCGTTCCATCTGAACACGTCCGACTGGGGCAAGGCCGACGTCGAAGTACAAACGCTCGGCGCGTTCAACGTGAGCAATCTGCTCGGCGTGCTCGGCGCATTGCTTGCCGCCGACGTGCCGTTCGACGCCGCGCTCGCCCAACTTGCGAAACTCGAATCGGTGAACGGCCGCATGGAACGCCTCGGCGGCCGCTTGCAGAACGACGAGCCGCTCGTCGTGATCGACTACGCGCACACGCCAGACGCGCTTGAAAAAACGCTGGAAGCGCTACGCCCGATGGCCACCGCGCGCGGCGGCGAACTGATTTGCATGTTCGGCTGCGGCGGCGACCGNGACGCGACCAAGCGTCCGCTGATGGGCGCAATCGCNGAGAAGATCGCGGACGGCGTCGTNGTNACGAGCGACAACCCGCGCAGCGAAGATCCGCAATCGATCATCGAGCAGATCGCAGCGGGAATGAAAGACGCGTCGAAAGCGCGCCGNATTGAAGACCGCGCGAGCGCGATCCTTCAGGCGATCCGCAGCGCCGCGCGGGAAGACGTCATCGTGCTGGCNGGAAAAGGGCACGAAGCCACACAGGAAATCATGGGCAAGAAGCGCGCTTTCTCCGATCAGGACCACGCCCGTCTCGCGCTCGCCGCGCGGGCGACGCAGGCACGGGGAGGTGGCGAATGAGCGGGCAAGGAAATGCAATGTTCTCGCTGCGTGAAGCCGCGGCGCTGATTCCCGGCGCGACCGTGATCGGCGACGACAGCGTCACCTTCGAACGCGTGTCGACCGATAGCCGCAGCGCGGGTCCGGGCGATCTCTTCGTCGCGATCAAGGGCGAGCGTTTCGACGCGCACGACTTTCTCGGCGACGTTGCAGCGCGCAACGTGACGGCGGCGCTCGTTTCGCGCACGCCGCAAGACTGGAGCGTGCCGGCGCTGCGCGTGACCGATACGCGCGTCGGTTTGGGCGCGCTGGCTCGCGGCTGGCGTCGCAAGTTCGGCATGCCGCTCGTCGCCGTGACGGGCAGCAATGGCAAGACCACGGTCAAAGAAATGATCGCGTCGATCTTCGCCGCCGCCGTCGGCGCGGATGCGCGGCTCGCGACCGCCGGCAACTTCAACAACGATATTGGTCTGCCGCTCACGCTGTTCCGTCTGAATGCGGCGCATCGGTTGGCCGTGGTCGAACTCGGCATGAATCATCCCGGCGAAACGTCGTTGCTCGCGAAGATCGCCGAGCCGACGGTTGCGGTCGTGAACAACGCGCAGCGCGAGCATCAGGAGTTCATGGCGACCGTCGAAGCGGTGGCGCTCGAGCATGCGAGCGTAATTCATGCGCTGAATCCGGACGGCGTCGCCGTGTTCCCGGCGGACGACGCTTTCGCCAGCATCTGGCGCGTGGCCGCCACCGGCAACCGGATCGTCGACTTCGCGCTGAACAGCGACGAACGCACGACCGAAGCCGCCGTCACCGGCAGGTTCGACGGCAAGCTGCTCAGCGTCGACACACCGCAAGGCCATGTCGAAATCACGCTGCAAGTGCTCGGCAATCACAACGCGCACAACGCATTGGCCGCGACATCGGCCGCCCTCGCCGCGGGCGTTTCGCTCGATGCGATCAAGCGCGGCCTCGAATCGTTCGGCGCGGTGAAAGGCCGCTTGCAGGTCAAGCATGCCGCGCTCGGCACGCTAGCCGGCGCAACGGTGATCGACGACACGTACAACGCGAATCCCGACTCGATGCGCGCCGCGATCGACGTGCTCGCGTCGCACGCTTCGCCGCGTGTGCTCGTCATGGGCGACATGGGCGAAGTCGGCGACAACGGTCCCGAGTTCCACCGCGAAATCGGCGCATACGCGAAGGAACGCGGTATCGACGCGCTGTACGCCATGGGCGACGCCTCGCGCGACGCCTGCACCGCGTATGGCGCGTGCGCGCATCACGTGGCCGACATCGGCACGCTGGTCGCGCAATTGCAGCAGGCCGGCTTCGGCGCCGCTGCAACGCTTCTCGTGAAAGGCTCGCGCTTCATGCAGATGGAGCGCGTGGTGGACGCCGTTACGAGTCCACAACCCAACGCAGCGGGCAGTACGCCCGCCGCGCACTGAAATAGAAGGACCGAAGCATGCTACTGGCGCTGGCGCAATGGCTGCAGAATGACGCAAGCTTCTTGCGCGTGTTCAGTTATCTCACTTTCCGCGCGGTGATGGCGACCATCACCGCGCTGCTGATCGGGCTCGTCTGCGGCCCGGCGGTGATTCGCAAGCTGACCGCCATGAAGGTCGGTCAGGCTGTTCGCAAAGACGGCCCGCAAACGCACCTCGTGAAATCCGGCACGCCGACCATGGGCGGTGTGCTGATTCTGCTCGGCATCGCCGTGGCCACGCTGTTGTGGGCGGACCTGACCAATCGCTTCATCTGGATCGTGATTCTGGTTACGTTCGGCTTCGGCGTGATCGGTTGGGTCGACGATTACCGCAAGGTCGTCTACAAGGACCCGCGCGGCATGTCGTCGCGCGAAAAGTATTTCTGGCAGTCGGTGATCGGTCTGTTCGCCGCGGTGTACCTCGCGTTCAGCGTGTCGGAGGCGAGCAACGTGCGCGTGTTCGACCTGTTCATGGCGTGGGTGCGCAGCGGCTTGTCGATGGGTTTGCCCGCGCGTGCCGACCTGATGTTGCCGTTCGTCAAATCGATCAGCTATCCGCTCGGCGTGTGGGGCTTCATCGTCCTGACGTATCTGGTCATCGTCGGCGCGAGCAATGCGGTCAATCTCACTGATGGTCTCGACGGGCTCGTGATCATGCCGGTCGTGCTGGTCGGCGCGTCGCTCGGCGTGTTCGCTTACGTGATGGGCAGCTCGGTCTACTCGAAATACCTGTTGTTTCCGCATATCGCCGGCGCGGGCGAATTGCTGATTTTCTGCTCGGCAATGGGCGGCGCGGGGCTCGCGTTCCTGTGGTTCAACACGCATCCGGCGCAAATGTTCATGGGCGATGTCGGCGCGCTCGCGCTCGGCGGCGCGCTCGGCACGGTCGCCGTCATCGTGCGCCAGGAAATCGTGCTTTTCATCATGGGCGGCATTTTCGTCGCGGAAACGCTTTCCGTGATGTTGCAGGTGGCGTGGTTCAAATTCACCAAGCGGCGTTTCGGCGAAGGCCGGCGTCTCTTCAAGATGGCGCCGCTGCATCATCACTTCGAATTGTCGGGTTGGAAGGAGACGCAAGTGGTCGTGCGCTTCTGGATCATCACGTTGATGTTGTGTCTGTTCGGATTGTCCACGCTCAAGTTGCGTTAAGCAGGTATTAGGGGAAGCAGGCGATGTTCGGCGAGAAGTTTCGGGATCGGCAAAAGCCGATGGTGCTCGTGCTGGGACTGGGTGAATCCGGTCTCGCGATGGCGCGCTGGTGCGCGCGGCACGGCTGTCGGCTGCGTGTGGCCGATACGCGCGAAGTACCGCCGAATCTGTCCGCACTGGAAGCGCACGGCGTGGACGCTGCTTTTGTCGGCGGCCCGTTTTCGCCTGTGTTGCTCGAAGGCGTGGATCTCGTTGCGATCAGCCCGGGTTTGTCGCCGCTCGCCGCCGACCTGCTGCCGCTGATCACCGCGGCCCGCGAGCAGGGCATCCCCGTGTGGGGCGAGCTCGAACTGTTCTCCCAAGCGCTGAGAACGCTCGGCGAGAGCGGCTACGCACCGAAAGTCATCGCGATCACCGGCACCAATGGCAAGACTACGACTACCAGCCTGACGGGCCTGCTGTGCGAACGTGCGGGCAAGAAGGTCGCGGTGGCGGGCAACATCAGCCCCGCGCTGCTCGACAAACTGAGCGAAGCGATCGACAACACCGCGCTGCCCGACGTGTGGGTGCTCGAACTGTCGAGCTTCCAGCTNGAAACAGCGCATACGTTCGAGCCGGACGCCGCGGCNATTCTCAACATCACGCAGGATCACCTCGACTGGCATGGCGGCCTCGACGCGTANGCCGCNGCGAAGGGCCGGATCTTCGGTACACAAACGGTGCGCGTGCTTAATCGCGACGACGCGCGCGTAATGGCGCTCGCGCCTTCCGACGCTAGCGACATCGAAGTCGTGACCTTCGGCGTAACCGAACCGAAGAGCGACGGCGACTACGGTCTGTTGCGCGACAACGGCATGATCTGGCTCGTCGAAGCACACGATCTCGACGCGAGCGACGAACCCGCACCGAAGCGTCGTCGCAAGAACGAAGCGGTTACGCCGCCGAACATTGCGCTGAAGCGCCTGATGCCGGCGGACGCCTTGCGCATTCGCGGCCTGCATAACGCGGCCAACGCGCTTGCCGCCTATGCGCTCGCTCGCGCCATCGGCCTCCCCGGCGCGCGTCTTTTGCATGGCTTGCGCGAGTATCACGGCGAGCCGCATCGCGTGGAACTGATTGCATCGATCGACGGCATTGATTATGTCGACGACAGCAAGGGCACTAACGTGGGCGCGACGGTTGCCGCACTCGACGGTCTCGCGCAGCGCGTCGTGCTGATTGCAGGCGGCGACGGCAAGGGCCAGGACTTCGAGCCGCTTGCCGCGCCGGTCATGCGCTGGTGCCGCGCAGTGATGCTGATTGGCCGTGACGCGCCGCAGATTCGCGCGGCGCTCGAAGAGACCGGCATCGCGATGACTGACCACGCCACGCTCGAAGAAGCGACGCGCGCGGCAACGGCGCTCGCGCAACCGGGCGACGCCATCCTGTTGTCACCGGCTTGCGCGAGCTTCGACATGTTCAAGGGTTATGCGCATCGTGCGGCGGTGTTTCGCAGCACGGTAGAAGAAATCGCGGCCGAACGGGGGACGATGATATGAGCTGGTCCGAACGATTCGGTTCACGCGCCACCGCCAATAGCGACCCGGCAAGCGCCACGCGCGCTGCCGGCCGCACGGGCGGCAGCGGTCTCGCGAGCGCCGTCAACGGTGTGCGGCCGTTGCGCTCGCGCATGCTCGACTACGATCATTCGCTGCTGTGGGTGGTCGTCGCGCTGCTCGGGCTTGGCGTGGTGATGGTGTACTCCGCGTCGATCGCGATGCCCGACTCGCCGAAGTACGCGTCGTACCGCGACTACGCGTTCCTCGTTCGCCAGATCATTTTCGTGGTCATGGGCGCGGTGGTCGGCGTCGTGGCGTTCCGCGTTCCGATTTCGACGTGGGACAAATACGCGCCCAAGCTATTCCTGATTTCGCTCGTCGCTCTGGTGATCGTGCTGATTCCGCACGTCGGCAAAGGCGTGAACGGCGCGCGCCGCTGGATTCCGCTCGGCATCACGAACATGCAGCCGTCCGAAATCATGAAGCTCGCGGTGACGATCTACGCGGCGAACTACACGGTACGCAAGCAGGAATATATGCACAGCTTCGCCAAAGGCTTTCTGCCGATGGCGATGGCGGTGGGTTTTGTCGGCGCATTGCTGCTGCTCGAGCCGGACATGGGCGCGTTCATGGTGATCGCGGCGATCGCGATGGGCCTGCTGTTTCTCGGCGGCGTGAACGGCAAGCTGTTCGGTGGGCTTGTCGCGACCGCGGTCGGCACGTTCAGTTTGCTGGTCTGGGCATCGCCGTGGCGGCGCGAGCGGATCTTTGCTTACCTGGACCCGTGGGACGACCGTTACGCGCAGGGCAAAGCTTATCAATTGACGCACTCGCTGATCGCGTTCGGCCGCGGCGAGTGGTTCGGCGTGGGTCTCGGCGGCAGCGTCGAGAAGCTTAACTATCTGCCAGAAGCGCATACCGACTTCATTCTCGCGGTGATCGGCGAGGAACTCGGCTTTGTCGGCGTGCTCGTCGTGATCCTGATGTTTTACTGGATCGTGCGCCGCGCGTTCGAGATCGGCCGTCAGGCGCTCGCGCTTGATCGCACGTTCGCGGGCCTGGTCGCGAAGGGCGTCGGCATCTGGTTCGGCGCGCAGACGTTTATCAACATGGGCGTGAACCTCGGCTTGCTGCCGACTAAAGGCCTGACGTTGCCGCTCGTCAGCTATGGCGGCTCCGGCATCTTGCTGAACTGCGTCGCCGTCGCGGTGTTGATGCGCGTCGACTATGAAAATCGTGTGTTGATGCGTGGGGGGAAGGTATGACCCTCACGCAGCAACGCACGATTTCGGCGAAGGCTAACTTCGTGCGCAAGGCGCGCGAAGTTAAGCGAAGCGGCCGCAGCCACAACCGG
>Ga0055533_1000620_pt1 | contig 11979 bp, 10 predicted proteins | sample AraplaCvi_mMS_r2_FD_54991 | JGI IMG/M metagenome (GOLD analysis project Ga0055533, IMG submission 54991) | Arabidopsis root microbial communities from North Carolina, USA - plate scrape CL_Cvi_mMS_r2 | ecosystem: Host-associated > Plants > Roots > Endosphere | place: USA: North Carolina...
TAGATGACGTAGGCCAGGTGATGGGCGTTGAGTTCCGCCACGCAGGGATTGGTGTCGGACTGGCCGGCCCACGGGTGGTCGTCTTCCAACGCCAGCGTGTTGCACGAGGACAGTGCGGCGTCCCCCAGGGCATNGCGACCGGCCGGATCGGCCAGCAACAGCCATGGAGCGGCATCATCGAGGACCTGGCCCAGGCGCTCGACCGGGTAAGCCGGATCGAGCGGGACATACGCACCGCCGGCTTTGAGGATGGCGAGCAATCCGATCACCATGGCAGGACTACGCTCGACACAGATGGCCACACGGCTATCCGGTCGTACACCGAGCGCGATCAGGTGATGGGCGAGGCGATTGGCACGGGTGTTGAGCTCGGCATATGAGAGCGATTCAAACTCGCCGATTAACGCGGTAATTCTCGGATTCTGTAAAGCTTGTTTCTCGAAACCTTGGTGGATCAACATCATGTATCAACACCGCTTGAAGTTAGAATCACAGCACCCTGAGCAACAACAGGTGGGTCAAGGACGAGCCCAAGCCCCGCTGGGGTCTTTGTAAGAGAAACTACTTCACACTGAACGGCCATCCAGGCGAATGGCCCCTCCTTCCATTTCAATAATGCGATCAGCGATTGAAAAAAAACGATCATCGTGGCTGATTGCAATAATCGTCTTCCCATTGGACTTCCATTCGGGAATAAGAGTGCGATAAAAGTAGCTACGGAAGTGTACGTCCTGATCCGCGGCCCATTCATCAAAGAACAGAATGTCTCGATCTTCTGCCAGGCACTGAATTAGCGCCAATCGCTTTCGTTGCCCAGTGGAGAGCGAGAGGTTTGATAAGACGCCCTCGTTGACAGAAACGCGGCCATCTAGGCCAAATCGCTCTATCATCGCCAAAACAGCTTCGTCCTTGGCCCTTTCTCCACCAGGCGCGAGAACATCTGGGAAAAGGAAGAAATCGCCGAAAACGCCGCTAAACAAGCCACGGTATCCTTCTAGATCAGATTGGATCGGGTTGCCATCTAAAGACACCTCTCCGGATGATGGCGTGAGGAGTGAGCACAGCAGGAGCAGCAGCGTTGATTTGCCGCTCCCATTTCCTCCCACAATAAAGACGGTCTCGCCGCGACTAATTGTGCAGTCGATCGGGCCGATCTTTGTGGGGGGCTCTTCTGCCGATGTGTACTCGTACTCAAGCTGATGTAGCCGGATTTCTCTCCAATCATATTTGGGAGGAATCTCTCTTTCAGTCAGCTGGTCATGAACATGAACCTCGACATCGAGATCTAAGCCAATCTTGTTTAGGTGGCGAATGCTTGCCAAGCCAGCGCTAATTTGCTGGCCAACGCCCATCAGAAAATTCAGCGGCCCTACTAGGAACAGGCCGGCAATCACAAACTTCACGATGACGGTTAAAGGAAGCGTTAATTCCCGGCCGATGGCGATTGCGAACAGAATCGCGCTAAGCATCACCACAGAAGAGAAGGCACTCATCATGCCCCAGCCAAGATGTACGCCTACCATGTGGGAATGAGATGTCTTGATGGCAGGCTTGAGCTGGCGTTCAATGAATCCCTCCGCACGCTCTCTATTTAGGCTCATTTCTTTCTTTCCATCACTTATCGCACGGAGATGACCAAGTACCTGATCCTCCGATGCGCGCAATGTATCAAACCGCTTATTTATAGACTTGGTAAATAGAGCAGTGCCAAGAATAGGTAGCAGAAGCGCCGCCAGAATTGCGATGCAGAGCGTGAGCGATATGCTCAATAAGTAGATCAGGCAGAGAATGGCCAGTAACGCGTTGTAGGCGACCTGGGGGGCTATGAGAACCAGAGGGGCAATGCGGCCCAAGTCCTGAACAAGAGACCCGAAAACCAAGTGTTTCTTGTTTGCAATGCGCTCAAACTCAAGTTGTGTAAAACGAACGGACAGTTCTTCGCGAAGATGGGCAACCAAGGTGGCACCCAACTTGGCTAGTAAAATCTGGAGTGCGAAATTGACGACCAAGACCAGCCCCAGCAGCAAACCGCAGACTAGCCAGAGCGATGGACTTGTAGCTTGGCTGCTACCTGCAAGCCTGTTGGTGTAGGCCAGAGCCCCCATCATTCCAACTGCACTGGTCAGGGACAGAAGGATGATCGCAATCAATCGAAAGCGGTAAAAGTACATGAAGCGTGCAAGCACGAAGGTCTCTCCAACCCATCTTCTGATCTAAACGCGAAGCTCTTGGCGACTGTTAACAAAGCCAGCGAATTGCCGTACTGCTTGCCTGATTTCTAAGGGCGAGGCTGCGCTGAAAGCTAATCGCACCGAACGGCTTTGCGAGTCATCCAATGCGAAGAAGCTCATCGGCATGACGATTACGCCGAAGTCCTTGGCGCAAATCTTTAGTGCTTCGGCGTCAAAGACAAATGGCAGGCTCAAGGACAGAAAAAAGCCCCCCTCCGGGGAATTCCATGAAACGGCTTTCTCGGAGGCAAATGCTGAGTTGAGCTCGACTAGCATCGCGTCGCGGCTGCCTCTGTAGAGCTCAAGCGCTGGCCTAACCCAGCTTCGAAGGCTGCAGTCTTGCGAGAGAAGAATGCCGCCGACAATGGCCTGGCTAATCTGTCCCGTATTTACGGAGACAAAACTCTTTCGTTGTACAACATCGGCAAAAAGTTCATGTGCTGCACCCCTGTCGCCAAAGAGTTTCTTTGGAAACGAGGCCGACCCCACCCTCAGGGCCGGGCAAAGAGTCTTAGAGTAGGTCGAAAAATAGACAACACAGCCGTCATGGTCGAGCGCGGCCATGGGCGGGACCGCGTCGCCATCAAAACGGAACTGTCCGTAGGGGTTGTCTTCTAGTACAACAATCTGATTTCGAAGGCACGCTTCGATGATGGAAACGCGCTCATCCCTTGAGATTACGCGCCCTGTAGGATTGTCAAAGTCGGGAATAAGATAGAGCGCCCTGGCGGTTCGGCCTTGTGCCTTAAGCTTCCGAACAGCATGCTCCACAGCTGTAGCAACCAGTCCTTCCTCGATTTCGAGTGGGATGATGGCGACGCCGCATGCATCCGCGGCACCTGTCGCGCCTATGTATGTTGGATTACAAACCAACAGAACGTCGCCAGGTTGTTTGCAGAGCGCTTGGATGCAAAGAAACAGTGCTTCCTGACACCCGGCCGTTACAACGACGCGGTCAGTTGATATCGTCAACCCATCGTCTGTGGCCACCTGCGTGGCCACGAGGTCTCGGATGAGACCTGCTGTGCGTCCGTATTGGAGAACGCTTGCCATTTTCCCGAAGTGGCTCACATAGCAAGCCACCGCATCAGCCAGATTCGGAGGGTCTAGCTTTTCAGCGAACGCATCAGTTGGCCTGCCTGCTGCTAACGAAATTGCGGCTGGATAGTCCGCCGAAATCTCATTCAGAAAATTCATTACTTTCGCGCGCGAGCCATGCTCCATGCTAGCCCCCCCCAAGGGCAAACTAAACCTGCAAACTAAAACTTGTCAGAGCCTTCAAGCTGATTGAAGAGCTCTTGAATATTGGCGTCAACGAAACCCTCAGCGCCATCACGAGCGATGAATTCAAAGCTAAGCCCAGTGTTATTGCATCTGGACGAGAATGCCTGAGTGAGTCCTGGGCCACGGATGATGCTGGTATCAAACTTCAGCCCGTTCTCCTGAAGCATGAAAACGGCCTCGTCAACATCGTCCACTCCAATAGCGACGTGCGCGAGTCCGACTCCAAAGTTCTCCACGAGACGCGATACTTGAGACTCGGGTTCCGTGCCTTGACAGATGACGAAACGTATTCCGTTAGCTTCGAACTCAGCGGATAGCATGCCAGTTCGGGCTCCCTCAACGCGGAGTCGGCGCTTCAGTTCAAAGCCTAGAATATCTCCGAAGAGATGGACGGCCTGTTCAATATCAGTGACCGCCAATGCAATGTGATCTATGTGCTTATAAAGGGCTGCGCTTGGCATCCTTGCGGAGCCAGCAGAATGCTGGTCGCCCTTTTCCCCGGTGCACTCAACTGCCTCGTCCATATCCAGCCCCCTGCTAGATCCTCGACTTGAAACTTCCAATTGTTTGCCGAGCGAGTTCGCACACGAATCGCGAAACGCTACTACATCGGACGCATAACATACTTCGGGAGGAGGGGGTGAAGTCAAGGGGCTATCGTTGCTGTTGCCAATGTCACGCGCGATCTATCAGAAGGATGTGGGTGCGTCAATGAGTTGCAGGCGGATTCGCAACCGCACAATCTAATGAGTGTCTGACAGCAGTAACGGCTTAACACTGGAGCGCAGGACATCGCTCGGTTGAGGCTTCAGTGTCCACGGGGGGTACTTATATAGGAGGGGAAGGACGTGCTCGGACACTTCTTTGAGCTTGCGTTACGCAGTTTTAAAAAGAACATCGTACTTACGTCGTTAATGGTCGTCGCCATTGGAGTTGGGGTTGGCGCAAGTATGACGATGATCACAGTCTTACATGTACTTACGGGAGATCCGTTGCCTGGTAGAAGTGAGACTCTGTTCACACCTCATGTTGATCCCCTGCCGATCAATTATAAGAAAGATCCGGCGAGCATTGAGCCTAGCGACCTTTTCACCTATCCGGACGCCATGGCGCTGCTTGATGCACGTAAGGCGGATAGGCAGGCAGCTATGGCTGGGGCCTCACTGCCATTGACCATGGAGAGAGCGCAATTCAGGCCGTTTACGGTTCAGGGGCGCTTTACCACTTCTGATTTCTTTCCGATGTTTGGCCTGCAGATTGAAGCAGGGCAAGCATGGTCCGATGCGGAAGACAAGGCGAGAGCGCGGGTCGTTGTTCTAAGCAATTCGCTGAGTCGAAAGCTATTTGGATCCGAGACGCCAGTTGGTCAGACAATTCGATTGTCTGACCATGCGTTCACCGTTATCGGCGTGACCAAGGCATGGGCACCGAAGCCGATGTTCTATGCTGACCCCAACTCTAAAGTCTTCGGCGAGCCGGACGCTTTCTTTCTTCCACTCTCAACGGCCATCGATCAGAACCTTCCCGCGGACGCCTCATTCACAAGCTGGAGCACTGACCCCGTCGAGAATTTCATGACAGACGCCAGGACCAGTTGGCTTCAGTTCTGGGTTCAGATTGGAAGTGCGGAAGGACAGGCCAGGTATCTCGAGTTTCTTCGAAACTATTCTTCAGAGCAGAAGCGACTCGGGCGTTTTGAACGGCCCGCTGAGTCGGCCAGGTTGTACACATTGGCAGACTGGGTTCAGCATGAGAATCTTGTCCCTAGAGACGTTCATCTCCAGGCTATTCTCGCTGTTGCGTTTCTTGCTGTGTGCATCACCAACATAATGGCATTGCTGCTTACGAAGTTCATGAAGAGAACTGGAGAAGTGGGCCTTCGCCGCGCGCTCGGTGCTAGTAAGAGCGCGATCATGATTCAGTTCTCAATCGAAGCGCTCATGATAGGTATTGGTGGCGGCGCACTTGGAATCTTGGCGGCAGAGTTTGGCCTATGGATCGTTCGCCAAAGGCCCGATGACTACGCAAAGCTCGCGCAGATGGATATTGAAATGATCAGCATGACGATTGTGCTATCAATCATTTCTGCTCTCGTGGCGGGGCTGCTCCCGGCGTGGCGCATTTCGCGCGTCCCAGCTGCACTCCAGTTGAAGGAGGGTTAATTGTGCTGATGCAACTTCGCCCCATATTGGCCAGTCTTAGGCGCCACAAGCTGACGACCCTGATTCTGGTCGCTCAAGTCGCCCTAACGTTCGCGATAGCTTGCAATGTCGCGTTTATGATCAGTTCGCGTGCGCAGAAGGTAATGGTGCAAACAGGACTCAACGAAGCCACATTGACTGTTGTGCACGTAAAAGACCTCACGAAGGGGCAGAATATTCGTGCGAAGCACGACACCGATCTCGCAAATCTGTCCAGCATCCATGGAGTTCAGGCCGCGGTCGCCGTTGATGCTCTACCGCTCAATGCTTTCGACATAAATCTCGTCATGTGCACCACGCCAGAGGCCATCGGTAGAGTGGAGTCTGAAGATAGCTACGCAGGAAACCATTGCGCGGCAACTAGTATCTTTGATGGTACGCAGGGCGCCTTGAGTACTCTTGGGCTAGATCTGGTAGGCGGCAGAGATTTTCTGCCCGAGGAACTTGCAGAGGTTGCTCCGATGCAAGTTCTGCCGGATGCTCACAGCGTCATTCTTCCCGTCGCCTTGGCTAAGAAGATGTTCGGCGAAGATCAGGTGCTCGGTCGTAACCTCTACATTGGAATACCCGGTCGATCCGAGCCATTGGAGCTTCATGTTGTTGGTTTGGTAAAGCACTTGCTACGCCCCCAATTACGCGATGCGGGGACCAACGAAGATACGGTGCTAATTTCAGGTCTTCCTGGTGGATCGGCTGTGAACTACGTGCTTAAGAGCAGCGAGCAGGATCGCGCAACCATTGCGCGAGCTGCGGTAGAAACGCTCCTCCACGCCGATCCGAATAGGCTCATCCCGCAAGAGTCCGTGGAGACGTACACAGAGTTGCGAAATCGATATTTCCAGCGCGATGTGACCATGATCAAGCTGCTCGCTGCAGCGGCATCGGCTCTATTCATAGTAACGGCTATCGGAATCGCAGGCCTAGCCAGTTTCTGGGTGCAGCAGCGAAGGAGGTCCATAGGTGTTCGTCGCGCGTTAGGATCTACACGAGCTGAAGTGCTGCAGTACTTTCTCTTAGAGAATGGAGTCCTCGTTGCTGGCGGAGTGTTGCTTGGCACCGTTTCAGCGTGGTTCTTCAATGCGCAACTTATGCGCCAGTTTGAATTTGGATCGCTGCCGACTGGGTACTATTTCGTCGCTGGAGTAGTCATGTTGGTGGTAGGCCAGGTGGCGGCAATCGGCCCCGCTGTTCGCGCTTCGAAGGTGCCTCCAATCGTCGCAACTCGGTGACCCGTCATGCATAACGTTGCGGAGTTCCGAGCGGCTGCAATGAAGTGCTTGCCAAGACCGATATTTGACTATCTGGAAGGAGGGGCGGAGGACGAGATTGGGCTGGAACACAATAGAAGTGTGTTTTCCAATATTAGGCTTATACCTCGTAGGTTCAGAGACGTTAGCGAGAGAACCTGCGCAACGACGCTTTGGGGCGATGCATTTTCCGCCCCAATCGTTGTTGCTCCCACTGGTTTCAATAGTCTTTTTTGGCCAAAGGGTGACATTGCACTTGCTCGCGCCGCTGCATCAGAGGGGGTGCCATTCGTCCTCTCAACTGCGTCAAACACCAGCATCGAGGACCTGGCTCAAGCTTCGGATGGTGATCGATGGTTTCAGCTTTATGTACTTTCTCGCGAGCTCGCGAAGTCACTAGTTCGTCGCTCTTTGGACGCGGATTACTCTACGCTGGTGTTAACTGTTGATGTGATCGTCAACGGGAATCGTGAGCGAGACATTCGGAATGATTTTTCCGCAAGTGCGAAATCATGCTGGCGTCAGCTTATTTGGGGACTGTCCAAGCCAGCTTGGGCTTACCGAATGCTCTCGGGACCGGCAATATCCCTGGCAAACTTTACTCATCCGGATGATGATCCGGTGTCTCAGGCTGCGTTGATCAGCCGAACGATGGATTGTTCCTTCGATTGGGACGCGTTTCGTTGGTTGCGCGATCTTTGGCCTCGAAGGCTTCTAGTGAAAGGAGTTCTTCATCCTCACGACGCTGCGAAGTGCATTGCGCTTGGTGCTGATGGAGTCATTCTTTCAAATCATGGCGGAAGGCAATTGGACACCGCCATCTCCCCCATGGGAACGCTGGGTCAAGTAGCGACGTCCATTCCTGATCGAGTGTTGATTGACAGCGGATTCCGACGAGGTTCCGATATCATAAAGGCGATCGCGATGGGTGCAAACGGCGTTTTGATCGGGCGGCCGGTCTTGTACGGCCTCGCTGTAAACGGAGAGCAAGGCGCTCGCGAAGTCCTGAGAATATTTAGTCGGGAAACGACTGATACTCTGTGTCAACTGGGATGTAAATCATTGTCAGAAGTCACCCCTGATCTTATTTGTTGACAAAGGTCGCGTTGTGAATGGGGTGGAGCTTGGCATCCGTGGCGTAGGGTCTATCGCGGTTTTGGGGTTATTTGCCTGCCGCAGTGATAGGGGGGCGGGTCTAGGTGCCATATCCCTGGCGTTCGCTCAGAGGGTGGTCTCCGGCATCTGGCGAGAATAGGATCTGGTTAAGGAACTACACCACGTTGTGGTTCATGGATTCGCTATGCGATTTCACTGTACCCCTACTGAGTACGCTCGTGCGTCAGCTCTTCGCTGCATCGCTGACCTTTACTGGTGCTGTTGACGACACGCTGGTTGGACTCAGTGACGCCCGAAGGGAAATAAGCTTGTTCATCAGGTCGAACCACACAGGGGCGCCCAGTGAAACGGCGAAGATAGTCAGCAGCCACCCGATGACTGGCTGAAGGACATCGAGCCACCAGGTCTTCCAGGTACACCAGTCGCGCACGGGAGGATTCTGTAACGGGTCTGCACGCGGACCCGGCCATCCTTCGTCCCACCCCAAGGGAAATGCCATTCGGCCGAGAGAGGCCATGGCGTGACCCTCGCTCGACGGGCTTCCTTTGGCGCCGCTCTGTGCTGGCTGGTCGGTCGTCGGTGTGCCGTCATCGACCACTGGCGGCGACTCGGTTTTCGCCTGTTCAACCAGCGCCCGTCGCATCGAGTCGACGTTCCCCCGATCATGGTCAGCGTGTTGGCGTTGACGGCTAGCGTGACAACCGTACTGAACATCGGGATGGAAAAAAGGCTGCGGCGCTTGTACCAACCGGTGACGCGATCCATGGTGGCGTCGAACCATGTTTCCATGGTCTTGCGCACCGATGCGATGTCGCCACCCGCCGTGGTTATGGCTGTTTGTAGCAAGCTCTTTACGGCGGGATTTTGGATGCTGTTCGCAGCCAGCTGCCATTGCATCATGGAGTTGCTTGAGGCAGCGCCTTTGAGGACGAGATCGAGTAGTGCGGCGGCAAAGTGCTTGGCGGGAATATAGGCGGGCAAGGTATTGCCGCGCTTGACGTTCAGGTTCTTGGGATTGATCGCGTCCATATAGCTGCCCTTGTAGAGCGAGCTGATCAGTGCATGGTCGTAGAGCCGCTGCGTCAATGAGCGGTCGTTGCCCAGCATTTCGCGAATGCCGCGCTCCAGGTCGATGGCGCGGGTTCGCAGCACCGACTCCATCCGTTCGCGCAGCACGCTGCAAATGGTTGCAAGCGACAGGTAGATCAGCGACATGCCAATGGCGATTTCGATACTCTGCAGTGCGAACATGAGGTCGGTTTCCTCAATGCAGGAGCGCGGGGTCTATGCGGGGCGAGATCTATTGCGCCTTCAGGAAAAAGCAAGCAACGATGGCTTGTTACCGCCGCCGATCCGAAGCACTGTGGTAAGCACCGGTCGCGGAACATTTCCCAGGCTCGCCAGCGTGACGAGCAGTGCCACTGGCCCGGCGGGGGCCGTGTCTGCTTCGCTGAAGGGCTGGATCCATCCACCGAATCCTTTCAGGACGGCTTGGTTGATGGACTCTAATGACTGCGCGTCCCTGGAGGAGGTCAGCCCGTTCTGAGGTCCAGTGGCTTTCGATGCGTCACCGTCGAGCGTCGTCTTGACACCCGCCAGTGCTACCAGGGCTTGGAGCAAATCATCTGCCTTGGTATTGATGCTGGTCACCAGATAGGCGATGAGGTGGCCTGGCGCATCAACGCCACCGCTGGTCGTCACGGGTGCGCCTGTTGCATCGGCGATAGACGTAGCGATCGCATCCTCATCTTTTCCTTGTAGCTGCTGGAGCAAGGCTGCGCCACCGCCTTCCGTGTGAGCGGCAGCGCTCATGATGACGCGGGCAAATCGTGCGTAAGCGCTGCTGCTGTTGGCGGCGGCCAACAAGGCGGAGCGGGCTGTAGCGAGTATCTGTTTTGTCCCGTCAGAAGTCTTCGTGAGTTTGAAGATGCGGCCTAACGCGTCAGCATCCAGATTTACTGAAGCCTCGAGTTTGGTCGATGCCGGTTGCTTGGCGAGCGTGGCGCGCACATTGCTGATGGTGTCGGCGGCAAGAAGCCAGCCTTGCGGTGAACCCTGGACGATGGAGTTGAGATAGGACCCTACGTCATCGGCGGACATCTGCTTGTCCGAGTAGCTAAGGTCGAAAGCCAGCGTCAGCGGTATTTTTGGGTGGGGTCCAGCAACATGTAGGCGATATCCAGCGTGCCGCTTACGCTCGTCGTATTGAGGATGCCTGCGCCGTCATGCTGCTGCTGAGTTCGAACTGATCGGTGCTTCCCAACTGGATGACGCCGTTGGGTCCCACGCTGACCTGTGCCTTGGCCGTGCCCTTTGAGTCCCATGTGACGGCCCATCCAGGGGCGTCCGAAGCGGTTCCTGTGGCCCAAGATGGCGAACAAGTGCCATTATTGTCTATTGCGTGAATGCCATCTTTTCCATTTAAATCACTAGATTAAGCTCGCTCATCGAGTCTACCCGTTCCACTGTTCCGCATATCTGCGGGATCACGAACGCAGTGAACCGGCTGCCGTCGCCGTCGCGTGGACGCGACCGCAGCGCCGCCTGCAACGACGCATTGTCAAAGCCCAAGGGGATGGCGGTGCCACCCACGTAGGCATGCAAGTGATCGGCATACGCGCCGAACGCCGCACCGCACGCGCACGCCCGCGGTTTTCGCGGATACAACCGCACCACATCCTGGCAAGGCGGGCAGTAGATGAGCTTCACAAAGGTCGTCGCCCGAGAGAGGTTAACTGCCCCATTAAATGCAAAAGCGGAGCACTTTGCACCCATTCAAAATGACTAAATCGCCATCATCCCAAGATGACTAAATCGTCGAACATCCCAAGATGACTAAATGGCGGTTTTCATTGCGACAGCGTAGTTTTCGTGCCGGGTAGCATGCCATCACCCTGGCATGCATGAAAAGCGCGCCATCATCGGACACGCCTTCCGTCGATCCACTCGCATCGCCTCGAGGCGCATCGCGCGTCGAGGCGAGCCAAAGAGCAGAGACGCTGCCGCACAATGATTCTCTATCTCGATTTTGATGGTGTGCTGCACCCGGACGATGTCGTCCTGGATGCGTGTCGACGCCCCTATCTGCGCGGTCCGGGCGCCTTGTTCGAACACGCCGACTACCTGGACGCGGTGCTGTCGCCGTATCCACAGATCGCCATTGTGCTGTCGACAAGCTGGGTGCGTGTCAAAAGCTTTAGCTACGCGCGAAAGCGTCTTCCCGCGCGTCTACGCCAGCGCGTGATTGGCGCCACCTGGCACAGCCACTTCGCCCGCGACGAGGAGTTGCTGTTTTGGTGGCTGCAACGCGCGAGCCGCTACCATCAGATTGCGAGTGACGTCAGTCGGCGCCAGCCTGCCCACTGGCTGGCGATTGATGACGATGCCGATGGCTGGCCCGTGCTTGCCCAGCCGCACCTCATACGGAGTGACCCGTTGCTAGGGATGGGTGCCCCCGACGTCCGCCGACAGCTGGAGGAGCGCCTCGCGGCAGAAGCTTCGGCGCATCCCAAAATGACTAACTTCAAGTCGATCCTTTGAAGCTCTACGATGCACCTCGGTACAGAGACACCACGCGATCCCCATCTCATGGAATATCTTCTCGATCGTGACATTGCACTGCTGCTAGGGAACCTCTGATTTATTCCTGATCATGAGGCAAGATGGCACTGCCGCATTGCGTGAAGAAGGATGTGTGATGAAACAGTCCAGCTTTGCCTCCTTGAACTTTGCGACGAAGAAGAAGCAAACCCGGCGAGAGGTATTTCTCGCTGAGATGGAGCAAGTAGTTCCGTGGAACGAGCTGGAAGCACTGGTGGAACCCCACTATCCGACGGAAGGGCGGCGAGGCCGTCAGCCGATGGGTCTGTCGACCATGCTACGTATTCACTTCATGCAGCA
>Ga0055533_1000663_pt1 | contig 11430 bp, 10 predicted proteins | sample AraplaCvi_mMS_r2_FD_54991 | JGI IMG/M metagenome (GOLD analysis project Ga0055533, IMG submission 54991) | Arabidopsis root microbial communities from North Carolina, USA - plate scrape CL_Cvi_mMS_r2 | ecosystem: Host-associated > Plants > Roots > Endosphere | place: USA: North Carolina...
AAAAAACCCCCCCCCCCCCCCCGCAACTGGCAGATCAACTCAACTCTCTCACGGGTCTAGTGGTTCGGAATTCCAATGATAGTGTCGCGCTGTAACTCGGATGTCGACCACATTATCTCAGCGCTCCGCCTACCAGAGTCATAACGCTCCCGATCAGGTCTCCGACTGACCTTCCGCCTCCCAGCACTCTGCCGGCCATCGACTTCAGTTCCGTGGTCCTGGCTGCCTAGTACGGCAAGTTGTTCATTCGGATGAAAGCCTTCCCAAGGGCCGTGCTCAACGCCATGCGCGAGCGCACCTGCGGAAGCAATAGCGCCGCCCTGGTGATACGAGACAAACAAGCAGTGCTTGACCCAACGACTGTCCACAAACGAAGACTGCGGGCGATCAAGTCTTGACCGTCGTTCTGCACTAGTAAGCCCCTTCGACCGCACGCCATGCACGCCGTCCGAGAGGAAGCTTGGCGAGCTTCTCACCCGACACAGACGTCCGTTCGTCTACACGCCCCCGATCACACTCCACATCCATAGGCTGTGCGCTCACCCTTGCAGGGAGGCGATAGGAATAAAAGCGCCTGGAGAAAGGGATACATTCACAGCTAAAGAGATTAGACATTTCAGTCTGAAATTCACTTTTCCGGAAGGCCGCGCGCACTCATACAAAAAAATAAATTCTGAAATAAGAATATTTCAAAACGAGATTCGCAAGGCATTCGTAAGAAATGAAATTATGCTACATAAAACATATTCAACCTTCATACAAGCAACGAGGTTCCGATTATCAGCAAATGACAGCAAATCCCTCTAGGCAACCAACGAAAGCAATCACTAACAAGTAGCGAGAATCGCAGTTCTTCTTAAATTCGGAAACACCAAAATTGTGCAAATTAAAAATGGCGCACGGCTCATTGTCAACATCAATTAACAATTCAGGGCTTGTTTTGAGATTTGGAGCTACTTATAGTTCGCCGGTCTAGTGATCTACTAGACACTGGCAACGCAGACGACGTGCGCGGACGTTTGCGTATGCCGTTCGCGTCGACCAGTAAACCCACTGCTGTACGTCTTATGGAGAGATTTATGAATAGACATGAGATCGTTTCCTATGTCGACACGAACTCGATTGTATTTGACGAAGTCGGGCAATACGCGATTCAAGAGGTAGCCGACCTGGAAATGATGGAAAGCATTGGCGGGGCGGCATGGAATCTGATTTGCCCAAACCAAAGCTGCCAAAACAATACGTGCAGCATTCAACCTCAATATGGAGAAGACGGGGATTAACGCCCCCTAGAGTTCCCGAAAAAAAATAAGTTCGGGGTCTGGCGCGGTGCGCTGCTATTAAGCTGTCCACCGCGTCGGTTCGTCGACTTTTGGAGAAAGTTGTGACGACCGATACCAAGCGGCTCGAGCTGCTATCAAAGATCAATCCCCGCTCTCTCGAACTCATCCTCTACCCTACCGAGCAGTGCAATTTTCGCTGCACGTATTGCTACGAGGATTTTGAGATTGGGAAGATGACCAGCCAAGTGCAGGCGGGGGTGAAGAGACTTATCGAGCGCCGCATGGAATCGCTCGACCATCTACATCTCGCGTGGTTTGGCGGAGAGCCCCTCGTGGCGCGTGATGTTCTTTTGGACCTCAGCGCTTTCGCCAAGCGAACCTGCGAATCAGCAGGCGTAGGCTTGACGGGATCCATCACAACCAATGGCTATCACCTCACTCCGGAGGTAGCCGAGATGTTGTGCGCGCACGAACAACGAAACTTCCAAATCTCTCTAGACGGCTACGAAGAGGGACACGATGAGACGAGAATTCTGGCATCCGGCTCGGGAACGTTCCAACGTATCTGGGGCAACTTGCTCGCACTATCTCAAACATCCATCGATTTCAAGATTTTGCTGCGGCTACATCTCACGCCGTCAAATACCGATTCCATTCGGCGACTAGCATCAGAAATCTTGAAGTATTTTGGTGATGATCATCGATTTTCCGTCTTCCTGAAACCCATCGAAAATCTTGGTGGTGCCAATTCGGAGAATATCCACACGCTATCTGGCGATGGGAAGCGCGCCGTAGTTTCCGAAATACGTGCCTTGCTATCCACAAAAGAAAATCAAGAGGCTAAAAGCCTGAATATATGCTATGCGAGTCGACCAAACTCGCTAGCAATCCGCGCAAACGGCTTGATTCAGAAGTGCACCGTTATGCTTAGCAGTGCGGGAAACACGGTTGGTCGCCTCGGTGATGACGGAACCCTTCAGTTAGACAGGGAAAAGATGCAAGGCTGGATGCGGGGGTTCCTCGATGGCTCTGATTCGGCGCTTTCGTGTCCCGCGCATGGATTCCCCGACACATCCAAAAAAGTCATCCCCATTCTTCAAAAATAAACCGTCGAAAAAATGGAAGACACGATCCACATCGACTTCGGCGTGACCGAAGCCGAGTTCAAGCAGAACTATCGAGAAAAGAGCGTCCTCCTGAAAAAGGGGGCATTCCCGAGCAACTTGATCAGCTTGCAAGACATCGATCAGATTCTCTACGTGTCCGAGCCACGTGCGCCGTTCGTGCGTTTGCACAATGGGACTCAGTTGAGCGAGGACCTATACACCGAATCGTACGTGGACGTGGGGATGCAGAAGAAGCGCATCATCAAGTCCAAGTTCTACGAGCTCATTCGCTCGGGCGCGTCGCTCATCATGAACCGCGTCGAAACCAAGTCTCTAGTCATCAAGCATCTCTGCATGGACGTCGCACGCTTGATGTCTCAGCAAACGCTCGGGAACGGGTACTTGTCGTTCGGCACGAAGCAGACCTTCGGTAACCACTGGGATACGCACGACGTGTTCGCGGTGCAGATGCTCGGCCGCAAGCGATGGAAAGTCTACAAGCCCACATTCGAGCTGCCCTTGCCCATGCAGACCAGCCTGAATCACAAGGCTGACTGCCCGCCTGAGCCTGTACTAGACGTGATTCTTGAGGCTGGAGATCTGCTCTACATTCCGCGCGGGTGGTGGCATAGCGCGACCCCGCTAAACGAACCAACGTTTCACGTAGCGATCGGCGTACACGTTACGACCGCTATCGACTATCTCGCTTGGCTCTGCGGCAATGTTCTGCCAGCTCATCTGGAGTGTCGTGGATCGGTGTTTCACAACGAGGGCACGCAGGCAGAGCTTGAACGCATTGCCGACACAGTACGCAACGCTATATTGAGCCCCGAAAACTACGAGAACTTCAAGCGGAAGGTGGTCAGCTCTGAGCGGTTTGTCGGCCCCTTCGACCTGGCGTCGCATATCACCAACCAAACTGAAGTGCTGCCTCCGGATGCGAAGCTCCGCATCAACTCGTGCTATGTGCGAAGTGTCGAGGACAGCAACTTCACGCTACACGGCAGAACCAACGCCCTGGATGAAGCAGGGCTCTCGGTTCTGTCCACAATCGCAAGCCAAAGCTCGCTAAGGATGGACGACTTGGCCAGCAAGACAGGGTTGGAAGAGACGCTCCTTGCGGGAGCCGTGTACGCACTACGGGAGCAGGACCTTATCCATGTCGAACACCGTGGATAAGTTCTGTTTCAGCAAATGAGCAAGGTTCCTCCCTATCGGCCCGAGGCTCTCGCCGCGCGCAACAAGAAAGCTCATTGGTATGGTGACGTCGTACTGGCGTCACCACCAACCCATGCATTTGCTGCCGGGTTGGCACTGTTGAGCCTGGTCTTGGTCGTCTGTTTCATCGCCTTCGGATCGTTTGCTAGGCGTGAGACAGTGGTTGGAGAACTGGTTCCAGAGAATGGTGTCACGCGAATTTTTTCACCCCAGATTGGCACAGTGGTCACCCGCTACGTTGCAGACGGCCACCCCGTAAAGAAGGGTGAACCGTTGTTCCGCGTTTCGAGCGAGAAAAAGGACCCCTACGGTGGGGCTGCCCTCGCGACGCTGAGCGACCTCGCCGATCGCAAGCGGAAAAACTTGGAATCCGCCGTTGAGGTGACTGAGAAGCTAAAAGCTCAGGAAATCAGCGCGTCCGACAAGAAGGTTGCGGCGCTGACGATGGAGACAGCCAATCTGGCCGAACAGATTCGGGTCTCTAAGGAGCGGATTCGCTTGGACGAGGACACCGTTCTTCGTTACGAAGGCCTTGTAGCAAAAGAATACATTCCTGCAGAGCAGCTTCAGCAGAAGCGAGAAATCCTGCTCGATCAACGACTCTCTCTCAAACGCCTTGAGCGCGACTATCTCAGTGCTCAACGAGAGCTGATCACCCAGCAGGAGGAACGAAAGAACCTCCCTATCAAGTACGAGAAGCAATTTGCTGAAATCAACCGCGACATCGATACGGCAGCCCAGGCCCTAACAGAGAGTGAGGCAAAGCGAGAGGTGTTGGTTGTCGCCCCCGTCGATGGCACGCTCTCGTCGATCAGTGCAGATGTCGGCCAGACCGTGGGGCCGGACCGCCAGCTTGCGACCATCGTTGATCAGACATCACGTCTTCAGGTTCACCTATACGCGCCAAGTCGCGCTGCGGGCTTGATTCAGCCGGGCAACGCTGTCCAGATTCGATACCGCGCCTTTCCGTACCAGAAATTTGGGCAGTTCTCGGGAAAAGTGACCGCCGTCTCGCAGACGGCGCTACCGATCAGCGAACTCACCACAAATCGGGGCATTACACCGGAGCTGGTGACCGGTAAGGAGGAGCCCCTCTACAAGGTAGTCGTCTCGCTTGATCAGCAGAAAGTCAAAGCATACGGACGCGAGATTGAGCTTAGATCAGGGGGGCTTGCTGAAGCGGACATCGTTCAAGAGAAGCGTCGGCTTTACGAATGGATGTTGGCTCCTCTTTATACGCTCACGGGAAGGCTCTGAAGCGTCGCAAACATGAAGCTCACTGACCGCTTGAATTTTGGGTTCTCACGCCGCACGCCATTGATTTTGCAAACCGAATCCGCCGAGTGCGGCTTGGCATGCTTGTCGATGGTAGCTGGTTTCCATGGCTCCTACATAAGCCTCCACGAACTCCGGCAACGATTTCCCGTATCCCTAAAAGGGCTCTCACTGGCGGGGCTTGTACGTGCCGCGAAGGTCTTGAATCTTTCTGCCAGACCAGTCAGGCTGGATCTGCCAGGGCTCGAAAAGCTCAAGCTCCCTTGTGTGCTGCATTGGAACTTCGACCATTTCGTTGTGCTGACGGCGGTGGATAAGAACGGCGCAGTCATCCTTGACCCGGCATCAGGCCAGCGGCGCGTGCCGCTAACAGAAGTCTCCGAAGCGTTTACAGGCTTCGCTCTGGAACTATGGCCGGATCCTGGCTTCCGCCAGCAGGAGAAGAAGGAAGCGGTCAGCCTGCGAAGTGTGCTGGGACACATCAAAGGAGCATATCGGTCCGCGGCGCACGTACTGGCCATAGCGTTGGCACTTGAAGTGTTTTCGCTTGTCTCTCCGTTGTTTCTGCAATGGACCATCGACGTGGCGATCCCATCTTTCGATGGGGATCTCATCGTCACGCTTGCTATCGGCTTCGGCTTACTGATGTTATTCCATGAGCTGCTCTCTGCCTTGCGAGCATGGCTTCTTATATATATCGGTACCGCGTTGAACATCCAAGTCCGTGCCAATGTATTCACTCATCTGATCCAGCTTCCCGTTGAGTACTTCGCAAAGAGAAGTCTGGGTGACGTTACCTCAAGATTTGGCTCCATCGACACGATTCAGAAGACGCTCACCACGTCGTTCCTGGAGGCCATCATTGATGGTGTGTTCGTAGCGTTGACGCTCGCAATGATGTTTCTTTATAGCCCGCTCCTGGCGACGATATCTTTGAGCGCAATGGTCTTGTACGCCGTCGGTCGAATTTCTTGGTATCGCCCGCTGCATGTGGCCACAGAGGAGCAGATTGTTCAAGCAGCCAAACAACAGAGCCACTTCCTCGAAACGATTCGTGGCGCACGAGCTATCAAGCTGTTTCAACGTCAGGATGAACGGAGATCGTCCTGGCTCTCCTTGTTGGTGTTTCAAGTTAATTCAGAGCTCAAGACACAGAAGATGCAGTTGGCGTACAAGTTGCTGAACGGTGTCTTGTTTGGGCTCGAGAACATCCTCATCGTGGGTTTTGGGGCGTCTATGGTGGTTCAGCAGAAGTACACCGTGGGCGTCCTGGTTGCATTCATCGCCTACAAGGGTCAGTTCGGTCAGCGTGTCACAGCGCTCATAGACAAGTACTTCGACGTAAAGATGCTGCAGCTTCAAGCACGCAGGCTGGGTGACATCGTTCTCTCTGAACCGGAATCCTTGTCAGGGGACGTAGGGATTGAGCGACATGATTTTCTTCGTACCGATATTGAAGTCGCCAATCTAGGATTTCGGTATGGGGAACATGAGCCGAACGTATTCAAAGGCGTTACATGGACTATCCATGCTGGCGAATCGGTGGCGATCGTTGGCCCTTCCGGTTGTGGGAAGAGCACTCTGTTGCAAGTGATACTCGGCATCCTGCCAGCGACCGAAGGAGATGTCAGAGTCGGTGGTGTCAGCGTAAAACGTTTGGGGGTCGATACCCTACGTTCGCTGGTGGGAACCGTCATGCAAGACGATGTTCTGTTCGCAGGCTCTATTGCCGAGAACATTTCCTTCTTTGATCCGAATGCTGACATGGCCTGGATCGCGGAATGTGCCAGAACTGCCTCCATAGCCGACGACATAGGCGCAATGCCAATGGGCTACAACACACAGATTGGGGACATGGGTAGTGTGTTGTCCGGCGGGCAAAAGCAGCGCATCCTGCTTGCGCGGGCACTCTACAAGCGACCGAAGATTCTTTTTCTCGATGAGGCAACTAGTCATCTAGATGTCGAAAAGGAGCGCGCCGTCAACGAAGCGATTAGCAAACTTGACATCACCAGAGTCATCGTTGCTCATCGCCCCGAGACGATCGCATCTGCAAGTCGTGTCATTTCGCTTGGGACCTGACCGACGTGCATATGCTCCGTACTACATGGCTGCGCTGTATTTGCGCGGGACTACGCGCGCATCTGGTCATCGCGGTCGCGGTATCCATTTTCTCTACCAGGGTGCAATCCGCAGAGCCGGAAGCCGCCTCAGTAGGTAGCGTGAATACAATGCTTGCCCATTGTGAGAGCCCGCGCGGTGGTGAGTTCACTATCGGCGAAGCGGTGTTGCAAGTGCTTTGCTCAAATCCGAGAGCAAGGCGCGCCGGCCTCAGCGTCAGCTTTCAAGCAGTCCAGATTGGAGTCGCTCAAGCAAACTATCTACCGACCATAACCAACACGTCGAACTTGCTTGCGACCCGTCAGGGGGGTACAGGAGCAACCAGTGGCCGGACAGCTTCCAGCCGTTTTGATCTGGCATGGCTACTACTCGACTTTGGGGGGCGTAGAGCTACATTGACACAGGCCGAGAGGCTGTTGGAGTCCGTTCGCTTTGGTGCAGACGCCACTTACCTCACCATCGTTGGGGATGTGGCAGATGAATACTTCAATTTGGCCGCGTTTGAGGGACTCGTCCAAGCCAACAGGGAGAACGAAGATGCGGCACAGAGCAGCTATTCGGTTGCAAAGGGCAAGTTCGAATCTGGTATCGGCGCTCGGGCAGACGAGTTGCAGGCAAAGGCCGCCTACTCACAAGCAGTACTGAACCGTATCAAATCCGAAGGAGACGTCGCTGTCGCCAAGGGGGGACTCACTTCTTTGTTGGGTATCCCCGCGAATTCGCCTCTCAGGCTGACTTATTCTGCTGAGCTCACCTCAGTCAGAAACCTCGAACAGTCCGTCGATGGAGCGATGACGGATGCGGTCAATGCCCATCCGGCAATTGCAGCTGCCCGCGCCCAAGTGGAAGCGGCTGCAGCGAACGTTGCTGCTGTGCGTTCCGCTGGCCTACCGGCGCTTTCCCTCACTGGCAGCATTGGATGGCAGCGCAACAATGCCAGTGGATTTGACTCCTCTAGCCGAAGTCGAAGCGTCGGACTGCAACTGACCGTCCCAATATTTGAAGGCTTCGCGAGGGAAAGCCTGGTACGCGCAGCAGAGACGGACGTAAAGCAGCGAGAGAATGATCTAGCCGAGAAAACGCTTGAGGTATCCACGGACGTTTGGAGCAACTACCACAGCTTCAAATCGCAGGCTCAATACCTCGTTGTTACTCAAGAGTTGCTGGCGACAGCGCTGAAGTCGTACAACATTGCACAAGGCAGGTATAAGGCAGGCGTGGGGTCGATTGTCGAGTTGTTGAACGCGCAGACGGCTCTTGCGAACGCCCGCCAACAACGAGTCAAATCCATGGCGGACTATCGCTCGCTGGCCATTCGCTTTGCCGCCAGTTTGGGGCGACTTGACTCAAGTCTTCTGCCATCACCATGAGAGCAGAGCGCGGCCTGTCTGAGGTGCAACGAATATCCTTTACCATCTTGGGCTTGCTGCGCCCCGGACCTCTGGCAGAATTCTTACCAAGGTTTGTTGGCGTCGCCGCTCTGCTACTTGGCTTAGGTACCACACCGCACTGTATAGGGCAGACCATGAGTGAAGACTGGGAACGCGCGACCAAGGCTGACCTAGATGTAATGCGTTCAACAATCGTTGAGGCGCACCCCGGGGTCATCGATGCTGAAAACCCATCGTTTCAAGACTGGCTCCACGAGGGATATCGACAAGCCATTTCGTTGGCGAAGAAAGTCGCGAATCGTTCCGACAGCCTTGCCGTTCTGCGTTTTTATGCGCAAGGTTTCAAAGATGGGCACCTCGTTGTCTACGAAACCCACCGCCCGTTGTCGCAGGACTGGTCCGGTTGGATCGCAGAAAAACGCGGGCAGGACTTCTATGTCGCCTATACCGCCAGCGAGTGGCCAGTCCCATTGCCCCCTGTTGGCTCCAAGATTCTGAGTTGCGACGGCGATGACGTCAGAACAATCCTGGCACGAGACGTGGCACCTTACTACGACAGTCGTCTGGATTTGGATTCAACTTGGTACAAACTGGCGGAGTTTCTTACTGTTCATCACAATGCCTACCCCTCTCTGTCTCGCCCCAGGCAGACAGCCTGTCGCGTGATGCCATCCACAGGCCAGGTTGAGATCTACCCGCTCCATTGGGAACACAAGGAGGGCTCAATCAGGGCCGGCCGGCGACGTGTACCAGCGCGCCAAGACGTCCGCAATCTTGGCGAAGGCGTGTATTGGCTCCGCCTAAACAACTTCCAGCCAGGGCCAAGCGACGCCCCCCAGCTTAAAGCTCTTGTCGAGCGTCTCAAGCGCATCAACGACGCAAAGATCTTTGTGCTTGACACACGTGGTAACAACGGTGGAGACAGTGCGGTAGGGCAAGAGATCTTGGGTGCGATTGGTATTCGGGCAACTCCTCCGGAGAGAGGAGCGGTAGAACCAGCCGCATTTTGGAGAGCATCCGCCCTTGCGCGCGACACTCTCGCTGCCGTGCTCGTCAATGCGAAGGAAGTATTCGGAGCGGATAGCAAAAACTATAGATGGATTGCGTCGATGCACGAAAGCGTCACGAGCGCACTTTCGGAAGGGCAGCCTTGGGTCCCGCAACCGCCTGATCCGCTGCGCCCTAGCCACACCGAGGATTTCCGTGATACGAACTCTCGCCTAATTCTGGTGACCGACGCATGGTGCGCAAGTGCTTGCCTTGATTTTGCAGACGAAGTTTTGAGCGTGCCTGGAGCGGTCCATCTCGGGCTGCCCACTGGTGCGGATTCCGTCTACTTGGACGTTGGAACAAGAGTCTTGCCGAGCGGGTTGAACTTGTCCGTACCCCTGAAGGTCTGGCGCAATCGCCATCGGGGCAACAACCAACCATATGTACCATCACAGGTGTTTGATGGCGACATTAACGACGATGGTGCTGTAGAGGCATGGGTTTTACCTATCGCGCGCCGCAGTTTGGCCGCTTGAGAAGCGGGAACTAGTGCCCTATCAACCCAAGGAGCAAGCCGAAGTTGGAGCACAGGGAACACCGGCTACCGCCGTCAAACCTCACTCGCCCTAACAGAACCATCCGCTGTGGGGCGGCTTCGTTTAGTGAGAGCCAGCGCTTCTGCGAGAAAAACCGCCGCTTACCGCCATATTTGCCGCCGGCGCAAATATGACGCTTATCACACTTAATCAAGCACTCGTGGACGCGATGTTCCTAGTTTCCATCAACAGCGCTGGTGTGATCAGCAGGGCCCATCAGAAAGTTCCAAATTCAATGACCCGGGCCCCGGATAGTTCCAAATTAAGTGAACCAAGAGTTCCAAGTTCACTGAACCGTTCCGCTGGGAATGGCGCCATATCGGGCTGTGCGGTTCAAGATTGAGTGAATCTCGACAGCAGGGGAAGTTGTGGAGATGTCGAGATTCACTCAATCTTGAACTTTGGTCACTCAATTTGGAACCCGTAGACACACACGGCTCTACCAGAGGTGAGAAAAGTCTTATATTTCAATCAGTTACATTCCAACGTGGATCTCGGCGCTCGGGGCCTGCAGGTAGCAAATACGCGCCGCTCTCATGCCACCCTGCCCAAAGGAAAGGGACCCGCAGATGCAGGCCCGGCAAAAAATTGCGGTAATCAGCGCAGTTGCGGGACACGCCCAGTTCCGCGTCCGCGTCGCACTTAGTGTGCTTTAGATCACTTTTTTGACAGTCTTGAAGTGTCACTATGGAACCTCCACTCGTTCCGGAGTGATCCGATTCCCCACTCCCTGCAGTCGGCAGGCTTCACAGGGACACCCCGAGTCCACACTCAAGTCCCGCACCGACACGCCGGCGAAATTCTTGCCGCGCACCTCACCTCACTTTAGCGAAATAAGCGCGAAAGCCGGCGTTGCTCTCCCACGCCAACACAAGTACCGGTTTCATCGGCAACCGATCAATTGGTTTTCACGATGAGTTCCGCTTCTGCTCAGCGGAGGTCTGGTTTTCCTCGTGGCCCCTTATCGGAAACGGCGTATATATGGCAGCGTTGCGCCAATACCTGCCGGCGAACTGCGAAGCAATTGCCGTCCAGAGGTACTGCGTGGAACAAGGCGTTACACCCCGCCGCCGTTGATGCGGCAGCGGCTGAATCATAGACAACGGGTTGATGCCGGAACTCTGATTGCTCCGCCCAGCGCCGTGGAGGCTGCCAAACCATTGCGCAGCCCGATTGAACTCATCGTTGCAAAGTGCCCCCATCACACTGGAGTGGATATTGCGTTCCCCTTGGCTAGACCGCCTCCACAAGACGTCTGAGTCGGCTCGACGAACGTCATATAAAGGGTGCAAACAGGCGCAGGATGTTAGATAACTTGAGCAAACGCCGCTGAATAGCCACAAGAACGAGGAGCCGCTCCATTGGGTAGACATCTCTCATGAGCAGCCTTCTGGATTGGATCGAAAAACACCCCGCCTTGGCTGCGTGGGTACAGGCGGCCGCAATCATT
>Ga0055533_1000666_pt1 | contig 11393 bp, 10 predicted proteins | sample AraplaCvi_mMS_r2_FD_54991 | JGI IMG/M metagenome (GOLD analysis project Ga0055533, IMG submission 54991) | Arabidopsis root microbial communities from North Carolina, USA - plate scrape CL_Cvi_mMS_r2 | ecosystem: Host-associated > Plants > Roots > Endosphere | place: USA: North Carolina...
GCAGGCAACGTCGACGAATACACGATGCGTCAGGCCGAACTGGCCGCGGGCCGCGAAATCCAGATCATTTCGTCGGAATACAAAAAGACGGGCTGGGAGCAGGCCATCGGTTCGTCCGGCACGGCGCGCGCGCTCGCCGAACTCGTCGAGGCGAACGGCTTTAACGACCCCGGCGTTACGCACGGCATTTCGCGCGGCGGCCTCGAGCGCCTGAAACGCGCGTTGATCAAGGCGGAAAACGTCAATCGGCTGAAGCTCGTTGCGCTGAAGGCGGACCGCATTCCCGTCCTGGCCGGGGGTCTGTCGATCATGATCGCGGTGTTCGACGAACTGGGCGTCGATTACGTCGACACGACGGACGGCGCGTTGCGCCTTGGCGTGCTCTACGATCTGCTCGGCCGTTCGCAGCATGAAGACATGCGCACGGTGACCGTGGAAGGCTTCATGCGCCGCTACGGCGTGGACCGCCCGCAGGCGGGGCGCATCGGCGAGCTGGCGGTGCGTTTCTACGATCAGTTCGCGGAGCCGGACGAAGAACGCCGCGTCGAAAATCGCATGTTTCTCGGCTGGGCAGCGGCGCTGCACGAAATCGGCTTGTCGATTTCGCACAGCGCGTATCACAAGCATTCGGCGTATATCGCGAGCAACGCGGACATGCCCGGCTTTTCGCGCACCGACCAGGCGCGGCTCGCCTCGCTCGTGCTCGGTCATGCGGGCAAGCTCGGCAAGCTGTCGCAAACGCGCGAGGTCGAGTGGCCGTTGCTGTTCTGTCTGCGGCTCGCGGCATTGTTGTGCCGCCGGCGTGCCGACGTCGGGCTGCCCGGCATTACGGTCGCGCAGGCGAACGGCGGTTATGAGGTGCGTTTGCCCAATGAATGGGTCGCCAATAATCCGCTCACTGACTACAGCCTGATTCAGGAGGCGGCGGAGTGGGAAAAGGTTGGCATTCCGTATCGAGTGGTCTATACGGACGACTGATGCATGACGCCGAGCCTTGCCCGCGCTTGGGCGAAGCAGGCTGAAGATGAAGAAAAGCCCGGTTTTTGCCGGGCTTTTCTGCTTGTGTGTTCATGCACCTGGCGCTGCGCGTGCGCGCCTAGCGCGGCAATGCGTCGCCGAGGAAGTGGCGGGCGTAGCGCGCATTGATGTCCGAAAGACGGAACAGGGTCAGGAAATCGGCCGTATTGAAGTCCGGGTCCCATGCGGGCGCGCCGCAAATCTTCGCGCCGAGACGCAGGTATCCTTTGACGAGCGGCGGAGGCGCGACATTGGCGCCGGTTTGCAGTTCGTCCACGGGCAGCGGCGTGTGCGCGAATGCGCGATATTCGGGCGCCGTGAGCGCGCTGTCGCGCAGCGAGCAATAGAGGTTTGCTGCATAGTGGCCGCCGTCGACCATCGCGACGCTCGCGCAGCCGAGCATCGTCTCGTAGCCGTTGTGCTTCATATAGGCCGCAAGGCCGGCCCACAGCGACATGATCACCGAGCCGCTGCGATAGTCGGGATGCACGCACGAGCGGCCCACCTCCACCATCTTCGCGCGCAGATGCGTGAGACGGGAGATGTCGAACTCGCTTTCCGCGTAGAGGCGTCCAATGCGCGCCGCCTGATGCGGCGGCAGCGCGCGGTAGGTGCCGACCACCTTCAGCGTATCGAGGTCGCGCACCAGCAGGTGATCGCAGTATGGATCGAACGAATCGACGTCGAGGCCGGCAGGGCCCGCGAGGCGCGCGCCCATTTCGTCGGCGAACACACGGTAACGCAGACGCTGCGCCTCGCGAAGCTCTTCGTCGGTGCGAGCCCACGTGACTCGCAGCCGATGTTGCGCGGTAACCGTCTCTTCCGCGCGGGGCAGGCGACGCGACTCGAAGATCGAAGCGAGGGGCAGGGTAGGCGTCGGCAGTTCTCGCATTGGGGCGTCCTGGTCGAAAAAGGGTGAGTCTTTTTTCGCCAATGTAGTAACGCCCGGTGACGCTCGCGTGGCAAAGCTGTGACGATTGGATGACTGGATGTAAGCCAGTGGATGAACTGCGCAGTGCGATGCTCGGTTGGCCGCCAGCCTGGCTGCTCGGTTACCCGATTATTAGACCGTTTGCGGAGCGGCTTACTGAACTTCTTGCTCAGCTGCCAGCACACTGGCTTCTACGTCACGTGGCTCAGGAATTCTTCGAAGCCGCTAGCCCACGCGACGGCCTGTCATGGCATGCGGCACGCCAACGGCAGCCTGGCACAGGAGCACGCGCGCGACGTGTCTCGTCGGTCAGACGAGGTCCGGCGTCATCGCCGCGAGCAGCACCGCCTGATCGTCACCGTGACGCTCGCGGCTCTCGATCCACCAGAGGCCTGCTTTCTTGACCGGCCAGCTTGCGTCGCTGCCGGCGAGCAGCTTCGCCGCGACATGGCCGAGCGTCGGCTGATGACCGACGATCACCACCGTTTCGGCGATGCCTTTCGGCCAGCCGGCCGCATTGAGCACGTCAGGCGCGCTTGCATTCGGCGCGAGCTCGCGCACGACGCGGTAATGGTCGCTGAGCGTCTCCGCAGTCTGGATGGTGCGCACGGCGGGGCTCGCGAGGACCACGGCGTCGTCCGGCAGCCGCGTGCGCAGCCATTTCGCCACATTCTGCGCCTGCTTGCGGCCGCGCGTGGTGAGCGCGCGAGCGAGATCTGTGGCGGCATAGTCTTCGGCTTCGGCGTGACGCCATAGAATCAGATTCATGCGGGCTCCTTGTGTCTGCGTGTACGAGTTGCAATGCGCTGCGCGGTGCTGCGATGGTGTCCACTGTGGCATGCGCGCGCAGCGCGCTGCAAGTCGGGTGAGTCGGCAGGCTGGTTGCCTGTTTGCCGCTTGTTTCTCATGCTCTCGAGCATGCCATGCGCGGATGCCGCGGGTGCCGCGGGTGCTTTAGCAGATCGCGGTCCCGGACGCGGGCGGCGCACTCAAATGTTCCGACATGCGAAGGTCCATCACCCCATCGGGTGCAAAGCAGCAGCGCAGAAACGCAAAAACCCGCGAAGCCGAAGCCTACGCGGGTTCTTTGATCCAGATTTGATTTTGACGATTGTTTGCAAAAAATCAGACGGGCACTGATTGACGCTGGCTGCTGGCGCAAATTAGCGTGGTGCGACCCTATCCATACACCAGCGCACCGCATCCATGACGAACAGCCCAGTGCCGAATCATCCCCAGCCGCCCGCAACCCACCTCAGGCAACTGGCCTTTGCCTTCCCCTTCCGGCGCAAGGCGCAGGGCAATGCGGCGGCCCAGTTCATGGACGAGCACGACATTTACCGGTTGCTCGCTGCGAGCGAGCCATCCGGATCGTACCTCGCCAGCCGCAAGGGCATGTGGCACGGCGGCATCCACGTCACGGAGGCAGGCGCGGGCCAGGCGCTGGATCTTGATGCCGGATTGCGATGCATCGCGGACGGCGTGCTGATCGCTTACCGCGCCAACAAGGACTACCCGGTAAGCGAGCTGGCAATTGAAGGCAGCAGCGCGCCGTTTCAGGCCGCTTACAGTACGGGCTTCGCCCTTGTGCGCCACGAAATGGAGTTTCCGCGCGGCACCAAGCTGACGTTGTACAGCCTGTACATGCACCTCATGTCGAACGCCGACTACGAGAGCAACTTTCCGAAGCGGCAGAAACCGGCGTACTGGTCGCGGCAGTGGCAGGTGACGCAGTACGCGCAAGACAGGCCGTCGCCGCGACCTGGACAGACTGCGGACCCGTCGCAGGTGGGGCTGCATGTGCGCAAAACGCCTAATGGCGCTGCTGTGGGCATCCTGCCGCAGGGCGCGAGCGTGACCATCGGCAAGACTCAGACGGTCCACGGCGCAACGTGGGGCCAGCTAACGGACCTTAACGGTGCAACGCTGTATGCGCCCATAGCGGGAGACTACGTCGCGGCCTCTGACGCCATTGACGGCTGGATCTACCTGGGCGCGCAGAACGGCGGGCCGGTCGCGGAAGAAAGCATCCGCGATTCGATCTTCGACCGGATTATGGTCACAACGGACCAGACGTGCAGCGCTGGCGATCTGCAGGGATCGGGCGGTGGAATTCCCGTCAAGGCGGGCGACCTGATGGGCCACCTTGGCCGCTATGACGCGCTGGACCGATCTTCGGCGGCGGCGCGGATGGCGCACATCGAGGTGTTCTGCGATGGAAGTATCAGGCAATTCATCGAGGCTGGACGCGCCTGGGTTGACGCCAACTGCATGAACCCGGCCCAATGGAGTCAAATCGGTTTGTCGCCCGAGCCGACGATGCTGCGCGTTCAAAATGGGACCACGCTGTACGACATTGCTCCGAACGGAGGCACGCCACCGCAAAAAAGCGCGGCGGCGAAGCAAACCGATGTCATCCAGGTCGAGGCGTCCGCTGTGCTGCAAAAGAATGCGGCAGGCTCGTTCATGGAAACGACACCAGGCAACGACGGGACGACGCGACACTGGTGGAAGGTAGACGGCGCAGACGTGCAACGCAATGCGATTTCGGGATGGGTGCGCGAACAGAGCTTTGCCGGTGGTCGCGTGACCCGCGAGTTTCCGCAAAGCTGGATCGACTTCGATTGTCACGACGAGGACCACGACCCTACGCATACGATTTTCGCGACCACGAGCGACTATATGGATTACGCGCTGGGCAGTGATACACCCGGTGCGGGTTCGCTTGGCACGCTCAGCCCGCTCATGGCTGCAATCTACCGCACGCTGTACCCGACCGGTGACGGCAGTCACGCGGCGGATCAACTCTGCGGTTCCGGTTCGGAGGCGCAAGGCGGGGGCTTTCCGTGGGCGGCCTTTCGCGCGTCGCGCCTCATTGCGAAGCACGAAAGCGAATGGGCCAACCCGGCGAAGTGGCAGGAACTGGTAAGCGCCATCGAGCAGCGCACAGGGCCAAAGGCCGAGCACGAAGAGGAAAACAAGCGCATTGCGAAGCTGGTGTGGTGGGATGAGGTGGCGGCTGGCGTCGCCGGCTTTCCCGGCTCCGATGTGTATCACATCAATCCGATTGCGCTGGCGGCGAACTTTCAATTTAGTAGTTCGTTGATAACGCTCGCGATGTTAAAGGCAGTCGAGCCATTAAACTCGGATGCCTATTACGAGAGCATTTTGCCGTACCTAAACAGGTACGCTTTAGCCTATCAGGTCAACACGCCGAAGAGAATTGCGCATTTTCTTTCGCAGGCGGCGCACGAAAGCAAACTTAGATCATCCGAAGAGGGGCTGGACTATAGACCTCAAAAAATGCGGAAAACTTTTGGATGTAAGGGTGGCCCAGGGAACTACCAATCAAGTTGTGACGATTGTGCGCATGGCCGATTGCGAGATAAACTTTGGTCTCAAGAAAATTACTACGCGCATAATCCGGAGCATCTTGCAAACTATGTATATGCAAATCGTATGGGAAATGGTGGTGAAGAAAGTGGGGATGGGTATAAATATCGCGGGCGCGGATTCATACAGGTAACGGGCAAGGATGGATATCAATCATTTCAAGACGAGCACAACCGAAGGTCACCGGAAAGCATGCAGGATTTCATTGGGAATCCGAATTTGGTATCGACTCAGCTGGAGTACGCTGTTGAATCCGCCTTTGTTTTTTGGGCGCGAGTTAACCTGAATTCAACATCTGATGCCGGGACGGTTGCTGAGGTAACCCAAATCGTAAATGGCGGCCAGAACGGGTATGCGGACCGGCTTGCTCGGTACAATGCAGTAGCATCTTTGTTGGGTTTGCCGACGGAGTGATTAATGAATTTTAGTCAATTTGGCACAGCATTTGTGCTGGGAATCGGGCTGGTCGCGGCGGCGCATGCTGAGGGATTGTGTAAGTCCGGAGAAGCAGCGATTTTTAACTGCAAATTACAGAAATCTATTTCATCATTGTGCCGGTCCAGTGATGCGCGCGTTCTAACGTATCGCAATGGAATCGAGGGAAGATTAAATCTTGAAATTTCCGATGGCGGCGGGGAGAGACGGAGGGTTTTTCACTTTTCCAATATACCTTATTCCGGCGGCGGTGAAGCGCATATTCGGTTTTCAAGATCGGGATATACATATTTTATTTATGATAAAACTGTAAAATCCGATGACGGGACAATATCGTCCGCTGGAGTCGTCGTTTATAAAAGTGATAAAAAAATCTCCGACCTTGTTTGCGGCAATGATGCATCCATACGTGAAGTTGCATATCATGTAATTACAAAGGAAGCCTATCGAGCAATCGGCGCGAGGTAAAATAATTTGTCCCGAATTTATTCAATATCGCGCTGTGGAACAATGTTTTGCCGCCACCGCGTTCTTATGTGATTCGGGCAAGTCACCACAGACATGCGCCGCCCCCGCATCATCGGGTGGCGGTGTTGCGTCCGATTGCGACAGGCCGTGTGCCGCAGTAGCTTTTTGTCCTCACTCACCACTGCGGTTGATCCGCGCGAGAGGCGACCCTATGCCGCGCGACAAATCCTTTGCTAGGCACTACGCGTTGCGGGCCGTACTGAAGGTCGCGGACCCTTGGGCGGCAAAGTACGTCGAACGCGGCGTCCACATCTCCGCAGCATCTGCGGAGATGTGGACGCCGCGTTCGACGTCGCATCGGCACTCAGCGACGCAAGGATACCCCGTCCAGCCCTTCGTGAGTACCTGTCTGGCGCGGCACTTCTGGGGCTTTCAATCAGTCTCGCGAGGGCCGGCTATAGCGGGACACTCAGCGACGTTGCATGCTGGTTTGCGATGAGGTTTGCCGAGCCTGGGAGGAAGCCGCTGGTGCCGGCGGCAGAGGTGCCCGGCACGTCGATCGGTGCTGTCTTGGACGAGCGTAATGAGGCTGAATCCGTGCTAATGCGTCCGCGTGCCGCACGTGCGGAAGGTACACCCGATGAATGGCAAAAGCGCTATGAAGCGGTGGCGGCTGCAAACCGTGCCGCAATGTACGCACTGGTGCATCGACTGAAGCCATAACGCCAGTGCGAGAACGGGCGGATCGAGCTGAACGATTTTGCCTACACAGCGCCTACATGAGTGCGCAAAACAAAAGCCCAACCGGTTAAGGTTGGGCTAATTGCTTGTTTCGTGGTCGGAGCGAAAGGATTCGAACCTTCGACCCTCTGATCCCAAATCAGATGCGCTACCAGGCTGCGCTACGCTCCGACGAATCCGAGATTCTAAGGGGCAACAGGTGCCAGAGTCAATCGCGAATTGCGTCGGAGCGAGGCGCGCCGCGTCATATGCGTCCTAGAACCAGTAGCACGATAACGATGATCAGCACGACGCCGAGCACGCCGGTCGGGCGGTAGCCCCAACCGCTGCTATACGGCCAGGTCGGCAGCGCACCGATCAGCAGCAGGATAAGCACGATGAGCAGGATGGTTCCGATCGTCATTTGAGTTCTCCCTGTCCGGCCCCGACGGATAGTGGGCCGCATGGTTGATCCGACGCACGCTGTGTGCCGCCGCAAGCGACGCACAACGCACGCGCTTCTTGCAGCCACCGGATCAGCAACACGCGTGCCCGAGACCGGCCCCCTTCGTCAGGCCAGACAAAAGCGCGCGCACACGACATCCACCCGCGGGCGCGGGACGACCTGCAGACGAACCGCGCAACCGCGGGGTTTAATGCCGCCGGCGCATCCAGTGCGGCATGTGCATGTGCTGATGCGTCACCCAGTGATGCAGCATGCCTTCGCCGTGTTCGCGGCGATAAGTCCGCGATTCGAAAATGGACAGGGCGAGCAGCACCGCGAGACCTACTGCGAGTCCGACCAGACCTGCAATCGATTCAGCGTCCATGGCAGTCTCCTTTGACGTCCGGCTGTGACTTCATAGTAGGTCACCCATCGCGAAATGGCAGTGGCGGCCGCGCGCGCGGCGTCGTGGAATGCCCGTTGCGGGTAGACTTCCGCGCTCCCGTCTTAGGTTTCATTTTCGTTAGAGAGATTTGCGTCCATGTTCCGCGTTTCGATGATTGCATTGCTGCTCGCCGCGAGTGTCGCCGGTTGTACGAATGGCCCGTCCGGGCGCCGCGCCGGGCCGCCGCAGGATCCGGCCGATTACCACGGCGTGCCGACCGACACTCACCCGCCCGCGATGGTGCCCGCGCCCGTCGCACGCTGAGCCCCGGGGCCGGCCAGCGCGCGAACCAGCTCCGGCAGATGGCGCGCCAGCGTCACGCCGCGCGCGGCCATGAAGAGCAGCATGGCAGCCCACAGTCCGTGGTTGCCGTAGAGAGCGAGGAGCGGCCACGATGCGCCCACGAAGATCGCGAACGACACGATCATCGACGTCATCAGTTCGCGCGTGCGCGTCGCGCCGATGAACACACCGTCGAGTACATAACCCGCCACCGACACCACGGGCGACACCACTGCCCACGGCAGATAGCGTTCGGCGGCCACTCGCACGTTTGGCTGATCCGTCAGACGTTCGACGATCCACGCGCCGGCGCCCGCGTACACGAGCGCGAAGCCGACCGCGCCGAGCGCCGACCACCACGCCGTCGCCTTGATCGCCTGCACGAACGCATGCCGGTCGCGCGCGCCGATTGCCGCGCCGACCAGCGCCTCCGCGGCGTGCGCGAAGCCGTCGAGCCCATAAGCCATGAAGGTCTGAAAGTTGAGCAGCAGCGCATTCGCGGCGAGCGTGGCGTCGCCTTGCCGCGCGCCCAGGTGTGCGAACCAGCCGAACGAGAGCAGCAAACACAGCGTGCGCACGAAGATGTCGCGATTCAGGGCGACGAGCCGCTGCAGCGCTGCGGCATCGAAGAGAGCAGAGCGAGTCAGCGGCGGCAGTCCGCGCGGCCTCGCGCGCCACAGCAACGCGACTCCGAGAACGAAGCCGAGCGCGTCCGCCGTCGCGGTCGCCGCGCCGATTCCGGCGACGCCCCAATCGAAGCGATACACATACAGGAACACGGCGGCGATGTTCACGCCATTGATGAACACTTGCGACAGCAACGCGAGCCTCACGCGCTGGGTGCCCAACAGCCAGCCGAGCACCACATAGTTGCCGAGCGCGAGCGGCGCGGCCCCAATGCGCGCGTGGCAGTAGAGGCGGGCGTTGCGCTGCACGGCGTCGCTGCCGCCGAGCGCGCGCAACGCGTAGTCGATCAACGGCACTTGCAGCGCGAGCACCACGGCGCCGATTGCCGCCGCGAGCAACAGCGCCCGGACCACGTTATCGCGCAATCCGGCGTCGTCGCCCGCGCCGTGCGACTGCGCGACAAGGCCCGTCGTGCCCATGCGCAAAAAGCCGAAGCTCCAGAACACGAAGTTGAAGAAAAGGCCGCCGAGTGCCACGCCGCCCAGATACGACGCGCCGTTCAGATGGCCGGCGACGGCGGTATCGACTGCACCCAGAATCGGCTGAGTCAGGTTGGCGAGGACAATCGGAAACGCGAGTGCCAGCACGCGGCGGTGGCAGCTGACAGGCAGCGCGGGCGCCGCTTCGCTCAATGGCGCTCCTGCACGCACACCCACGGCGAGACGACCACCGCCCACAGGTCCGGGTCCCGTGCGGCGAAGTCGGCGGCGGTTTCCGCTTGCACGCGCTCGACGAGCCCGGCCGACAGCCATTGGGTGACCTGCGCGGTGTCGTCGTTGGCGATGGCTTCCGCCACGCTCACGAGATCGAGGTCCCTCGCGACGCGCAGCAGCATGCCGCGCGCAAAAAAGCGCTCGAGCTCCGGCCAGCCGATTTTGGCGGTTTCGGCGAGGAGCTTGGCGTACAGGGGGGTGTGGGTGGCGTCGTGGGAAGTCATCGTAAGCGGATTCTGGCGGGGTCGTTACTATAAACCATCGGCGATGGCAGCCTGCGTCCGATTCTGAACCTTCACGCTGCCCGGTTCAACGGCCCGGAATTGGCGATTGCACATCATGTAAAACGATTGCCGGAGAGCCGGCTATCACTTTGGGCGGGTTTGCGCCTGGCGAGGCGAATGAATAACATCAGATTATTGGTAACGAGAGCGGATGATTTAAAACTCGATAATTCGTCGGCAGATTTAGAGAATGGTAATTCGCCATTTGCGAATGTGCGGTTGCGACATTTTGGCGGAGAGTTTCGGCGAATGCGGCTATTTGATCGAAAAGGTGCGCTGGCGCACTAAGCACTTCAACCCGCATTGAGCCGCCGAATCACGTCGATTGCACGTGCCGCGGGGCGGGGCCCGATTTTCTTCAGCCTAATTGCCGCCGGGTGGCATCCGCCTTGCTACATGCGGGTTTCCAGCCTGTTAAGCCGCTTTAATCGCACTGTTAATCAATCTGCAGTGAGCGGAATGGCGGGCCGCCATTGCCGTTTATTTGAGCGATTTCTGGTTCACAGAGCGCGAAATCCGTGCGTCGCATCACATTGGTCAGGAAATTAATATATTGCGCTTGTAAAACCCCGTTGTTAAATTTGGTTCTGGCGCATGGTGAACCGGTCCTTTGCCGATATGCGCCGAACCCCCGTTAGCCCGGCTTCGCGCCGGGCTTTTTTTTGCGGCGTTTTTACGGCGGTCATTGCGAGTACACAGGCGAGGCGGATCATGAAGCTTACATTTTCTTTCGCCGATTATGAACGGGGTCATCATTTTCGTGGCGCTGTGGCCCATGGGGTGCGCGGCGCTGCTCGCCTTCGCCGTGCGCATCGAACCGCGTTCCGGGCGCTGGCGGCGCGGCCGCCCGGACTCGCCGCCATCCGGCGGCGCAGCCCACCCACGTCATTGCTTGCAGCGAACCACCATCGAGCGGTTTTTCACATTCGCACCGAAAATACCGCCGACGGTACCGCCGGAAGTGGCGCCGTTATCCACGTCCTTCGATACGACGTCGTAGCCATAGTTGCCGCATACCTCGCCCGCGCGTTTGTAGCATTCCGCCCAGCTCGTGCTTGCGTCGCTGCCGCTGCAGTTGATCGCGAAGCCCGTGTCGCCGCTCGGCAGGTAGGTCATGGTGGTGGTCGTGGAGCAGCCCGCGAGGCTGCCGAGTGTCAGCAGGCCGACGCCGATCGCCGCGGCCGTTGCGACGGACGCCAATGCGCTCTTCATTGCAGAATTCCTTACAGATGACATGAAAGGCGTGGCGCGAGGCCACGTGTGCCGGATTGAGCGTTTATAGCACGCGGGGTTCCCTAGGCCGCCGACTCGCCTAACGCGGCGGCAAGGCTCGCGACGGGTCGATCGAGCGGCCCTGATAGCGCAACTCGAAGTGCAGCATGACGCGGTTGGTATCGGTATCGCCCATCTCGGCGATCTTCTGGCCTTGCGCGACGGTTTCGCCTTCCTTCACGAACAGCGCGCGGTTGTGCGCATATGCGGTGAGATACTCGGCGTTGTGCTTGAGAATCAGCAGGTTGCCGTAACCGCGCAAGCCATTGCCCGCGTACACCACCGTGCCCGCTGCCGCCGC
>Ga0055533_1000687_pt1 | contig 11118 bp, 14 predicted proteins | sample AraplaCvi_mMS_r2_FD_54991 | JGI IMG/M metagenome (GOLD analysis project Ga0055533, IMG submission 54991) | Arabidopsis root microbial communities from North Carolina, USA - plate scrape CL_Cvi_mMS_r2 | ecosystem: Host-associated > Plants > Roots > Endosphere | place: USA: North Carolina...
GCCGTTGCGCGCGCGCCGCGGAGACATCCATCCCCAACTTTGCCATTTCATCGGTTCCTTCAACACTAAGGTCGTAGAGACCCTGGCTGCCAGGCACGTCTGATAGCCAACCCATGTCACGCAAACGGTCACGTAGCGCGACGCCCAAAGCGCCTGCCATATGGTCATAGCAGGTGCGTGCAGCGCGCATGCGCTCCGGTGTATTGGGCTCAAACTTCTCTATCGGTCCACCCGCAATCACGGTAAGCGCCTCAATGGCAGCGGCAACGTGATGATCGTGCAGACTGTAGTAGCGGTGCCTGCCTTGCACATGCATCAACACCAGACGGCGCTCTCGCAATTTGGCCAAATGGACGCTTGCCGTGGACGGATTGACCCCGGCAACCAGCGCAAGCTCGGTGCTAGTTCGCGCGCGGCCATCCAGTAGTGCGCACAGCATGCGCGTTCGCGCTGGCTCAGCGATCGCTGCGGCCATTTCGGAAACTGCTGCCTCGGGGTGCTCTACATCCATAGTTTGATCGTTAGCGAAGTGTAGGTTTTGAAGAAGCGAGAACATCTTCGGCATGAAAACTGAAGATCACGTCAACAGCAACCAACAAGCCCATCAACCGACGTCTTCAATGGCGCACGACATGAGTCGCCGCAAATTTCTTTCAGGAACCGCCGCGCTGACCGCCTTCTGCGTCGCGGCGTCTTCCGGCTTCGACGCGCTTGCCGAACCAACCCAACCGCTGGCCAGATCCCCATCGCCACGCTTATCTGGGAACCTCCCCATGACCATGATTTGCATCATCCGCTACGAGATCGATCCCTTTCAACGGGACGCTTTCAAGCAATACGCTGAACAATGGGGCCGCATCATTCCCCGATGTGGCGGTCACCTGGTCGGCTATTTCCTGCCGTGGCAAGGCACCAATTATGTCGGCTGGGGCCTGATCGCACTCGAGAGCCTGAGTGCGTACGAAACATATCAGGAACGATTGCGGCAAGACCCTGATGCGAAAAAAAACTTCGCGTTCGCGCACGAAAAGCGCTTCATCTGTAAGGAAGAACGAAACTTCGTCGAGGTCGTAGACGGGACGTTTGAAATACCAGCCATGAAACCGTGAAGAGAATCGGCATCGTCGGCTGCGGGATGGGTCCGAACAGCTTCCAGGTCATGAAGGAACGGAAGTAACAGTCCTACCGCTTCCATTTCCCCACTCCATCCCCCTTACATCCTGATATGTCCACTTCGGGTCGGGAGCGGTCATTGATGGACCCGCATCAGACGCTCACAAATGTTCTTTAAACAGTCCGAGTAAAGGTCCAACAACCAAGCCGCTTAAGATGAATTCGTATATCGCGTCCGCATGCGATCCAGAAAGCGAATAGCACGCCAAACCCAGCAAGACTCCTAGCAGCGCATCCGCACCTATCCTCAGCGACCTCTTCTTTAGTCGGTAATCAAAAAAGAGAGAGGCGACAACAAACAAGCCGAGCGGCGCTCCGAAGCGCGCGTTCCACCACGAATCGCCGGGCTCCAAGTGCGTTATTACCCATAGAGCGCCAAGAATCATGGCGACCGCGCAAACTATGGCCGCAATTGCCATTTTCCTCGTGCCCCCTTCCTCTGGTTGGCGATCACTTCGTTCGAACATTTCGACTTTCGAGTTTCGAGTTTCGTTGTGAACGGTGTCCGCTTTGGGTCGGAAACGGACATTGCCATTCGCTACACCCTTCCCTCAAGCCTATGACTTTCTAAGCTTCTTCAGCTTCGCGTCGACCAAGCCCCAGATAGCAAGAACGACAACGAGGCTGCCGAAGGCGGAACCAACGCCAGAGCGTGGCTCAGAGGATTCGCTGGCGAAATAAGCCTGAAGGAAAAGGAATGCAGCCAAGCAAACAACGAACCACATAGTCCTTGCTATCCGACTAGTTCCCATGCCCCGTATCTCCCCTCCATTGTCTGCACAAGGCCCGCTTCGGGTCGGAAGCGGACCCTCCCGTCACCCTAGCGCAGTCGCCGGAGAGACTCTGTCTCCCGGCACATCACCCGGGTTGACACCCCAGAATGTGCTTCCCGTGTGCTTACGATCGACAAAGTAGTGGTGGTTCTTGCTTCGTATCGCATCAATGGCTGCAGCAGCATCGGCTCTGGTCTCAGAATGCGGATGGGTCAAGAGCACCTCCAACTCACCAATGACGTCCTCCCTGAGCGAATACGCCAGAATTCCGCAGGCGTTGTTTCTCGCCAGGTAGGCACGATCCCTCAGGGCAAGGCACGCAAGGGCAACCACATCACTGCGTTGACGCGCAAAACGGGGAAGCCAAAAGAGGATTGCGACTCGCCCCTCGGAGTGCCGGACCTTCGGATAGGCGACTGCAAGCGTAGGCACCAAGTTCTCGAGACCGTAGCGCTCGAACAGCTTGAGCTGAGCCTGTCCGAGCTCACTGCCTTTCATGCCGTTGTGTATTGCTAGGACCTCGTCAAAGGGCGGCTGATCCACTTCTTGGCTCCAAAAATCGATTCGAGTCGTAAACGTTTCTACTCTCAACCGAGGTCCGCTCCGGGTCGGTAGCGGACCTTAGCTACCTCATGGACGATCACAGGGGAATCCGCGTGATCGGATGCAGTTTACCTGCGGCCTTTGACAGGGAAGAGGCCACTCAGAATGGCAGCTGCCGCGAAACCGATCCCAACCATCAGCAATCCGCTGAATAGCTGCATTCCCCTCGGATCCCCAAAGTGGATGATCAGATTCACCGCGGACGCAAGCGTCACGGCTAACCCGATCCACAACCAGAACGATTGCGGAAACTTGCTCATTGGCCAAAACGGTGTGTCCACTCGCCAGAACCGCTCGGCGCTGACGCTATGGCCTCGTATCCAGAGAAATAGAATTCCGCACGCGAGGACACCGGTCGCTAATCCTGCAACGATGCCGAAGTTCGTCTGATCGTCCAGAAGGTGACTGAAGGCTAGAAGATTGCCCCCAATAACAACAATTCGTCCGACAAGCCAAAGATGCTTCTTATTCATGCCGATTGGTGCCCGTTGGGAACATTTCGAAATCTTTGATATGTCTGCTCTGGGTCGGGGGCGGACGCTTCGCTCATTGCAAAATCCTAGACTGTCCTGCGGACTACCCGAACTACATTGGGCGCCTGAGCATCCATAAACATGAAGCAGCGCCCGAAGAGCGCCTTCATACCAAATGCATCAAATTTTTTTGGACCGAGAGGGTTTATCAGGACCTCGCTCGTCGTCAGCGCTTCCAAATGGCGCGCCTCGATTACTTTCCAGTTGTCGGAAGTAACGCGGTCAAGGACCAGATTGACGGCAGGATGGTTGTATTTGACTAAGACATTTCCATCCTTCATGGACAGCGGGTTCATGTCGGGATGGAAGTGATAGATCTTGGCCAATACGTCTTTGGCATGGGACACCGCCTGATCGTCAGAAAGCCCCTCCGGCAAGGCGCAACTAGCGCTTGGGCTCCCAGAGCTCGACCTTGTTCCCTTCGAGATCGAGAATCCAGGCAAACCGGCCGTTCGGATCGCTGTCGTCACGCTTGAGCACCGTGACACCCTTGGACTTCAGACGCGCGAGCAGCGCGTCCATGTCATCCACGGTGTAGTTGATCATCAATCCGCTCGTCGACGGTGCGAAGTACTTCGTCGATGCAGGAAACGCATTCCATGTCAGCACGGGAGGATGTTGTGGCGCGTCGTAGCGGAGGGCCGCGCCTCCCCAGGCTTCCACTGGCATGCCGAGGACATTGCGATACCACGCCGCGAGATTTTTGGGATCCTTTGCCTTGAAGAAGACGCCGCCGACGCCAGTGATGTGTCCGGCCGGCGGTGCGGACTCGGCCATCACCAGGCCATGCATTGAAAGCACGACGGCCCATAACAACAAAATCGATCGACGCTTCATTTAAGTCTTCCCCGTTTATGTGGCTCGCGCCACGCCGACTTCTGTCACGTCCGCCTTTAGCCACGGTCGAAAGCGGCCACCCCACGAAGCGGCTCAATAGTTCAAAGCGCTGCCCTTGCCGTTCGCGCATATCCCTAGGAGAGATTACGTCAGACCGATTGAAAGGTCCGCCCTGGATCGCAAGCCGGCGGCCTCGACTTGTTCGAGAGCCATCACACCGGAATTTAGTCGTCTGCAATCAAACATGGAAAGCTATGACATCCAGCTACCGCAGCGGCGATTGTCTCGGGTCCATCGTTTGGAGGTCTTCTTGAATATGACGATCCCACCGTTTCCGCAAAGCCGCCCGCAAACGAATGAGTAGGTAAACCAGGCTGTGTCACGCCTTCCGTTGAATGTGATTGCAGACAAGGTCATGAGGCCTTGGGCCATCCCGGCGTCTACTGCGGACTCAACAGACTGCCCCTTGGAGATAAGGGTCCCCGGGTCTTGGAAGTGCCACGTCTTTGGATCCACAAAGTGGACATGGGAGGGGCTGCGGATGCTGATGAGATCCTTTGCATCCGAATATGTCGTCTGGCGACCGTCCTTTGCCCCATTCTTTCCGGCGCATTGCTCGTACTGTTCAATCGCCTCAGACGGGGGTAAGTCTACGGTATTGGAAACGTTGATAAGGGATGGGTCTTTGCCAGCCCATTGGCCAAGAAACGCCCCATAAATCTCGGTGGCATCATTTCTCGTGTCTCCTGTAGGTGCGGCGCTGACACCTAACCCACAGCAATAGGTGGCTAGCAGTACAGCGACAATCAGAGGCACAAACCTCGACGTACCAACCATACTCCTCCCTGCCAATTTACGACCGGCTACCCTTTTAAAAGATATCTGCTCAGATCCGCTACGGGTCGGAAGCGGCCTTCACGATCTCTCAATATGGCAGCCCAAGAACTGGCCGAAATCATCTCCGCCGCGCCTGCCTGCCCACGCGCGTGCAGTCAGAAACGGCTAGCCCTTGGACAACTGGATCGTACACAAGTCGCGCGGGAGATTACGAAATCGCCAGGCCAACTGATCGAAGCTAGACAACGCGCTCCCTCGAACAAGGAGGTGCGGGGCTGGGCCAATTGGCAACCCGATGCCCGCAGGCAGAAGAGCCCCTCTGGCACGCGGGCACGATAATGGCGTTGGTCAGCAAGGGCTCTTCAATTTCGCACCAACGCGTGTCAGCGATCGCGGAAGAGAACCATGGATTCGGTCGTCATCGCGCACTCCACAGCCATAGGACTGCGGCGCTCCCGCCTCCAGAAAGCTGGCGCTCTCCCCGTTTCGTTGCGAAAAACCCGGGAGAAATGCGCCTGATCTGCAAAGCCACAGGCCACAGCAATACGCCTCACCGGTTCGTCGCTAGCCAACAACAGCTCTTTCGCGCGCGCGAGGCGGACGGCACGGACATACGCGTGCGGAGGCATGCTGAAGCTAGCCCGGAAAGCTCGAAAGAAATGGCTTGTGCTCAGTCGTGTCACGCTTGCCATATCCTCCACCCTGATCGGCGCCTCAAGGTGGGCATGGACGTGGTCGATGACCTTTCGCGCCTGCCACGGCGCCAGCCCGCGCGTAGGACCATGGACGAGACTTGCTTGAGGCTCTGTTGGAGTGGCCGTCGCCAGCAACAGCTCAAGTGCCCTTTGAATCTCAAGCCTGGCAACGCGCGTATCGCTGTCCAGGGCAAGGCAAGCGCGCTGCAGCAGCGGGGCGACAATCGACGCGACCTTGCCAGTTATCGTTGTTTCTCGCATGCCCCGAGATCTCCGATGTCAGACGCCGCATCTGGAGACCAACTATCGCGCTTGCCGGCATGGTGATCTATTGCTCAATCAGGGGGCCTTCCTACAGCGCAAAAGGAGGATAGAAAACTCCTTCGAAAGGAGGAGATGGCGTGGACGGACCTACAAGTGGATGAGGCCCCGGCGGCTGGCCACGGTAATCGCCTCCGTGCGACTTAGAACCTGCAGCTTGGCAAAAATGCTGCGAAGGTGGGATTTGACCGTGGTTTCGCCAATGCTCAGGCGCGCGCCAATGTCCTTGTTGCTATGTCCTTGCGCCAGCAAGGTAAGAACCTCCAGCTCTCGGCTCGTCAGCGCTTCCCCGCTGACACCCGCCGCAAGCTTCGCCACGAGCAGCGCCGGGATGCGGGTCTCGCCTGCATGCACGGCACGGATGCAATCGAGCAACTCCTCCCGCTGGGCATCCTTGAGCATGTAGCCCCTGGCGCCCGCCATGATGGCCCGGTATATGTCGTGGTCGCTGTCGTAGGTCGTCAGGACGATGAACAACGCCGATGAGTCCACTCGGCGAATCGCCTCGATAGCGCCGACGCCATCGAGGACCGGCATGCGTATATCCAGGAGGACGACGTCCGGGTGGCATTCCTGCCATCGATCAACACACTCCTGGCCATTGGCAGCTTCTGCTGCCACAACCATGTCCGGCTGTCGACCAATGATCGCCGCCAGACCTTCTCGCACAGTGACATGGTCGTCGGCTATCAAGACGCGAATCGGTCTGGACGCGCGCGGTGCCGTGCCGGACATCGAGCGCTCCATCACCTTGACCCCAAGGTATCGGCCGCTGATCGCGGCAGCCAAATGGATATCTTTGCCCCGGCGCCGCTGGAGCTCTCGACCGTCATCTCGCCCCCCATCACCTCTATTCGTTCACGTATGCCAAGGAGACCAAATCCTTCGCTCTTGGCCGCCGGCTCGAACCCTTGACCATCGTCTGCGAATTCAAGTCGAACACCTGAGTCGCTGAAGGCGACAGTGGCGACCATATGGGAGGCCCGGGCATGGCGAATCGTATTGGTAAGCACCTCTTGCGAAATGCGAAACAAGTTCTCTTCCCAGGCTGGAGGCAATGAAAGAGGCTGACCTTGCACTGTGAAGGCGACATCGAGATCGATGCCCTCCGTCATGCTTGCGAACAAGGTCTGCAGCGCATGGGTAAAGCCCTTCTCTTCCAGAGACTGGGGCCTCAAGGCTTGTACCGAACGCCGGGCCTCGCTCAGGCTCTCGCGCGCCAGGTTCCTTGCGGCAATGACATGCTGTTCCGCTTCGTAACCGAGGCCGCGTCGACTGGCGTCTTCTGCTGCTTCGAGCTGTACGATGACGCCGGTGAAGCCCTGCGCCAATGTGTCGTGGATGTCGCGTGCGATGCGGTTGCGTTCCCCCACTATGGCGGCATCACGGCCTTGCGCCGACAATTCGGCCAATCGAATCATGAGCATGACTTGGTTCGTCAGGGCCTGCGCCAATTCAACCTGTTCGCGCTCGAACGCGCGCTTTCGCTTGAAGCGAAGACCGATGGCACCCTCAAGGCGTCCAGCGACCATCATGGGAACCAGAAGAACGGTGACAATGCCCAGCGGCAGCAGTCGATCACGCAACGGAAACGGCGGAACGGTTCGAATATCCTCGATGACGCTCGGCTCTCCCGAGCGAAAAACCTCTGGCCACGGCCAGATGTCTTCCATCGGAAGATTAAGGTCGAGGCCTGCGAACCTGGTGTCGCTTTTGGGTATGACGCGGTTGTTCTCGAAAACGAAGTCGATCGACACGGTGTCGTCAACGAGCCCGCGGCGCCAGACACTGGCGCTGTGCGCGCCGAACTGTTCGGTCAGCGTACGCAGGATATGCGCGAGCAGCTGGTTGGGATCCGGCTCAACGGCCAGGGCCTCCAAGGCGCTCTTGAGAGCGCTGACTTGGCCGCGAGCCAGTTGCTCCGATGCCAGCAAAGCCCTCTCAGCGCGCTTGCGTGACTCAATATCGATGTTGCAGCCATACCATTTGAGTACGCGCCCGGCTTCATCCACCAGCGGCGCATAGCGGAAGAGAAACCAGCGATACTCGCCATCGAATCGACGGACCCGAGCCTCAAGCTCCCCCGCTGCACCACGTGCCAACGATTCGCGCCATTGAGCCTCAAGGTCGGGGAAGTCATCCGGATGAATGGTGGCGGTCCATCCCCAGCCCAGCGCCTGGCCCAGGGAAACACCCGTGTAGTCACACCACTGCCTGTTCAGGAACTCGACCGGCCCCTCGGCGCTCCCGAACCAGGCCAGCCCGGGTATCGTGTCGATCGCAATGCGAAAGCTGTTCTCCCAGGACTCGATGTCCCCGGCAAGAGTGGCATTCCCGTGACCTGCCTCTTTCTCAGAAATGGATTCGCTCACGAGAGACTCCGGCGACCTGGGACGTCTCTCGCGCACCAGGACCGCGTGCATGGGGAGAGCGCATCGAAAGGGGAAATCATGGGCTGCATCGCGCGTGATTGTCTTGCCATGGGCCACCCATGCAGAAGATCGATGGTGTTCAGCCGATACACCCTGAAGCGGGATGGTAAGGTCCAAACGCATCGATTGCACCTCGAAATCGACGTCCCAGGTGGCGACGATAGCCCACCAGCCAAGGCATGGCTTGAACAAACCTACCCTGCCAGCGCCAGTCGCCCACGCAAAGCCAACGCTAAGCAGCGTGCCGGGGGTTTTGCTGATGTCATCACCGGCGCTGACAGCGAAGACGGTAGACAGAGACGTCCGAGAGTAAGCGCGGCGACCCTGGGCCGGCTGAGGCCCATTTGGTGTTGCAGCCCTCCAGAGTCTGGGCAAAAGCACTGATCGACAAGTTCGATACTCCTGATCAATCCACGCCTTCGCTCTCCCCTTATGTTTGAGCGCCAGGTCTTCGCGTATCGCCGACTTCAGTCACTCCAATTTCCGGTGCCTACCGCACACACGATTCCTTCGCCAAAGGGTCTTCGCCATGACGTCCTATCCCCGCATCCGAGATGCAGTCACTGATCACCTCCTTACACCGCAAAACTCGGCAGTCGTCATCATCGACTTCCAGCCGGTGCAGGTGAGCTCGATTGCCTCGCGTGACAAGCGCCAGCTGGTCGCCAATATCACCGCACTCGCGCGTATCGCGAAACTCTACGGCCTGCCAACCGTGCTTTCGTCCGTGAACGTTTCGACAGGGCGAAACCAGCCGACCATCCATCAGCTCACCGAAGTCCTTAAGGACACCCCGATCATCGACCGCACGTCCATCAACGCCTGGGAAGACCAGGATTTCGTGTCCGCAGTTAAAGCGACCGGTCGAAAGAAGCTGATCATGGCCGCGCTATGGACGGAGGTTTGCCTCGTCCATCCCGCCCTGGACGCCCTCGCAGACGGCTTCGAGGTATACCCCGTCGTTGACGCCTGTGGCGGCACTTCGCTGGAGGCTCATAACGCAGCCCTCGATCGTCTCTTTCAAGCGGGCGCCAAGCCGACAAGCTGGGTGCAAGTGATCTGCGAGCTTCAGCGCGACTGGAATCGAGAGGCTACGGTGCCCGGCTTCGCAGAGATCCTTTTCGCGATCGAGGGCCATTGAGCAGTGCCTGTCAGGCCCCTCCAAACACAGGCCTGACCGCTCTAGCGGCACATGGATCTCTCAAGCAGGACATCAACGGATACGAGCCAGAGGCAGTCTGCGTGAACCAACTTCGCAGTGCTGCACATCAAATGGTGGAGCGAGGTGACATGAACAAGTTGACGGTTCTTCTACTCGGTACTTTCGCAGTGGCCGCGCATGCGCAGCAGGCTGGTGCGCCCAAGTTCTCGGACAATTTCGCAAAGACCCCCGATGAACTCTCTGCCATTTCCCCCACGGGTGGCGCAGGTGGCTCAGGCAATGCCAAGGTGCAAGTTGTCACCATTCTCGGCAATCCCTCCAAGCCCGGCCCTTATAGCCAATTGCTGCGGGTAGCTCCCCACGCATCCATCCCTGCGCATCATCATGCGGGTGACCGGATTGGAACGGTCCTGTCGGGTACATGGCATTTCGGCTACGGAACCAAGTTCGACGCAAGCAAGCTGAGGACCTTGCCCACGGGTTCGGTCTACACCGAGCCGGCGAACGGCGCGCATTTCGCGCAAACCGGTGATGAAGCGGTCACGGTGCTGATCACCGGCTTTGGACCGACGGATACGGTCTACGAGAACTCCGCGGATGATCCGGCGGCGAAGCACTAAGTCTGCCCCGGCAGGCTCGCGGGCAAGAGCAACGCGCACAAAGCTCGGGGCTCAAGCACCTCTGCGTGTTGGCTCTGTGGTCCGCACAGCCATCAGGGCCGCGGCAAAACCCTGGGTCCCATAGAACACAGTTCATCAATCTTCTGGAGACGAAAGCATGGCTCGTTCGCTTCTCGCAGCATGCCTGACATTGGCCTTGAGCCTGCCTGTTGTTGCGGCAGTCAAGCCCTTCCCCTCGACATTTCATACGCAGGACGTCGAGACAAACGGCGCGACGATACACGTGCGCGTCGGCGGCAAAGGCCCGGCCGTTGTTCTGCTTCACGGTTTTGGTGACACCGGCGACATGTGGGAGCCGCTCGCAGCGAATCTTGAGCGTGACCACACGGTCGTCGTGCCGGACCTTCGTGGACTTGGACTCTCCTCGCATCCAGCGGGCGGCTACGAGAAATTGAACCAAGCTGCAGACGTGCGTGGCGTGCTGACACAACTGGGCATCGATCACGCAGTGATCGTGGGACACGACATCGGCACCATGGTCGCCTATGCCTACGCACGACGCTATCCCGACAAGACCGATCGATTGGTGGTCATGGATGCCCCGGTACCTGGCGTGCCGCCGTGGGACCAGATTGTTCGCTCCCCGATGCTTTGGCACTTCGATCTGGGCGGCCCTGATATGGAGCGTCTCGTCGCAGGTCGTGAGCGCATCTATCTGGACAGGTTCTGGAACGACTTTGCCGGTGATCCAACGAAGGTCGACGAAAGTACACGCCAGCATTACGCCGAACTCTATGCCCGGCCTGGCACCATGCATTCGGCATTTGCCCAGTTCCGGTCCATTCGCAAGGATGCAGAAGAGAACAAGGCAGCACTCGGCTCCAAGCTCGCCATGCCCGTGCTGGCCATGGGTGGTGCAAAGTCATTTGGTGCTGACGAGGCCGCGGTGATGCGCAACGCAGCCACCAACGTGACCGAACTGGTGGTGCCCAATGCCGGCCATTGGCTCATGGAGGAAGCACCCGACGTCACGGTCACCGCGGTACGCAACTTCATCGAAGGGAAACCTGTGACCGGCGAAACTCACGGAACACAGACCAAGCATTGATTCAAATGCTGGCACCAAGGGGTC
>Ga0055533_1000691_pt1 | contig 11066 bp, 12 predicted proteins | sample AraplaCvi_mMS_r2_FD_54991 | JGI IMG/M metagenome (GOLD analysis project Ga0055533, IMG submission 54991) | Arabidopsis root microbial communities from North Carolina, USA - plate scrape CL_Cvi_mMS_r2 | ecosystem: Host-associated > Plants > Roots > Endosphere | place: USA: North Carolina...
CATGTGTCACGCTGACCGCTTCGATGAGTCCGTCGGGCGCCGTGGCTTCGATCGTGAGGCCCGCGCCCAATCGCCCAATGCCCTGGCCGTGCAATGAATTCACGCGCGCTTCGTGTGCGCCATGTGCAAGACGTTGCAATAGACCGCCCTGTGCGAGCGAGACCGAATGAGAGGGCGCGTATTGCACGTCGAGGCTGTCGTGACTGTTCTCGCGATGGTCGTTGAGCCCCGGCGTCGTGTGAACGCTCTGATGCAACGTTCCGCCGAACACCACATTCATTTCCTGGAAGCCCCGGCATATGGCGAGCACGGGCACGCCGGCTGCAATTGCGGCGCGAAGCAGCGGCAGCGTGGTCGCGTCGCGCGCGGCGTCGTGCAGCGTGCCGGGGGCGGCGGGCTCGCCGCCGTAGCGGCGCGGCTCGACATTGGAATAGCTGCCGGTAAAGAGCAGGCCGTCGACCGCGGCCAGCACGTCTTGCGTGGATTGACGCTCGCCGAGTGCGGGCAGCAGCATGGCCAGCGCGTTTGAGCCGTCCACGATGGCCGTGATGTATTTCTCGCCGGTTATGTGCGACGGGTGGCTGCCTATCGTCGTTCTGTCGGCACTGATGCCGATTAGCGGTTTATTTCGCATAACGAATAGATGTGTTTGTAGAGCCGCGAATGCGGCACAGAGTGCTTCGAAATGCGCTGCGGTACCAGGTCGCGGCCGGATGCGCCGTGTCAGGTCACCGGAGCAGGGCGGGCAGTCGCCGTCAACGGAACGCGCCGCGCGTAATGAACTGATGCACCGTTCGATGCCGCCCGTCGCGGGGCGCAGCAAGGCGCACGCGAGCCGGACAGAGCGACGTCAAATAACGCTGCGCGTGCGCAAACGCGCGCGTGGCACAGACGCGTTCAGCCAGACCGACGGATCGAAGGGCAAACAGGAGGGAGGCGCTAGGGCAACAGCGAAGCGACCTCGTCTGTGCGCACGGCGATGAACGCGCGCGCGGAGACGGAGTTGTGACGTCGAACGGAACGACGCGAAAGAATTGTGAAGATGGACAGGAAGCGGCGGAACGCAAGGCTGCCGCTGCTGCCGTTGGCAATGGCGCCGTCAGCGCGAGGACAACTCGCCTGACTGCGGTTCCATCTCACCAAAGGGCCACGGACTCTCACGATGACACTCGACTAGCGACGTTGAACAGGTTGAACGTGCTGCTGAGAAATAGCACGCCTGGCTGATCGGTTTGTCCGTTGCAAAGCGGATTTGCTGCTTCGCAAGATACGACAAATGTGTTTTGCGAAGCGGGGCTTACGATCGCCTGTTAACCAGCATATACGAGCCAGCCATGCCGTCAATTGGTTTTGTCGCGGGAGACGGGTTGGCGCGCTGCCCAAAAGGATGTTTTTATGTGCCGCGCGGGGGCTCGATATCGAGTTCGGAATGTCGTGGAGCGTGAGCAGGGTTCACGACGTTACAGGGTAGATTGCAGCATGACGCGTGGCTTGCGTCGTTGAGCCGCAACATACAAAGCGTGCGTCTCTTGCCCAGGTGGCGTCGACTGGCCCTTGTCATGGCCGCGGCCCGTGTCGGAAAGCTGCTAGCGCAGCACGCTAACCGTCGCGTCACGTGTGCCTACCCGGAAGATGTTGCCTTCCGGCGTGATGATGCGCGGCAGTTCGGCGGGTCGAGGATCCGCGTGCTTCTTCGAATTGTCTGCCCGGACCCGGCTGTGCGCAGAAGGATTGGCGAGAGGGTCAGCCACACGGCGCGGCGTCAATGCAGTCGAGTGACGCGACGGGTGCCCCGTTCTGCAGTTGCTTTTCCTGCAGGATGGTTGGGTGAGTGGCTGCGTGAGTGGCTGCCCGATACGCGCCTCCGGCGGATTCCAGATTTCGACATAGCGTTCGCCTGCCGATACTGTCGACGCAATCATCAGCAGCACTGCACCCGCGCCTACCAATCGAAACATGTTGCTTTCCCTCCAGTCGCCGGTCTTCCCACGCAAGGGAGCCTCTCGTCGTGCCGATGCGCGGCTCATCGCAGCCAGGGCTGCCACCGCAATCACGGCGGTCGCGCACTGCATTATCAACCGGCCAGCCAGCCGTTGTTGTGACGAGGCGTGAATCCGCGTGCACCACTGTACATCCATACAGGTTTTCTCGCAAGAGCGTCCGCCAATCCGTCTCGCGACGCGGTGCGCGGCGTGTCCGTAGCCAGGTCGCCAGCTTGCGCTCAAATCAGCGGCCTGCAGATTCAGGCAAAAGGCAACTGCCGAACCCTCGCTCGTGCTCACGGCGTTCATTCGCCTGCCGGATGGTGATGCATCGCGTCCGCATCGTGCCCTGCCATTGCATCGTGCCCATGATCGGACAACTGCCCATCGAACCAGTCGTGTAGCGCCGCAACGAGACGAGGCTGTCTGCTGCGATACACGATTTCCCCGCCGTCGCGCACGTCGCGATAGCCGATCGTGAGCTCGCCCGGCTGGGCCGTACGCAAGTCGGCGAGGCCGGGCATGTCGTTGCCGTGGATCTGCTCCGGCGCGCCGAAATCGCCTGTCGAGAAGCGACGCGCGATCACGGCGAGATGCCGGCGGATGAGGGCGGTCTGCTTGGCGTCGGGATGTTTCGTGACGACCCGCTGGGTGCCACCGTCGGCGGTCTTCGTAAAGATGTGGGTGGTGGCCGCGAGCGAAAACGGCATCACGTCCGCACCGCGTTGCGCAATCTCTTTCTGGCGAGCCGTGACATCGGCAAGCGGGAGCGGTGAAACAACCGCTGTGCCGAACACGATAAGCATGGATGCCGTCAGGCGTTTCCACATGATGAAATAGTCTAGGCGTCCACAGAAGACTGCCCCATTGATCTGCAACAGAAAGGACAATGACAGACTACCATTTGCGAGTCCACTGGGATCAGCAGAGCAGACGTTGGGTTGGCTGCGACGAGCGGGCGAGGCCGCCGATTGGGGACGTTTTTCTGCCACTCAGCTGCCCAATCTATGGGTAGCACGAACCGACAGTTTCAGTACTGCGAACTTTCTGTTTCCGGGAGTGGGTGCCTGAGGCGAACCATCGAAGGCTCGATTTGTCATAGCCGATCCTTATTGTCGAGGCATTGCTCCGAGGAATAGAAGAAATGGACCTCAGTAAAATGATGAATAGATCCCGTCTTAAGGGGCATCTCTATTCGCTTGTCAGACCGCGGACCATCCAATGTGCCGGACGCCCCGTCATCGACGGATATTTTCCCGATTTCGCGGGTGAAGGGCAGGTCAGGCTTGGAAATAGCTGTTGCTTTCGCTCCTTTCGTCTTCGGCAGCATTTCACCGTCCTCAAGGACGCAGTGCTGGAAGTGGGCGACGACGCATTATTTAACGACGGTATCGTTTTATGTGCCGCGAAATCGATCAAAATCGGCCACTCCGTCAAGATCGGGGACATGGTTTATATCTACGACACTCACTTTCATCAGGTGTGCCCGGATGAGCCGCTAACCGAGGCACCGGTATCGATTGGGAACAACGTCTGGATCGGTGCAAACTCCATGGTTCTGGCAGGAGCATCTATTGGCGACCACAGTGTCATTGCGGCCGGCTCCATTGTCACCGGCGCAATCCCAGCGAGGAGCCTTGCCGCTGGCACACCGGCACGAGTGATCAGGACCTTCGAAGTACCGGATGGCTGGATCCGGCGCTAGATTGATTGCTGTGCTCTCTTCAGGAAGACATAACAATCACGGGTCATTCGAGAGATCGCGCATTCTTTCAGAAGCGGCCCATGACCCGCTGGCAGATCCACCATCCTCCTGGCGCTCATTGACTGATACCGATCCGCCTGCGTTGACTCAGGTCAACAAGGGCAATCTGCTACTACCGAAAATGGATGGCATGGCTGTGTTAACAATCCGGTAAGGAAGCCGTCCGAACATGTAGAGCATCCACGGGGAGAACCCACGATGCTCATGTCCCAGCGCTTCGTACCACGATTTGTGTTCGCCATCGGTATTGCCGCCGGCGCCGGCGTTTCACACGTCTATGCCGACACTCCCGGAGAAATTCTGAACGGCTACGCGGCGCAGTCGAAAACTGCGCCTGCACCGCCGCGCGGTCAACAGTTTTTTACGACGCGGCACGGCCGTGGGTGGGCCTGTGCGACGTGCCATGGCGCGCTGCCTACCGGTAGCGGACAGCATGCGAGCACCGGCAAGACGATCGCGCCGCTTGCGCCCGCGTTCAATCCCGAACGCTTCACCGACGCGGCAAAGACAGAGAAGTGGTTCCGCCGCAACTGCGGCGACGTAGTGGGGCGGGAATGCACGGCGTCGGAGAAGGCTGACATTCTGAGCTGGCTGATGACGCTCAAGCCATAGCAGGCGCCTCCTTTTCCATGGACCACTTTCCGAAGGACAGGCAGATGAATATTCGCTTTGCTACTGCCGGAGCAGGCGTGGCCGCTGCGCTCTGCGGAGCTCTGCTTTCCGCTCCTGTTTTCGGAGAAGAAAGCCAGCAGGCAAGCATGGGCACTCCACCGCTGCAATACCGGCAGGAGTGCGCCGCCTGCCATATTGCGTATCCGCCGGGGATGCTGCCGGCTGAATCATGGCGACGCATCCTGAACGGCCTTGATCATCACTTCGGCACAAATGCGTCGCTCGATCTCGCTTCGGTCAAACAACTCGAAAGCTGGCTCGTGACTCATGCCGCTCGACCAGCGCCGGCGGGCCGCCTTGCTCCCGAGGACCGCATCACCCGCTCAACGTGGTTTATGGCCGAGCACGACGAAATACCCGCGTCGACGTGGCGGCATCCGGCAGTCAGGAGCGCTTCGAATTGCGCCGCCTGCCATACGCGGGCAGATCAGGGAAACTTCGATGAACGAACCATTCGCATCCCGCGCTGAGAATGACACGCGGGCTTCCGGCACGATCCGGATTCTGGTGTGGGACGCGCCGGTTCGCGTGTTTCACTGGCTCATGGTTGCCGCGTTTGCAGGTGCATGGCTGACGGCCGAAAGCGAGCGATAGCGCCTCGTGCACGTGACGCTCGGCTATACCATGGTCGGCCTGGTGGCATTTCGCATCATCTGGGGATTGATGGGAACGCGATACGCAAGGTTCTCCGCCTTCCTGCGCTCGCCTGCGTCGGTCATACGGTACTTGACGAGCCTCGCCAAGGCACGGCCGGAACGACACGTTGGACACAATCCCGCAGGGGCGCTGGCGATCCTTGCCATACTGCTGATGACCTGGGCTGTTGGGGTGACGGGCTGGGCGGCATACAACAGCGTGGGTGGCGAGTGGCCGGGCGAACTGCATGAAGGCATCGCGAATGCGATGCTGGCGCTCGTCGCCGTTCATGTCCTGGCCGTGGTCATGAGCAGCATCTTGCATCGCGACAACCTGATCGGAGCAATGGTATCGGGATACAAGTCAGGCCACGCAGGGGAGAGCATTCGAAGGGCGCATTGGGGAGTCGCTGCCGTGCTCATAGCGGCGGTATTTGTCTGGTGGGGGGCGCAATGGCGGGCAGCGCCGCATGTGCCTCCAGCGGATCAGCCCGCAGCCGCCCAAGTGCATCAGCAAAAGCAGGGCGACGACGACTGAACGACGTCGAGCGGACAATCACGCGTGCGCATACTACTTGTCGAAGACGACCCGCTGCTCGGCGACGGCATTCGTGCCGGGTTGCGGCAGCAAGGATTTCAGGTCGACTGGGTCCAGGATGGCGAGGCCGCGCAGCGGGAGCTGCGTGCGCAGCCGTACGCAGCTACAGTGCTCGATCTCGGCTTGCCTCGCATGGATGGTATCGATGTGCTGCGAAGCGTACGCCGCGTCGGCGTCGATTTTCCGATCCTGGTGCTGACGGCGCGCGACGCCGTGCCTGACCGCGTTCGCGGGCTCGACATGGGGGCCGACGACTACGTCGTCAAACCTGTCGATCTCCAGGAACTCGGGGCCCGGTTGCGAGCATTGGTGCGCCGTTCGCACGGCCGGCCGCGCGAACGGCTCGAGGCGCACGATGTCGTCCTCGATCCGGCGTCCCGCATGGTGTACCTCGCTGGCGTGCCCGTGACGCTTTCCAGTCGGGAGTTCGATCTGCTGCATGTGTTGATGTTGAACGCCGGCCGCGTGCTGTCGCGCGAGCAGATCGAGCAACACCTCTACAGCTGGGGCCAGGAGGTCGAAAGCAATGCGGTGGAGGTTCATGTGCATCGCCTGAGGAGCAAGCTCGGCAGCGACATGATCCGGACGGTTCGCGGCATCGGCTACGTGCTGCCGGGCAAACCGGCGGCCGCGTCATGAAGCTGCCGCGCTCGCTCCAGGGGCGCCTGCTTGCGCTCGTCACGGGGGTCGTGCTCGGTGTGTGGCTTGTCACGATCGCTGTTACATGGCGTGACGCAAGCGAAGAGATCGACCGATTGCTCGACAGCCATCTTGCGCAAGCAGCGGCGCTGCTCGTCATGCAGCAGGCGCAGATGGCCGATGACGACGAAGCGCCCGACACGCCGGTTCTACATCCTTACGCGCCCAAGGTCGTGTTTCAGGTCTTTCACGAAGGCCGTCTTGGATTGCACTCGGCGAATGCGCCCGCACAGCCCATGATGCCTCCCGAGGGCAAGAGGGCGTCGGGCTTTTCGACAGTACATATCGAAGGTAACGCCTGGAGGGTGTTCGCCGCACGTGGGCTGCAACAGGATGTCGAGGTGTATGTGGGAGAGCGGGTCGACTCACGCCGGTCGATCCTGCTGGCTGTCATGCGCAGCGCCTTCTGGCCTATGGCGGTGGCGCTGCCGGTGCTCGTGCTGGTGACATGGTGGGCGGTCCGGCGAGGCGCTGCGCCGTTGCGCGACCTGGGGCGCACGCTGTCGCGGCGCGATCCGCGCGCACTCGACCCCGTGTGCATTGCGCGCGCACCGCAGGAAATGCAACCGATGCTCGATGCGCTCAACCGTCTGTTCGACCGCATTCGGGCGGTGCTCGACGCGGAGCGGCGCTTCACGGCGGATGCCGCACACGAACTGCGCACACCTATCGCCGCAATCAAGGCACAAACGCAGGTGGCCATGGCGGAAGACGATGCCGTGCTTCGCACGCACGCACTCTCTGGCGCTCTCGACGGATGCAACCGCGCAGTGCACCTGGTCGACCAGCTTTTGCTGCTGTCGCGCCTGGAAGCGGGGGCGCTCACAGAGAGTGGCGCGGTGGATCTCAGAACGCTCGCACAGCGCGTGGCTGCCGATATCGCGCCTCGGTCTATCGCCAGATCACAACAGCTCGAACTCGACGCGCCCGAACCGTGCAGAGTGTCGGGCAACGAGGTGCTGCTCGTGTCGCTGATTCGCAATCTTCTCGATAACGCCATCCGTTATAGCCCGGCGGGCGCGAGGATCGCCGTCTCCTTGTCGCCGCGCAACCGGCGCGTCCTGTTGCGCGTGGAGGACAGCGGGCCGGGTCTGTCGGAGGAAGAGCGTGCGAGGCTTGGAGAACGGTTCTTTCGTGCCCGGGGGCAATGGCAAAGCGGCAGCGGTCTCGGGTGGTCGATAGTCCAGCGCGTCGCCGGTGCGCACGGTGCCCAGCTCGATGTGAGCCGGTCGCCGTTATTGGGCGGACTGCGGGTGGAAGTGTCTTTCGCGGAATTGGCCGTTGACGCAGATCGATCGGCAGGCCAAGGGAGTCAGACCGGAGTCACCGGCGATCGCGGCGGGCGTGAGTAAGTGCCTCGGTTTCGTTAGCTCTCTCATTTGACATAATATAAATTATCAACCGATTGTATGTCACGGCTTTTTAGTAATGTCCGCCACAAGCCCTCAACCGGTCACCTCAAATCTCCAAAAATCGGTCATTTCCCAAGGCCACCCCAACGACTAATCTGAGCTTCACCCATTCAACCTCCAAGGAAACCGGTGATGAAGCTCATGCACGTCGACGCGAGCGCCAGACGCGAGCGTTCCAACTCACGCGCGCTAAGCCGCTATTTTCTCGAATGCCTGCGCGCCGAACACGTCAACCTCGAAGTCGATTATCTCGACCTGTCCGCCAATCCGCCGGCGCACGTCGACGAAGCTTTCGCCATTGCGACGTACGCGCCGCCGCATGAGCGCACACCGGCCATGAAGGCGCGGCTTGCAGCGTCCGATGCGCTGTGCCAACGCGTGCTTGCCGCCGACGCGCTCGTGTTCGCGATGCCGATGTACAACTGGTCGATGCCGTCCGTCTTCAAGGCGTTCGTCGACGCCATTTCGCGCGCGGGCGTGACTTACGCGCATGGCCCGGACGGTGCGATCGTCGGCCAGCTCGCGGGCAAGAAAGTGCTGTTCATCACGAGCCGCGGCGCGGACTTGCGGCCAGGCTCGCCGTACGCATCCATGGACGCGCTCACGCCCGCGCTCAAGGCCGCGTTCGCTTTCCTCGGCGTCGCGACGCCGACTTTTGTCGACGCGCAGCCGTTGCAGTTCGCGAATCAGGAAGCGCGAGCCGAAGCGCTCGAGCGCGCTCGCCACGAATTGACGGCGGTCGCGGCAAGCTGGGCAAAGCCGGCTTCGAATGCGAACACGCAGGACGCGGCAAGCTATCAGGACATCGACTCGGAGATCGCCCAATGAACCCGCAAATGAAGCTGCGCACCCTTATCGCCGCTGGAGTCCTCGCCACTTCCAGCATGCTCGCAACATCGCAATCCGCGCTCGCCGCAGACGCCAACGCAAGCGCAAACTCAGATGCCAATGCAGCCGCAGCAGCAAATGCGAACGCAACCACAGCCGCAGATCACGAAACCATCACACCTGCCTTCGCCGAAGCGATCGCAAACGTGCCCGGCAAAAAAATGACCGCGCTCGTGGTCGACTACGCACCGGGCGGCAAGTCGTTGCCGCACCGGCATGGGAAAGCCTTCGTGGTCGCGTATGTGCTGTCAGGCGCGATCCGCAGCGGCGTGAACGGTGGTGACGCACGGGTCTTTCATGCTGGCGAACACTGGATCGAAAAGCCGGGCGCGCATCACACCGTGAGCGAAAACGCGAGCGATTCCGAACCGGCCCGACTGCTCGCCATTTTCGTCGCGGACACGAATGACAACAAGCTCGTGACCTTCGACCACAAGTAGCCGCCCTCCTCGCCCTAGAACTTCGGATGACATTCGAAGTTCACCGACGAAGCGTGGGTGGTCAGCATGGCCACCCCGCTTACCGATTCTTCATTGATGCTGCTTTGCATGCCGAGGCGCTCGCAGTAATCGCGCGCCTCGTTGAGCGCCTCCGCGTGCGCGCGCGCCCATGCCATGCGCCCGCCCGCCGCGCTCGCGGCGACCGTGTATGTGCCGGGTTTATCGGTGGCGACGACGTGCGTCGACGACGCGCAACCGGCCAGCGCGCCGCCCGTCGTGAGCACCGCGAGCGCCGCGAGTGCCGTCAGGGCGACGCGCGCCCAATCGCGAAGCTTGTTCAACATGATGTACCTGCGCCTGCTGATCTGATTGTTCCGTGACCGCTTGCCGAGTCATTGCGGACCGACGGGTTCGTTTTTTCTCCGAATCGAATTATCCGGAATCTTCCGCGCGAGATCAGCCTCACGGCTCGAAAACACTGTTGCCGTCGCCCGAACAATCTTCGTGCATGGCGCGAGCGACGCTTATGCGTATTGGCGTGCATGAACTGCTTAAAGCACTTCCCGAATCGGAGCCGAGCGACTAGTCTGTAACGACATCTTGAGAACCATCCGGACCATGAACTGGAGGAGACATCCATGGAGCTCGAAGCACGTACCATGAAACGTGTGACGGTTCGGCTCGTGCCGTTCCTGATCGTCTGCTATTTCATCGCCTATCTGGACCGCGTGAACGTCGGCTTTGCCGCGCTGCAGATGAACAAGGCGCTCGGGCTGTCGGCGAGTGCATTCGGCTTTGGCGCGGGGATTTTCTTTATCGCGTACTTCTTTTTCGAAGTGCCGTCGAACCTGCTGCTGGAGAAATTCGGCGCGCGCCGGTGGATCGCGCGAATCATGTTCACGTGGGGCATTCTGGCCGGCGCAATGGCGTATATCCCACATATCGCGCAATACACGGGACTGTCGGCCGCCCATGTGTTCTACAGCCTGCGCATTCTGCTCGGCGTGGCCGAGGCGGGCTTCTTTCCCGGCGTCATCTTCCTGCTCACATTGTGGTTTCCCGCGGCGTATCGCGGCCGTGTCGTCGGCTATTTCATGGCGGCGATTCCGCTTTCCACGGTGATAGGCGGCCCGATTTCGGGCGCCCTGCTCTCCATGGACGGCTTCGCCGGCCTTGCCGGCTGGCAATGGGTCTATCTGATCGAAGCGCTGCCCGCCCTGCTGCTCGCGTTCGCGGTCTGGTTCTATTTGACCGACAAGCCGGCCGACGCAAGCTGGCTCGCCGCCGACGAACGGGAATGGCTCGTCGCGCGTCAGAAGCAGGAGCGCGAGCATCGCGAGGCCGCGCATGCGTTCAGCGTGAAGGAAGCGCTCTTCAATCCGCGCGTGCTCGCTATCGCACTGATCTACTTCGGTGCCAACGCAACGAATTACGGCCTGAGTTTTTTCCTGCCGCAAATCGTCAAGTCGTTCGGTTTGACCAACCTGCAGACGGGCTTTGTGACGTCGTTGCCGTATATCGTCGGCGTGATCAGCATGGTGGCGTGGGGGCGTCATTCCGACCGCAAGCTCGAACGCAAGCGCCATGTGGCGATTGCGCTGACAGTCGCGGCAGCCGGCATCGCGGCCTCGGCGGGGCTCGACAATCCGGTGGAAAAAATGATCGCGCTGTCGATCGCGGGGTTCGGCATTTTCGGCTGCCTGCCCGTCATCTGGACGCTGCCGGCCGCGTTTCTGTCGGGCGCCGCGGCGGCAGGCGGCATCGCCGCGATCAATTCGCTCGGCAACCTGGCGGGATTCTTCGGACCGTACGCGATGGGCTGGATCAAGGACAGTACCGGCGGCTTCGGTGCGGGCCTCCTGTGTCTGGCGGGCGCAGGGCTCGTCGGCGCGGCGGCTGCGCTGCTGCTGCATCACGATGCGTCGCTGGAGACATCGGCGGGCGGAGTCGGGCGCGCAGCGCCCGCGCGGCCCGG
>Ga0055533_1000725_pt1 | contig 10720 bp, 11 predicted proteins | sample AraplaCvi_mMS_r2_FD_54991 | JGI IMG/M metagenome (GOLD analysis project Ga0055533, IMG submission 54991) | Arabidopsis root microbial communities from North Carolina, USA - plate scrape CL_Cvi_mMS_r2 | ecosystem: Host-associated > Plants > Roots > Endosphere | place: USA: North Carolina...
TCCATGCGGCCCTTCGCGCAATGCTGGAGCCGCGTGACAATGCAGAGGATCACGAAGAGATTTTCACGGCCATTGCCGAAGTGGCAAGAAGCGACGACTTCGAAGGCGCGATTCGTGCGCTGATGTCCTCCGGCTGGAGTGCGGAAGCGGCCACCCTCAAGTGCGGCCATGATCTGGCGAGCGCATTCGCCGCGCTGCCAGACGAATATATGCGCAGCCGGGCCGATGACATCCGGGGCCTGACCCACGCGGTCGCTGCGACGCTGCTCGGCAGGGAGCGTTGCTCGCTGAGCGACCTCCCCGGCCGGTGCATTGTCATCGCAGAGAGTCTTTCAGCGCCGGATCTTGCACGAGCGGACCTAGGCAACATTGCAGGCATCGTCTGTACTTCGGGAAGCGCTACCTCGCACGTCGCTATCATCGCGCGCGCGCACGGTATTCCCGCGATTCTGGGCGTCGCGGCCGGGCACGAGGTGCTGCGCGCCGCGACGTGGGCGGCCATCGACGGATGTACAGGTGAAGTATGGCTCGATCATTCGCCGGAACTGGAGCGGTCAATGTCGAAGCGGCTGCAAACACAGCGCGAAGCCGACGCGGCGCTCCTCGTCTATCGTGACGTGGAGCCGCAGACTCAGGACGGCCATAAGATCCAGGTGGCCGCCAATCTTGGCTCGCTGGCGGAAATCGAAGCGGCGCAGCGGGCTGGCGCGATGGGTGTTGGGCTTTTCCGCACCGAGCTGCTTTTCATGGACCAGCGGCGTGTGCCTTCGGAAGATGAACAATACGACGTGTACTCGACGTTGGCGAGCTCCTTCGCGCCGTGGCCGGTCGTCATCCGGACGCTCGACGCGGGTGCGGACAAACCGCTGCCAGGCGTGCCGTTTCCGAAAGAAGAGAATCCCTTCCTCGGGTGGCGCGGGATCCGCATGTGCCTGGATTGCCCGGAGATATTCGAGCCGCAATTGCGGGCGCTGTTGCGTGCTGCCGTGCACGGCAACCTTGCAGTCATGATCCCGATGGTGGATGACCTCGAAGAGGTGCGCCGCACGAAAGCGATCATGGCGCGTCTGTCGGCCGATTTGCGCAGCGAGGGCATTCCTCATGGTCAGCCCAAACTGGGCATCATGGTAGAAACGCCTGCGGCTGTGCTGACGGCTGATCTTCTGGCAAAGGAGGCCGACTTCTTTTCGATCGGCACCAACGATCTGACGCAATACGTGATGGCTGTGGATCGCATGAATCCGCGGCTGGGCGCGCTTTACCGGACCGATCATCTTGCCGTGCTGCAGGCGATTCGCATCGTCTGCGATGCGGCGCGGCGTGCGAAGATCAGCGTCGGCGTGTGCGGCGAAGCGGCGTCGCGTCCAGAACTCATACCGACTCTGGTCAAGCTGGGCGTGCACGAGCTCAGCATGAGTCCGTCGGCGATCCTTCGTGCCAAGAAGGTCATCACGGAGATCGAGACAGAGCATCTGGACGCCGCGTGAGGGGGCGCGGCGTTCGACTTCCTTGTGTGCACCGGGCGGGTGGCGATGCGCCGGTCAGAAGCCATTTGAGTGGCGCATACAAAGTATTGAGGTGTACCCGTCCGCCCGGCGCTATCAGAATTTGTGGTCCATGCCGATTTGCACCACCTTGATGCGCAGAAAGCAGCTTGGCGATCGTCGCCCGCACGGCGCGCTTTGGAGAGCGGGCGATGGTGATCCATTCACGTTCACCCGGCGCGTAACTGAAAGCGGCGCGATCAGCTACTCGTGCGAAACCCTGACCGAGATTGTCCGCCGGTTGCAGCAACAGGCGGGGATCGAGGGCGGAAACGCTTCGGCAGCGCGGCGGACCTTCGCTGTAAATCTTCACCCGCAGGGCCGGTGGCTCAAGCTTATGCAGACGCTGATGGGTGTTTCTAGCTTGTCTGCCGTTAAAAACCTCGTCGAGGCCGATCCGGTGCGGCTAGCAGCGATCGTGAGCGGGGTAATCTAGGCTGTCCTGCGCAGTTCTAGAGGCGCAGCCGTTTGGAGCCGTTATTTGTCTGGTTGGCGCTCGCGCGGCGCGTAATGGCGTACCGCCCGAAGTTGCTATCAATGCTTGCACTTTCCGCGCGGCATGCTATCATTGATAGCAATTCGAGCGCGGGAGTGAATCATGGCAAATCTTCTGGTTAGAAATGTGGATGAGGGACTTGTCCAAAGCCTGCGCGAGCGGGCCGCAGCCCATGGACGCAGCGCCGAAGCCGAGCATCGCGAGATTTTGGCAAAGGCACTACGCGCCCCGCAGCGCAAGACGTTCGCGGAAGTGTTGATGACCATTCCGAACGTCGGAACCGATGCCGATTTTGGGCGCGTGGATGGCGGTGAGGCAGCGAATGTATCTGGTTGATACGAATGTCATCAGCGAAGTACGGAAGCGGGAGCGAGCGGACAAGGGCGTAATGGCGTTCTTCCGAAAGGCAGCGCAGGAGGATGCCGACCTGTACCTTTCGGTGGTAACGGTTGGCGAACTGCGGCGGGGCGTGGAAATCATTCGCCACCGTGGCGACAAGGCCCAGGCAACACGCCTCGAAAACTGGCTGGATGGTGTGCTTCTGGAGTTTGCTTCGAACATTCTGGCGGTGGACGAGGAGGTAGGGCAGCTATGGGGACGCTTGCGCGTCCCTCATCCCGAACACTCGCTCGACAAGTTGATCGCGGCGACCGCGTTGATTCACGACCTGATCGTGGTGACGCGGAACGTCGATGATTTCGCCGGAACGGGTGCTCGCGTGGTGAACCCGTTCAAAGGGTAGTGCCGAGGCTAACAACGAGCAAAACAGGGATGTGTACGGTGTCGGTATTGGACGAAGGCGGTTCCCCAGTGTCGAATTGCTCGCTTGCACGAGCAATGGCTCTCGTTGAAAAGGGTTCGGCAGAAGTGATCAGCATCGCGCCTATGACCATCAAACTAAAGCGGCCGACGGGAAACGGCGTCCTTCCGTCCTCACCCCGCTCTAGAGAAGCAACGAACCCCAGTCAGAAGAAGCGGGAATCGCGCCTAAAAAGTTTGCGCGCCCGGGACGGGAATGCCTGCTTCTATTGCGGACTCGAGCTACGAAGCGAGGACGTGACGCTGGAACCTCTGCTATCAGAAAAAGATGGTGGCTCGCAGAGACTCGCGAACCTCGCGCTCGCTCACAAAAAATGCAATGAGTTGGCGGCTGATCTACCGGTCGTAGAAAAGGTCGTACTTCGTGAACGGCTGCGCGCCGCAAACAACTGAATATCGCTTTTAGCGGCACGCTCCCTGTTCCCGCCACTTGAACCGCGGCGCGAACAGGGAGCGTGCCACGTAGACGACGGAAAGTGAATGCAGAACTGGAGCGCGCAACCAGCCTCTGTCAGTCCTCACCGATCTTGCTGAAAGGCATAGGAAAATCGGGAAAAGATCATGACAAAAGCAACATTCATCGTAGACGAGTTTCACCAAGGCACATCGGCGCAGGAATACCGTGTGCGATTCACAGACATCGTTTCAATGTCTTGAATGCCGTTTCCTTGACGCGCCTGAGTTCGCGGCTCCGGTAGGAGACGCGAACTCAGGCGCGCGCCGGTGATGTTCGGCAAGGATCTTGTCAACTCGCCATTCGCGATGTCGGATTCTCTCCTTCAGGCCGTCGTAGGCGTTTTCTACTCCGCGAGAGGTGTGATTTCACCCAGTTCTGCGATGCGGTCGACGGGCGTCTTGCCGCCGAGTGAGCCGTGCGGGCGGCGCCAGTTATAGTCGAACTGCCACTCCTCAATTCTCCGGTCGATCTCGTTCTCAGTCGGGGCATGGCGGGGCCAGAACTCGTTGAGGTCAGTAAGCTGTGAACGTTCGACTTTGCCGTTGAGGTGTGGGGAGCGTGGCGGAATTGGTCGAAATTTGATGCACTCGCTCATCAAACGCCGCTGCACCGACTCGGCGAAGAACTCGCCGCCTCTGTCGGTCTGGATACGCTGGACTGGAAATGGCATCTCCTCGATGACACGATCGAGAAAAAGCAGCGTATTTTGGGCATTTGTGCGAGGGTAAACGGCCAGAACGCGGAAACGCGAGCAGTCGTCGATGGCAGTGTATTGATAGATGCGTCGTGCGATCTTCATCGTGTCCATCTGGACCCGATCCCCGGGAACCGGGCGGCTATAGCGTTTGGGATTTGCAGGTCGTCTGGAGCGCACTAACGGCTTCACGACGCCTGGGTCAGAACCTTGTGAATGGTCGCGAAGGACAGCTCTCTTTGCTCATGTAGCCGCAACTCGTTCTGAATCCGGCGTGCTCCCTTTCGCTCTGCACGCAACCGCAGAATCGTAGCTCGATCAGCTTCGGAAACCTTCCGGTTTGGACTGTTGAGAGGGCGGCGGCTTCGAGAGCGCGGACCTTCTTCGCCGGCATTCCGGTAGCGTCGCAACCATTTACGCAGTGTCGGTCTCGAGATGCCACAGCGCGCGCAAACGAGACCGGCGCTGCCGGTCTCGTGATACATCAGCACCCAACGTAATCGAGTCGCAATCTCGCGGTCCATCGCTCCATTCTAGTTGAAACGATGTGTGCGAATCACACAAATACCGCGAGGGCGTCCAGCAGATGCGGGGTGCCGTATCCGAGGTCCACGCGAAGAACGACGGTGGCTCGGCGGTAATGTCGCAGGCACAGCCGAACTATGTGCCCCACGCGCATAACGCATTGCGTGCGAAGGTTGAGCACGCCGTCGAAGAGATTGCGCGGCTTGCATACGAAGTGGATGGGCAGCAACTGCATGTTCTCACTGAGTCGTTGAACACACCTTGTCCCTTGCGAGTTCTTTGGCGGCTGCCTTGGTGAACGCTATGACACCTGCTTTCGCCGCCGAGTAGCCTGAGATGAACTGTACGCCTTCTTTGCCGGCAATAGACGCCACATTGACAATGCGGCCACGGCCGCGCGCGCGCATATGCGGAATCGTGAGCTTCCCCTGAAATTTCGCCTTCCATCGAGTCATTCCGCGATTCGCCAGCACGGATCAAGCGCAACCGACGACCCTTGATTCATTGCGGGGTCACGCGAGCCGACTGGATGCACCTTCGTTTTTCGGGGGCAAGCTCACCCATCCTTGGAAACGTTTCTAGCGCGGAACGCGAGGATGCCGCCGTTCACGCTCGTGCTTACGGCCCCGGTTTGTCATGTAACCGCCATAGACCAGGATCGGTGTCATCACCAAAAGGACGAACAATCCTAGATTCATTGTCGGTCTCCGTTCATGGAAATTCATGCCTGAAAGGAAGGTTATCACAACAGCAAAAAGCAGCATCGCCTTGGTGAGAGACGCGCCAGTGGACCAGGTCGCAGTCGAATCGAAAATTCCTGAGACACCTACCACCGACACAACAGGGAACGAATGACATAACCGACCGAACTGCCGGCGTTGATCCTTAGTCCAATTTTGCCAGAGAAGCCGTTGAAATGCCGTTACTACCAAAAGTGTAACTGGCGGGTGCCGGGGGGCGGGTGGATCGCCCGAAGTCCATACGGAATGCGGCTTTGCCACGCGTTACAGATGCACCACGGGGTGTCCAGCGCGGCTCCCTCGGCAGAGATCATGAAATCGACGTGTACGGCGTTATACGGAAACTCGATTGCGCCGCCAGCGTCGCGGTCGATCACACCCGCATCGAGCAGCGCGTGGACGCCGTTCTGTATGGTTGTGTCATTGCGGGCGAGCCGTTGTGCGATCTGACGGATGGACAGCGGGCGTGCGCCCGTCATCGTCCTGATGATGTTCCAGCACTCTGGTGTGAAAATCTGGAGCAGCAGCTTCAGCGAATCAAATGTGATGTTTTCGCCCGGTGCTTTGCGCTTCATCCGCCAACTTCACGCGCAGGAAAAACGCGGGCGCAGCAGATCGCGGCCAAGGCTGCATCAGAAGGTTAGGAACGCGAGCGGTTCCCCCGATCAGCGCGGCGCAAATTGGGAAGGCGATGCGCGGGGCGGACAACAATCAGTATGGTGACTTTGCATCGACGGGCGTGAAGCTGGTGATTAACGACACCGGCAACTATCTCGTCCGGGGAGGTTGATTTCCCCCGAGTCTTAACCCCATACGGCCCCAAGCGGGTCAGTTCTGCATGGACATCGACACGCTTCCTTGAAAATGGACTTATCTGAACCGCTCCTGACCGGTCCGACCGCCTGGCGTTTGTCGGCGCGCTGATGAACATACTGTCAACCAAATCTAGGGAGCGTTCTGGTTGTGGGCCGGCCTTCTGCTATGCGGCTTGTTTTACGGCAATTGGAGGCTTTGCGTCTGGAGCACACATGCCTCGTCTAAAGCCATCCGACAACCGATACGAAAAGGCGGGAAAAACCTACGGGACGTAGAACGAAGATGAGAACCCGAAGTCCAGGCAGCGGGACAGGCTTGCTCCGGAATTTGCCTGGCTATGTACGACCGGCAACCGCATCAGGACGGCGAGGCGCAGAAAAAGACGCTGGCCAGGAATATTGCGGCCAATACGGCGACGCAGGGCATGACGAATGAGCACGGCTCCAGAATGAACGGAGCATGGTGCCTGTGTGGTGTTCGCAAAAGCCTGCGAAATTTCGCAACGACAAGGGGGAACAGGACGAACAAATTGTGACGCGCGTGCGTTGCAGTGCGCGACGAGCGGCCTTGCGTGCATTCATTCAGCAAGACCGCCCGTCGGCGCTTCGGCGATCAGACCTGAGCCTGTCCGCCGTCGACGAACAGCTCGGCGCCGTTCACGAAGCTCGCGTCGTCGGAGGCGAGGAAAAGCGCTGCGCCGGCGATTTCCTCCGGCTCGCCGACCCGCCCCATCGGAATACGCGAGGCGAGATAGTCGAGCAGGCCTTGCTGTTGCGCGGTGTCAGGGCCGGCCAGTTCGACGAGGCCGGGCGTTCTCGTCGCACCCGGGCTGATCGTGTTCACGCGGATCTGGCGATCCTTCAGATCGAGGATCCAGCTGCGCGCAAAGGCGCGGATCGCGGCTTTCGACGCCGAATAGACGCTGAAGGCGGCGGTGCCCTCGATGGTCGTCGTCGAGCCGGCGAGAATCACGGACGCGCCTTGGGCGAGCAGCGGCAAGGCCTTTTGCACGGTGAAGAGCGTGCCCTTCACATTGCGCTCGAACGTATCGTCGTAATGCGCCTCGGTGATCTCGCCGAGCGGCAGCATCGAGCCGCCGCCGGCGTTCGCGAAGAGCACGTCGAGACGCCCCTTTTCGCCGCGAATCTGTTCGTACAGCGCGTCGAGCTGTTCGAGCTTCGACGAATCGACGCGTACGCCCGTGGCGTTGCCGACCGCGGCGACCGCTGCATCGAGCTCCGCCTGCCGGCGGCCGGTGATATAGACGTGCGCGCCTTCTGCTGCAAAGCGCTTTGCGGTGGCGAGTCCAATGCCGCTGGTGGCGCCGGTGACCAGGGCGATTTTGCCTTCGAGCTTGCGTGCCATGATGTTGCTCCTTTGCTGTCAAGTCGCGTTGACCGGGTTGGTGCTGCGATGTGAGGAGAATATCGACGCCCGCCTCGTTTCGAAATAGAATCGATAGAAAACTATCGTTGCAAAAATGAAATGGCCAAGCTTCCCGACTTCGAAGGGCTCGCCATGTTCGCGAAGGTGGCCGAGGAGGGCTCGTTCGCGGCCGCGGCGCGTGCGATGGGGGTCTCGGTGCCGACGGTCTCGCGGGCGGTGGCGCGGTTCGAGGAGCGTCTTGGCGCGAGGCTGTTCAACCGCACGTCGCGCCAGCTGGCGTTGACCGAGTTCGGCCGCACGGTGTGCGAGAAGGCCGGCGACGTGTACCGGCTCGCCGAAGACGCCGAAAATGCCGCGCGCGAAATGTCGGCAGAGCCGCGGGGGCTGATTCGTCTCGCGGTGCCGATGTCGTTCGGCGTGCGTTGGGTGGCGCCGCTCTTGCCGGACTTCTTGCGCCGCTATCCGGAGGTGTCGGTCGATCTGCACCTGTCGGATGCAACCGTCGATCTCGTCGCCCAAGGCTTCGACGCCGCGCTGCGCATTGCCGCGTTGCCCGATTCGTCGCTGGTGGCGCGGCGCCTGTGTGCCGTCTCGCAGCTTCTGGTGGCGACGCCCGGCTATCTGCAACGCTGCGGCCGGCCTCTTCATCCTCGCGAGCTTGCCGCGAGGCCGTGCCTCTCCTACGCGTACCGGGCGCGCAGCGACGTCTGGCGCTTTACCAACGATGCGGGCGAAGAGGAGGCCGTCACGCCGGCCGGCCCCTTGCGGGTCAATAACGCGGACGCGCTGCTGCCGACGCTGCTCGCCGGGCTCGCGATCGCCGAGTTGCCCGACTTCATGGCGAGCGAATATCTGGCCGACGGACGGCTGGAGGTGATTCTGAGCGGTTGGCATCTGACGCGAGGCGGGCTCTATTTCGTCACGCCATCGGCAAGAGCACGGCCCGCAAAGGTCGCGGCGCTGGCGGACTTTCTTGCCGCACACCTGAGCGCACCCACGTGGCTTGCGGCGCAATAGCCGCAGCCGGATGCGCGTGTGTCCGTGGGGCCGAATCAACGATTGGTCGAAAAAGCGCAACAATCGTTCTCAACCGCCGCTCTTCCATAACGCGGGGCGCGTCCGTATTCTCCCTCCACCGTGTACCGCGCGGTTCGTATTGGAGTTGGCCCGACAGTCAGCGCGAATCGTGCTGGCTTTCGTCACATTGGCGCCGGATCATGTAGCCGGCTATCGCCCGACAACCTGAAACAGGAGAAACGACCATGCCGTACGTCACAACGAAGGACAACGTCGAGATTTTCTACAAGGACTGGGGCCCGAAGGACGCGCAGCCTGTCGTCTTCCATCACGGCTGGCCCTTGTCTTCCGACGACTGGGATGCGCAGATGCTCTTCTTCGTGCAGAACGGCTATCGCGTGATTGCGCATGACCGGCGCGGCCACGGCCGCTCGTCGCAAGTGTCGGACGGGCACGACATGGATCATTACGCCGCGGATGCGTTTGCGGTGGCCGAAGCGCTCGATCTGCGCAATGCCGTGCATATCGGCCATTCCACGGGCGGCGGGGAGGTGGCGCGTTACGTGGCGAAGCACGGCGAGCCCGCCGGCCGTGTCGCGAAGGCCGTGCTGGTGAGCGCCGTGCCGCCGCTGATGCTCAAGACCGAGGCGAATCCGGAAGGCCTGCCGCTCGAGGTTTTCGACGGCTTTCGCAAGGCGCTCGCCGACAATCGCGCGCAGTTTTTCGTCGACGTTCCGGCGGGCCCGTTCTACGGCTTCAACCGGCCCGGCGCGACGGTGCACCAAGGCGTGATCCAGAACTGGTGGCGTCAGGGCATGATGGGCAGCGCGAAAGCGCATTACGACGGCATCAAAGCCTTCTCGGAAACGGATCAGACCGAAGACCTGCGCGCGATTTCAGTGCCGACGCTCGTGCTGCACGGCGAAGACGATCAGATCGTGCCGATTGCGGACTCCGCGCACAAGTCGATCAAGCTGTTGAAGAACGGTACGCTGAAGACGTATCCGGGCTTCTCGCACGGCATGCTGACGGTGAATGCGGACGTGCTCAACGCGGATCTTCTGGCGTTCGTGCGAGGGTAAAGCTCGAACGGGCGCCCCGGCGTCGCTGGGGCGCTATTTCGACCCGGTGAAGAAGCCGCCGCTCGGCGCAAGAAAACGCACGCCGGCGCGGCTTCAGCGCGGCGGAACAATCAGTACGTCGGCACCGACGGATCGACCTGACGCGACCACGCGTCGATGCCGCCTTGCAGATTGAACACGTTCGCGTGGCCGCGCGACTCGAGGAACATCGCGACCTGGGCGCTGCGCGCGCCGTGATGGCAGATGCAGACGATCTGCGCGTCGTCGTCCAGTTCTTCGCTGCGTGCGGGAATTTCACGCATGGGAATCGACACGATGCCGGGCATGGCGGCGGTCTGGATTTCCCACGGTTCGCGCACGTCGAGCAGCACAGGAGCGGGGCGCGACGTGTCGGCGAGCCATTCGGCGAGAGCGGGAGCGGTGAGGTTTTGCATCAGCGGGACTTCCGTTCGGAGCACGGCGCGACGCGCGCCGTCCATGAAAAACAGGCGGATCAGAACTTGAAGCGCGGCGGCTGCACGGCGTTGACGAGCGGCTCGACATACGTTTCGAACACGTCGGCAATGCGGTACTGCTTTTCGTCGATGCGCGTGATGATCTGCGCCTTCATGACCGGCGCCGTGCCGACGAACGCCGCCAGACGGCCGCCGATTTTCAGATGCTCCAGAATGTCCTGCGGCAGCACGGGCAGGCCGCCCGACACGCAGATCACGTCATACGGTGCGGCGGCGGCCCAGCCGCGCGCGGCGTCGCCGGTGGCGACTTCCACGTTCAGCACGCCGTTGGCGATCAGGTTGGTCTTGGCCAGTTCCGCCAGTTCCGGTTCGATGTCCACCGTCAGCACATGTTGCGCGCGATGCGCGAGCAACGCCGCCATATAACCCGAGCCGGCGCCGATTTCGAGCACGCTTTCGTGCTTCTTCACCGCCAGTTCCTGCAGCACGCGCGCCTCGACGCGCGGCGCCAGCATGTGCTGGCCGGCCGGCAGCGGCACTTCGAAGTCGGCGAAAGCCAGCTCGCGGTACGCGGCGGGGACGAAGTTCTCACGCTTGACGATCGACAGCAGATTCAGCACGTCCTGGTCGAGCACTTCCCAGGGGCGGATCTGCTGTTCGATCATGTTGAAACGCGCTTGCTCGATGTT
>Ga0055533_1000727_pt1 | contig 10648 bp, 8 predicted proteins | sample AraplaCvi_mMS_r2_FD_54991 | JGI IMG/M metagenome (GOLD analysis project Ga0055533, IMG submission 54991) | Arabidopsis root microbial communities from North Carolina, USA - plate scrape CL_Cvi_mMS_r2 | ecosystem: Host-associated > Plants > Roots > Endosphere | place: USA: North Carolina...
GCGCGTGCGCAGCGCAACGTGCACATCATCGATGGTCAAGTGGTGGATCTGGCGGAGGACCCGCGGTTTCACACGGCGTATGTGGCAGCGGCGGGGCAGGTGCGGGGATAACTTCCTCCTGCAGCGACGGTACCACTGTGGCCGTCATTCCCGCGAAAGCAGGAATGACGGCAAAACAAACGGCTTCGCCAGGATTTTGCATGTTCGGTTACTACATCCAACTCGGCCTGCGCAGTCTTCGGCGCAACCCCATGCTCACCGCGTTGATGGTGATGGCGATCGGTTTTGGCGTAGCGGCGTCGATGATCACCTATTCGGTATTCCGCGCCGTATCCGGCAACCCCATTCCGGAAAAATCCTCGCAATTGTTCGTGCCGCAGATCGACAGCTGGGGACCGGGCCAGAACGAGAAAGGCGAGCCCCCTGGTGCCTTCAACTATGTCGATGCCATGGCGTTGATGAGGGCACATCAAGCTTCGCGCATGGCGCTGATCTACAAGGTGATGTTGTCTACCGTGCCGCACGACGCCAACAGCGTGCCGGTGTCCGCTCAGGGCTTTGCGGTCACGTCCGACTTCTTTCCAATGTTCGACGTGCCTTTCCTGTACGGCAATGGCTGGAATGCTGCTGAAGATAACAACCGCGCCGCGGATATCGTGCTGACCGCGGAGTTCAACCAGCGTGTGTTTGGCGGCGCCAACAGCGTAGGGAAAAACATTACGCTGTCCGGCCACGACTATCGTGTCGTCGGTGTGGCCAGGCACTGGGATCCCTCGCCGCGCTTCTACGACGTATGGGCAGAGGACGGTTTCGACAATCAGCCCGATTTCTACCTCTTGCTCAACCGCGCGCTGGACCTGCACACCGACAACGCCGGCAGAAACAGCTGCCGCGGAACGATCAGCTACAACGGTTGGGATGAATACCTGCAAAGCAATTGCGTATGGCTGATGCCATGGGTGGAGCTGGACACGGCCAGTGACGCCGCACGCTATCTTCGCTTTCTGGAAAGTTATTCGGTTGAACAGCAACGCGCGGGGCGCTACGGCTGGAAGCCGAACGTACGCCTGCGCGACGTGACCGACTGGCTGGAATATCGCGAAGTGGTGCCGCCTGAGAGTCGCATTTCGCTGGTGGTGGCGGTGTGCTTCTTCTTCATCTGCCTGGTCAACACGGTTGGGCTGCTGCTGGCCAAGTTCATGCGTCGCGCTGGTGAAATCGGCGTGCGCCGGGCACTTGGCGCGACCCGCCACGAAATCTACGCGCAATATCTGGTGGAGGCGGCCGCGATCGGCCTGGCCGGAGGCGCGCTAGGCCTGCTGTTGACCGTGGTAGGCATGTCGGGGGTGGGTTTGCTGTTCGCGCCCGAAATCGCGCGACTAGCGCATGTAGATCTTTCACTGGTTGGGCTGACCCTTGTTGCGGCGATCGTCGCGACCGTCGCGGCGGCGTTCTATCCCGCATGGCGGGCAGCGCAGGTGCAGCCGGCTTGGCAACTGAAGTCGAACTGAGGCATCCCTGATGCATATTCAACCCATACTCGCCGCTCTGCGCCGCCACAAGGCCGGCACGATCCTGATCGCGCTGCAGATCGCGCTGACGCTTGCGATCGTCTGCAACGCGTTATTCATCATCCACCAGCGCCTGTCGCACATGGACGAACCTAGCGGGGTCGATGAAGCCAACCTATTCGTGATCCGCAATCTGTGGGGCGAGCAATACTCAACGCAGCAGGTGGTTGGAAGAATTCAGGAAGACGTCGCGACGCTGCGCCAGGTACCTGGCGTGCAGGACGTGACCGCCAGCAACCAGTATCCGATCGAGGGTGGTGGCGCCTGGGACAACTTCATTACTTTGAACCCGGATCAGCGCGTTGCCATGACCGACGCCTCGTTTTTCACGGGCGACGCGAGCTTCCTGAGCACGCTAGGCGCGAAGCTGATCGCGGGACGCGACTTCCGTCCGGACGAGATAAAGAATCAGGGCATGCGCGAGAAGGTGACTTCGTCGGTCGCGATCGTCAGCAAGGCGATGGCCGACAAGCTTTTTCCCAAGGGCGACGCGCTCGGCAAGAGTTTCTATGCCATGACCAGTGATCCCATCACCATTATCGGCATCGTGGATGTACTGCACCGGGCGGACGTCAGTACATGGAGCGCGACCTATGCGGGCGAATCGATGGTGGTGCCGATTCGTCTCGCCGAGCCTTGGGGCACGTATTACATCGTGCGCGTCAAGCCCGGCCAGCTCGAAGCTGCAATGCGCGCAGCGCCGAAAGCGCTGTACGCGGAAAACCGCATGCGCATGATCGAGTCCAAGGACGGCGTGCTCAGCTATGCCCAGGTGCGCCATCAAGCCTTCGAACGTGACCGTGGCATGGCCATTCTGATGAGCATCATCTGCGCGGTGCTGTTGGCCATCACTGCAGCAGGCATCGTTGGGCTCACCAGCTTCTGGGTGGGGCAGCGCCGCAAGCAGATCGGTGTGCGGCGCGCGCTCGGCGCCACGCACGGCGACATCCTGCGCTATTTCATGACCGAAAACCTGCTGATCAGCCTCGGCGGTGTGGGCATAGGCGTGCTGCTGACATTCGGGCTCAATCTGTGGCTGGTAACTCGCTTCACCTTGCATGTTCTGCCGGTGACTTACGTATTGGGCGGCGTCGTCATGTTGCTGCTGCTGGGGCAGGGCGCCGTATTCCCACCCGCCCTGCGTGCTTCGCGCGTGCCGCCAGTGGAGGCGACGCGGCCGGTATGAGCATGCATTCGTCGACATGCAAGGGGAGGAGGTAATCGGCATGCTTGCCTACTATCTCCGCCTGGGTATGCGCAGCTTGCGGCGCAACCCGATCCTCACGATGCTGATGGTGTTGACCATCGGCATCGGCGTGGCTTCGTCGATGACCACCTACGCGGTGTTCCGCGCGGTGTCTGCTAATCCATTGCCGGAAAAATCCGCACGCCTGTTCGCGCCGCAGATCGATATATGGGGGCCGCAGAGCCGCGCGCAGGGAGCCGATATGCCCGATGCGCTAACCTACACCGACGCGATGGCGTTGCTGCGAGACAAGAAAGCAAAGCGGCAGACGGCTATCTATCCGGTCAATCTCACGCTCGTTCCGCAGAGCGAGCGTACCGAGCCGTTTGCGGTGAATGGTTACGCGGCCTACGCTGATTTCTTTTCGATGTTCAATGTGCCGTTTCTGTATGGCGGCGCGTGGGACATGAGCCAGGATGATATGCACTCGTCCGTGGTCGTGATCAGCAGCCAGCTCAATCAGCAATTATTCCAAGGCTCCGACAGCGTGGGGAGAACCATCCGGTTGGACGACCACGATTACGAGATCGTGGGCGTGGTCGATGGCTGGAATCCGCGGCCGCGCTTTTACGATGTGAACAATTCCAACGGCTTCAACGATCCGCCGGATATCTTCCTGCCGTTCATGCGGGCGATCGATCTGCAGATGAACACCAACGGCAATACCAACTGCTATGGCAGTGCCGGACGCAAGCCGGGCTTCGATGGCTTCATCCATTCCGATTGCGCGTGGGTGTCCTATTGGGCGGAGCTGCCGGATGCGAACGACGAAGCGGCTTATCGCGATTACCTCACGAATTATGCAGCGGAGCAGAATCGCCTCGGACGCTTTCATTGGAAGCCAAACGTCCCGTTACGCAATCTCGTCGAGTGGCTCGATTACGAAAAGGTCGTGCCGACCGAGACACGCATTTCGCTGTGGCTGTCGCTAGGCTTCCTGCTGGTATGCCTGGTCAACACGGTCGGCTTGATGCTCGCGAAGTTCATGCGCCGTGCGGGGGAAATNGGTGTGCGCCGNGCANTGGGTGCATCGCGCAGAGAAATCTGGACGCAGTTTCTCGCCGAAGCCGCCATGGTGGGAGTGGGCGGCGGCGTGGTGGGTGTGGTTTTTACCGGGCTGGGCGCGCTGGGCGTCGGCCTGGTGTTCGAGCCGGACATCGCCAGGCTTGCTCACGTCAATGTCGGCCTGATCGGGCTGACGCTGGCGTGCGCGCTGTTGTCGACGCTTGCGGCAGCGTTCTATCCCACCTGGCGCGCGTCGCGGGTACAGCCCGCGTGGCAGCTCAAGTCGAATTGAAGGCGATGACGATGCAGATACGCCCCATCCTCGCTACGCTTCGCCACCACAAGGCCGGTACGCTATTGATCGCCATGCAGATCGCCCTCACGCTGGCGATCGTTTGCAACGCGATGTTCATCATTCATCAGCGGCTGGCTCGCATGAGCAAGCCCAGCGGAGTGGACGAATCGAACCTGCTGGTCGTGCGCAACGAATGGGCGGGCAAGCCGGCTCCAGCCCAGATAGGTTCGCTGATGGCGGCGGATCTCGACACCTTGCGCAAGGTGCCCGGCGTAACGAACGTGTATGCCACCAACACATATCCGTTCTCAAATACCGGTCTCGCCAACGGCATCGGCCATAGTCCGGACAAACGTAATTACGTTTCGGTGACGGCCGTCTATTTCGCGAACGAGAATACACTCGCCACGCTGGGCCTGAAGCTGGTCGATGGCCGGAATTTCACCGCCAATGAAATAAACGACCTTGGCGATCACGACAAGATTGCCCCGGATGTGATCATCGTCACCCGCGAGCTGGCGCATCGGCTTTATCCGGATGGTTCGGCGCTGGGCAAAACGGCCTACATCAGCGACAAGCCGAGCATCATTATCGGCATCGTGGACCGCCTGCAGATACCGTGGGTGGATAGCAGCATGGCGCAATGGGCCGATTGCTCCACGCTGCTGCCGTTCCGGCAACGGGTGGATACCACGCACTACGTAGTGCGTGCGCGGCCGGAACAGCTTGNNGACGTGGCGGCGCGCGTACGCGCGACGCTCTATGCCGCTCACCACTTGCGTGTGATTCGTCCCAAGGACGGTGTGCAAACGTTTGCGCAGGTGCGCGCCGCTGCCTATGAGAGCGATCGCGGCATAGCCATTCTGATGGGCGTCATAAGCACGATCCTGTTAGCGATCACGGCGGCGGGCATCGTGGGCCTTGCCAGCTTCTGGNTAGGCCAACGACGCAAGCAGATCGGCGTGCGACGTGCGCTCGGTGCAACGCGGCACGACATCCTCAGTTATTTCCTTACCGAAAATCTGTTGATCGGTATTGCTGGCGTCGTGCTCGGCGGCGTGCTGGCGATCGGCCTGAATCTCTGGCTGATGAAGCAATTCGAGATCGGAAGATTGGCGCCCGGTTACGTGTTGACGGGTGTGGCGATGCTTTTATTGCTTGGACAAGGGGCGGTATTTGCGCCGGCGCTGCGTGCGTCGCGCGTACCGCCGGTGGAAGCGACGCGGTCGGTATGAAAGGAAGCGCAGGCCATATGAAAACACTAAACGGGGAGTCGTGACATGTTGGGCTATTACCTTGATCTGGCATTAAGAAGCCTGAAGCGAAGCCCGGGCCTCACCGCGCTGATGATCCTGATCGTCGCCTTCGGTGTGGCGGCGTCCATGACCAGTTATTCGGTATTTCGGGCGGTATCGGGCGATCCGATTCCATGGAAGTCGTCGCGGCTGTTCGTGCCGCAGATCGACATCTGGGGGCCAAAAGGCCATCTGGATGCCACCAGCAACAACGATCCGCCGAACGCCATGGATTACACCGATGCGGTGGCGTTGATGCGCGAACGCCGCGGCAAGTACCAGTCGGCGATGTATCGCGTATCGCCTTCGATCGTGCCACCCGATGCGCACATGCATCCGATCAATGTCGGCGGCCACGCGGTCTACAGCGAGTTTTTCACCATGCTCGACGTGCCGTTCAAGTTTGGCAGTGCCTGGGGCGCCGACAGCGATGCGCAGCGTGCCGCGGTGGTGGTGATCAACAGCAAGATCAACCAGAAACTGTTCGCCGGCGCCAACAGCGTTGGCAGGACGATCGATATCGATGGCAAGGATTACCGTGTTGTAGGTGTGCTGGATAACTGGAATCCCAAGCCGACGTTTTTCGACGTGGTGAATACGGGAGGATTCACCACCGACGAGGAAGACGTGTTCCTGCCCTTTACCCGAGCCATCGACGTGGGCATGCCCAACGACGGCAACACCAATTGTTCGGAGATACCGAAAGGCTCGGGTTTCGTCGGGCTGCAGCAGTCGTCCTGCGTATGGATTTCCTACATGGTGGAACTGGACGATAGCGCCGCCGTGTCTGCCTACAAGGAATACCTGGATAGCTATTTCCGCGACCAGAAAGCGGCCGGGCGGTTCAACTGGCCCTTGAACAATCGCTTGCGCGATCTGCCTGCATGGCTGGATGCCCAGCACGTGGTGCCCAGCGATACCAAGATATCGCTGGTGGTGGCACTGGGCCTGCTGGTGGCCTGCCTGGTGAATACGGCTGGTCTGCTGTTGGCAAAATTCTTGCGGCGCAGCTCCGAAATCGGTGTGCGCCGCGCGTTGGGGGCGCCGCGCATGGCCATCTATATGCAGTTTCTGATCGAAGCCGGCATGGTCGGCCTGACCGGCGGCGTGATCGGCCTGCTGCTTATTTGGGTGGGCATATGGGGCGTGAATTGGGTATTGCCCAAGGAAATCGCCTCCTTGGCACACGTCGATCTGGGCCTGTTGGCGCTCACCCTGCTGGTGGCGGTGGTCGCCACGATGCTGGCCGGGCTTTATCCCACCTTCCGCGCCTCGCGCGTGCAGCCTGCGCTGCAGCTGAAAACGAATTGAGGAGACGCTGCCATGACCTTGCATCCCATGATCGCGGCATTGCGCAAGCACAAGGCNGGCGTGGTGCTGATCGCGCTGCAAATCGCCTTGACGCTGGCTATTGTCTGCAACGCGATCTTCATCATCTACGCGCGCATCGAGAATGTGCGCCGCCCGACTGGCCTCAACGAAAACAACCTGTTCCTGGTCACGCAACAATGGGTAGGNGCGCCCAGTGGCGACGATGCGGCGAGCACCCAGAAGCTCGATGTGATGCTGCGGGAAGATCTTGCGACATTGCGCGCGCTGCCCGATGTCGAATCGGTTACCCCGACCAATTCGGTGCCATTGCTGCAATCGAGCTGGAATGGTGCGGTGGCGCTGAAGCCGGGCGCCGACCTGCGCGCGGGCAATGCGCGCACCACGTACTACTTCGGTGACGAGCAACTATTGAAAACCTTTGGTTTGCATCTTGTTGCAGGGCGCGATTTCACCGCGGCGGACGTGGTGAACAAGGCGTTTCGCGACAACTCCCAGCCGGATATCGTGATCGTGACCAAGGCGCTCGCCGACAAACTGTTCCCTGGCGGCAATGCAGTCGGCAAAGCGGTCTATCTCAACGGCGATAGCAAACCGACCACCATCGTGGGCGANGTGGAGCGGCTGCAGGTGCCTTCGGTGAGCACCTGGGCAAGTACGTTCGTGTGGAATTCCACCATCGCGCCGATCCGCTTGAACGGCAATTTCTCGCGCTATGCGGTACGCGCCAAACCCGGACGGCTGGAGGCGGCGATGCGGGAAGTGCCGGCCGCGCTCTACGCAGCCAATCCCATGCGCGTGCTCGATGACGACAGCGTCAAGTCATTCAAGGACATTCGCGCGGANGCCTACCGCTCGGACATCGGCATGGCGGCGCTAATGGGCGCGGTGTGCCTGATCCTGCTCGCGGTAACGGCAGGGGGCATCGTGGGCCTCACCAGCTTCTGGGTCGGCCAGCGGCATCGGCAGATCGGCGTGCGTCGCGCGCTTGGCGCACGCAAGATCGACATCCTGCATTACTTCCAGCTGGAGAACCTGATGATTGCGGGTGGTGGCGCAGTGGTCGGCATTGCATTGGCTGTTGCGTTGAACCGGGTGCTGATGAGCAAGTTCGAGATGCAAAGCATGCCGGCCTATTACGTGTTGGTCGGGTTGGCGATGGTGATGATCCTAGGACAGATCGCGGTGTTCGTGCCCGCGCGGCGTGCTTCGAACGTGCCGCCGGTGGTGGCGACGCGATCGGCATAGGGATTACGGACAAGCACGGGGAGGCATCATGTTGTCCTACTACTTTGGCCTGGCGTTGCACAGCCTGAAGCGACATCGCGCGTTGACGGCACTGATGGTGCTCGCCATCGCCATGGGTATCGGCGCCAGCATGACCACGCTGACGGTGCTGCACGTGCTTTCCGGCGATCCGCTGCCCGGACGCAGCGGATCGCTGTATTACCCGCAGATCGATCCGCGCGACATGGCCGATTACGGGCCGAATGTCGAGCCGCCGGATCAGGTGACATGGACGGATGGCCAGTATCTCCTGAAGGCCAGGCGCGCCACACGGCAAGCCTTGATGACCAGCGGCATGGTGCCGCTGCAGCCGGCGCAGTCGAGCATCGATCCGTTTCATGCGGTGGCGCTGTATACGACGGCCGATTTCTTCCCGATGTTCGATGTGCCCATGCAATACGGCAATGCGTGGGGTGAGTCGGAGGACGACGCCAAGGCGCGCGTGGTGGTGATCAGCGCGAAGTTGAACGACAAGCTGTTCGGTGGACAGAACAGCGTGGGCAAGGAGCTGCGATTGCAGGAAACCGCCTTCCGCATCATCGGTGTGCTCGGCGACTGGCATCCGCAGCCGCATTTCTATCAGATCTACATGGGGCGATACGCGGACAACGAGGACATATTCGTGCCCTTGTCGACCTCACGCGATGTACACATGGAGCACGATGGCGAAACGGATTGCTGGGGCAACGGTGGCGGCGATGACAGCCATCTCCAGCAGGCTCCGTGTGTGTGGATGCAGTTCTGGGTGCAGCTCGACAGTGCGCAGCAAGCAGCGGCCTATAAGGAATTCCTTGTGCATTACTCACAGGAACAGCATGCGGCGGGGCGATTCCTGCGCACGCCCAACGTTCGCCTGCGCAACGTGATGCAGTGGCTGGACTACCAGCACGTGGTGCCCAGCGATACGCGTTTGCAGGTATGGCTGGCGCTCGGATTTCTGGTGGTGTGCTTGGTCAACACCGTGGGCTTGATGCTGGCCAAATTCATGCGACGTGCCGGTGAGCTTGGCGTGCGCCGCGCGCTGGGTGCTTCGCAGCAGGCGTTGTTTGGGCAGTTGCTCGTGGAATCAGGCGTGGTGGGGCTTGCCGGTGGCACGCTCGGCCTGCTGCTGGCCTCGCTGGGTTTGTGGNTGGTGCGTCGGCAGCCGGCGGATTACGCCAGGCTTGCACATATGGANGCACGCATGTTGCTGGCGACGTTTGCACTTGCGATCTGCGCGAGTTTGCTAGCCGGCTTCCTGCCTGCGTGGCGGGCATGCCGGATNGCACCGGCGCTGCAGTTGAAGGCGAACTGACATGGGCATCAAACCNATNCTCTCCGCNCTNNGTCGCCACAAATTCACGGTCTGCCTGCTGATCGTGGAAATCGCACTTACATGCGCGATCGTATGCAACGCCATTTTCCTGATCAGCCAGCGCATGGAACGCATGTCCATTTCCAGCGGCATCGCCGAGCATGAGCTGGTCTACCTGCAATTGGCATTTATTGGGCCGCGTCCCGATTCCATGGCGCGCACGGCAGCCGATCTGGCTGCATTGAAGGAAGTGCCAGGCGTCAAATCGGCGATGATCGTCAATCATCTGCCACTGAGTGGATCTTCTTCTAACTCCGGCCTTCGGCTCGATCCGGAACAACGGATGGAGACGATCAGCGCCACGCAATATTTCGGCGAGAACTTTTTGTCGACGTTGGGTGTGCAGCTCGAGGCAGGACGTGATTTCAGCGCCGAGGAGTACCGGGATCTGGACGAGATAATGCGCGCGTTGCAGACCGGTGATCTGAAGAAGATACCGTCCTCGGTCCTTATCACGCACGCGATGGCCGAACGGTTTTGGCCCGGACAGAACCCGCTTGGCAGACAGTTTTACATAGGGCAGAACTTTCCCCTGACCGTGATAGGTGTCGTAAAGAAACTGGTTCGCCCGAACAATTTTGAACAGGGCGCCGAGTACAGCCTGATCCATCCTGTGCGCCTGTCGATGTCGTCGGGTTCGTACTACGTATTGCGTTGTGCGCCTGGGGATCGGGAACGGGTGCTGACGGCTGCGTTAGCCAAGATCAGGGCGCTAGACCCCAACCGCATCGTGCTGGACAAAGGCACGTGGGACGAGATGCGCCATGACTATTTCCGCAATGATCGCGCCATGGCGGGCATCCTCGTCGGCGTCTGTCTGGCGTTGCTGGTTGTTACCGCGCTGGGGATCGTCGGCCTTGCCAGTTTCTGGGTNTCGCAGCGCAACCGCAGCATTGGCGTGCGGCGCGCGTTGGGNGCCACGCGCGGCAATATCCTGCACTACTTCCAGACCGAGAATTTCCTGCTCACGACGATGGGCATCGTNCTCGGCATGGTGCTGGCGTATGGCATCAATCTGTTCCTGATCGTGCACTACGAGTTACCGCGTTTGCCGGCGATCTATTTTCCGGTGGGCGCGATGTTGTTGTGGGCGTTGGGGCAGGCCGCGGTGCTGGGGCCGGCTTTGCGTGCGGCGGCGGTACCGCCGGTGGTGGCGACGCGGTCTGTATAGAAAGGGAGGCAAGCATGTTCGGCTATTACCTGGACCTGGCGCTGCGCAGCTTGAAGCACAACAAGGTGCTGACCGGGTTGATGGTGCTCGCCATC
>Ga0055533_1000728_pt1 | contig 10638 bp, 11 predicted proteins | sample AraplaCvi_mMS_r2_FD_54991 | JGI IMG/M metagenome (GOLD analysis project Ga0055533, IMG submission 54991) | Arabidopsis root microbial communities from North Carolina, USA - plate scrape CL_Cvi_mMS_r2 | ecosystem: Host-associated > Plants > Roots > Endosphere | place: USA: North Carolina...
GAGTTGCTGCCGGCGCTGAAGCATCTCAAGCGCATCATCGATCGGCGCGCGCACGAACTGCGCAACGTGCCCAAGACCGGGCGCACGCATCTGATGGATGCGATGCCGGTGACGTTCGGGCAGGAATTGTCGGGCTGGTCGGCACAGGTCGAATCGGCCATCGAGCGCATCGGCGACAGTTTGAAGCGCATGCGGCAATTGCCGTTGGGCGGCACGGCGGTAGGCACCGGTATCAATGCCGATCCGAAATTCGGCCCCGCCGTGGCGCGCGAACTGAAGGCGCTCGCGGACGTGCGTTTTGAATCGGCAGCCAACTATTTCGAAAGCATGGCTGCGCAGGATGCCGCGGTGGAACTCTCCGGCCAGCTCAAGGCCCTGGCCGTGGCCTTGATGAAAATCGCCAACGATCTGCGCTGGATGAATTCCGGCCCGCTAGCTGGCCTGGGCGAAATCGAATTGCCGGCGCTGCAGCCAGGCTCGTCCATCATGCCGGGCAAGGTCAATCCGGTGATTCCGGAAGCCACCGCGATGGTCGCCGCACAGGTGATCGGCAACGACGCGACCATTACCGTCGCCGGCCAGTCCGGCAATTTCCAGCTCAACGTGATGCTGCCGCTGATCGCCTACAACCTGCTGCAATCGATCCACATTCTCGCGAACGTATCGAGGCTGCTGGCGGACAAGGCAATCGCCGGCTTCCGCGTGAATGCCGAGCGGGTGAATCAAGCATTGGCGATGAATCCGATTTTGGTGACCGCGTTGAATCCGGTGATCGGCTATGAGAAGGGCGCGGCGATCGCCAAGCAGGCGTACAAGGAAAAACGGCCGATCATGGATGTAGCGCTGGAGCAGTCGGGGCTTTCGAAGGAAGAGCTGAAGAAGCTGCTCGACCCGCGTGCGCTGACCAAGGGCGGTATTCGCAGTGGTGGCGGAGGCGGTTGACGCCTCCGCGCAATCTCCACAGTCGTCGTTCCGCCAAAAGCGGAATGACGGCTGTGCAAGTGCAAGGTGTCAGTCGTCGTTATCCTTCTTGCAATCCTCGACGTCGTCGCCGCTGATCACGTTCCCATAAGGCTTGAACGCCGGCAGTGTCGCGGCAAGCTGGTCCTGGTTTTTCTTGACGCTGCCTACGTCGTTGCAGATCTTCAGTACCGCTTCTTTCAGCGGCTTGACCTTGGCGTCGATGTCCTGCTGGATCTTGTCGGGGTTGCCGCTGGCCAGTCGCGTCACCACGCTCTTGGCCGCTTCTTCGCCAACCGCCGCACCTGCTTTGCCGGTGGCGATGCCATCGGTAAGGATCGCCATGGCATTGCCGTAATACGCCTTGAGCAATTCGCGTTGCGTCGCGTCGACCGCAATCGGATGTTGATCGATGCGCAAGTCGCCGTTGGCGGTAATGATCGCGTCAGGCGCGCCATTGGCGCGCACGGCGACATCGCCGTTGCCCAGATGGATGCTGCCGTTGGAAAAGCCGCCGACATTGCTGTTGATGACCGTGATGTGGCCGCCCGAATGATCGCCGCAAGCGCCAAGCACGCAACACAACGCGGCTATTCCTATCCAAGAATGACGCATGGTCATGCTCCCTCAGTCTTTTTGGCAGTCGGTGACATACTTGCCGGTCACGATGTTGGCGTAGGGCTTGAACGCGGGCAGTTGTCCGGCGAGCTGGTCCTGTACGTTCTTGATGTTCGCGTGGTCCTGGCACATTTTCTGCGCCAGCGTCTTGAGCTGGTCGGCGCCGGCCTGTGCGTGCTGGTCCTGTTCGGCCTTGGACTTGCCATCGAAGCTGTCCTTCAGCGCCTTGACGCCCATGCCGGCGCCGACCTTGCCCATCTCCGCGCCGGTCTGGTGCACGTCGATGACGTTCTGGAAGTAAAGCATCAACAGTCCGTGCTGTGCTGGCGTCACGGGTACNTTGGCGTCACCGATCTGCAAATTTCCGTTGGAACCGATCAGCGCGTCGGGTGCGTTGTCGGCGTGCAAGGTCACGACATTGCCCTTGAGCGTGATGCGGCCGTTCGCCATGGTGGTATCAGGTGCATCGCAGGCGCTGATGGCGGCGCACAGTGCGAGCAGCGTTATCACCCGTGGATAGTTCATGATGCGTGTCCCCTTTGCAGATCATGTGATTGGAAAGCTGGCGCGGTGAATCAGTCTTTCATGCACTCATCGACGCTCTTGCTGCCGAAGATATTTCCATAAGGCTTGAAGCCGGGCATCTGCGCGACGAGCTGGTCCTGCACCGCCTTCAGGTTGACCTCGTCCTGGCATAGCGTGTGCGAAAGCTGATGCGATTGCGCCGTGGCCTGGTTGCCGAGCTGCTGCTTCTGGCTGGCATCGAGCTTCCCGTCGGCCGAGTGCTTCGCCGCTTCCTTGGCTGCGGCCTCCACCGCTGTGCCCATGGCGGTGCTGCGTTCGCGGATGTCCTGCACGTTCTGGTAATACAGCATCAGCAGGCCCCGCTGCGGCGCCGTTACCGGCACCGCCTTGCCGCCGATGTTCAAGTCGCCCGCAGAAGAGATCGTGGCGTTCGGCGCGTCGCCGACATGCAAGGTCAGCAGGTTGCCGATCATGGTGATCTTGCCATTCATGAAGTAAAAGTCCGGCATGGCGCAGGCGGCGAGCATTGCGCTCAAGGCCAACAGCAGGATCATGCTTCGGTGTTTCATGACGTATCCCCTTGCGAGCGTGCGATTGGCTTTGCCGTCCGACGTCTCAGCTGTCATCGCGCCAGCGGCGGAACCATACGGCACCGGCGAGCATCGCGATACCTGCGGCGGCGCCGATCCAGATGTCCGGAGTAGCCAACACAGCATAAGAGTTGGACAGGTTGAAGAAGTGACCGATGCTTTGTGGATCCTTGTCCAGCTGATGGGCCGCGGTATCGCGCAACCAGCCGCCCGGNAACACGCTGAACAGCACGCGCGCCACGATNTCGCGCCAATACCAGCTGCTCTTGAATCCGGCCGANCCGAGCAGGTTGAACCAGCTGATCATCACGCCCAGCGCCACCGGAATCACCACNGCCCACAGGAACGGTTTGGCNCGCGCCCAGGACGAGCACAGCATCAACCAGCCCACGGTCGGCAAGGCCCACAAGAGATACAGCGGAATGCTGCCGATCAGGAAGCCTACGACCTGGAACGGATGCGCCAGCGCCAGCAGCGACCACACGCTCACGCCATGGAACGACAGCGCGATGGCGAACATCATCAGCATCACGATGCCTGTGAGTACGCCGCACGCCACCACTGCAATGGGCGCGATCAGTGCAGCGGAGATGACTTTGGACAACACCGTGGCGGAGTCGGAGATCGGCAGTGACTTCCAGAACAGAATGCTGCGGTCGCGCCGATCGTCGTAGAGCGCTCCGAGACAGTAGAAGAACACCACGAAGGCGAACACCACGCTGATCAGGCCGCTGGATGAAAGCATGGCCAGATCGAGTGCGCCACCCACCTCCTGCAGCTGATGTGCATCAAGCGAATGGATCTTGACGGCAAGATCCTGGCCTTCCATCGGGCCGATATGGAATCCATGGCGGGAACCGAATACTTCCCCGCTGATGATGCCCATCAGGTTCAACACCAGAAACACGATCCCGGTGATCACCGGCGCCCAGATAAAGCCGCCGCGATGTTCCCAGAACTCGCGTCTGATCAGCCAATAAAGCGTTTTCGCATTCATGCGTAGGTCCCCTTCATGGTGGCAACGAACAGGTCGCTGACCGAAGGTCGGCGGATTTCCCCCAACGTCTTGAGCTGCGCCTGATCGACGCCGTCGAACAGGAAGATGCTCTTGCCGAACACCTGGCGCTCGTCCAGCGGCTTGAGCTGGCGTGCGGTGGCGGCCATGTCGGCGCTTACCATCACTTCGGCGAACCGTTCGCCCATGGCTTCCATGTCGGTATTGAGCACGATCCTGCCGTCGCGGATGAACATCAGGTCGGTGAGGATGTGTTCGATCTCCTCCACCTGGTGCGTGGTGACGATGATCGTCTTGTTCTCGTCGAAATAATCTTCCAGCAAGTTCTGGTAGAACTGCTTGCGATAGAGGATGTCCAGGCCCAGCGTGGGCTCGTCCAGCACCAGCAGCTTGGCATCGATCGCCATCACCAGCGCCAGATGCAGTTGCACGATCATGCCCTTGGACATCTGCCGCACGCGTTGGTTGGTGGTGAGCTTGGTGCGCGCCAGAAAGGCTTCGCATTTGGCGCGGTTGAAGCGCGGGTGGACGTTGGCGACGAAGTCGATCGCTTCATGTACGCGGATCCAGCGCGGCAGCACCGCGACGTCGGCGATGAAGCACACTTCTTCCATCAACTTGTCGCGCTGCGTGCGCGGATCCAGCCCCAGTACGTTGAGCTGGCCCTGGAAATCGGTCAGGCCCAGGATCGCCTTCAACGCGGTGGTCTTGCCGGCACCGTTGGGGCCGATGAGGCCCACGATGCGGCCGGCCGGAATCTGGAAGTTCACGTTGTCCAGCGCAAGCATGTTCTTGTAGCGCTTGCTAAGACCATTGGCGGTGACGACCGCATTCATGGTTGATTCTCCGTATCGCCCGGCGCTTCGCGCATCAGGGTTTTAAGATCCAGCCCCAGGCGCTGCAAGCGTGCATACAGCGTNGGCCATTCTTCGCGCAAAAAGCGCTCGCGTTCGGATTTGAGCAGCGCCTCGCGNGCTCCATCGGTGACGAACATGCCCAGCCCCCTCCTTTTCTCTACCAGTTGGTCGTCGACCAGTTCCTGATACGCCTTGGAAACGGTGAGCGGATTGATCTGAAAGTCCGCTGCAACCTGGCGTACTGACGGCAGCGGGTCGCCCTCGTTCAAGGCGCCGTCCAGGATCATCGCCACTACGCGTTCGCGTAGCTGGCGATAGATCGGGACGCTGTCGTTCCAGGTAATGGCCATGGATTTATTCCTTGCTGATGCGTGCGAGCTTGGTCGAGCCAAACGAATAGTAGGGCATGGTCAGCTGCGCCCCGAGCAAGCTCGCACCGTTTTCGGCGCGGGTGGCGAACGGCGAATTGGCGATCGTCAGGCTGGCCGTGGTCAGCATGGCGGCGGCGCGTTGGTCTTCGGCGGTGGGGCGTACATCAACCCCCGGCAGGCTGATGACCTTCATGCCGTTGATCTCGGTGGAAGGATGCTTCGGGGTGTTGGGACTCAGGGCGATCAGGCTGACCGTGGTGAACAGAACCGCGGCGGTGATGGCGATCGGGTTCGGCGCTTTCATATCGGCTCTCCTTTAGTGATCTCGTGGACCGGTGTTGTAGTGAACTATAACACCATCTTTGGGGCCGTCAAGGACAGCTCGCTATGACTGATGGCCTAGGCCGAGGAAGGGTTGCCTTGGGCTGGCGAGAGCATGCTCGGCGGGCCACCCGCAAGGCAGCGGACGGTGTCAGGCACTGCTGCTGACAGTCATCATCCTGGGGGCTTGGTGGGCAGTCGCGCTAAACTCGCCGATTCCTTCGAGGAGACCCGAGACATGTGGTACTGCATCACCGGCACGGATCACCCTGAGTCGCTGGAACGCCGCATGACGGCGCGCCCCCAGCATCTGGCGCGCCTGGAGGCGCTGTTGGCCGAGGGGCGCCTGCTGCTGGCTGGACCGTTCCCGGCGATCGATGCCGAACAGCCCGGCCCGGCCGGTTTCAGCGGCAGTCTGATCGTGGCCGAGTTCGCCTCGCTGGCGGACGCCGAGGCGTGGGCCAAGGCCGATCCCTACGTGGATGCCGGTGTCTACGCCAGTGTTTCCGTCAAGCCGTTCCGCAAGGCGTTGCCGGCATGACGGCAACGATGGTCGAGGAAATCCGCCGCCGCCTCAGCGAGGCGCTGCAACCGGTCGAGCTGGAGGTGGTGGATGAAGGCTATAAGCACATCGGCCACGCCAACGAAGGGAAGGGACACTTTCACGTGCGCGTGGTAAGCACGGCGTTTGCCGGCCAATTGCCGATCAAGCGGCATCGGCTGGTTTATGCGGCACTGGGGGAGCTGATGGATCACGGCATCCACGCGTTGTCGATCGATGCCAAAGCGCCCTAAAAGCGTTGGCTGACCGTTCCTTGCATTGCGGCGCTGTCCCACGTTTGGCACAGTGACCCGTCGTCCGCGCAAGCGGGCCATCACCTTCGAGCATCTGAATCTGCATGCGCCTAACCACGATCAAACTCGCCGGATTCAAGTCCTTCGTCGACCCGACCACGCTGCATCTACCCACCAACATGACCGGTGTGGTGGGGCCGAACGGTTGTGGCAAGTCCAACATCATCGACGCCATTCGCTGGGTGATGGGCGAAAGCGCAGCCAGCCGTTTGCGCGGTGATTCGCTCACCGACGTGATCTTCTCCGGTTCCAGCGGGCGCAAGCCGGTGGGCCAGGCGAGCGTGGAGCTGATCTTCGACAACGCCGACGGCACCATCCAGGGCGAATACGGGCAGTACGCCGAGATTTCGGTGAAGCGCCAGGTGACGCGCGACGGACAGTCGTCGTATTTCCTCAACGGCGCGCGCTGCCGCCGCCGCGACATCACCGANCTGTTCCTTGGTACCGGTCTGGGGCCGCGCAGCTACTCGATCATCGAGCAGGGCATGATCAGCCAGATCATCGAAGCGCATCCGGAAGAACTGCGCATGCATCTGGAGGAAGCGGCCGGCATTTCCAAATACAAGGAGCGCCGCAAGGAAACCGAAAGCCGCATCAAGGCCACCCGCGAAAACCTCGACCGCGTGCGTGACGTGCGCGACGAGGTGGACAAGCAGCTTGAGCATTTGAACCGCCAGGCGCGCGCCGCCGAGCGCTGGAAAGGCTACAAAGAAGAACAGACGCGCAAGGAAGCCGAGCTGCGCGCACTCGAATACCGCGGCCTCAAGAGCCAGCACGACGGCCAGGGGCAGGGCCTGTCCGCTGCCGAGATCGAAATCGAAAAGCGGCTCGCTGAGCAGCGCCAGATCGAATCACAGATCGAAACCACGCGCGAACGCCACATCGAAGCCAGCGAACATTTGAACGAAGTGCAAGCCGAGGTCTACAAGGTCGGCGCTGAAATTGCACGCGTCGAACAACAGGTACGCCACAACAGAGAAACCGCCGATCGCTTGCAGCGCGCGCAGCAGGACGCCGAGCGCGAGCACGAGGAACTGGCCTCGCACATCGCGACCGACCGCGATCAAGTGGAAACGCTGCGCATGGCGCTGGCCGAAGGCGAGCCGAAGCTGGAAGCCCTGCAGCAAATGCAGGACGAAACCGCCGACACGCAACGCGAAACCGAAACCAAGCTGGCCGATTGGCAACAGCGCTGGGACACCTACACTCGCACCGCCGGCGAAGCGAGTCGCGCCGCGGAAGTGGAACGCACCAAGCTGGCGTACCTCGATCGCCAGGCGGTGGACCTGTCCAAGCGCAAAGACGCGATGGAGGCCGAGCAGAAGGCCACCGACGTCGATGCGCTCGATGCAGCAGCCGAGCAGTTGCACAGCGAACACGATACGCAGCGTGAACGCGTCGAGTCGCTCGGTAGCATGCTCGATCAGCATAAGCTGGCGTATGAAAAGGTGCTCGATGAAGAGCGCCAGGTGCAGAGCACGCTCAACGACGCGCGCCAGCAACTGCAGACCGCACGCGGACGTCTCGCTTCGCTCGAAGCGCTGCAGCACGCCGCACTCGGGCAGGAAGAGAGCGCCGCCAGTTCGTGGCTCTCGCAATTCGGTTTGGACAAGAAGCGCCGCCTCGGCGAAGTGCTGCAGGTGGAAGCGGGTTGGGAAACCGCGGTGGAAACCGTGCTTTCCGGTTTCATCGACAGCGTGCTGGTCGATGGCGCGCACGATCTGGCCAAGGAATTTCCTGGCTTGAGCAATGCCGATGTGGCCTTGCTCGATGCCGCCGAAGGCGGCGCCGCCACGGCTGGAACGTTGGCCGCGCATGTGCGCGGGCCGGCGGCGGCAATCACCATGTTGGGCCATGTGCTGGTTGCGGAAGATATCGATGACGCGCATCGCCGTGTTTCTGGCTTGTCCGCGCTGGCGCCGTATCAATCAGTCATTACACGCAACGGTGAATGGCTGGGGCCGGGTTGGGCCAGCGTGCGCCGCGCGCAGGGCAACCAGCTCGGCGTGCTGGCGCGCGAGCGCGAAATCCGCACGCTGACCGAACAGGTTGAAGCGCTGGAAGCGCGCATCGAAGAAGCGGCCGCGCGCCTGGACGATCTGCGCACCAGCAAGTTCGAAGCCGAGCGCGCGCGCGATGATGCGCAGCGCGAGCTGTACAACGCGCATCGCCGCCATCGGAACTGGCCGGTCAGCTGCAAAGCCATCGCGGCAAAGTGGAAACCGCGCGAGCGCGCGCCGAGAAAGTCGCCGGCGAGTTGTCGGTACTGCTCGAGCAGATGGAAGAACTGCAAACGCAAACGCGCGAAGCACGCGCGCGCCTGGACGAATCCGTCAACAACATGGGCGACCTGGAAGATCAGCGCCGCGAACTGGAAAACGAGCGCCGCGCCTTGCTGGAGGCGCGCGAAGAAGCGCGCATGAATGCACGCGAGGCTGCCGACCAGGCGCACGCGCTGGCGCTGAGCCTGGAATCGAAGCGTTCTTCGCTCGCCTCGCTGGAACAGGCGCTGGCTCGCATGGAAAACCAGATCCGCCAGATCGAATCGCGACGCACCGAAATCGCCCAGCAGCTCGCTGCCGGCTCCGACCCGATCGCCGAACTGGAAACCGAACGCCAGACTTATCTCGACCAGCGCCTGCTGGTGGATCGCCAGTTGGTGGAGGCGCGCCGCGTGCTGGAAGATTGCGACATCGAAATGCGCAAGTTCGAGCAGCAACGCCACAACCTGGAGCAGGAACTGTCCGGCCTGCGCGAAAGCCTGTCGGAAAAGAAACTGGCCGCGCAGGCGTTGCAGATGCGCGCCGAGCAGCTGGCCGAAGCGATCGCCGCATCCGGCCTGGATCTCGAAACCCTGCTCGGCGAACTGGCCGAAGATATCGATGCAGCGCAGTGGCGCCAGCAACTGGCCGATCTTGCGCAGAAGATCGCGCGCCTGGAGCCGGTGAACCTTGCCGCGATCCAGGAACATGCCGAGCAGAGCGAACGCAAGACCTATCTGGACAATCAGCTCGCCGATCTCACCAGCGCGATGGAAACGCTGGAAAATGCGATCAAGAAGATCGACCGCGAAACGCGCCAGCGCTTCAAGGAAACCTTCGACCGCGTCAACGCCGGCGTGCAGGAGTTGTTCCCGCGGCTGTTCGGTGGCGGACATGCGTATCTGGAGCTGACCGGCGACGATCTGCTCAGCACCGGCGTGTCGATCATGGCGCGCCCGCCGGGCAAGCGCGTGTCCAACATCACGCTGCTGTCGGGTGGCGAAAAAGCGCTGACCGCGGTATCGCTGGTGTTCGCGATCTTCGCGCTCAATCCCGCACCGTTCTGTCTGCTGGACGAGGTGGACGCGCCGCTCGACGAAGCGAACGTCGGCCGCTTCTCGAACATGGTGCGCGAGATGAGCGAGAAGGTGCAGTTCATCTTCGTCTCGCACAACAAGGCGACGATGGAAGCGGCCAGCCAGCTTTGCGGCGTTACCATGCGCGAGCCGGGTGTGTCGCGCCTGGTGCAGGTCGATCTTGCGGAAGCCACCAAACTGGCTGGCGCGGCCTGAAGCAGGGCCGCTTGAAGTAGAGGATGCACATCATGCTTGGATCCGTATTNGCAATTGCGTGGAACCCCTGGGTCGGCATTCCGTTGGCCATCGTCGGCGTGATCGTGCTGCTGCTGGTCTGGTTGTTCGGCGAGCCCAGGAAAGANCAGGGCAAGCGGCGCCTGGCGCCGGAGCCGAATATGGAGCGACGCGAGCCCACGCTGGGCGATTCGATCGACGAGAACGAAGCGTTCGGTGACGACATGCACGAACGCATGGATCCGCTCTTCCGGGAAGGNGNGCCGCAACAGGGTGAGCTGGACGTCGACCTGCGCACGGAACTGGAAAAACTCGGCGCCACGCTGGCCGATCAGCGGCACGAAACCGTGTCGATGCCCAAGCCGACCGGGCAGTCCGCATCCATCGTGGAAATGCTGCGCTCGCCCTCGCAACCGGACATCGCTCGCACGGCGCCGATCGAGCCAGCGCCGCTCGCCTCACCGGCGCCTGTTGCGGCGGCTGCTCCGGCACCCGTTGCGACGCAGGCCCCGCGCATCCCGCCGCGTTCGGATCTGGGCAAACGCCCCACACAGGTTCCGGTGGAACGCATTGTGAGCCTGTTCGTGATGNCGCGCGAAGGCGAGGCGTTCAATGGCGCGGACCTGATCGTCGCGGCCGAAAAAGCCGGCCTGGAATACGGCGACATGGGCATCTATCACCGCCTGGTGGACGGCAAGCGCGAAGCAGGGCCGATCTTCAGCGTGGCCAACATGGTCAAGCCCGGCAGTTTCGATCTGACCCGGCTNGACGCCTTGCGTACGCCGGGTTTGAGTTTCTTCATGACGCTGCCCGGTCCNGTGACCGCATTGGATGCATGGGATGCGATGCTTCCCACCGCGCAGCGATTGGCCGAACTGCTCGATGGCCAAGTGCTGGATGAAGAACGCAACGCGCTGGGTCGCCAGCGCATTGCGCATATCCGCGACGAATTGCG
>Ga0055533_1000779_pt1 | contig 10000 bp, 9 predicted proteins | sample AraplaCvi_mMS_r2_FD_54991 | JGI IMG/M metagenome (GOLD analysis project Ga0055533, IMG submission 54991) | Arabidopsis root microbial communities from North Carolina, USA - plate scrape CL_Cvi_mMS_r2 | ecosystem: Host-associated > Plants > Roots > Endosphere | place: USA: North Carolina...
GTGCTGGTGGTTGGTGGTGGGGCGCGCAGCATCGGGCTTTATGCAGCAGGGATGGCGGTTGCGCTTGGCTCATCGTGCGTGGATTACGTCGATTACGATCCCGAACGACTGCGCATAGCTGAAGCACTCGGCGCCAACGCTATAGAGCGCAAGCGTGGAGCCGCTTGGTTCGATCGTCACGCGCCGCACGCGCGCGGGCGCTATCTTGCTTCTGTGGAAGCCAGCTCCACCACCACTGGACTGCGCTACGCATTGCGTTCGTTGGCGCCGGGTGGAAATTGCACAGCGGTAGGTTTTTATTTCGCCAAGCGGACTGGGCTGCCCTTGATGCAAATGTATGCCAATAGCACGACGTTGCACGTGGGCATATCGCATCCACGGCGCGACCTACCGGACGTTATCGAACTGGTACGGCGAGGCACATTCGATCCACTTAAGGTTGCGACGCTGGTCGCCGATTGGGACGATTCGCCGCACGCCTTCACCACCCGGACGACGAAGGTGATCGTCGCGCGTGAACCCTATGGACGTTTTGGCGGCAACTGAGGGTGGTAAAGCAGGCGGGCCCACCGTTGGGGGCAAATGCTTCCCAACGGCAAACCGGCTGGCATGCGCTGCGTTGGCTGGCCGAACTGGAAGCGTCAACCCGCGTCGTGTGACATGTGTTGCAACGCAACCGACTCACCCAAAATTTGGCCTTTCTAAACACAGGCGCATGCTAGTTTGGGCAGACAGGGGGCATCATTGTGGGGAGAGTTGCACCATGTTGTTGCCGATGGGGTGTTTCAGTCGTTGCCTGGCGGTAGCTGGGTTTTCCTTGGTGTTGGGTGGTGTCGCGCAGGCGGCGCCGGATAGCAGTCCCATTGGATCGGCCAATGTCACCGTGGCCGATCCCACCGTGCCGCGCCCGCCGGGCCAGCCGTGCGTGGTGCAGCTTTTNACCGATGACGTTTTCAANGATTTCGGCACGCGTCCTTACAGCTACGCGCCACCCGCCGGATGCGGCACGCGCTGGTCGAAAGTGGTGCTGGAAGCGGATTTCTCGGTCACGGCCGGCGTGCAGTTCGATCGCACGGCGTCCATCTGGCTGGGCGGTGTAAATCTCTACTTCGGCACCACCCAGGAACCCAGATCCAATCTGGCGCCGAGCTGGCACGTCGAGCGCGATCTGACCGATTACAGCGCGCTGTTCCGTAACGCGGGCCAAGGCCAGGCGGTGCTCTATAACATCGTCGACAGCACGTACACCGGCGTGATCCATGGCAGTGCCCGCCTGCTGTTCTATCCCGCTTCGGTGCTGGCGCCCGCGGCGCGCGTGCCGGATGCGATCTATCCGCTGGGCAGCGATCCGGTCGGCAACACCATCACCTTGAACACGTCCAGCGACCAGATGGCCGCCACGCTTACGTTGCCCAGCAACGTCGAGCATGCCTACCTGGATGTGTTCACGCAAAGCCAGCACAACGACGAGTTCTGGTACACCTGCGTGCCGGATCAGTACGCTGCTGAAACGCAGGAGTGCGGCGGGGGCAATTTCCGCGAGGCCGAAGTGAGCATCGACGGTCAGGCGGCCGGCGTGGCGCCGGTGTATCCGTGGATCTATACGGGCGGCATCGATCTCTTCATCTGGAAGCCGACGCCCGGCGTTCAGGCGCTGAACTTCATGCCTTATCGCGTGGACCTGACACCGTTCGCCGGTATTCTCAGCAACGGTTCGCCGCACACCGTCGCGGTGAACGTGCAGGGCGCGAACAACTACTTCTCCGGCGCAGCAACGCTGCTCGTGTATCGGGATCCGCACATCAAACAGGTAACCGGCGCCGTGCTGAGCAACACGCTGGCCAACCAGCCGCCCACGCCGACGATCGGCAGCACGCTGACGCAGGATGCATCCGGCAACGTGACCGGCGCCGTTACTACCAATCTGAGCCGCCACTTCGTGATCCAGGGCTACGCGAATACCTCGCACGGCCGCGTGACCACAACGGTGGACCAGACAGTGGGCTTCGCCGATACGCAGACCTTCGACATCACCGCGACCGACTACCACCAGATCAGCGATCAGCTCACCACCGTGCAAGGCGTAAGCCGCAGCCAGGTCGGACGGTTCCTGAGCGATGAGTTCAAGGCGAGCTTCAACTATCCGCTGCACGTGGATTACAACCAGACCGCGGAATCGAATGGAGGCTATTCCATCCTCACGGCGATCAAGCAGGGCTACGACCAGCACACCGGCTTGAGCCTCGGCGGTTTTCCGCTGTACGCGGCCGATGTGCACAACCAGGTGGCGGGTTCCGACACGCTGGTGCTGGATAGCGGCTTCCACATCATCAGCCACAGCGGCCAACAAACGACGCAAGACTTTGCGTTCAGCGATTCGTTGGGTGGTTGCTACAGCGGCAGCGTGAGTTCGGCCGACAACGTGGTGACCGCATACAGCAGCGGACAGGCCTGCCCCGGCGGCCACAACCGCGTGTACTGGTTTACGCATCCGGATGGATCGCCCTATCAAGGCAACGGCTTGCTGCCTTGGTAAGAGCGGCATGAATGCGGCGCCCTTTCGGATAGTCCGAAGGGGCGCCGACATGCTAGGTTTGGCGCACGTTTACAGCACCATGGAGCTCTAACCGATGCGTACCCGTCTGCTTGCCCTTTCCGTACTTGGCGTAGCTGTTGCCCTGGCCGGTTGCCACCATGGCACGCGTCCGGACGGTTCGTCGGTGGACAAGGGCGTCGTCGACATGGCCGCGTTCGAGAGCTTCATCGCCACGCATCCGACCGCCGACGAATTCAAGAAGACGTACCCCCACGTTCAACTGATGCTGCCGGGCATGATGAGCACGATGGAAATGCGTTACGACAATTCGCGCTTCTTCCCGCAGATGGATCCGAACGGCCGCATCGTCGGCGGCGATTTCCACTGACGCAACAAGAACCACTCGCAGCGCGTACGCAAACTGTCATTTTTGACAGCAAGGGTCACGTTACTGACATATTGCAGCGTTAGCCTGATTTGCACAGGGCGCCGGCCGCATCGTCGGACGGCGGTTGTTCCAGGATCAGTGCGCGAGTCAGCATGTCTTCATCCCCTTCCCCCACTGCGAACCGGCGCGGTTTGCTTTTTGTCGTGCTCGCTGCCGTGTTGATCCTGGTTGGTGGCGGATTGTGGTACGCACGTGCATCCATCACCAGCAAACCCGCGCAAGGGCATACCGCGAATGACGGCAGCGAAGTCGGCGTGATGCTGGACCTGGCCGACAAGGCGTATCAGGACAAACATCTGGTCGCGCCGGTCGGCAGCAACGTCTACGAGTTCTACTTCAGTGTGTTGCAGCTCGATCCCAACAACGCCATCGCCCAGCGCCGTTTGCGCGATGCCTTCAAGCCGGCGTGCGACGCAATCGAAAGCACGCTCAACGGCGGCGACCTGGACGAAGCGCAGCGCCAGCTTTCGCTGCTGCGCCAATACGATCCGCACAATTACAAGCTCGCCCTGCTCGGCAGCGTGCTCGATGCGCAACGCATCATCGAACGGCGCCGGCACGAAGCGGAAGCGGCGCGCATCCAGGCGCAGCAGGCAGGCGGAAATTAGCGGAGCGGTATCAACCGTCGAGGTACGTGTCCTTCAACCGCACGTAGTGATCCGCCGAATAATGCAGCTGCTCGATCTGCACGTCCGTCAGCACGCGCACGCGTTGTGCCGGATTGCCCAGCCATAGCTCGCGCTCGCCGACCACCTTGCCCGGCGGCACCACGCTGCCGGCGCCGACGAAACCGTATTTCTTGACCACCGCGCCATCCAGCACGGTGGCGTGCATGCCGATCAGGCAGTAATCCTCGATGGTGCAGGCGTGGATCACCGCGGCGTGGCCGATGGTGACGCCTTCGCCGATCACGGTGGGAAAACCGCCTGGCGAATACGGGCCATCGTGCGTCACGTGCACGATGGTGCCGTCCTGGATATTGCTGCGCGCACCGACGCGAATGTAGTTCACGTCCCCGCGCAATACCGCGCCGGGCCAGATGGAAACGTCATCGCCCAGCACGACGTCGCCGATGACGGTAGCCGCCGGATCGACATAGGCGCGGGCGCCGAGGGTGGGCAGGATGCCCTTGAAGGAGCGTAGGGGATTCATGCCTGTATTTTAGCCTTCGAGCGGAGATGTGCGGCGTCGCCCGAAGGCAGCGGCGCGTGTTCCCGCGCTTCCAGCACGCGCAGGGTTTCCTCATAGCCGGCATCGATCGCCAACTGCCAGTCGCGCCAATCGAGCATGCCGACATGGTCCAGCGGCGGGGTGATCAGCATATCCGCGCGTGCGCGGCAGTGCTCGCTGGTTTCTTCGCTGTTGACCATGGCCGCGCGGGTCAGCGTGGAAACCAGGCGAGGCCAGCCGGTGCCGCGGCGCTGGCGGATCCACAGCCGCCACCACGGCGGCGTGGCGAACTCCTCGGTCTGCGCACGCAGTTCGATATCCGCACGAATGCTCACCGCCGTGATGTGCGCAATACCATCGTCCGCCATCACGTCGGCCGGCAGGTTGTCCACCAGCGCGCCGTCGACATACACCTGCCCGTGATGCAGCACCGGCGGAAGAATGCCGGGAATGGAACTGCTTGCGCGCAGCCACAGCCAAAGCGGACCATGCCGATGCACGACCTTGCCATGCCCGGAAAGATTGGTGGACACGCAGAAGAACGGCAGCTCCAGATCCTCGATGTCGATGGCCCCGAANGCGCGCCGCANCATCATGGCCGCGCGTCGCCCGCGCGTGAGCGCCACCAGCGGCACGGTCCAATCTGACAGCGGTTTGCCGNGCACGAAGGCTTCGTAATACACGCGCATCATCTCTTCGAAGCTCCATCGGTTNGCCACGCCGGCGCCGATGATCGCGCCGATGCTGGTGCCGCCGATGGCGTCGAAATCGTGGCCGGTTTCGCGCAGGGCGCGTAGCGCGCCCAGATGCGCGAGACCGCGCGCACCGCCGCCGGCCANTACCAGCCCNCGTGCGTGGCCGCTGATCAGGCGNGCGATGCGCGGAATATCGCCTTCGCCGCAGATATGGTGATGCTCCAGCTCGCCGCTGAACTGCGCGCGCCAGCGCCGNGCGGCGCCCGGCAGCACGCGATGCGCCGGATGGATCAACAACAGATGGCGCGGACGATGCCGCACGCGCGCCGGATGTCCCGGTGCGGATTCCGGCCAGGGCCGCGCCGGTTGGGCAGCCAGCGCGGGCAGCAGCAAGACGTCGGCCTGACGCAGGCAACGCAGGCGCCAGGACGCATCGCCCGTGCTGTCCAGGTAAACCACGAAGCGCGCCTGCGCCTCGCGCTCGGCAAACCAGTCGCTGCCACGGTTCGCGCCATGCTCGGCATCGATCACCACGCAGTTGCCATACGTTTCCAGCGCCTGCGCCAACTGCATCGCCAGGCCGCGCACCGGCACGCCCTGATCCACCGGAAGGATGGCGAAGGTGCGCGGCTTGTCTGGCGGTTCCACATGGCGTTCACGGCGGATCAGCCGATCGATCGCCTGCCGCGCCACGTCCAGCATGGCGCGCGGATGATGNTCGATCAGTTGCTCGAAATGCTGGCGATCCAGCCGCAACAACTCGCAATCGCGCAAGGCGCGCACGTTGTAACGCAGCGCCTCGCCGCTGAGCAGGCTGATTTCGCCCAGGCAGTCGTCGGCGGACACTTGCCGTATCAGCGTCGTCGGTCCGTCGAAGACACCCAGGCTGCCACTGCGCAGCAGGTACAAGGCATCCGCGGTTTCGCCGGCCTTGAGCAGATACTGTCCGCCGGGCAGGCAGATCCAGCGCAGATGTTCGGCCAGCGTCGTGCGTTGCACCGGCGTCAAGTGCGCGAACAGGGGAATACGGCCAATCAGGGCGGAAACGTCGGCGGGCACCATGCGCGCGATGGTACGACGAGCATGATGACATCGTCCCGCTTGATTTCGCTGCACGCCGCCAGCACGCTTCGAAGCCTGAAGGAGTGAAACCCATGAGCCAAGACAACCCGCTGCTGGCCGACACCACGCTGCCCGCGTTTTCCCAGATCAAGCCCGAGCACGTGCTGCCCGCCGTCGATACCTTGCTGGCGGAGAGCGCGCCGCGATCGCCACGTTGACCGCGCCCGGCGCGCGACACGATTTCGATGCAGTGATGCTGCCGCAGGAGCGTCTGGAGCAGCGCATTTCCCAGGCGTGGTCGCCTGTTTCGCATCTGCACTCGGTGGCCGACAGCGAAGCGCTGCGCGAGGTGTACGGCCCGGCCGAGGAAAAGCTCACCGATTACTCGATCGAAGTGGGGCAGAACCGCGACCTTTACGCTGCCGTGCAGGCGGTGGCCGATGCGCCGGATTTCGCCAGGTTGTCCCGCGCGCAGCGGGCGCTGGTCGAGCATGCGTTGCGTGATTTCAAGCTTTCAGGCGTGGCGCTCGAAGAACCGGCGCGCTCGCGTTTCCGCGACATCGGCGTGGAACTCAGCAAGCTTTCCACCGAATTTTCCAACGCCGTGCTGGACGCCACCGACGCCTGGCAGGAACACATCACCGACGAGCGCGACCTGGCAGGCATTCCCGACTCTGGCCGCGCCGTGCTGAGGCAGTACGCGAAAGAAAAAGGTTTGGACGGCTATCTGGTCACGCTCAAGCAACCCAGCGTGCAAGCCGTGATGACCTATGCCAACAACCGCGGCCTGCGCGAACGTGTGTACTGGGCGTACCAGACGCGTGCGTCCGATCAAGGTCCGCATGGCGGCAAGTACGACAACAGCGCGCGCATCGAAAAGATTCTCGCCCTGCGTCACGAGGCTGCACAGCTGTTGGATTTTGCCAACGCGGCAGAAGAATCGCTTGCCACCAAGATGGCCGGTACGCCAGACGAAGTGCTGCATTTTTTGCGTGATCTGGCCGCGCGCGCCAAACCGGTGGCGCAAAACGAACTGACCACCTTGCGCGACTTCGCCGCCACCGAACTCAAGCTCGACAACCTCGAATCCTGGGACGTCGCCTACGCGTCCGAAAAGCTGCGCCAAAAACAGTACGCGCTGGATGAAGAACAGCTCAAGCCGTATTTCCCGTTGCCTGCGGTGATCGACGGCTTGTTCGGCCTGGTGCGCCGGCTTTACGGCATCACCCTGAAGCCCCGCGACGGCATCGACGTGTGGCATCCCGACGTGCGCTACTACGACGCGGTCGATAAGGACGGCCATATCTTCGCCGGCGCGTACATCGATCTGTACGCGCGCAGCGGCAAGCGTGGCGGCGCATGGATGGACGTATGCCGCGCGCGTTTCGACGATGGCACGCACATGCAATTGCCCGTGGCGTTCCTCACCTGCAACTTCGCGCCGCCCACCGAAGGCCGCCCCGCCTTGCTCACGCACGACGACGTGCTCACCTTGTTCCACGAATTCGGCCACGGTTTTCACCACTTGCTGACCGAGGTACCGCTGCCTTCCGTGGGCGGTATCGAGGGTGTGGAATGGGACGCCGTGGAACTGCCCAGCCAGTTCATGGAGAACTTCGGCTGGAACCGCGAGGCGTTGGATCTGTTCGCCAGGCATTGGGAAACCGGCGAACGCCTGCCCGACGAACTGTTCGAGCGCATGCTGGCCGCACGCCACTTCCACGCCGGCCTGTTCCTGGTCCGCCAGCTCGAATTCGCCTTGTTCGACTTTCTGCTGCACCTGGAATACGACCCGGCCAAGGGGGCACGCACGCTCGAGGTGCTCGAGCAGGTCCGTCATGAAGTGGCTGTGCTGCATCCGCCGGCCTGGCAGCGCTTCCCGCATGCGTTCACGCACATTTTTGCGGGTGGCTATGCCGCAGGTTATTACAGCTATTTGTGGGCGGAGCTGCTGAGCGCGGATGCGTTCGGCGCTTTCGAGGAACACGCGTACGCTGGTCAAAGCGCGATCGACGCCGCCACCGGCGACCGTTTCCGCCGCGAAATCCTGGCCGTGGGCGCGAGCCGCCCGGCGCTGGAAAGCTTCATCGCCTTCCGCGGTCGCAAGCCGGAGCCGGAGGCGCTGCTGCGCAGCCACGGGCTGGCGTGATCCGCGCTCTTCTTCCTCTCCCTCCGGGGAGAGGGCTTGAGCACTGGCCCTCGCACTTCCCCAGCCAACCGGTTCACAATCACCCCCACGCCGCCCTGCCGCCATCGGCGGCGTAGCTATCGAACCGACAGCGCTGTGGACCTGAGGAGTCTGCGATGAATGCGATGACGCAACTGCCGCCCGAATGGCATAGCTGGATCCAGGAAAATCTCGCCAGAGGTTGCACGCCGCAATCGCTGATCGACGACATGGTGCGCAATCACTTCGATCCAGTGTTCGCCCGTGCCGCGGTGAACGGCGTGATGAGCGGCCCATTCACGACCACCACGCAAACGCAAGCCAAGGCCGCCAACCAGGCAACCGGTTATGTGTACGAAAAGCCGCGCCTGCACGGTGGAAACCTGATCCGTACGTCCGATCGCGATGTCCGCATCGTCATGCGCGTCCGTCGCCCCCTGATCGCCGTGCTCGATGGCGTGCTGAGCGACGAGGAATGCGACGAGCTGATCCAGCGTTCCAGCGACAAGATGCGCCGCTCCACCACGGTGGACCCCAAGACCGGCAAGCATGAAGTCATCGCCGACCGCAGCAGCGAGGGCACGTTCTTCGCGCTCAACGCCGATCCTTTCATTGCGCGCCTGGACCGGCGCATTTCCGAAGTGATGAACTGGCCGGTCGAAAACGGCGAAGGCCTGCAGATCCTGCATTACGGTGTCGGCGGCGAATACAAGCCGCACTTCGATTATTTCCCGCCGGAAGATCCAGGCAGCCAGGTGCAGATGACCATCGGTGGTCAACGCGTCTCCACCATGGTGATGTACTTGAACGAAGTGGAAGAAGGCGGCACTACCATCTTCCCCGAGATCGGCCTGGAAGTCGTGCCGAAGAAAGGTTCGGCCGTCTATTTCGAATACACCAACAGCCAGAACCAGCTCGACAAACTCACCCTGCACGGCGGTTCGCCGGTGACGCGCGGTGAGAAGTGGATCGTGACGAAATGGATGCGGCAGCGGCGCTATGGAGAAAGTGTCACGTCTATGTAACTCGCGTTGGATGATTCACACGATATTTGAACAGGGGGAGCTATTTCTTTATGCAAGAAAACCCGTATTCACCACCGACCGCCGAGCTGGTTTTGCCGGCGGACAGCCGTCCCGAATCACAGGCGCCGTTCTTCGCGGTTTCGCCGTTAAAGCTTGTCGTGATGTCGATTTTCACGTTCGGGCTATACGAACTCTACTGGTTCTATAAGAACTGGCAGTACCTCAAGCTTCGTGAAAAAGAGAACATTTCTCCTTTCTGGCGCGCATTTTTTGGAATTTTCTTTTGCTACTCGCTGTTTAGCGAAATACGCGAATGGCAGAAGGAACTGGGCAAAGGCCAGATGCCTGCAGGCTGGCTGACCTTTGGCTGGATCGTCACGACGATGGCGTACAGATTGCCGGACCCCCTGTGGCTGGTCAGCATGGCTTCGGTGGCCTTTCTGGTGCCCGTGCAAAAAGTCGCCAACGATATCAATCGAGAAGAAGCGCCCGAGCATGATCCCAACAACAAAATCCAAGGGGCGAACTGGGTCGGTATCGTGCTTGGCGGTTTGGTGTTTGCGTTGGCCCTCTTTGGCACATTCGCGCCCGACAATCCCGCCTGATTTGTGCAGTTTGTCGTACCTCCTTTCAGCAAGAGCAAGCCGGTGCGTCTCGCTACAAGAACTCGAACCGTCATTCCGGCGAAGGCCGGAATCCATGCTCCGTGCTGGCGATGGATTCCGGCCTTCGCCGGAATGACGACTGGGCGATTTGAAAATCACATGCAGTTGCGTAGGTTGAGTTACCTAGGACTTAGTCGGCAGCTCAACATGTCCAGGCGACATAATGGAGCTACGCTTCGCTAACGATGTCCCTCAGATCTCGTCAGGCGCGCGCACCATCCGCTTCCAGATG
>Ga0055533_1000781_pt1 | contig 9991 bp, 8 predicted proteins | sample AraplaCvi_mMS_r2_FD_54991 | JGI IMG/M metagenome (GOLD analysis project Ga0055533, IMG submission 54991) | Arabidopsis root microbial communities from North Carolina, USA - plate scrape CL_Cvi_mMS_r2 | ecosystem: Host-associated > Plants > Roots > Endosphere | place: USA: North Carolina...
CCCAATCCCAATGCCACCAACACCTTCGGTTCGGACAATCTGGAAAGCTACGAGCTTGGCTACAAGGGCAGCTATCTCGACCGCCACTTGAGCGTCGGCATCGATGGCTACGACATCGAATGGCATCACATGCAGCTCTACACCTTCACGCTAGGCAACGCGATCATCCAGAACGCGGGCGATGCGCGCATCAAGGGCGTGGAGATGCAGGGAAGCTATTCGAACGGTCCGTGGGAACTGGGTGCTTCCGGCGCGTACACCGATGCGTTCACCAACAACGGTGCGCCGCAGCTAGGTATCCAGCCCAATGCGCCGTTGCCGTATTCGGCGCGATGGGCGGGAACGGCAAGCGGCAAATACAAATTCATGCTGGCCGGCACGGATGCCTACATCGGTGCCGTGGTGCGTGCATCCAGCCACCGCAACGCCGGCTTCGATGGCGACGTCAGCGATCCGAATTTCAAGCTGCCCGGTTTCATGTTTCTCGACTTCAACCTGGGCGTGAATCTGCGTGGTGGTACGAATATCGATTTCTACGTACGCAATGCGCTCAACCGCCAGGTGCCGATTGGCACGTTGAACGATGAAGCGGTGAATTTCCTCGCCACGGTGGGAGGCCCGATGCTGGTGCAGATGTCGACGCCGCGCACGGTGGGTGTGGCGTTCAATGTGCCGTTTTGATCTACTTTCCGACGGATTGCTACAAGTAACAGGCCGTCATTCCGGCGTTCGCCGGAGTGACGGCCATGCAGATTGCGCGAAGGAGCTCAGTGCCCCGTACCGCTCACCTGCACCGGCGGCTTGATCGCATACAACAGCGCCGGCAAGAAAATGAACGTGGCCAGCAATACCGCCACCAGGCTCACCAGCAACATGCGTCCCATGCTGGCCATGCCAAGATCGTGCGACAGCGCCAGCGAACCGAACGCCGTGCCGGTGGTGAGCGCGGAGAACAATACAGCGCGCGCCGAAGCGGAGCTCACGAAACGCCGCATGCCCGCGCGCCAGTTCATCACGAAGTACACGTTGAACGACACGCCCACGCCCAGCAGCAGGGGCAGCGCGATGATGTTGGCGTAATTGATCGCCATGCCCAGCGCGCGTGCAAGCAGCGCCGTGATCAGCGCGGACATCGCCAGCGTGAGCAGCACGATGCCGGCGTCTTTCAATCGGCGGATCACCAGCAGCAGCACCACTGCGATGGCGATGATGGCCAGCGTCGCCGCCTGCTTGAACGCACGCATGATGGTGTCGGCCGATGCGATGGTGGTGACAGCCGGACCGCCGGCATCGGGCGCGACGCGTTGCACCGCTTCCACGAATTTGCGCAGGCCGGAGGTGTCCTGTTCGTTTACGGTGGGCGAGACCTGGATGCGCACCTGGCCATTGGGGCTGACCCAGTCACGCTTGATCGAGTCGGGCAGCGATTCGAGCGTGATGCCCTTTGCGTTCAATGCATCGCGCAGTTTGTCCAGCTGCGTGGGCAGGAAGCGGCTCACCGCTTCGTTCATCATCATCAGGCGGTCGTCCGGCGCCTTCGCCAGTTTCTGCAGCGAGGCCTCGATGCCATGCAGCGGCGAATCGGGCGTCATCTCCGGCTTGGCGTCGTTGATCGCATCCAGCGTGTCGTTGATCGCCGCGCGCAACGCTTGCGGCGTGACCGGCGGGCCGGACGGATCGACGTCCAGCGACGGCAGCATCAGCACCTGCGCCTGGTTGAGCTGGTCGAGCGAAGCTTGCTGATCGGCGGGCACGAAGGTCGCGCCGGAAATCGCGCGGGAGACTTCCGGCAGTTTCCCCAGCTTGTCCGTGAGGGTGCGCGCGGTGTCCAGGTTGGGCACCATGATGTTGATGTTGAACGGATTGGTGACCGGGTTGTCGGCCAGACTGCGCAGCGTGCGCATCGGTTCGGAATTGGGATCCTGCGTGTTGAGCGGATTGGCGTCGAACGGCATGCGCACACCGACCACGAAGCCGGCAATGCCGAGCAGGGCGAATACGATCAATACCGGTTTGTAGTGACAATGCAGCAGGGAATCGAGTTTCGGGCCGAACGGCAGCGACAGTTCCTTGCTCTGGCGCGCCGGCTTCATCAGGCTCAGCAGGGCTGGCAGCAAGGTGAGCGTGCAGACCAGCGCAATGCCCATGCCCACGCCGGCGATGGTGCCCAGCTCGGCCACGCCGATGAAGCTGGTCGGCGAGAACGCAAGAAAGCCGCACGCGGTTGCTGCCGCGGCCACCGCGATCTGGCTGCCGGATACGCGCGCGCCCGCCGCCAGCGCGACGTCGATGTCATCGTGCAGCATGCGCTGTTCGCGCAGACGCACGGCGAACTGGATGCCGAAATCCACCGCCAGGCCAACGAACAGCACCGCGAACGCCACCGAGATCACGTTCAAGGTGCCTACCGCCAGCGCGGCAAAGCCGGTGGTGAGCGCAAAGCCGACCAGCAGCGTGAGCAGGATCGGGATGATGCGGCGGAACGAATGCATCGCCAGGTACAGCCACAGCGCCAGCAGGAACAGGCTGACCAGCGTGCTGGCGACGATGCCCTTGGTAAGCGCACCGAATTGCACATCGGCCAGCGCCACCGAGCCGGTGTAGTCCACGCGCACGCGGCCGGTCTTCACATCCGGAAGGTCTTGGCGATGCCCTCCAGGGTCTGCGTCGCTGCCAGTCCCGGCTGCAGCGAACCTTCTTCCAGCACCGGATGGGTAAGCACGAAGGTAACATTCTGCGGCTGCTGCGTGACATCCGAGCCAAGCAGGCTTTGCCACGACAGCGGGATGGGATGGCCTTCCGCGGCGTTGTCCAGCACCTGGCGCAACTGATCCAGCGCGGGCTTGTATGGCGAAAGATCGGCGTGCTGGATGCGCACGCCCGCCGCCATCAACGACACGCCGTTCAACAAGCCGCGCGCCGAAGGATCGGCGGCAAGGGGCCCAAGCAAAGGCTGCGCATTCATCAGCGAGCCAAGCATCTTGTTCAGGTCGTCCGGGTCGAGCAGCAGCAAACCTTCGTGGCGGAAGAACGGATCGGCATCGGGCCGGCTCACGTCGATGAAGTGCTTCCTGTCCGCCGCCAGCGCCTTGGCCAGTTGCGCAGCCGTTTCGTCGGATTCTTCCGGCGTCGCGCCACGCACCACCACGGCCAGCACGTTGTTGAATTGCGGAAATTCGCGGTCGAACGCCATGGCGTGCTGGCGCCACGGCAGCGTGCTGGCGAAGAGGTTGTCGGTATTGGTATCGACGCTCAGCTTGCCCGCGGCGATCCAGACGGCGACGCCGGCCAGGGCGAAAAAGAACACTGCCACCAGCAATGCATAGCGGCGGCAGAATTGGACAACTCGGACGATGAACTCAGTCACGGGCCGAATGGCTCCTCAGTCCTTGGGAAAACGTTAAGGATATTCCATAACGCGTCGTTCTCCCTTAGGTGGGGGTAACTAGCCCACCTGCTCGGGGGTGAAGGGGGCGTGGATGCCGGCCGGTGCGACTCAGGCGCTTGCCTGATTCCACTGCGGGAACCGGGCCCGTATCGCCCGCCGAATCCCTGCCAGATCCAACCCGGCTTCGCTCAGCACTTCCTCGCGACTGCCGTGTTCCAGATATGCATCGGGCAGCCCCAGGTGCAGCATGGGAATGTTGACGCCGTGGGTTGCCAGGCACTCCGCCACCGCCGAACCGGCGCCACCGGCGATGACGTTGTCTTCCAGGGTCACGAAGGCGTCGTGGCTCTTCGCCAGCTCCAGCAGCAGCATCTCGTCCAGCGGCTTGACGAAGCGCATGTTGACCAGGGTGGCGTCGATTTCGGCGGCCATTTCCGTGGCCGGCGCGAGCATGGCGCCGAAGCTCAGGATCGCCAGCCGATGGCCGCGACGGCGCAGCTCGGCCTTGCCGATTGGCAGCGTATCCAGCGTCTTGCGCACCGCCGCGCCTGGACCGCCGCCGCGCGGGTAGCGGATAGCGGCGGGACCCGGGTGCCGAAAGCCCGTGCTGAGCATGGCGCGGCATTCGTCCTCGTCGGCCGGCGCCATGATCAGCATGTTCGGCAGGCAACGCAGGAAGCTCAGGTCGAAGCTGCCTGCATGCGTCGGGCCGTCCGGCCCAACCACGCCGGCGCGGTCGATGGCGAAGGTCACGTCGAGGTTCTGCAGCGCCACGTCGTGAATCGCCTGGTCGTAGGCGCGCTGCAGAAAGGTGGAATAGATCGCCACCACCGGCTTGGCGCCCTCGCAGGCCATGCCGGCGGCCAAGGTGACGGCGTGCTGTTCGGCAATGGCAACGTCGATGTAGCGATCGGGATGCTCCTGGGAAAAGCGCACCAATCCCGAGCCTTCGCGCATGGCTGGCGTGATGCCGAACAGGCGCGTATCCGCAGCGGCCATATCGCACAGCCAGTCGCTGAAAACGTCGCTGTAGGTGAGCTTGCCGGGCGTGGTTTTTTTCACCACGCCGGCCAGCGGGTCGAACGGGCCCACCGCGTGGTATTCGATTTGCTCCAGTTCGGCCGGGGNGTAGCCCTTGCCCTTGGTGGTGATCACGTGCAGCAGTTGCGGACCTTGCTGTGTTTTCAGNGTGCGCAGCACTTCGAGCAGCTTCGGCACGTCGTGGCCGTCGATCGGGCCGGTGTAGTCGAAGCCCAGCTCTTCGAACATCGAGCTGGGTACGGACACGCCATCGCCGCGTTTTTCCAGCCGCTTGGCCAGGCCGCCGACGTTTTCGCTGATCGACATGCCATTGTCGTTGAGCACCACCAGCAGGTTGGCGCTGAGGTCGCCGGCGTGGTCGAGCGCTTCGAACGCCATGCCGGCGGTCATCGCGCCATCGCCGATCACNGCCACGAACTTGCGCGCATCGCCCTTGTGCTGCGCGGCNATNGCCATGCCCAGCGCGGCGGAAATCGAGGTGGAGGAATGGCCCACGCCGAAGGCGTCGTANGGGCTTTCTTCGCGGCGCGGAAACGGCGCCAGGCCACCCTTTTTCTTGANGGTGGTGATGCGGTCGCGGCGGCCGGTGAGGATCTTGTGCGGNTAGCACTGATGCCCNACGTCCCAGATCAGCCGGTCGTGCGGCGTGTCGAATACGTAGTGAAGCGCCACNGTCAGTTCCACNACACCCAGGCCGGCCCCGAAGTGGCCGCCGGAACTGGCGACGGCTTCGATCAGATAGCCGCGCAGTTCGTCCGCGANGGCCGGGAGCTGATCATCCGGGAGGCGGCGCAGGTCGGCGGGGGTTTCGATCGCGGCGAGGTGGGGATAACGGGAGAGGTCGATCATCCGCGTATTGTGCCCTCTCTCCCCTCCAGGGAGAGGGCTGGGGTGAAGAGCTTGCGCTTGCGGGAAGTTGGTCGCGAGGTTGTCCCCTCACCCTAACCCTCACCCCGGAGGGGTGAGGGAATACGTCGCACTACACGATCGCCTCACGCCGATGCCGTGGCAGATGGCTCACCAGAAATTCCATCTGGTCCGCCAGGATGTTGCGGTTGGACAGAATCAGGTGTTCCACCCAGCTCGGCCGGTACGGCACCGCCAGCAGCGGCATGTTCGCTTCCTGCGGGGTGCGGTTGCCCTTCTTGAGATTGCAGGCCAGGCAGGCGCTGACCACGTTTTCCCATTCGTCGCGGCCGCGCTTGGAGATCGGCAGCACGTGGTCGCGGGTCAGTTCGCCGCGGCTGAAGCGCACGCCGCAGTACATGCACAAATAGCGGTCGCGGCTGAACAGNGCGACATTGGTCAAAGCGGGTGCGGGATCGATGGCGTGGTCGTGACAGTGCCCCCGGCTGGCCACGATGGGATGCAGCTCGATGCGGCTTTGCATGCCCAGGTGCCGATTATGGCCGCCATGCACGGTGAGGCACGGGTCGCCCAGGGTCCACGCGACGGCGTCCCGGACATAGAGGCATACCGCGTCTTGCCAGCTGATCCAGTCCAGAATCCGGCCCGCGGCATCCAGTGACAGTACCCGGGTCGAGTTCAGATCGGCCCGATGTGGCACTTCCATAAGCATGCGTTTCGTCCTTCACTTTTGGCGAAAGAGCGTCTTCTCAATGCAATGGCGCTCGGCTTTTCCGCAGCATAGAGCAAATTGATTGCAAATCGCATGCAATGCGCGGCGTCAAGCCCCTACACAGCCGGCATATCTGCCAACTCGCCCCGGAAATCCAGCGCTGATATAGTGCTTGTTCATCTGTAGACCCGACGCCGGGTTTGGGAGGGGGAGCCTGGGTGGCGACCCCGGCACGGCGGGGCAGAGGTAATTAACGTGGCCGAAGTACTTTTCTACGAGCGTCCGGTTCCGCTGAACCGCACCGCACACAAGGATCTGCGCATCAAGGGGCTGCAGAATCTCAAGTTCGCGCACAACGTGCACTCGGTGCCGCTGACCTGTACGGAATTCCCCATCACCGCCCGCGACATCCCGATCCTGTTCGCCGGCCCCGACGAGACCAGCGCCGGCCCGATGGCCCTGCTGGGCCTGCGCCAGAACGAAAACCTGTTCGTCGACGCCGACGGCCAGTGGGCGCAAAACGTCTACATTCCAGCCTTCGTGCGCCGCTATCCGTTCGTGCTGGCCGAGAAGCCGCCGGAAGTGGAGGGCGACGACTTCACCGTATTCCTCGATGAAGCCTACGAAGGCTTCAACAGCGCCGAAGGCGAGCGCCTGTTCAAGGAAGACGGCACTGAAACCGACATGCTGAAGAACGCCGTGAACTTCCTCGGCGAATTCCAGCAGCACGTCGCGCGCACCAAGCAGTTCATGGAAGACCTGCGCAAGTACGACCTGCTCGAGCCGCGCAACATTCGCCTGGAGCGCAACGGCAACGTGATCAACCTCAACGGCCTGTACGTGGTCAACGAGGAAAAGCTGCGCAAGCTCGACGCCGAAACCACGCACCGCTTCCTCACCGACGGCACCCTGGGCTGGATCTACGCCCACTTGCTGTCGCTGATGAACATCGATCGCGTCGGCCAGAAGCTCGCACAGCGCGAAGAAGCCGAAGGCGTGGGCGCTACCAAGAACTGATTGTTCCAGGTGCGCCAAAAAATCCCTCGTTCACTGGAACGGGGGATTTTTTTTGCCTGCATCTTTGGCAGCAGCGCAACGTACCTGAGTGTTTGCTGGAGCAGGTACGCAAAAAAAAGGATATGAGGTTCGCGCCTCGACTACGGTTGCTTCGTTGCCATGTACTGCGGATGCATCGCCGTCACTTCCGCAGCCGTGATGCTGTTGGTGTAGTGATTGCCGAAATGCGTGCGCACGTAATTGATCACATCGGCGATCTGCGCGTCGCTGAGTTTGGCATCCTCGAAGAAATTCTTGTGGTTCGAGGGTTTCATCACGAACGAAGGCATGTCGTGGCGGCCGAACAGAATCACGGCTGCCATGTATTGCGGCGAGGCCAGTTTCGGATTGCCCGTCAAAGCGGGATATGTACCGGCGCCGATGGCGCCTTTGGCGTCGGGCATATGGCAACCCTGGCAAATGGCGTGAAAGATCGCCTCGCCATTCGCGTGCGTAAGCGACGCGTAGGTGTAGAACGNCTGGTCGGANGTCTGCGCGGCGNNGAATGGCGTGCAGGCAAGCCAGAGCATGGCGATCGCNGACAGTCGCTTCATGTTGCACCTCCCGCCACCACGCGTTGATGGATGCGTGTGATCACGTCCAGCGCGGACGTCACNGCGCCCTCCTGCCATGCCGGCAAGTACGAGGCATGTTCGCCGGCCAGCGCGATGCGGCCGTCGATCTGGCAAAGATTCTGATAGTGCTTGTCGCGCAATTCATCCGTCCATGTTGCGAAACAGCCGAGCGTGAAGGGCGAGCGATGCCACGCCACGGCCACGCCGTTGTCGAATTCCTGCGCGTATTGCGGATGAATCTGGCTGCCGTATTCCACCGCCTTGCGCACGCGCGCTTCGGGTGTCATGGCGGTGAGCTGGTAGGCGTCCAGGCCATAGGCGTAACCGCCCAGCAGCACGCCTTTGCCCTTGCTGTTGAAGCCAGTGCTGGGATAGCTGATGGTGTTGATCGGCAGATCGGTCGCCGTAATGCCGCCATAGATGCCTTCGTCCTCTTCCCAGAAGCGTCGCTTGAATTGCAGGCCGATTTTCACCGAAGCGGCATAAGGCACCGCGCCGATCGCCTCGGCCATCGGCGCACTCACGTTGATCGGAATCTGGCTGAGGATGGACAGTGGAATCGTGCAGATGCACCAATCGGCATGCGCTGTCTGTGCGCGGCCTGGATGGCGTGCGTCTTCGTAGCTGACGGTGACGCCGTGGTCGTCCTGGTGAATGGTGGTGACCTTGGCGTTGTAGCGGATGACCTCTTTCAAGTGCTGCCCGAATGCTTCGCCGATGCGCCCCATGCCGCCCACCGGTTGGAACAGCGTGGTCTGGAACTCGAAGATTTCGCCATCGGTAAGCCCCGACCACAAGCGCGAATCGAGCACGTCGTGCAGTTGCAGCGGCTGTGAATCCAATGGCTTCGCGGTCAGGCCGCCCCCCGGCAGTTTTGCGTAGCCGCGACGGTTGCTGGCGGCGGGACCGGCGGCGTAGGCGTAGTTCTTGTCGAGCGCTCCCCACTGGCGCAGCGAGTCGAGCAGCAAGGCTTGATCGTCCTTGCTTACTTGCGCATCGAGTTTGCTTTGCTGCGTGGCTTTGGCAAGCAGTTCGGCGACGTGCCCGCGGTAGTCGGCGTTGATCGCGCGGTAGCGTTGCGGTTTGCCACCAAACGCATCGGCCCGGTGCAGATAAGCGTTGTAGTTGACCTGCACGAACGGTTCGAGCGGTATGTCGAGTTTCTTGCAGTAATCGAGCAAGCCGCGATGGTGATAGGGAATGCGCCATGGGCCCGGATTGATATACAGGCCGCGATCGAACTGGCAGTGCTGGGTAACGCCGCCGAGTTCGGTGTAGCTATCGCCGCCGCGCAGCGTCCAGTTGCGGCCACCGGGACGCGCGTTGTATTCCAGCACCTGCACTTTGTAGCCGGCCGCGCGCAGCTCGTACGCTGCCACCATCCCGGCCAATCCCGCGCCGAGAATCAGCACGGATGTGCCGCGTGGCGCGCCTTGCAGCGTGGGTGTGCCTTTGTAGGGCGATGAGGCTGCAAAGCCCAGCCGGTTCATGGCCGCATACATCGCCGCACCGCCTGCGCTGACCCCAATCAAGCGCAACAGGTCGCGGCGCGTCATCGCGTGATTGACGTCTTCCCCTCGCATCGAGAACCCCTCGTAGCCAAGTTGTCAGCACAGCGCATTCGTTATGCCAGGGACAGTGACATAAGGCATACGTGTTTTGATAGCGCCTAATGTTCAGTAGGTTGGGCTGAGGCGCAGCCGAACCCCAACGTTGCTATGCATATCTTGCGTGGGGTTCGGCTGCGCCTCAGCCCAACCTACTGGAGTTATTCGCGAGCGGATTATCCGTGTACCGGTTTTGCCATCCGCAGCAAATCGAGATTGAATCCCGCGGCTTCATACAGTGCCTTCGCACGTTCGTTGCCGGGAAACACCGCCAACGTGACCAACTGGCATTGATGTTCCCGCGCCCATGCTTCGGCGTGCTGGATCAATGCCTTGCCCACNCCCTGGCCTTCGTGGCGCGGCGCCACGGCCAGATCGGANATGTGGCAGTTGTAGCGGCCGGTGAAGTAATCCTGCGTCCGCTGCAGATGNATGAAGCCCACGCGATCCCCGTCGTCATTCTCNGCGACGAAGACGTAGCTGTTCGAAGGCTGGTCGTCCAGATGGCGGGTGAGGTCCTTGCGGATGCCCTCGATGCATTCGTGCCGCTTGCGCCAGGCAGGTAGGGAAAAATCCACGAAACGCGGAACCAGGCCGAGGATAAAGTCGTCGTCATCCTCGGCCAGACGAATCAGAAAATGGATGTCGCTCATGCGTCGGCCGGTTGATAGGAACGCGTAAGCCCGGTTCTACACCCAACGGGGTTGCGGGTGGAAGCCCCCAATGGGCACGAGATGCGAACTGC